>Ga0209394_1000040_pt1 | contig 112958 bp, 109 predicted proteins | sample JNZ201metaG_FD_184122 | JGI IMG/M metagenome (GOLD analysis project Ga0209394, IMG submission 184122) | Hot spring microbial communities from Jinze hot spring, China to study Microbial Dark Matter (Phase II) - JNZ 20120812A (SPAdes) (version 3) ...
ATAACCCTAGAGGCATGCCCAAGTGGTGCCCGTCAACGTAGCCCCCAATGACTCTGGGTAAGTGAACGAGTCCTGGGGGAGAAGCCTGTGTTGAATATAATCAACACGAACAACCACATAGAATAGAGTATATAGTTTATACATTATTTTTAAAATCTCTGGCATCTCTAAACACTTTATTGGTGGGCTTAATGCCTTATACAATGCCTGGACCTGGTAGCCCTAATGGGATATACGTGTATAGTGGGGCTAAGAAATCGTGGAGTCTGCTTAGGAAGGATGGTGAAGCTTTTAGGATAGGTGAGTTAGGTGATGGTATATATGTTGTATACTTTGACAACCTCTACTGTCCAGCATGTAGATCTCAGGATCAGTACCTCTATAAGCTGCTAGTTAAATATGGTAGTGAGCCTAGTATATTCTTTGTTGTAATTGTATGTAATTGGTTTGCTGATAACTGTGCATCGGAGGCTGCTTCAAAAACCTTTAGGGAATATAAGGTTTCAGCTAGTCCTACAATAATAGTAGCTAAGGTTACAGATAATAATATAGTAGAGGAGAGATTAGAAGGTGTTAGAACAGATGGAGCGATAGAATACTATATTAGAAACTATAAATTACAGAGAGCTATTAGCAGTTAAAATAACATTCAGAGTCTTCACTAGCTAATACTCCTAGAATGTTAACTTCTATTTAGGAGATTATAGTTTGAATACTTTAAGTATCACAGGGTTTTACTGAGATTTCACCATCGTAGTATATATGTATTGTTGAGCCTTTAAGCTCGCTTCTAACTCTATAAGCTTTATACTCTACTATGTCCTTATAAGCGCATAGTTTAGAAGCGAATACTCTATCTATTGACGCATATGGTCTAACTTCTCTACCGTCACCTCTAAGAACAATAAATACGATCATCGCCTTAAATCTGGGCTCACTACTACTCATGAGACTTAACCTCCTTAGATCATCTAATTGTCTTGATGCTCTAGCACTTTTAGCATTAGGGAATAAAGCTATACCTCTATTATCTACGTAGTTAACACCCTTAACCTCAACTAGTATAGGCTCTATATTAGGCTTTAATATCATAAAGTCAACCTTATATCTTAAAGCAGGACTCTTAATATAGAACTCTCTTATAATCTCCGAATCTACATATACTAGTCTAGCTATCCTATAGAATATCTCGTTGGGAAGCCTAGAGTCTAAGAGAACAAGTGTATCATTGAGTCTAGCAGCGATAATATCACAACTAGTAACCCTACCTAACCCTCTAGAATTAACATAGTATACGGGGGTTCCAGATCTAATATTCCTAATAAGACTACCAGTATCATGAACATGACATGTAATAAAACCCTCAGTCTTAGACTCGAGAGTAGCCTTAAACATACCAGCAAAACCCCTAAAACACCCTCTCTTAACATTAGCCACCTTAATAAGAGACTCCAACTTAGAATCATACACCAAGATAACCTATCTACAGAGAAAGCTATATATGGTACATGCCTACATAAACAGAAACCTTAAGAGTACAGTATACGCTCATTATCTAAGACAGAGTCCAGATAGAGCCCTCCCATCTGGTCCTCTCAGGGATCTCAGTTCTACATTAACCCTAGGTAGCTTTAGAGTAGCTCTGAGTATCTCACGTATCAGCTTATACTAGAAAGTTGTAGAATCCTATCTATACACTTGAGTATAGCTGGAGAATTAGATAGGTTAGATATAATTATAGAATTTTTAAGGTTAACTTACTGTATCATAATAAGGTGTGGGCCCGTAGCTCAGCCTGGTAGAGCGGCGGGCTTTTAACCCGTAGGTCCCGGGTTCAAATCCCGGCGGGCCCGCCACGCTATATTAGGGCTCCTATAAGCTAATCAACCTTAGCTCATAATAGGTATTACGGGAGATATACTTGTATAGTGTTTTCGAGCTCTTAGGGATTGATTTGTTTATTGTAGAGTCTAGGCCTGTACTATATATTAAGAGTGCTGATTCACTAGTAGTAGCTGATATACATTTAGGTTATGAGGATGCTCTAGCCTCTCAAGGCTTATTTCTACCTAAGACTCAGCTAAGAAAAGCTTTAAAGGTAATTAAGGATTCAAGGGATCGCACTAGTGCTAGGAGACTCATAATTAATGGTGATATTAAGCATGTCTTTGATAGGCTCACTAGGCAGGAGAGAGTTGAAGTAGAGAATCTACTATCAGAGGCTTTAGATGCGGGATTCAAGGAGATTATATTCATTAGGGGTAATCATGATAATTATGTAACACCTATCCTTAGAAACTATGGTGTCACTATAATCGATGACATTCTAGATATTGGTAGCGGAGTAGTTTTAACCCATGGACACCTAGATTTAGATATAGGTAGTGATTACATAATAATAGGACATGAGCATCCAGCTGTACAGTTAGATACTGGAGGGTATAGGGAGAAGTTTAAAGCCCTACTATTAATACCCACTATTAAAGATTCACTCATAATAGTAATCCCGGCTCTAGGCGAGTACCAGGTTGGAAACACTATAACATTAGATAGAGGGAGCTATCTATCCCCTATTACTAGAAACCTTGGTGTAATAGAGGATAGTATACCTATAATTGTAGATCAGAGGCTTGGAGTTCAGCCTCTCATTAGGCTTAGAGAGCTTTACGCTAAAATATAAATTCTTCTCCAGCTTCTATTACGCAACCATGTTCTCTTAGAGTCTCATATATTGTATTAACTGCTTTAACCACCTCCTCTTCTCTCTTAGCTCCTGTAACAACCATCTTACCACTACTAAATATTAAGAGTACAACCACTGGCTTATCCATTCTATATATTAGACCTGGGAACTGCTCTGGCTCATACATACTACCCGGTAGGACTAATGCCGCTTTCTCTAAGTCTATAACCATACCTATATTAGCCGATGCTACTATATTCTGTATCTGTATCTGAGGTTTACCATGTATAGGTATTCCTTTATTTATCATATTCTTAAGTATCTTTTTAACAGCAAAGACTAACTGGTTTATACTCTTAGCTCCTGTAACAACCATCTTACCAGACTTAAATATTAATGCTGTCACCTTAGGCTGCTCAAGCCTATAAACTAAGCCTGGGAACTGGTCTGGGTTATAGTCTACATCAGGCATTCTAGACTCTATAAGAGCTAGGTCTAGAGAATGCTCTAATACAACTGTAGCAACAATATTCTCTATTTGAACTTCAGGCTTGGCTTCTCCTCCAATAGATTCATGTCTCACTTAAAACACCCTATAGGTATTTAAAGGATTAAAGTATTTAAATATAAATATACCATCTAAGAATAGTATAGTATTAAGCTTTTACCCACTACTAGATTAGAATAGGATGAAGAAGCGGGCAGTCTAGGATTGATGACTGGCCTAGACTCAAACAGACCGCTAATATTAAGGTGTATGTCATGAGGCCCTCGTGGGGCACTATAATAATCATAGACTTAGATAGGTTTAGTGAATTTATAGAGTCTAGAGGTTTAAACCCATATTCTCCAAACGATGTAACAGGAGAACTCTCAAGACTCATAGATATATTTAAGTCAAAGCACTCAGCTATAGTAATCTATGGTCTTGACTGGGATAGGGGGACAGAAGAAGCTATAATAGAGATACCTGAAGTTGAAGCTGAGTCATTAATTGAAGACCTTAAAGACATAGCCAAAACCATAAATAGCCTAGGAGCATCAGCAACCATAGTAGCATTAACAGGCTACATATTAGGAAAAGAGGCGAGGAATAGAAGAGAAGCTTATAAAGGAGATATAAGAAGAAAGGCTAAGAGGATATTAGAGAAATTAAAAAGGAGAGGAGGAAACCTATTATATATAGATGGTTTAACATATAAAGTAGGAGAATTTTAAACCGTTTCCCGTCCTAGGCTTCTTTAGGTCTTCCTAGGGTGGGTCATCACTGTTTCCCTGAACTTCCTCCCCACGGTCTGCCGTGAGTCTCGGAAACTTAGGGTTGCTAAAACTTTTATAAGTACTCGAGGGTTTATATGTCTTATAGATTATATCCCTATAGGTTTAGATTATGTAGCGATTAGCCTACTGTTTCACGCTACCTGAGGTACTACTAGATTAGGATAGGGTGAAAGAGGGAGCGTAGCTACAACTACAAAATAGCCATATTAAGGAGCTCGATCATAGAGAGGATAGAGTGGAATGCACCACTCTATGGATTAAAAGCAGTATATGTAGACCTGAGAGAAACAACTAGTTCACGAGAACGCATGGAAGCCATGAAGAAACCTGGGATTAGATAAGCATATTACTAGCGCGTATCTAATAGCATCAAGAGCTCTAAGCATCTTAGAGAGATCTACAAAAACCTAAAGAAAAGAAACAGCCACGAACCCTAATTTTCATACCATACTCTCCTTAATAAGTCAAATCTAGGCTTTATAGTGCTCACCTACTATAGAATTCTAGTTAAAGTTTAGGATAAGACTAAATTATTTCTAGTTTAAGTTGTAGTTAATACTCGTAGAGTAGTAGATCTTCAACTATTATAGTATAGCCTAGGCTTCTAGCTATTCTCCGTGCTTCTTCGAATTCTCTTCTTGTAAGCCTTCTAGCTATATCCTTATACCTCTCAGGCTCTTTTAGAACCTGATAGTCTGGGTGGTATTGATCCATTAGGTTTAATGCTGCTCTGGGAATATTCTTTGAGAGCCATTCTAGTACTGGTCTAGTACAGCATTCTATATGGTTTGGTAGTACTAAGTGTCTTATAATCATATCCCCTAATCCTCCCTCATAGGCTTCAATATGGTTTCTAGCTGAGACTGAGAAGTAGTTTTTAACTTTTGATAGTCTCCTCCCGCACTCGTCATTCCCATATTTAAAGTCTGGTAGCCATATGTCTATGATGTCTTTTATAAGCTTCATTGCTTCAGGCGTCATATGCATATCGCTATTCCATAGCTGTGCTATGTTGACATTGAGGTACTTTAAACTCTCTAGTATGAATGGTATTTGTGGTGTAGGTTCTCCACCTACATGGTTTATATTCCTAGCTCCTGTTCTAGCTAGATTCTCCTGTATACTAGCTAATGTTCTAGGTGTTACCTTAATATAGTCTCTGGTCACAACCTGGCTAATCTCCCAGTTCTGGCAGAATACACATCTAAACGGGCATCCTCCATAGAATATTGTACCACTAGGTACTAGGGGGGCTTCTTCGCCTATGTGGTGGAAGAAGCTATATACCATACACTCATTAGCAACTCTACAAACACCAATTTTACCAGATGCTCTATTAGCTTTACATCTCCACTCACAGAGCTCACAGCTCTCCATTATTCTCTTAGCTATAGCTATCTTAACATCTAAGTATGTGGATTTAGGCTCAGGCTCATCCATCCTTATATTCTCACGGTCCTCGCGTATATCTAACCATAGCCTCTTATGCTCTAATGCAAGCTTATCATGTACCTGCCAGAGCTCACCTAAGCTAATACTAGTATCATAGGGGTCTAGTGGGGCCTCAATTCTCCTTGCTATTAGGAACTTAGCAGGCTTCTCATTAAATAAAACACTATAATACCATGGCAGCCTTTCCCTCAGTAGATTATTATAGAGGGCTCTAAGAGCATCAGGCCTATAATGGTAGACTAGAGACTCTGGGAGGGGTTCTAGGATTCTAAGCATATTATCACCCGTGGACATTAGCCTAAGTTATACCTTACCCACATATTCCTTATTATATTAAGATTTATAAGTTTTAACAGCTAACCATTAACCGGCTAGGTGGTATTGATGATTAATAGACTCTCAAAGCTCATAGCTTTAACCTTCATAATAGTTCTTCTATTCCCATCTACTAGTACTATAGTATCTAGTTCTCCTAGCTCTGAGAATAGCCTGCCATCCTATACTTCTATTGTTGACCCACTACTCTTAGAACCAGCTACTTATACTATGCCATATATACTTGACGGTCCAGACTGGTTTATAAGTAAATACTATGAGATTATGCAGTTAGCTTTATCGAAAGGAGGTAGGTTGAGAGAAGGACAGGTTAAAGCTATTATAACAGCATCACCTAATATAGACTTGGCTATGGTAGCCTCTAATACTAGAAGTATACTAGGAGTCTTAAGGTTACCAACATTCACTTACATAGAGGCTTTTGTTACAAGAGATGACGTAGATAAATTAGCTAAAACACCTAGAATCTACTCTATAATGGCCTATAGAGCACCTCTATCAAGTATACTCTATGAAGATGAGATAATTAGGAGATCAGAGGATCATCTAGGCACAATAGAGTCTACAGCTGGAGACGTAGAGCCTGATATGTATAAAGCTGTAGAAGTAATAGGGGCTAGTAGAGTATGGGAAGAATTTGATATAACAGGAAAAGGAGTAGTAGTTGCAGTAGTAGATACAGGAGTAGACTTTGGAAGTCCAGGGTTAGGATCCTCTGCTATAGCTAGAACACCTGAAGGAATACCAATGATATTTGATAGCGATATGGTTGGGTTAACTCTAACACTAGTAACATCAGCTAAAGATGCTGAAGGATTCATAATGATACCTCCAGAGGGTGTACCATACTTTGATGGATGGTTCTGGACGGCGGGTGTAGCAAAGAGTGGCTGGGTCTACTACTCATCTCCAGCTGGGAGAGTATTCTATGTAGAGTTCCCCCTAGATAGGTATTATGTCGGCGGGATTACATCGGCTAGCGGTACCTATAGATTTGGCTTAGCTATACAATACTATACTGTTAGTGGGACACTATACTGGAGCGTGCCTGTGCTCTATGTAGATTCTAGGGCTCCGGGAGTATATGATACTGTTTATGCTGATTTATCAACAATGTACTACTACCTACTAGTAGCATTAAATGCCACAGGTGTTATTAGAGCGCCACCAGAGTCTGCGATAAGATACTTAAGAGACTTTAGCTTTGCAGACGAGAAGCCAGCTAGGTTTGGTGACGAGGTTCTAGCAAGAGACTTTACTGGAGACGGAGTTAATGATTTAAGTATAGGGGCTCTAGCAGGCTACCTCTACGACTTCCTAGGAGTTTTAACAGGTGAAGGTCCCGCAATTAGCTGGTTTACAGGATTTGACTATACAGGTAAGATACTACCAGGTATGGATCCGAGAGGTAGATATGTTACTATAGCCTACGACTATCATAGCCACGGGTCAAGTGTAGCTAATACTATAGCATCAAGGTATGATAAACCTGTAGATTTAGGCTATGGCAGGTTTTCACTTAAGGGTATAGCTCCAGACTCTCTAATAGCAGCTAATACTGGGCTAGTTAACCCATTCATATCAGTATTATTCTTTAGTGGTTTAGATCTAGTAAGAGTCGAGAAAGAACCTATGGCTATATGGGAGTGGATTTATACTGGTAAACATAAGGCTGATATTATTAGTAATAGCTGGGGTAGTAGCTTTGTATTACTTGCAGGTTTCGCTAGTAGTGTAACTAACTATGCATTAATATGGGATTATGTAATATCAACTACTAAGACTATAATAGTTCATGCTGGTGGTAATGGGGCCCCAGGTTACGGGACAATGACTACACCTGGAGACTCAGCATTTGCTATAACACTAGGTGCAAGTACACTCTTCGATTATAGGCCAGCCTTCGGATTCCTACCTGGGACATGGGATGATGTTGTATCTTGGAGTGCTAGAGGGCCAACTAATGTTGGCCTCGTTAAGCCTGATGTAGTTAATATTGGTAGTTTTGAGTGGGCATTTACTCACACTCTTGCAGGTTTAGGTAGTGGTATAAGGGCTATAACACTATTTAGTGGTACTAGTCAGGCTACACCTATGACTAGCGGCTCTGTAGCCTTAATAGTCTCATATATGAAGTCTAAGGGCTTACCTGTAGATCCAGGCTTTGTTAAGACTCTTGTTAAGAGCTCTGCTAGAGACCTAGGCTATAACGCCTATGTACAAGGCTCTGGCCACGTTGATGTCTATAGAGCTATAACAGCTCTAGAGAGAGGAGGAGTACCTATAGCTTCATCTACATCTGTAGCTACTAACCTCTACCGGTTATTCGGCTTCAATAGTATGTACTACCCTGTTCAACCCATAGTTGAGGATACACAATTATACACGGGCCCTGTAAAGCCCGGCTCCTCTAAGACATTGACACTAAACCTCAGAGTATTAACTGGAGATAGCCTACCCGTAACGCTAGAAGCTGTAACATTTAAGGTATCAAGAGAAGGACTTACCAAATACCTAGACTTAGAGAGAGGATACGCAGTAGTTGGCGGTAGAATAGTTCCACTAACTACAGTACTAACTGGCTTCGGAGACAACTATATTACTATAAAGCTTGTCAGAGGACTATCTAGAATCATGGTTCCAGCATCTCTAGATGCTTTCAAAGGCGCTGATATGGTTGAGCTAGCAGCATGGGTACCATACAGTGTCTTCGACCCATTTGGCAGAGCTGGAGTATACACCAACTACCTGTATCTAGGACTAGAGTTACATTACGGTGTTGATGCTAATAATGATACTATTATAGCTGTCTCTGAGACACAAAGGATAAACTATGATATAAGGATAGCTAACGTACTACACTTAACAGTAGGTAAGCCTATTGAGAAGTTTAAGTTAGCAGAGGAGCAGGCGTCTAGATGGCTAGGGAAAGATATATCTAAACTAGCTAGGGGTCCAATGCTAGATCTTAGAATAATATCATCTAGATACGTAGATGTTGATGTAACATTCTACTTAGAGCTCAGAAGACACGTACGTGCAAGCTGGGATTGGATTAGCTTAGAATCTAGAAGCTTAACTCTAAAGCCTAATGACGTTGCGAGCTTAAAAGTAACAGTGAATGTCCCAGCTGATGCAACCCCAGGCTTCTATGAGGGCTATATAGTAGCTAGGTATACTGGTGGAGAGACACTAGTTCCAGTATCAGTACCAGTAGCCATAGTTGTAGGTAAAGGTACTGAGAATATAGTTGTTTCAGGATGGCAGGATTATAGTTACAACAACTACGCTGTCGAAGGCCAGTTCGACTGGGGATGGAGGTATGAGAGTGCTGATTGGAGAAGCTTCCCAGTTATAGTTGAGGATCCCAGGGTTGCTGGCTACCTAGTAACAGTCTTATGGAGTGGACCTAATACTAGTATTGATGTAGCTGTAGCAGGATTGGGGCCAACACTGTTAACTGTACCAGAAGATACTCTATTTTATGGAGCAGTATATGCTGCTAAGCTAAACTTCCCACCATACTATCCAAGACATGGAATACAGGCTATATACGATTCACCTACACCTAAGATGGCGACTATATTTGCTCCAGACTATGGATTCATATTAGAGAGGCTAGGCTTTGATGAGAGATTACCATCATGGATTATAGTTAAGAATGTAGTAGCAGATGCATCAGTAGATGTAGGATACCCAGAGAGGTTCACATTAATACTAAGACCTATTAGAGTAGATGCTCCAACATCTATAACTATAGCTAAGGGCTCAACAGCTAAAGTTGATATTAAGGTTTATGGAAGCTATGCTCTATCATTCGCTACAGTAGTCCCTCTAGTAATTGATGGGTTCGCTGAGTTAACTGTAGAACCTGAAGTCTTAGGTTTTAGCGATACGCATACAGTAACCTTACTAGTTAGACCTGAGGAGCCATCACTCGTACTTGTAGCTTTAATATTGAACTTTGCACCACAGGTTAGCATAGGATACAATATTGCTGGTATAAAAGTTGAGGATAGAATACCTGGATTACTATTAATACCAATAGTTGTGAATATTAGCTAAATTACCCATAACTCTATAATCTTTTTCTCTTTACTCTCTTAATACCAGTTTTCTCTAACATAATCTTATTCTCAATACTAGCTACTAATCTCCTCGTAGATATTACAGCATCTGGGTTTACACTTACAGAGTCTATACCTTCTCTTACTAGAAACTCTACAATCTCAGGATATACGCTTGGAGCCTGGCCACATATACTACTAGTTATTCCATATCTCTTAGCCACCCTAATAATGTGTCTTATAGCTCTAAGTACTGCAGGATCTCTCTCATCGAAGTAACCCATTTTAGCTAGGAGACCGCTATCTCTATCAGCTCCTAATATGAGTTGTGTTAAGTCATTACTACCAATACTAAATCCATCCGCCATCTTAGCGAACTCTTCAGCTAAGAATACTGTACTAGGTACCTCAACCATAATCCATACTTTAAAGTCTCTACTCTTCTCTAATCCCTCTTCTCTTAATATGCTAAGAGCCTTCTCTAACTCCCAAGTTGTTCTAACAAAGGGGAACATTACCCATACATTCTTTAGACCCCACTCTTCTCTAACTTTCTTTATAGCTCTAACCTCTAGTCTAAATGCTGGTTCATATTGCGGGCTTATATACCTAGATACTCCTCTCCAGCCTATCATTGGGTTTCTCTCATCTATAGCTTCATAGCTCTCTCCTCCCTTAAGTTTAGCATACTCATTAGTCTTAAAGTCACTAAATCTAACTACTACAGGCCTAGGGTATATAGTACTAGCAACCTTAGCTATGCCCTCTGCAAGCTTATCTATAAAGTATACTCCTTTACCCTGCTCTATTAAGTATAGTGGATGGTACTGGATCCAGCTAGCTATTATAAACTCTATCCTCATAAGACCTATACCGTCGAATGGTAAATTCTTATACCTATCTATCTCATCTGGCTCGCCTAAATTCATATATATTTTTGTAGCAGTTATAGGATACGCTGAGAGTACTAGCTCTGCAGGCATCAATAGCTGGGTTTGAGGCTGAGCTTGGGGCTTAACTTCTTCAACCTCAACTTTACCATAGTATACTAAACCTTTACTACCATCAACTGTAACCTCTATATTATCCTTGAGGACCTTAGTAGCATTACCGGTGCCTACCACTGCTGGAATACCAAGCTCCCTAGATACTATAGCTGCGTGTGCAGTCATCCCACCTTCATCAGTTACTATAGCTGAAGCTAGCTTCATATATGGGACCCAGTCTGGGTCAGTCATCTTAGTAACAAGTATATTACCCTTCTCCATCTTCTTAGCAGCTTCTTCTACTGTTAAAGCTACTTTAACCTTACCATATGCTATGCCTGGACTTGCTGGGATACCCTTTACTAAAACTTTTCCAACCTCAACTTCAACAGGTTTCTCTCTAGGTTTCTCTTCTACTCTCCTCCTACTCCACACAGTCTCAGGTCTAACTTGAACCAAGAATATATTATTATCTTTAATATCAGCATCTATAGCCCACTCTATATCTACCGGTTTTTTGAAGTATGACTCAACTCTTAACGCAAGTTTCGCTAGCATCCTAGCCTCATCATCGCTTATAGATTGCCTATCAGGCCTAACATTATGTGCTATTATAATCTCTGCTATTTCTGGGTGTTTTTGAGCTATAATTTTAAGTTCATCATCAGTAGATGGTATATCAATCTCTATATTAGATTTAAGTCTTGGATCATAGAGTAGTGCTCGCTTCTTCTCACTAACCTTCTTTTCTATTATATCCAGGTTTACTTTATTAATTATGAATCTATCAGGGGTAACTTTACCTCCAACTATGTACTCTCCTAAACCCCATATAGACTCGATAACTATCTTATCTTCTTCTCCAGTTACCGGGTGTATAGTGAATATTACACCACTACTCCTACTATTAACCATTTTCTGGACTATAATAGCCATTAATGCTGCTTCATGCTCAACATTTAAGCTATCCCTATAGCTTAAGGCTCTAGCAGTCCATAGGCTACTCCAAGCTTTCTTAACCATTTCAACAACATTATCGGCACCTCTAATATTAAGGTATGTCTCTTGTTGCCCGGCGAAGCTAGCCTCAGGTAAATCCTCTACAGTAGCACTACTCCTAACTGCTACTAGAGGATCCTCTATACCTAGAAGCTCTCCTAGAGATCTATATGCATTCTCAATCTCAACTCTAATCCTGTGAGGCATAGGAGTTCTAATGAACTTAGCCCTTATTAACTCGCTCGCCTTCTCATACTCACTAGGCTTACCACTAATAATAGTATCCTCTAAAACATACTTAATATACCCAGCAATCCCAGTCTCTAGTATAAACTGCTTATAAGCCTCAGTAGTAACAACAAATCCTGGAGGAACTGGAATACCAGCTCTAATCATCTCAGCTAAACCAGCAGCTTTACCACCTATAAGGCCTAAATGATCAGATCTAGCCTCAGATAATAGTATTATAAATGGTCGATCCACATCATACACCCAAAATCTTAGTATAAGAATAGCGTATATATAAATCTTATGCTGGCAATTGAAAACTTATAGTAGAAACTCTTGATTATATAATACATTAAAACCTCAACTCATAATCAGGCGTATAGCACCAGGTATATGAGAGGAGTTATATATTGATAGGTAATCTAGTAATGAGCTCTTAGTAGAGATATCTAAGTTTAATACCTTTCACTAACCTTTACTACAATTGTTTAGAGGTGTTTATTATTGGAGTGTTGTATAGATAAGAATATATTCAAACATGATAATGATAATTTAGCTGATGCGATTGGAGTTAGCAGTGAGGAGAAGATTATAGTATCGCGTATTGTTGATGATGCTTTAAAGCTTAGGAGAGTAAGTGAAATGATTGAGTTAATATGGAGTAGTGAGTGTCTAAATTTAACTACCCAAGGTAAGGTTTATGCTACCTTTAGACTAGGAATAGAGGTTTATAGGATTATAGTTGAGGGTATGCTTAGAGAGGCTGAGAGGACACCTTAACTTACTCTATTAAGGTTTTAGATCTAATGATAATTTATGGTGTATAATGTGAGCTCTAAACCTAAATTACCTAGAGGTTTTAGAGATTTCACGCCAGAGATCTATGTGCTTAGGAGGAGTATTATCGATAAGATTATTAGAGTCTTTGAGAGATTTGGTTTTGACCCTATAGATACTCCAGTTTTAGAGTACTGGGAGACCTTAGCTGGTAAGTATGGTGAGGAGGCTGAGAGTAGGCTCATATGGAGATTTACCGATCCATGGAGTGGTAGAGATTATGCTTTAAGATATGATCTAACAGTACCCCTCGCTAGATTTATTGCTAGCCACCAGGATATTATATTGCCATTTAAGAGATACCATATTGGACCCGTGTGGAGGCATGAAGAACCTCAGAAGGGTAGGTATAGAGAGTTTTATCAGTGTGATGCTGATATTGTAGGCAGTCCTTACCCTGAAGCTGATGCTGAAATAATAGAGTTAGTTTTAGAGACTCTAGACGAGCTAGGCTTTAGAGAGTTTATTGTTAGAGTGAATGATAGGAGAATACTCTCAGGTGTATTTGAGGAAGAGCTAGGCTTAAATAATCCTATCCAAGTATATAGGATTATTGATAAGCTTGATAAGATTGGCTTAGAGGGCGTTAAGAGAGAGCTCTTAAAGCTAGGGTTAGGAGAGGTTTTAGTATCAAAAATACTAGATCTAATCGGAATAAGTGCTGAGCCTATAGAGTCTCTTAAACTTATATGCTCCAAGTACGGGTCGAATCAGAAGATCATAGAGTCATGTAGGCACTTAGAGGAAGTATTTAGTATATTAAATGATAAGAACCGTATAAGATTCGATATGAGCCTTGTTAGAGGCTTAGACTACTATACAGGGCCTCTATTAGAAGTTAATCTTGAAAAGCCTAGAATTGGGAGTATTGCTGGGGGAGGTAGATACGATAATCTCATAGGTATGTTTCTAGGGAGGAATATTCCAGCTACTGGTGTAAGTCTTGGGTTAGAGAGGCTTATAGATGCTGGGTTAGAACTTGGAATATTTAATATAGATAAGCTAACTGTAGCAGAGGCTCAAGTAATAGTCCTCGAGTGGAGCCTACTCAAATATGCATGGATTATTGCTAGAGAGCTTAGAAGATATGGAGTAAATACTAGAATAGACCTAGGGAGATCAAGTGAAGAGTCCCAACGCAAGAAAGCCAAAAAGCTTAAAATACCAATACTCATCTTTATAGGTAAGATTGAAGAAGAGAGTAAAACAGCCACAATATATAATACAATAACAGGAGAAAGAGTAACAGTCAAGCATGAAGAAGTGCCTAAGATAGTATTAAGATTTCTCAACAAAATCTAATCCTTCACTCAATCATCTTTAAAAACCATCTAACCCTAGAATCATAATAAGCAAGATCATAGCAAAATAAAGTATTCTAAGATGAACGTGATAAACCTTAAGCTAAGAAACATTCATTTACTCTTTAAAGGATTGCCAGCTGTTTTGGTGAGTTAAGTTTATAAGGGTTTTCGTAGGATTTTTGGAGAAGTACTACTCTACTAAGGGAGGCAATGTTTATAAGATTTATTCTCTCATCCTATCCCAGGGATAAAAACTAGATGTGAACCCTTATGCCGTTAAGCTCGAAGAATGCCTACGACCCCCGCGTGGAGTGGCTAGGCAGCCACAGCGAACCGCAGGGCAAATGGTGCAACCCATCCTAAAAACCTAGGATGGGAAACGAATTCAGTATATAGAAGCGATACTTAACCTTTTAAAGTAAGAGTTGAAAAGATTAAGAAGTATTTAATGTAAAAAAGCATCTTACAATAGGATTAGAAAGAGGCTTTTAAGGCTAGCTTAGTCTTATAGATTTTGAGCACTGGGTGTGTTTTAGGAATGAGTAGTATTGAGGTTAGGAAGGTATTGAAGCTTGGATCAAGTAGTCTTGTAGTAACACTTCCGAATTCTTGGGTTAGAATGCAGGGTTTAAAGTCTGGAGATAGAGTATTAGTATCTATTGAGGGGGATAGCTTAAGGATTAAACCAGTAGTGGAAAGTCAAAACTATAATCTTGATACTAGTATTGATATTAGGGGAAGAGAGCCTAGATTACTTAGATATATCGTACCTTGCGCGTACGTACTAGGCTTTGATAACATAAAGGTATTAACTGCAAAGGATAATCCTAGTGTAGTCTATGAGTTGAGGCGTATAGCATCTAGGCTAGTAGGTGTTAATATTGAAGATTTAGGTAGTGAAGTATTGAATATTAAAATCTTAGTTGATCATAAAAAGATTGATCTCAAGAGTATAATTAAGAGTACTTCAATAGTAGTGTCGCGGGTATCCTCTATATTATATAAGGTTCTAGAAGAGGGATTAAATACTAGCTTAGAAAGCGAGCTTGAAGAGTTAAAAGATGAGATGTATAAGCTTAGATCTTTAATAGAAAGATATATCCATACAGTTGGTTTAAGAGTAGAGCATATAAAAGAGAATCATATTGAGTTAGCACTAATATTATCAGTATTAGTACTCTTAAGCCTAGCTAATAGTATAATACTAGATACTATAAGCTTAGCTGGTAAAACTAAGGTTAAAAGTAGTGTGGAGCTATTAGAGATTATAAAGAATATACAAGATATACCTACAATAGTTGGATCCACTACGGTTAATCCAAGTGTTAAGAGAGCACTTGAAATACTTAATGAAACTATTATTATTCAAGGTAGGCTTGAAGAAATACTAGTATCCAGGACCCTAGATAATAGTCAGGCCATTATCGCCTCTAAGCTTACAGATGTAATCAAGATTTATCAAGTCATAGCTTATAGTATACTATGTGTTGGGCTATTTGGAGGAGTTTTATCTTGAGGTGGAACGCTGGACTACTACTTATAGCATGTACATTATTATTAATATTAGTGTTAAATAGTATCGCATCCTCGGAAGTATATCACTTAGAGCTTGAAGCATACTATGAAGATTTTGAGATTGGGAGAGTAGAATCTATACTAGTAAATGATAGTATAGTTTACGCTATAGGCTCTAGAGACTCATATGTTAATATAGCCTCCTACTATGCTAATGGTAATGGTAGGTTATGGTTTAAATCTATTAACTTAGGAGGCAACGTTACGATACTTAACTCTTACATAGATGAGAGTTATATTAACATTATAGCCTATAGTAGGAGGTTAGGGAATACTTCTATATATATAGTGAAAATACCGTTAGCTAATGGGAAGGTTAACGTAGAATATTACTCTAGCATGTATCCAAGACTATACCCTACTAGGGCGGTTAGTATTGGGGAATCAATATATGTCTCGGGGTCTTCGTTCATAGTAGGCTATGACTATGATTATATGGTTGCCAGAGTATCTAGAAGTGGGGTTGACTGGGTTAAAGAAGATTATTCAATATTAGGGAGGGGAGAGTTTAAATGTGTAATGAGAGCCCCTGGAGATAGAATTATGGCAATAGGGGATAATCGTAGTATAGTATTAATCTCTATATTATCGCAGCTTGGCGACACAATAGCAGATTATAGTTTAAGATTCAATAATTTAACAGTAAGTATATTGGATTGTAGTAAAATATCAAGTGATAGTTATATAATTGTAGGAGCTATCAACGTCTTCCCACTTATAATTTTAGTAAAAATCAATAGTTTATCTAAGATAGAAGATGTTAGATACTTAATCATCAATAACACTATAGGCCTAGCAACAAGCGCTACCTATGTTAAAGGATTAGCCATAGTCTACATAATAACAGGTTCTAATTCAAATCTCTTATCAGTATATAGTCTCAATAACAACGACCTTAACCTACTAACAGTATATAACATTACTAAGTATACTGGAGGTAACGCCATAGCCCTAGCATCAGCTTCTCAAGAGTATAGAGTAGCTATTGGGGGAGTAAGAGAAAATAAAGGCTTTATAATAATTTTAAACTTAACCAGAGAAGAGGTAAAAATCCCATCAATACCGGGGCTACATATACTTGAAGATTTAAGATTAACAATAGGGTTAGTAATAGTAATCCTAACACTATTAGCATATGCAGTATATAAGAGAGGAGGATTAAAGAGAGGAGGTAGTACAGAGCAACAGAGTGGATTAAAGAGTGATTAGAATAATTACTATAGGTGATATTCCCCAGGAGTACTTAGAGCTTATAGAAGATATAAGTAAAAACTTTATGATAGACAATAATATTAAATCTTATATTGAGCTAATAGTTTATAGTCAAAGTTTGCGGAAGAAAGCTTCTATAACACAAGAAGCTTCTAGAATAGGAGTCTCAGCTTTAGGAGATTTTATAGTAATGCATGAAGCCTGGAGAGGATACCCTAGAATCCATATAGATTATGAGGAGATATCTAAACTCAACCATACGGTAGTGAAAGCACTACTAATCCATGAACTAGCACATAGTATACTACACGGATCACCATTATACTATATGATTAGAGTTAAGAAATCTTCCCTCAATAAATATGGTAATAATACTTACATTTACTTATATCTAGCCTCACTAGTGGCTAAAGATATTGATGTTATAGCTTATCTCAAAACTAAAGGTTACTATGGAGAGCTCTTAACCTATGCAGAGTATGTTATGAGAGATGCTGAATCAATAGATTGTAGTAAGCTAGAGGGTCTTCTTGATTTAAGCAAGATCCTTATACCGTACACTATATTAGGTTTAAGTATTCCCATAGAATTTTTAAGTAGCGAGTGCTCGCAAGTAGTTAGTAAAATAGTATTAACTATAAATGATATTATTGAGAGTAAAGTAGATTTTGATGATAGGATTGATTTAATTCTTGAGAGGTTGAGTGAAATATTTGATACTATTATAAGTACTTTTAAGCATTGATTTCTAATTTCTCTTATTTTTCTAGCTCTCTCTAGTATATTACTATTATGTTTTCTTCTGGTATACCTAAATCTATTAATATCTTCTTAACTTTTTGTCTTTGATCTCCTTGTAATTCTATTCTACCATTCTTTGCTGTCCCACCTACAGCTAGTTTTGATTTTAGCTTTGATGCTAGTTCCTCGAGATCTATTCCTCCACTATCTAATCCTTCTATTATTGTAACTTCTCTTCCAAATCTCCTCTTTTCAAGTCTTATCTTTACCATTTGCTCTTCTATACTAAATTGCTCACATATCTCTGGAGGTAACCCCCTACATAAGTTTGAAGTACCCATAATCTTGATGACCACCCTAAGCTAGGTCTTCAGTCTAATACTAGTAGGCTAAGGATTTAAGCTTTACCATACTTAACTTAATTTAAGGGTTTAAATTTGTCTAAGCCTAAGAGTGACCCAGAAATTGAGCATGATGAGGAATTAGTAGTTAAAGAAGCTTTACCATACGGCATCAAGCCTGTTCCCGTACACTATGTATGTGTTAACTGTGGGAAAATAGTGTCTCTAGATGAACTACTGAGATTACCAAATCTAATGTGCCCTGAATGTGGTCATAGAGTATTTGCTAAGCTTAGAGCACCTAAGATAGCTGGGCATTTAAGGAAAGTTAAAGCCATATAATTCTTAAAATAATTAGAGACAATACTTCTAGAGTAGCTAGGTAGTAGTTGCTTTCACTTTTAAGTTAGCAACTATTAATGCTTCCTGAAGAGTTTTAGCTGCTAATACACTAGATGCACCATTTATATCATATTGTGGTGTCACCTCAACTATATCTAATCCTACGAGTCTCTCATCTATTATAGCTGTTATCATTGGCAAAACTTCTCTAGGAGATAATCCTCCAGGCTCAGGGTTCCCCACGCCGGGAGCGTATGATGGGTCATATACATCCATGTCTATTGATACGTATATGTGGTCACAATTGCTTAATGCTTTTCTAATACTAGCTATAACATTTGATATACCTATTGTTTCTAGAACTCTTGGCGTTATGTAGCTTATACTACCTTTAGATCTTACCAATAGAATTTCATCTTTATCATATGCTCTAACACCAATGTATGCTAACGTAATATCACCTAAGATTTCTAAAGATCTCCTAAAAGTACAAGCATGACTATACCTAACTCCCAAGTAATCATATCTAAGATCAAAATGCGCATCAAAAATTACAATACAGGGTCTTAGACCCATTGTCTTAAGTCCTCTTAAGACACCAACTGTTACCGTATGCTCGCCACCAATAACTATAGGATATTTACCTTCTCCTAATAGCTCAGCTACAACCTTAGAGAGTCTATCTAAAGTCTCTTGAACATCACCATGAACAACAGCTAAGTCTCCCTCATCATAGAATAATACATCTTCAATAAAACCCTCAATAGTGAATCCACTCGACTCTATATATAATGATGCCTCCCTAACATAGAGTGGGCCTAACCTCTGACCTGTCCTATGAGATGCTGATGAATCTAAAGGGACGCCAATAATAGAGAATATGGATTTAGCTCTCTCCATCTCTAATCCAGCAAAGCTTAATGTCCTCCTTACAAGATAAAGATCTTTAAAACTCGTCTTACTACTCATAGCCACTAACCCTCTAGCTATATAATCTAACATTATACTCTTAACTATTTTCTACTCTTAAAAATAATTGTAGAAAGGTCATATACTATACCATTGCAAGCTCCCCCTAGGATGAGCTATGTCTCAACTCTACAGTTAGTATTATCATAGAATCAGTAATACTGAGAATATAACCCTAAGCCTCCCCTAGGAGTCCTTTAGGGCAGGAAGGAGGCTAGATCTAAGAATTACTCTTTTAATAACTTAGTAAAACACTCTATAGGATCGTGATAAATCTTATAAAAATAAGTCAATAAACCGTTTCCCGTCCTAGACTTCTTTAGGTCTTCCTAGGGTGGGTCATCACTGTTTCCCCGAGCCCCCTCCCCACGGTCTGCCGCGAGTCTCGGAAACCCAGGGTCACCAAAACTTTTATAAGTACTCAGGGTTTTATAAATCTTATGAGTTATACCCCTATAGGTTTAGATTACGTAACAATTAGCCTACTATTTCACAGTAGCTACAACTACAAAATAGCTATATTCAGGAGCTCAATCATAGAGAGGATAGAGTGGAATGCACCACTCTATGGATTAAAAGCAGTATATGTAGGTCCTAAGAGGAACAGCTAGTTCATGAGAACACGCAGAAGCAATGAGGAAATTAAGATTAGATAAGCATATTACTAGCGCGTATCTAATAGCGTCAAGAGCTCTAAGCATCCTAGAGAGATCTACAAAAACCTAAAGAAAAGAAACAGCCACGAACCCTTTAATTACTAAAAATATTTTTAAGTTTATTTAAATAATCGTGTATTGTGGAATATATCATAATAGGGTGGATGGTTTGAGTGACTTATATGATAAGATTAGCGAGTTAGCTAAGAGGAGAGGCTTCTTCTGGCCTTCATACGAGATCTACGGTGGAATATCGGGCTTCTACGATCTAGGCCCCTACGGTACTCTACTTAAAAATAGGATTATTGAGAAATGGCGTGAATACTTTATTAGAAGGCATCAGGAGTATGTTGTTGAAATAGAGTCCCCTATTGTAGCTCCTAGCGTAGTATTTGAGGCTAGCGGTCATGTTGAGCACTTTACAGACCCTATTGTCTCATGTCTTAAGTGTGGTAGGAGGTTTAGGGCTGATCATTTAGTAGAGGAGGCTCTAGGTACCAGTGTTGAAGGCTATAGTTTAGAAGACTTAAGTAAGGTTATAAGAGAGCATAATATTAGATGCCCATTTGATAATGGGGAGCTTGGAGAGGTTAAATCATTCAATCTATTATTCAAAACACAAATAGGACCCTATGAGGGAGACATAGGCTACTTAAGACCTGAGCTTGCCCAAGGTATGTTTACAGCTTTTAAGAGAGTAGCTGAGACTATGAGGAATAAGTTACCTATAGGCATAGCTCAGATAGGTAGAGTTGGTAGGAATGAGATTAGTCCTAGACAAGCTATGATTAGACTTAGAGAATTTACAATAATGGAAATGGAGTACTTTATAGATCCTGAAGACAAGGATAATGCATGCCCATTCTTCGAGGAGAAGGCTAACGTTAAGTTTAGAATACAATCTTATAATATGAAACTTAGAGGTGAAGAGCCTCAATGGTTTACATTAGAGGAGGCAGTAGAGAATAAATTAATAATAGATAAGTGTCTAGGATACTGGATGGTTATAGGCTATGAGTATATGGGATCGCTAGGAGTACCTGGTAGTAGTATGTTCTTTCAAGAGAAGGGACCTCACGAGAGAGCTCACTACTCAAAACAGACATTCGATCAGGTAGTTAGGGTTTCTAGGTGGGGGTGGATTGAGGTTGCAGGTCATAGTTATAGGGGAGACTATGATTTATCAAGACATATGCTATATAGTAAAGCTGATCTTACAGTATTTAAGCCATATAAAGAATCTATTACTATTAAAACTAAGAAGGTACGTGTTGATAAGAGTATATTAGGGAAAATATATAAAGAAAAAGTATATGATATTGTAAACATTATCCAGAACATGCCAGTAGAATCTATAAGTGAACAATTAGAGAAGCAAGGCTACTTAAAGATAGGAGATCACCATATACCATTAGAAGCTGTTAAGATTGAAGAAGTAGAAGAGAAGATAACAGGAAAAAAGATAATACCTCATGTTGTGGAGCCATCATTTGGAGTTGATAGGGTACTATATGTAACACTTGAATATGCCTATAGAGAAAAAGAGGGTAGAGTTATATTATCATTTCCAAGAGATATAGCTCCAATACAAGTAGCGGTATTTCCACTATTAGAAAACGATTGGGATCTAATTAGAGAAGCTAGAGCCCTATATAAAATACTGGTTGATGAAGGCTTCCAAGTATTATACGATGACACTGGTAGCATTGGTAGGAGATATGCTAGAGCAGACGAGATAGGTGTTCCAGCAGCATTTACAGTAGATTATAGAACATTAGAGGATAAAACAGTAACTCTAAGGGATAGAGATACTTGGAAGCAGGTTAGAGTTAAAATAGATAATATACCGCAAGCTTTAAGATTATTCCTAAAAGGAGCTAGATTAGAAGATCTAGGATCTCCTCTATCATAGGAGTTACTTTTACTAATACTATTCCTCAACTCATACTGGGTATTATTTAAGCTTCTATGTTACTGTAGTTACTATGGTGTACTAAGTTGAGTAGTACTAAGAATGATGTAAGAAGTAAGGAGAAGATCTTAAAATTGATAGATGTTATACCTACAGCATCATCTCTTAAGAAAGAGAGGAAAATTTTAAGAGAGAAGAGGATCAGACTTAAGTATGATGAATCTATTGAGAAAGGATACGTTAAGATAAATAGTAGACTTGCTGAAATCCTCAATATTAGAGATAAAGTTGAAATTGTTGTAGCTGGGAGAGCTAAACTAGTTTTCAAGGCTATTATTGAAGATAGTGTAGAAGAAGATAGGGTTCATGTAAACCCTGATGAAATGGTCGAGAACGGTATTTCAGATAATAGTATAGCTACTATAAGAACTATATTTGAAAAGAGTGAGGTTAAAAGAATTGAGTAAAAGTATTAATGCTGAGAGTATTCTAGATGAGCTAGCTTTAAACCTTCAAGAACATGTAGAGTTATTAGAAGAAGTTAGGAAGATTATAGCTTTAAATAGAGCTTCTAGAAATTATAACATAAATCTACTCTTAGATGCTATGAGTAGGCTTAGATCTAATAGAGCGAAGATTATGGCAAACCTAGAGTTTATAATGAACATAGACATATACCCTCACCAAGTAGATGACCTAATAGCACTACTAGGATACTATGTTGAGATAGCATTCTCAAATGAGAGAAAATTATTGTTAGAGGTAAGGAAATTCATTAATATAGATAATGATATAGAAGAACTTAATAGAACTAGAGACACTGCTAGTGAAATTCTAGCCCGTACTTCAAGTACTACTATTAGATGAAATTTACACATTTGAAAGTCTTGCCCTTTAGAGCGGGGAGGAGGCTAGTTATAAATTTAATCAGTAAACTTATATAGGCTAAATTAAATGGGATAATTTGGTGTAAGCTTTGCCTGGGAGAGCTATAGTAGCCTATATATTAGTTAATGTCGATGCTGGGGTTGAGAATGAGGTTAGAGATTCTATTTTAAGTAGATTTAGTAAGTCTGTTAGTGAAGCTAGGATAACATATGGTGAGTATGATATTGTTGTTAAGGTTGAAGTAGACTCTATGTCTACTCTAGAGAAAGTTGTTACTGGTATTAGGTCTATTGAGGGTGTTAGGAGAACTGTTACTTTAATTGCTGTCTAGCCTCTAAGGGTATAGAGTATCTTAGTATTGCTATAATTCCTCCAAGCCTTTTAATCTTCTCTCCTGGAGGACTATCTTCTGGGATTAATATAGTATGAGCTTTGACTTCCTCAGCTTCCCTAAGTATATACTCTACAGCTTCTCTTATACTATCATCTAAACTGAAGAGTAGTGAGTCAATAGCAACAACTGTTTTTAACGCGTTGAGTCTAGATACTTGTATAACATCTTCTAATCCGTATGCTACCCTACTAGGATCCTTAGCTATATTAGCCATAAATTCTTCAAGCACATTCTCTGCTTCAACTATCGAGAATTCTCTAAGATGCTCTATCGTAGACTGCCTCCTCAAAGCTTCTTCTAAGCCTGAAACGCCTCCCATAGAGGTGTTATCTGTATATACCTTAACTGAGGGCATTAATGTTCTAATTTTCTCAGCTAAATAATCTTTAATGAAACCGGGACCAACAACTACTATAAGTTTTACATCATTCTTACTAGTAGCCTCTACAATATTACTAGCTATCTTAGATAATATATCATCTAAAACCTTTTCTCTATCCTCATGATCTTTACCTGGTAGCTTAATAGATCCCTCTCCTAGAATCTTAAAACCAGATGTTGATAGTAGAGCTATTGCATACTCATCGAGATCTATGGCTATGAGTAGAGCTCTACCCTTAGGTCCACTTAACTTAATCTTTTCTATTATGCTATTACTCCATCCTTTCTCCCTCTCTATTACTATTATGGAGCCTGGCTGTATAGTCATAGAGTGGTGTTTACCTACAACTCCAAATTTCTCAGGTCCTTCAACTATAATGCCTGAGATTCTAAGCCTACCTGTAAATGGTTGAAACTCTATATTCTTTACTCTAATCTTAACCTCTATTACTCTCCTCTCCTTCTCTCCTCCTATACCTGATGCTATATCTCTACTAGTCTTTCCTTCAACGTAATCTCCAGGTCTTAATATGCTCTTTAAAACCCATAGATCATCTTCTACATCTACTCTAATCTTTAATCCTCTCTTGTTAGGATATACTTCTAGAATTCTCATAAACTACCACTAATATAATCTACTTTAACTACATAGACCCCAGGAGCTATAGATTCTGCACCTTTAGGTGGTTCTATGTAAGTTTTAAATTTAGTATTATGAAGTGACTCTAAGTCTAGGAGAACCTCCTCTAAATCTTTGGACACTAATATTAATGTATTCTCTATCTTATCCTTTAGTCTTAGCTTAAGCTTCCTCTTATAAGACCAGATAGCTTTATTAATCTCTATTATTTTCTTAGCTATGCCTGCATACTTTGTCCTATCTTCTAGTGTCATAGAAGGCTCTGGCATCCTCTCTCTATGTACAGTTTTACCATAGAGTCTCCTATATATATCATCTGTTATGAAAGGTATTATTGGAGAGAATGCTATTAGAATACCTTTAAATATCTTATGTAGAGTTGCCCACGCTGACCTCTGAGCATCAATACTAAATAATCTATCCCTATTATATGCTCTGCTTTTAACTAACTCAATATAGTTAGAGGCGAATACATCCCATGCTAGCTCGTAGAGTTTAATTCCCGGCTCATAAGTATCTAGATCTGAGTAAGCTTTATCAACATCAATTATATAGTCTTCAAATAAAGCCATAAAAGCCTTATCTGTTAGTGTATACTCTTCAACCTCAACCTCTGGGAATGCCGAGATTAGCCTCGCTATATTCCAGAGTTTAGTTAATAGGAGCCTCCCAGTCTTAACCTTACCAGGATCATACCTATAGTCATAGCCTAGTCTTGAAGCTACTGCAGCCCAGAATCTAAAAGCATCTGCACCATACTCTTCTAATATCGGCTCTGGATCTATGATATTACCTAGAGACTTATGCATAGGCCTCCCACTAGGATCTAAGCCCATCCCAGTTATTCTAACCCACCTAAATGCAGGCCTCTCAGTTAACTGATATACTCTTAAGAGGGTATAGTATAGCCATGTCCTAATTATGTCCTGGCCCTGAGGCCTTAATATGTAGCTTGAAACTTTCTCATAGAACTCATTATTCCTACCCCATTGGGAAACGTATAGTGGTGATATACTAGAGTCAAACCATGTATCGAATACTCTATGATCTCCAACAATATACTCTTTAGGTGCTCCACACTTAGGACACTTATCCCACGGATTCATTTCCCAAGGCCTATAATATCTTCCAGGCTCTTCAGGTAGAAGGGTCTCACCACAACTAGTACATTTCCATAATGGAATCTCTGTCCCATAATATCTATCTCTCGATATAGGCCAGTCAATCGTTAACTTATCAATCCAATCAAATAACTTCTTCTTATGTGTCTCGGGCTTAAACTCTATCATATCAGCAATTCTCTTAATATCATCCCTAAACCGTAGCTGTGGTAGGAATAACTCTCTCCTATTAATTATCTGTAGTGGGGTCTTGCATCTCCAGCATTTTGGAACCTTATGTATTATCTTCTCTACTTTCTCTAAAGCACCTATACTCTCAAGAATCTCTTTAATCTTAGCTCTTGCCTCTGATACTGTTAACCCAGCGAGAGGCCCGGCCTCACTCTTTATTATACCATCTTCTCTAATGATTACTCTAGGTTTAAGTCTAAGCTCATTAAATAATCTAACATCCTCTTCATCCCCATAGCTACATATCATCATTAAGCCTGTTCCAAAATTTGGATCAACAGCAGGATGCTCTACTATAATTAGCTCGTGAGAATATACTGGAGTAATGGCTATTTTACCAGCTAGATCTTTATACCGCTCATCTTTAGGGTTGTAAGCTAGGGCTGCACAGCTCGCTAGAAGCTCTGGTCTTGTAGTAGCTACAGTTAAGCTTCTATCACTACCCTTAATATTAAACTTTATATAATATAATAAGCCTTCCTCATCTTCATATTCTACTTCAGCTTCAGCTAAGCTTGTTCCACATCTAGGACACCACCTTAAAGGTCTCTCAGCTTCATATATGAGTCCTCTCTTATACAATTCTATGAATGTAGCCTGTGTTAAAGCCCTATACTCCTCGCTATCAGTTCCATTAGGCCAGTAATCAAAACTACAGCCTAACCTCCGCCATATACCAACTATCTCTTTCTCGGCTTTATCAAGAAACTCTTTACATAATTTAAGGAACTCCCTCCTACCCTCAATTGTCTTCGCCATCTCCTTAGCATTAATCCTATAAGTCTTCTCAACTTGAACCTCAACAGGTAATCCATTCCTATCAGCATAGAATGGGACAATAACATTATAGCCCTTAAGCCTAAAATACCTAGCAATCATGTCTATCTGGGTATAGTGCGAGGCTCCACCAACATGCCAGCGGCCACTAGCATACGGTGGAGGAGTATCTATAACTATGACATTCTCACCTTCACTAATGGTGAATCTAGACTTATAAAGACTCTCAGCCTCCCATAACCTTAAGAGCTCAGCCTCCCTAACCTTATGATCCCATCTAGTCTCTCTAATCTTAGGCTTTAATGTGTGCATCAATAAGCACCTCACTATTACAACCTTAAAGACTTAACTAAACTATAGCTTAAAAATATAAGTTGTTAATCCTCAACTTATAAGCCTCTATACTCTCTAACTGATACGGGAACCTGTATGAGGACTGAGTTAGTTATAGCAGAAACATTAATAATAATATCACTTCTACTAGTAGGCTTAACTCTAGGATTAAACTCAAGACCAGAAATATCAAGCTACATGATAATAGGAGGAGTACTAGCATACCTCATAACATCAATAATAATACCGAAAACAAGGTGGATACCACTAGCATTAACTCTAGGAATACATATAGGCTCAATAATAACATACTACTCAGATCCCCTAGTACTACCATTCATAGTAATAGAAAGACATATGGGGAAGCAGGCAATAAACATAGACATAATACAAATACTAATAGCATATGAAGTAATAGTAACATATACGACATGGAGTAGGACGAGAGAAAAACCTAAAACCACAGAACAATCAATAATATAGAGGAAGCCGCGGTAGTATAGCCAGGCCCAGTATGCGGGCCTCTCGAGCCCGTGACCCGGGTTCAAATCCCGGCCGCGGCACTACAGAATACTATAAAAACACCCTGCCATTACGCGACCCCTTTCTACATAGAGAGGAGGAAGAGGAATGCTAGAACACCCTGGAAGATTATACATAGTAAGTTCTCAGAGAAAACACTTACAGTCAAGGTTCCTCCATATAACACTTCTAGAACCTGCCTATGATGCAGGTATGTTGTTAAGACCCAAGTGGGCAGGATATTCAAATGCCCTAAATGCAATTTCAAGTTGGATAGGCAAAAGCTAGCATCCCTAAACATATAAAATAGATTCACTAAGATGTGGAGGTTACCCCACAGCAGTGAACCCGAGATAATCAATGACGGAGAGCTGTAGGTAGAAGTCACCCTGAATGTGCAAAGACCAATGATATAAGAGCCAATGAAAGGCGCCTCGAGGTCTATGAAGCCAAGAGTTAATATCAAACATGAAACCCAAACCCTATATCCTTGTCCTAATAATGTAGCTTAGTAGATCTATGATTATTACAAGTATTAATGTTACGAGCACAAACGTCATTGTCGCCTGATAATTTAGTAGGTTTAGATATTGTAGTATGTAGTATCCAACTCCTCCTGCTCCAACGAAACCTAGTATTGTTGCAGTTCTAACATTATATTCTAGCATGAACAGTATACTACTTACTATCTGTCTTCTAATGTGGGTATAAATTGCTAGGGCTAATGGTAGGCCTTTTAAACCCATAACTCTTAATGCGTCATAGTGCTCTCTATCTGTAGATTCTAGTGCTTCATAGAAAAATTTTATTAGGTATGTAGCAGTATATATTGATAGTGCGAGTGCTCCAGCTCTAGGACCTGGGCCTACTAGTATGACGAATAGTATTGCCCATAGTATTGCGGGTATAGTTCTTATAGTATTCGCTAGTAGTCTTCCAGTAGTAGCTATACTAGGTGGCGCTATTAGAGGGCTTGCTAATGGTGCTACAATATATGCTATTAATGTTCCAGTAGATACACCGAATAATGACATTATTAGGGTCTCGTAAACGGCTTTCAATGCTTCGCCTAGTATGTCTACTCTTATCCCAAGCTCCGGTATTAACTTGGCAGAGTTTACAGCTATTAATCCTATAATCTTTGGATCTATGAGATTTAGCTGGAATGCTAGTATTATTGATAGTATTAACATGAATGTTGCTATACGCAACTAGTATTCACCTTAGCATTTTTAATGTACCATTATCTATTACATAAATTTTATCAAAGTACCTATATGCAAACTCTTTATCATGTAAAACAGCTATTATGGTTAGGTTTCTACTCTTTAAGCTAGCAATGAGCCTAATTATGGACTCTGCAGTCTCATAGTCTAAGTTTGATACAGGCTCATCAGCTAATAGTAGTTGTGCCCTCTGGAATAACGCCCTAGCAATAGCCACCCTCTGCCTCTCTCCTCCGCTAAGCTTGTCAACTCTACTCATAGCTTTATTCTCTAAACCTACAAGCTTAAGAGTATCTAAAGCCTCCATAATATCATCCTTACCCCAATATCCAGCCATGAATGCTATAGGCTTAACAGGTGCTCTAGCAAGTAGAACATTATATAGAACCGACCCGCCCTCTATGAGTCCAAGAGTTTGAGGTATATATGCTATCTTACCCTTAATAGACTCAATACGCTCACTCGTAATATTCCATCCTAGAACTTTAACAGACCCCACACTAGGCTTTAATAAGCCAGCTATAATCTTCAGTAAAGTAGTCTTCCCAGAGCCACTTTTACCCATTATTGCTACAAGCTCCCCATACTTAATACTCAAATTGACATTACGGAGTATCACTAAGTCCCCGTAATTGAAAGATAACTCCTTAATATCAACAGCGTAGTCGAGCTCCAATTTTAACATTTACTCCTCCCATATCTAGATCTCTAATAGACCTATAAGATTAAACATATACAGTCTCTCTAGGAGAAAAATCTTATAGTAGAAAAAGTGTTCAAACAAGAAACTTTTCAACTTCTCAAGTATCTATCTTTTAAGCCTGTAGCATCTAAGGCTTCTATTAATGGCTTTAAATGCTCCTCTATATTCCCCTTCTCAAATCTAATAAATATAGCAGAGACAAATTTTCTCATAAGATCTGGTCTCTTGTTGAGCTCGAGCATTGCCTCAATAATTTTATTCTTTAATTCATCAGGTAAACTCTTAGATATAAGAACTACATGTGACGGTATTGGACCCTGCTTTTCTAGTACTCTACTCTTATTCATAGCCTCCCAGAATAAACTTACAGGCACGTCTCCAGCCATTATCGTTACATCTACATGACCCTTCCTTAAAGCCTCCCAGCACTGAGCATAGCCTCCGGCGAATATAACTTCGCTAAAAAACTGTCTAGGATCTACAGGAGGCTTTAAATAACCTAGCTGAACTAACTTATACATTGGGAATATGTATCCTGATGTTGAGAGCTCACTCGGAAAACAAGCTCTCCTGCCTCTAAGCTCACTAAGATCATTATAAGGAGAGTCTTTAAGTACAATCCAGTATGAATAGTAGTAAGGAGCGGCATCATGCTTACCATCAATTATAACCTCTCTAACCTCTACAAGAGGCATATCAACATTAGCTACAGAGACTGCAAGACTAGCAGGTAAAGAGCCTATACCTAGAGCAACATGGGCATGACCAAATCTAAGAGACTCAACAATAGCAGCAATACTAGTTGGGAAGTATATCTCCACATCAACACCAAGCCTAGACTCTAGAAAAGACTCAAGCTCTCTAGCATCAACCTCAACTTTCTCCTTAGGTATAGGGTTAACAACAATAACAATCTTCTCAATACCGGATTCCCTAAATATACTATAGTAGGCTAGAATACCGGCAATAACTAAGGCAATTAAACCAATAACACCAGCTAATCTAACCCAGCTCAACCTATACACCGGGAAAATAAACCTAGACTAAACCAATATGTAGAGCTATATACATGTAAAACATGTAAAATAGTTTAGAACTGAAAATATATCGTGAAGAAAACTATCTATAAAATATTCCATTTAGAATAGACTACATCAGACTAGTCAACTATCTAGTAAATCTCATTAATCTCATAGAATTGCCTAATGTAACCATTTTGGGTTTTATAGCTGTTTTATATCATTCTCTGGCTACAGGAGAAGTCTCACAAACTACCTCTACCAATGTATAAACTATCCCGAGCGAAGAGCTGTTTTCTTCTTAGCTTTTCGAGGAAATGCTTATAAGCTTTGACTTAGGAGGAGCCTGGGAGGCGATGAAAGCATTGCTCCAAGTTTCCCAGAGCTAAACCTGTATGGGAACTTTACGCCGTTGGGCTCGCAGCTGTCCATGACTCACGTGGATTTAGATACCCACGTGGACGAGGTAGAAGTCTCTAGATGGAATATCTAGGGACAAACGGGGAAAAAGTTGAGGTAATGGTATTAGCTAACATAAACTTATATTAGAGTTGAATCTTCATCCCATATTATGATATTAGCCTCTTTTTCTCTATTATTTTTTCTAAGTTCCTCTTTACTGACTCTATGAATTCTTCTGTAGTTACTATTGCATTTACTGGTGGCTCTGCTACTCTAGCTATGTCCTGTGTCATTATTCTATCTTCTTCTATAGTATGTTTAACTGCTTCCTCTAGGGCTTCTGCATAGCTTACTAGCTGCATGTTTCCATCTCTTCTCCCCCTCTCTCTCAATCCTCTAGACCATGCGAATATTACTCCTGTTGGGTTTGTTGATGTCTTCTCTCCTTTAAGCCATCTATAGTAGTGTCTCCTTACTGTCCCGTGTGCTGCTTCTGCTAGGTAGTAGCCTTGTGGTGAGTATAGTTCTGATGTCATTAGCGCTATGCTACCACTAAATGCAGATGCTACTAAGTCTGATATTACGTCTCCATCAAAATTCTTTGTAGCCCAAACGAATCCTCCATCACTTCTAACTGCTCTAGCATACGCGTCATCTATTAGATAATACTCGTATTTTAATCCTCTCTTCTCAAACTCTTCTCTAAACTCTGACTCGTATACTTCCTGGAATATTTCTTTAAATCTTGCATCATAAACTTTAGATATTGTATCTTTCGCTGCAAACCACACGTCTAGGTTATTATTTAACGCATAGCTGAAAGATGCTCTAGCAAAACTCCTAATAGATGAGTCTAGATTATGGTAAGCTTGTAAGATGCCTGAGCTCTCAAGCTTTGGTAGTTTAATTCTAACTTCTCTCCCAGAAACACTCCTATAGACAAGCTCAGCCTCTCCAGGCTCATCAAATTTTAAACCAACACCAGAGTATATATCACCATAAGCATGCCTAGCTACAACTATAGGCTTGCGCCAGAACCTAACAGCTGGAATAATATTCTTAAGGATAATAGGAGCCCTAAATAATGTACCATCAAGAATCTCCCTAATAGTAGCATTAGGGCTACGCCACGCCTTCTTAAGATTATACTCCTTAACTCTCTCAGCATCAGGAGTTATAGTAGCACATTTAACACCAACACCCCAACGCTTTATAGCCTCAGCAGAACTAATAGTAATATTATCATTAGTCTCATCTCTAACCTTAACATGGAGATCATAATACTCAACTTTTAAATCAACATATGGAAGAATAAGTTTCTCCTTAACCCAACCCCACATAACTCGAGCCATTTCATCTCCATCAATCTCAATAATAGGCTTATCCATAGGAATCTTACGCATACAAAAACACCAATTTGTATAGATATATATGTATGCTTAAAATATTTTCCTCAAACTCTACACAAGTAGAAAATGTTATATATAATTTAACCTAGGGATCCTCTCTAGTATTATAGCACCAACTATTCTCTCCCCATAATCCTCTTACATCTATATTACCCTTTAATAAGGAGGTGCATTTCTTTCTTTTTTCCTATAAAATAAACTCATTAACCAACGTAAATGCCGAGTCTATTCTCAGGAAACCTAGGATAATGATAAGAGAAGAGCCTCAAGTCCTAAATGAGTATCTTATACAGTTAACGATGAGTATCTATGAGTGATAGAGTCTCTTAAAGCTCTATGAGTGGAGGTGGGTCCCTAGATATTAAATATGACGAAGTAAACTATATTTTGAACTCTGCTCTTTACGTATTAATTATTTCATATAATCAAAGAGTAGGGGGTAAAGTTAGATTTAGTGGCGCCGCGGCCGGGATTTGAACCCGGGTCACGGGCTTGACAGGCCCGCATACTGGTCCAGGCTATACTACCGCGGCTTCCTCTATACTCTCTTAGTTCTGAGAGGTTTAAAGTCTTATCTCTTTGTACTATAATATTTCTCTAGTTCTAGTATTAGCTTCCAGTTTTCATCTATTTTATTCTCTATTCCTCTTATATCCTCATCTGTTAGGTGCATGAATCTTCCTTGCATCTTTAGGTATTCGCTTAGTGGTTTTCTTTTACTTTTATCTGTGTATAGTTTGCTTTGTGGGCTTATTTTAAAGGATCCATTATTATACTCCCATAGTATCCATGCCCCCGTCTCTATTGCTAACTTAGCTATTGCTATAGTCTTATCTGCATCAAATCTCCATCCTGGAGGGCATGGTGAGTGTAGGTGTATTAGCTTAAATCCTCTTATTGATACAGCTCTTTCAATCTTCTCAGCTAAGTCTGTTGGGTATGCTATTGATGCTGTAGCTACGTATGGAACTTTATGTAGTAACATTATTAATGCTATATCCTTCTTCTCCTCAGTCTTACCTATAACTGGGCTTGTTGTCGTTAAAGCTTTCCACATAGTTGTTCCACTTGCTTGTACTCCTGTATTCATATATGCCTCATTATCACTAACAATAACTAGTATATCATCGTTCCTGACAGCTGCTCCACTTAGAGTAGCAAAGCCTATATCCGCAGCTCCACCATCCCCAGACCATACAACTACTACTCCATCCTCACCTCTAGACTCTAAGGCTGCTTTCAACCCTGACGCTACAGCGGCAGCTGATGCGAAGGGAACATGCAATATCGGGAATTCTAGCCCTGAGCGTGGCCAGTAGCCTGATATGATGGATGTGCAGCCTGCTGGTACAACTAGTATGACCTTATCTCCTATGGTTTTACCTACAATTTTTAGACCAATATTATGTGGACACCCACTACATGCTGGGTTACCTGGTATGACACCTCTAAACTTAGATAAGGCAAGCCTCTGTATACTCATCTCTCCTCACTCTCCTTAATCATCCAAGGCATATACCATTCTGGGATAGACCATTCTATAGATAAGCCTGATTCATACTCCTCAATAAATCCTCTAATAATATTAGAAAAGTCATGGTGACTCACATCAACTCCACCAAGTCCAGCTATAATATTCTTAACTGGTATTTTACTGTTTGTAGCTGAAACTACCTCCATACCTAGTATACCCTGGTGACCCATAGATACGGCTCTATCAAATACTATGAGCGCCTTAGCTGATGATACTATATCTCTGAGCTCCTCTAATGGGAATGGCCTAATATATCTAAGCCTAATTAATCCAACACTATAACCCTCATCTCTAAGTATATCTATAGCCTCTTTAATATCTCCACTCCAGGACCCCATACTTATAGCAATATATTTAGCATCAGTAGTCCTATAAGTTTCTAAAAGACCAGCTGGGCTCCCTGTATTAAAACGTTTAGCATAGTCTAGGCTAACCTCATTTATAGTATATTTAGCTCTCTCCATAGCCCTCCATATATACCATCTAAGCTCCATAGTTACATCATCTGGGCCTAAGTTGCCTACTGCGAAGAATTTACCTGCCTCGACTTTGAACGGTAAGGGTTTCCTAGGAGGGAGCCATTCATTAACCTCACTAGGCTCAGGTATTACTACTGGTTCGGATGTATGACTTAGAATGAACCCGTCTAATGCTATAATAGATGGTAATAGTACACGTCTATCCTCTGATATCTTATATGCCTGTAATGTCATATCTAGGACTTCCTGAACATTCTCGGCAAATCCTATAATCCACCCTGAGTCTCTTACACTTAGAACATCTTGGTGATCTGTATGAATATTCCACGGAGGCCCTATTGATCTAGTAACTACAGCCATGACAACTGGGAGTCTACTATTAGCTACCCACCATAACATTTCATACATGTATAGTAAGCCGTGACTAGATGTAGCTGTGAATACTCTAGATCCCCCAGCACTAGCCCCATAAACTACAGCTAAGGCTGAGTGCTCAGATTCAACTCTAATATACTCTGCTTTAAGCTCTCCTCTCTCAATCATATCAGCAATCTTTTCGACAATTATAGTTTGAGGTGTTATAGGATAAGCTGATATAACCTCAACATTAGCTAATTTCACAGCCATAGCTATAGCATGGCTACCAATTAGAGCTTTCCTTATCATTCTTACTCACCCTCAATAATGAGATCTATTGCTTTAACTGGGCATACATTAGAGCATATACCACACCCCTTACAATAGTTATAGTCTATACTAGGATACTCTTTGGGAACCCATCTTATAACATCATCTGGACAGTAGAGCCAACATATACCACATTTAATACACTTATCTATTTTTATAGAAGGCTTATAGAGTCTCCAGGTCCCTGTTAGACCTGAAGATCCTAGACTAGGTCTTGATAATAGTTTATCAATAAAACCTCTTAAGTCTTCTAAAGCCTCTTTCTCTAAGTCTATAGGCTTATATTTTAAACTCATAATCTCACCCTACAGAGCTCCAGGCTAACTTAGCGGCCTCAATATTGAGCTCTAGGAGCTTACCTCTGAAATACTCTCCCATAGCCTCAATAATATTATCTAATGAGGCTATATTAAAAACTTTAGCCATAGCTGAGGCCATAGGAATATTAACTAGAGGCCACCCAGCTATAACTAGCCCTAGCTTTAAAGCTATACCTGTAGCGTCAATTGTGTAAACAGTCCTATCCTTAACCTCTATTCTACCCCTAGAGTTTATGAGGATAGGGATTCCTGGAGGAGTAAGTGTATTAATATCTACAAGCTCTAAGATCTTTGAACTAAAAATAGAAACACCATGAGGGGTCTTAACAATAGAGTGCCTCAATATAGGTTTATCTGAAATTCTAAGATAAGACTTAACTATAGCACCCCTCCTCTCAGCCCCAAACTCAGGAATAGCCTGAGCCCAGCCGCCCTCGAGGGCTACAGCAGAAGCTAGTATACGTGAAGCTGTAACCCCGCCTTGACCTCCACGACTTATAATTATATATTCTCTCAACAAGAACTCTAAACACCCCACTATAATTTAGTATATGGAAATTTAAATAATGAAGTATTAATTTATTTGATAATAACCCATTCTCTCTTAATTCTAATATGCTATGAGCCACTTATATTAAATAATGATATACTATTTTCTAATTTTTACGTTCTAAGTAGAGTATTTTAGGTGATTATACTTATATATCCTAATGTAGAGAGTTTAGAGATAAGAGGGTTAAGGCTTCTAGCTTACTAGGTGGGCTTAATGGAGTGGGTTAGGGGGTATTATGTTGTTGATGGACCTTCTACTATAATTGTAGAAGACGGTACTATTGATATTCTAGGGTATAGAGTCGGTAAGGGGGCTACATTAACAGTCCCTTATGGCAGGCGTATCCCAATTAAGATTGACGGTATAGTGTCTGTTAGACCCTCATATTTGAATTTGAAGCCTGCTAATCCTCAAAGTTATGATATAATTGATACTATTGCATCTAAGATTATTGATTTTAATAGAGTAGTTATTGTTGGACCTACAGACTCTGGGAAGAGTACTCTCTCCTTATGGGCTCTTAATAAGGCTCTATCTAGGGGTATTAGTAAGGCTTACTACTTAACAGTTGATATTGGTCAAAATGAAGTATATTGCCCTGGGTTTGAATCCCTCGCCCTAATCAACCCCCCAGCTATCCCAGGTTATACTGGGTCTTTTAGAGATATTAAGTTATGTTTTGTAGGCTCATTTACTCCAAGAGAATCTCTAGATAAATACTTAGAGTGTGCTAGTGAACTAGCAAGTAAAGCTGATGGTATGCTAATAGTAGATACTGATGGGTGGATTAAGGATGAAGGGCTTAGAAGTAAGGCTATACTAGCCTCTACTATTAAAGCTGATATTATAATAGCTCTAGGACTGAGTACTGAAGAAGTTAGACTCCTAAAAGAAACTAGTAATATAGATACGTTAAGCTTCCCTAAACTTGTTAAGAGTGAGAAGAGTGTTGAAGAGAGGAAAATTCATAGAGAGAGACTTATAGCTCAGAAGTTAATAGGATCAAAACCTAGACTAGTAAGCATAGAGAAGGTAATATTAGAGAACATACCATTATTTAAAGGGAAGTCCTTAGATAGGAGTATAGTCAAGAACCTATCACCAGTACTAGTGTACGCTGAAATCCTAAAAGATAATAGTATAGTAGCCGTATATAGAGGTAAGAAACCAAATAATATTCAAGGAATACTACTAAGTGAGGGATGGGAGAAAGGACTACTAGCAGCAGTATATGGAATAGGAGTACACGTAGGTATAGTAGATAAAATAAACTACGAAAAGAAGATGGTAATAGTAATAACAGCATACGAAGGCCCCATAGAGAAAATAGAAATCGGGAAAGCTAGACTGACCTTCTCCCCGCTCTGAGGAGCGAGGATTCTGGGGAGGTTTAGGGCTACATTCTCAGGCTAGAGCCGGTTTAGCCCTGCGCCCGATCTTAGGCGCGTTACCCCCTACTCTCTCATAGCGTGGAGCTCAGGGATACCTGTAAATATTGAAGACATAATTAGAAGACACTAGAAAATACAACCTATGACTACACTAAGAATCACGTAAAACACTTCTCCCTATGAGTATAATGTTAAAACATCTACTCCTAATTACCTTATAATACACATAACTACTTTATACTTGGAGATAAAAGATTGTAATATATATGTGATTAATCCTTGAGAATAAGAATCTTCTAATATTATACTACCTCAAAATACTCTTTAGAATCTAAGTTCTCTCAAGTGCTTTAACTGATACTTTCATACATATAGTGAATGTTAGGATAGCCCCAGCTATTAATATGATTAATATAATGTATGGTTCGTCTAGATGCCTACCTACTAGGAAATATCTCGTTAAGTCTGCTGCATATGTTAGAGGGTTTAATTTAGCTATTGCCTTTAGCCAATCCGGCATTTGATCTATTGGGAATAAGGCGCTAGAGGAGAACATTAGCGGCATATTCACTAAGTTTCCTATAGCAAAGAGAAACTCATGACTATCTGTTAGGAATCCTAATAGCATGAATATACTTGTTAGAGTAACAGATATTGAAATGACTACTATTAATGCTCCAACTAGATCTAATATGCTTAAATCTTGTTTAAACTTAAACCCGGCAATATAGGATAGGGCTAGTAGGAAGAGTATTAATATTGTTACTCTAAAGACTGTAGCTAAAACCTTAGCTATAAATATACTCTCCCTCCTAATAGGTGATGCCATAAGTCTAGACATATAGCCTAGCCTCCTATCAAAGATTACACTAGCTCCTGAGAATACTGAATGAAATAGTGTAAATACAACAATCATACCTGAAGCCACATAAGTGAAGTAATCTAGAGTTCCAAATAACTGAGCTATTCTAGATCTTAGAGCGCCTACTACAACTATAGCAATATCCGCCGGTACTCCTAGACCCTCCACACTTAATACATTAATTATGTTAAAGCTCTTACCAAATAGTAGTATCCAGAATAGTGGAGTTATAAGAGAGATTATTAGCACAGGCCTCCTGCCAGCCCACTTCTTAATTTCCCTCATATATAATACATATATCTCTGATAACATAGCCTATCACCTAATTTTATGAGTAAATACTCTATACTTAAACGCGTCGAAAGAGTCCTCTCTCAATCTCTTACCTGTAATATCTAGGAATACTTCTTCGAGGTTAGGCTTAACTATATTAATCGATTTAATCTTCTTACCAGCTAGTATACCTACTATGTGTGGTAGTATATCACTAGCGCTTGGAGCAGTTACTATTACTATAGAAGAGTCTAGTTTTACATCAACACCAAGCTTTGATATCTCTAACTGTAGGTTTTGGGCATCATCTTCACTATATAGCTCAATATATACCCTGTCACCTTTAACCTTACGCTTTAATTCATCAGGAGATCCTTCTGCTTTTATCTCCCCATAATCGATTATAGCTACTCTATCTGCTAAAGCCTCAGCCTCCTCCATATAATGAGTTGTTAATATCATAGATATACCTTGCTTTTTAAAATCTCTAATTAGATTCCACATTAATCTCCTAGTTTGAACATCTAGGCCTAAGGTAGGCTCGTCTAAAAGTAGGACTTCCGGGTCATGGACTAGGCTCATAGCTATCTCTAACCTCCTCCTCATACCACCACTATAGCTTGAAACCCTCCTGTTAGCACTATCAGCTAATCCTACAATCTCTAAAGCTCTCATAGCCCTCTCTAATGCTATCCCATGAGGGTAGCCATATAGTCTAGCCTGTATATAGACATTATAAAAACCTGTCAACTCATCATCGGCAGTTAAATCCTGAGGAACTACTCCTATAACTTTCCTGACATTCAGAGAATCTCTTATAATACTATATCCTCGGATGTACGCGTCGCCACTAGTAGGTTTGAGGAGAGTACTGAGCATCTTAATAGTAGTAGTCTTACCAGCGCCATTTGGCCCTAAGAGAGCATATATCTCACCCTTAAAGACTTTAAAAGAAACATTTTTAACAGCTTGAATCGACCCATAGTATTTAGTAAGCCTATCGGCTTCAATAACTATACTCATACCATTAGACCCTAGCTGGGATACCTTAAAGAAAGCCTAAAAGTATTAGTAGAGATTAAAATATTAATTCTTGAGTAAAGTTTAGGTTACAACATAAGACTTATAGCCTAGAGTTCAAGTAGTTAAGTAGAGGTGTGTAGCTCTTGAGGAGTTTCCTAGTCCGAGCCCCGGAGGATACCGAGATACTAGAATTTCTTAGAAGCTACGCTAAGAAACATAATGTAGTTAAGGCTAGCATTGCTGGAATAGGAGCTTTCAAGGAGGCAACTATAGCTTACTACGATATAGACCTCCAGAGATATATACCAATAAACATAGATGAGAGAGTAGAGATTCTATCACTACTAGGTAATATAAGCTTAGCAGACGGAGACGTATTCCCCCACATACATGTAGTTCTTGGTAAGAGAGATGGCTCAACAATTGGAGGACATTTACTAAGAGGAGTCGTATTCTTAGCTGAACTATATATACAAGAACTACCAGGGCCACCCCTAGAGAGGAAACCTTGGAAGTATGGCTTAAAAGTATGGGATATAGAAACTTAAATAAATACTCTTAATCGAGGTTTAATACTATAAGTGGTTGCCCGTGTTGATTATTTAGATTTGTTTAGGTATAATTAACACGGGCTTCACCTCAGCACCCGCCCATCAAAGCTCGTGAACTCTCTTCCTACTTCTCACCTAGATACTGGTATAAGTCTAATCTTTAGAGTCTTAGTAAACTCTCTAGTCCTCTAAAGCTTCTCAGACAACGCTTGATACCTCTCTTGATTCTAAATGCCTTACTTATAGTAGCTAAAACACCTTAAAAACTTTTACAGAAGACACAGTCTCAACTCTATTAAGTATTATATCTGGCATTGATACTTCTTCCTTGATAGTTTTCACTAGTGTTTCTGGGGTTCAGCTCTTATATGTTCATTGCCTCATCCATTGTTCCCCGCATTGGTCTTGGGCTTTCATCACCCTCTGGGAGCGTTCAGGGTGACCCCGGACACCCCATGTTTTGAGTATTCATAAAGAGCCACCCTTGAGGGAAGCTTTCATTTATAACCTCTCAATTCTCTCACCAGGTAGCTCCTAGCGTTAAAGATAATGAGGTATTTTATAGGCTTCTCTCTATACTCGGAGAATAATATAAACAGCTATAAAACTCAAAACAGCTACATTAGGTGGTATATTTGCTAGTTCTTCTAGTGGTTTGACTTAATTGAAAATAGTTTAGGCTTAAGTGCTATGTATAGCATAGGTGGATTTATGTTGAGTGAGTGTAGGCACCTAGATCTTATTGATAAGTTAGCTGATTTAGCTAAAATTACTTTAAGTGATGAGGAGAAATTAAATTTATGTAGAGATATTGTGAGAATAGCTGAGTATTTAAGAGCTGTTGGTGAAGCTGCTAGAGATCTCAATGTTGATCCACTCTACTACGTCTGGGATAAGTGGGGTTTCCTAAGAGATTATAATAGGGATAGGTTTATAATTATCAGTAACCTCCCTACTAAGGTTAAAGACGGATATGTTATAGTTCCTTGGAGAGGTGGTAAGATTGAGGAAGGCTAAGCAGTCATGGGAGTTAGTAGAGGATTTTATGAATGGCATTGAGGATCCAGTAGAGCACATCTATAAAGTATTAGATTCTATAAATAGGTGGGAGTCTATGGTTAACGCATATATATCTCTCGAATCTCCAGATATATTAGTTGAGAAGGCTGAAGAAATTAGTAGAAGGATTAGACGCGGTGAGAGAGTAGGGAGACTTGTAGGTCTTATAGTATCAGTTAAGGATAATATATGTACTAGCTTTCTACCAACTACTGCTGCCTCTAAGATACTAGACCCCTATATTCCGCCATATGACGCTACAGTTGTAGAGAGGCTTCTAAGAGAAGATGCTATAATAGTTGGGAAGACTAATCTCGATGAGTTTGCTATGGGTTCAACAACTGAGTTGAGCTCTTTTGGTCCAACTAGGAATCCATGGGATTTAGATAGGGTTCCTGGTGGTAGTAGTGGTGGTAGTGCTGCATCACTTTCATATGGGGGGGCTGATTTATCTCTAGGTAGCGATACTGGAGGCTCAGCAAGGCTCCCAGCAGCCTATACTGCTACTGTAGGGCTTAAGCCTACATATGGTCTTGTTAGTAGGTATGGCTTAATACCTTATGGTAATAGCCTTGAGCAGATATCGCCTATGGCTAGGAGTGTTAAGGATGTAGCACTACTCCTCGACATTATAGGTGGCTTTGATCCCCTAGATGCTACTAGTTTAAATGTAGATTCTCTTAATACATTTAATAGTATAAAGGCTGATGCTAGAGATTTAAAGATATGTATTTTGAAGGAGATGGTTGAGGGAGCTGATAGCCCAATAGATAGTATGTTCTGGAAAATTATAGAGAAGCTTGAATCTGAAGGTGCAAATATTGAATATTATAGCTTACCAATACTATCTAAAGCTCTCCCAACATACTACACTATAGCCTTTGCTGAAGCTGCGAGTAATTTAGCCAGATATGCTGGTATATTCTACCCGACTAAGGGATCATCAAGCTCATGGGAGGAGTATATTGGTGAATCAAGATTCAAAGGTTTTGGACGTGAAGTTAAACGTAGAATTATGCTTGGAGTCTATGCACTCAGTGAGGGTTATAGAGATGAGTACTACGTAGCTGCAACAAAAGTTAGGAGAGTTATAAGAGATGAGATAGTTAAGTTAACGAGTAAGTGCATAATAGCATCACAAGTATCACCAATACTACCACCTAGACTTGGAGAGAGGATAGGTGATCCACTAAAGCTCTACTATATGGACATGTACACTGTCGTTGCGAACTTAGCTGGAGTTCCTGCCTTAGCGCAGCCTATAGGATTCCATGAGGATCTACCTATAGGTATACAGTGGATAGGCGGCCCTCTAGAGGAGTCTAAGCTTATATCTATAGGTCTCCTCATAGAAGATATTACTGGATTAGGGGGGGTTATTGTAGATTGAAGGTTATGATAGGATTAGAAATTCATGTTCAGATGAGTGAAGCTGGTAGTAAGTTATTCTGTGATTGTAAAGCTAACTATAGGGGTATGAAGCCTAATACTAATGTATGCCCGGTCTGTCTAGGATTGCCTGGTGCTTTACCTGTTGTTAATAAGAGGAGTATAGAGCTGGCACTATTAGCTGCTGTAGCATTCAAATGCAACATACCGAAATATATTGTTTTTACTAGAAAACACTACTTCTACCCTGACTTACCTAAGAACTATCAAATAAGCATGTATGAGAAAGCTGGAGGTATACCCATATGTAGGGGTGGCTATGTTAAGTATCTAGACGTAAATAGCTGGGAGTGGAGAGAGTGTAGAATTAGGAGAATTAATATTGAGGAGGATCCTGGAAGAACAGTATATGAGGAGGGTGGAATAGTAAGGAGCCCCTATGCCCTAGTAGACTACAATAGGAGTGGGGTTCCACTCTTAGAGGTTATAACAGAACCTGATATAAACTCTCCTAGAGAGGCGAGGACTCTAGTAGAGTATATATTATTAACCCTAGAGTACCTAGGCATTACAAACCCGAGGCTTGAGGGGGTTTTTAGGGTTGACGCTAATATTAGTATTGAAGGTGGAGAGAGAGTTGAAGTAAAGAATATAGGTAGCACTATGGATATAGAGAAAGCTTTAAACTATGAGATTATGAGGCAGGCTATGATAATAAACTCTGGTAGTAAAGTTGAGAGAGAGACTAGACATTGGGATGCTGAGAAGGGGGTTACTAGGCCTCTAAGACATAAAGAGTACGAGGAGGAATACCTATATTTCCCAGACCCGGATCTCCCACCTATACTAATATCTGAGGATATGGTAACTAAAGCTAAGGAAATAGTATTAGGATTTGATATCGCAATCTTATATGAGAATATATTAAAGTTAGGGGTACCTAGAGATATAGCTTGGAGTATAGTGACAATTAAGCCTTCACTAGATGTTTATATTAAAACTGTAAAGCTAGGAGCAGATCCGCTAGTTGCCGCTAAAATATTAGGAATAGATTATAAGGGGGAGCTTAAGGAGAGGAATATGGATCTATATGAATACAACAACTGGCCCCCACCAGAGACTGTATATGAGCTCGTAAGACTAGTAGTAGATAAAATTTACACCTATGATACAGTAAAGGGGCTACTAATACCGAAGATTGCTGAGAATCCTAAGGTAGACGTTAGAAGTATACTCCCAGAGAAAGCTGAAAACATAGAGGATATTATAGATAGCGTTATAAGAGAAGAAGAGAAAGCAGTAAAAGACTATCTCTCAGGAAAGAAGCAAGCATTAAATTACCTTATAGGTATGGTTATAAGGAGAGTAGGTAAGAGGGCAGTAGACCCGAGAGTTATAAGAGAGGCCCTAGAGAATAAACTCTCTAAATTAAAAAGCAGTATGTGAGAACAGTGGTTTAACATGTTACAGGTTGCAGATGCACACTTACACTCAAACCCTATTAGAGGCTTTGGAGCTAAGGTCATAGCTGAGAAGTTTAAGCAAGCTGGAGGCTGGTTCATGGCCCTAGTATCTCTTTCGCCAACAGCTTATAATCTAGAGCCTCCTAGCTTAGAGTCTTATATTAAGGCTATAGATCTCCACATATTAGAGTGTAGGAGAGCTAGAGAGTCTAAAATTAAAGTTATGTGTATCTCAGGCTTCCACCCAGCAGATGTAGATAAGCTTATAGACTATTATGGATTAAAACCTTTAGAAGTACTTAACTTGGCCTATAGAGTAATAGATGAGATAGCTAGTAGAGTAAAGGAGGGCCTCCTAGATGGTATTGGTGAAGTAGGAAGGCAACATTATAAGACTAGTAGCGTTAGAATATTAGTATCAGAGTATATATTAGAGAAGGCTATAGCGCTTTCTAGAGATCTCAACATCCCAGTACATATGCATTTAGAACAGGAAGGTGAAGCTACAGTACATCTCGTAGACATAGTAGCATCAAGACTTGGAGCATATAAACATAAACTACTCTTCCACCATGCAGACCCTAAGGTTATAGTTGAGGCTTCAAAAAGAGGATATCCCTCAAGTATAGCTGGAATACCGAAGCTTATAGAGTACGCTATCACCAACCTTAATGCTATATTCATGTTTGAAAGCGACTACCTAGACGATCCTAAGAGACCAGGAGTAGTAGCCTACCCGTGGGTTATGGCTGAGAATATAATAAGAATAGCTAGAGAGCATTTAGAACTAGAAGAGAAACTATATAAGATCAATGTCGATAATATCATAAAATTATATGGAATAGAGTAGTTCTGTTTGTCCCTAGATGTTACATCTAGGGACTCCCACCTCGACCACGCGGATCTAGGTATCCACGCGGGCTCATAGGCGGCTGTCGAGCCCACGGCACCGGGGCTTCCATCTAGTTTTAGCCCTGGATGGCTTGAAGCAATGCTCCCATCACCACCCAGGGCTTTTAGGTGTATGTCGAAGCATGCTACAACCTCTCTATGCCTTTTTCACCACCGATACTACATGTTCCTATCCTTGAGCTATTACCGTGGTTAATCTTAGCTCTATGTATTGGGCATATTTTGGGGTATTCTTCGGTTCTTTGTATAGTACTGAAGCACCGTGCTCTCTAGTCTTCTCATCTATAGCTATCTGAGCTCCCTTGAGAGATGCTTGGTAGATTCTATGTCTAAGCTGCTTATCTTTAATTCTTTTTACCATATTCTCGGCAGGTCTTTTCCCAAGCTTATCCATGACGATGGCATATTCACGTTTAGCAGCTTCTCTAACAATAATATTAGCAATCTTCCACCTAATATCACTCTTCTTATCTCCCTCATTAAGCCTTCTCATAATCTTCCTCTTAACCCTACATCTAACTCCGTAGAGCTTATCGTACTTATCCTAGATGCGCTTCCTCCTATAGTAGTATCCTAAGATAATCTTCTCCATATTAGTTTCAAAGAGGTATACTCTACCATCAATTAGAACAGCAGTACTATTCCCATTAACATCTACAGTAATATACCCTTTCGGCTGGTATAGCTCTACCTCTCTCACGAATATAAAGTAGAATATGAGCCTCCTCTCTCCCTATACAACTTAACTCTATACTCAGATCTAAGCCTCCACCCACTATTTAAGTATCTCCGGCAATTGTTTATGCGGTTGATGTTAACATTTATCCAACCTCTATGGGTAGATATTCTAACACTAGTATAGTCATAGAGCTCCCATAGGTGGTCATCAAGCCATATAGATATGTTCTTAACCTCTGGATACTCACTATTCGTTAAGCCTCTCTTTTTAAGCTTTAGGAAGCTCTTAGCTCTAGTAGATGCATCCTGACATGCTGCATACACATAGTGTGATGGTAAGTTCTTAGACCCAACTATAATAGTCCTAATTACTGCTGTCTTCTCCACTCTCCCCCACCTATCCTACTAGCTTTCCTGAAGCTTTCTAATAGCCTCCCTAGGTCTCAATAACTTCTCAGACATAAACTAAATCTAAATTAAAAGTAGATGGAAATCAAAGCTTATAAACATTTTCTAGGAAAAATAAGAAGAAAACAGTCTACTCATTATATTAGATCAAATAAAGTGTTTAAAATGATATAATATAAGACAGATTTCTCTGTAAAAGTTTTAAGCTGTTTTAGTTACCATAGATAAGGTATTTGGAATCAAGAGAGGTATTGAGCAGTTGTCTGAGAAGCTTTATGAGACTAATGAGTATACTGGGATAGTTCAGAAGACTTAAAGATTAGACTCGTGCCAGTATCTTGGAGGGATAAAGTTCTTATATACTATTTACTAAAAGATTACACAGCTCTTCTTAGAGAAGCCTTAGATATAATTGTTAGAAGTGATGCTAGGAGTATGAGGAGGGTTCATAAGCTCTGCTGTAAATATCTCAGAGAGAGGTATTCACATCTCCATAATAAGTATGTGGAGGAGACATATAAGAAAGCACTATTAATATATAGATTATGTAGCTTGCTTAAACTTCTTCTCCCGCTTCAATGATGACTGGGTAGCTATTAGAGGTGGGGAGATATACATGACCCTCAAGGCGGGTTTAGTAGTGCTCGCTAATATAGCTCCCAATGACCCTGTGATAAGTGAGCGAGTACTGAGGGGGAGCCCGTGTTGAATATAAACAATACAGGCAACCACTATGTTTTACTTTATTATCTAGGTGGCTAGATGTGGCATCTCTCCTAAAGTATACTATTGTTAGGGCGTCTCTTTTAGTACCTACAATACTAGTACTCTATACATTTATATTTATTATTCTTAGAGTTCTTCCAGGTGATCCTATCCTAGCTGTTATAGGGACTAGGTATGTGCCTCCAGAGCAGCTTGAGGCTTTGAGGAGGCTTGCAGGGCTTGATAAACCCCTATACGAGCAGTATTTGGGCTACCTCTTCAATGCTTTAAGGCTAGATTTTGGGGTTACACTAGCAGCTCCTCAAGGTGTTCCTGTATCAGATTACATAAAACTTAAGTTCCCAGCTACTCTAGAGTTAACTCTATATGCTTTCAGTGTTAGTGTCTTAATAGGTGTGGTTACAGGCCTACTAGCTTCTAGGGTGAGGGGAGGAGCTCTCGATAACTCTATAAGATTATATAGTATAGTTGCTTATACAATCTTCATTCCTTGGTTAGGTATGATACTTCAATATATCTTCGGGGTTAAACTACATCTACTCCCAACTAGTGGTAGGATAAGTCCCGGGGTTTACATCGATGGGGTTACAGGGCTTTATACCCTAGATGCCATATTAACAGGTAACCTAGAAGCTTTCCTTGATTCGTTATCACACTTAATACTCCCTAGCTTAACTCTAGGTATAGTACTTAGTGGAGCTTATACGAGGCTTGTGAGGAATAACATGGTTGATGTTCTCGAAACAGACTTTATTAGAAGCTATAGAGCTAGGGGTATTAGTGAGTGGAAGGTTTATATTTATGCTTTTAAACATGCTTTCATACCTACACTCACATTTATGGGCCTACAGTTTGCAATCCTCCTCGGAGGTGCTATACTTACAGAGACTACTTTCAACTGTCCTGGTATGGGGACTTTTATAGTTGATAGGATAGAGTATAGGGATTATAACTCTATCCAGGGTGCTATAATATTCTTTGCATTTATGGTTGGCCTCGTGAGCCTTATAGTTGATATACTCTATGCTATAGTGGATCCTAGGGTGAGATATTAAATGGTGGTTAAATCTATTCTTTTAGCATACCCTGGCTCTCTTAAAATTATTATAGGATCTCTAATAGTGGTCACAGTAGCTATCTTAGCCTTAATAGCACCAGTAGTAGCGCCATATGACCCAACTAAAAGTATTGGAACCCCCTTCACTCCACCATCAAGGGAATATATACTTGGTACAGATCACCTAGGATTTGATGTATTATCTAGAATAATTTGGGGAGCACGTACTGTACTCCAGGTTGTTATCTCAGCTACACTCGTAGCTCTAATAGTAGGAGTTGCTTTAGGCGCTATCTCAGGCTATTATGGAGGTATTATCGATAGAGTTCTCAGTATGGTTATGGATAGCCTATATGCTTTCCCATCCTTGATTCTAGCTATAGCTATCGCCGCTGTCTTAGGACCTAGCCCTTATAATGCAACTATAGCTATATCTGTAGTTTACATCCCTATCTATTATAGAATGGTTAGAGGTCAAACACTAGCTGTTAAAGCCCAGCTCTTCGTAGATGCAGCTAGAGCTTCTGGGGTGAGAGATAGGACTATAATAGTCTACTATATTCTACCTAACATTGCACATACTATACTTGTAGTTATGTCACTTAACATTGCAGATGCTATATTAACTGAAGCTGGCTTAAGCTTCTTAGGGTTAACAGTGTCTCCACCGACTCCAGATTGGGGGTTTGATCTTAGAGTTGGCCAGAGGTTTCTACTCTTAGGTTACTGGTGGCTTTCAGTATTTCCTGGTTTAGCAATAATGATCTTAGCCTTAGGATTTGCTCTTATTGGAAAGGGTTGAGTGATAGGTTCCAGATTAGGACTATAAGGTGATGGCTATGGATTTACTATCTATAGAAGAATTGAGAGTTTACTATTATACTCTTTAGTGGTATAGTTAGAGCTGTCGATAATATCTCATTCAGTGTAGGATTTAGTGAGTGGGTTAGTATTGTAGGAGAGTCTGGGAGTGGTAAGTCAACACTAGGCTTCTCAATAGTAAGACTAGTCCCTCCCCCAGGTAGGATTGTGGAAGGTAGTATATTCTTTAACGGAATCGATGTTACAAGGGCCTCTGATAGTATGCTAAGGAGGATTAGAGGTAAAGATATTGGTATGATATTTCAGGATCCCATGGCAAGCTTAGATCCTCTAAGGACTGTAGGATCTCAGCTTATGGAGGTTATAGAAGATCATGAGGCTGCTTATGGGAGAGATGCTGAAAAGCTAGCTAAGTCTAGCTTACTTAGCGTAGGCTTATCAGAGAATATCTTCTACTCCTATCCACACCAGCTTAGTGGAGGTCAGAGGCAAAGAGTTGCTATAGCTAGGGCTTTAATACTTAAACCTAATTTCATAGTAGCTGATGAACCAGTATCTATGCTTGATGTATCAATAAGAGCCTCTATCTTAGATATTCTAGAGAGGTTTAAGAGAGAATTATCTATCTCAACACTATTCATAACACACGATCTTACAGTAGCCAGACTAGTAGGTAATAGACTAGCTGTAATGTATCTCGGGAAGATTGTAGAGGAAGGACCTGTAGACGAAGTACTAGGAAAACCTCTCCACCCCTACACTAAGGCTCTCATAGACTCTATACCATCTATTAAGAGGAGAGAGAAAAGTAACTTTAGATTAAAAGATGTAATCCCAGACCCAATAAACCCTCCAAGTGGCTGCAGACTCTACCCCGGATGTCCTCTAGCAACAAAAGAATGTATGCTAATAGAGCCTACCCTAAAAACGCTAGGAGAAAGAAGAGTAGCATGCCATTACCCACTCGAGTAGCCTACACTTAAACCATTAAACTTTAACTTTATAATTTGCCTAATGTGGCTGTCTTGGGTTTTATAATAATTTATATCTGTTAGTTCTTCTGCTATGATTAATCATATCAGAGCTGAACCCCTAACGTATTTAGCTAGAATAATTTAATCTCTTCCTCTAAATATAGATACGATACAAGGTCATTATAGATGAAAAGATCATGCTGAGACTATGAGACAACAGGAAAATAGACTTATATAGAAGAGTACTACATGTAATTTTGAGTCCTAATCCTCTAGCTATAGCATAGCGAGGGCCGTAAGTACAGTATTCCTATAAAAGATTTAAAGTCTTGAAGTATTATGTAGAATTATCTTTCAGATAGTATTATTTGAGGAATAAGGAGAGATGAGAAATATTTATGAGTATACATGTATAAAGTATTTTAAGCTCTCTTCATACGTTTCTATGTGACGTTATGGTGTAGGGTTATGTCTTCTCATACCATTTCTGTTGAGGATAAGCTAGAAACTCCTGAGGAGCGGTTAGGTAGGAGTATAACATTAAGGGATCGAATACTACTCTTATGGGGTCCTGCTGTTATAGCTCTAGGTGTTTCTATTGGGAGTGGAGAGTTTCTTATAGGTCCTTCTGTAGCAATTAAAACTGGTCTAGGTTTAGCATGGCTTGTTCTCATAGGCGCATTCCTTCAGACAATATACATCTACTCGTGGGTTAGACTAGTTGCCGCTTATGGAGAAACTCCTATAGCTATGCTATTTAGAATTCATATACTCGTCGGTATCCTTGGAGCTCTCTTTGTTCCATTATCATTTATTTGGGGTGGGTGGGCAGCGACTAGTGCAGCGGCTGCTACAAGCCTCATAGTTGGAGGTGTTCCTGGACCTGAGCATAGGCCTATAGTTATAACTATGGGAATAGCATTATTAATATTAACATTTATAATATTAACATTAGGTCATAGAGTTGCTAGAACTTTAGAGGTATTCAATTGGCTTGATCTCGGGTTCCTATTCCCAGCATTTATAATATTAGCTGTAATACTAACACCTTTATGGGTTTGGGGTGAGTTAGCTAAAGGTATTGTTTCATTTGGTTATATACCACCAGGTGTAGATTTAGTCTTGCTAGGAGCATTCTGGGGATATACAGGGTATGCTACAGGTATAAACTATATTCTAGCTAATTACTTTAAAGATAAAGGTTATGGTATGGCTGCTAAGACAGGCTATATCCCAGCTATTGTAGGCGGTAAGACTATCCATATGTCACCTACAGGGAGATTATTCAGGTTAACTCCTGAGAATTTAGAAGCTTATCGTAGATGGATACGTATAGCTACTGAAGAATTAGTCTTCATATTCTTTATAGGAGCTCTCATAGGTATGTGGATACCTATGACTCTAAGCTATGCAATAGCTAGAGGATTAGGACTAGAAATTACATGGGGTATACCGGCATGGCTTGGATTAGCACTTAGAGAACTAGGCTGGGGATCAGCAGGCTTCATATTTGGAGTTATAGTAGCTATTCTTGTACTCCTTAAGACACAATTAGGAGTCGTTGATGCTGTTGTAAGAGCTCTTGTTGATGGGTTCTGGAGGCTTGAGAGTGTTAGGAGTATTGCTCGTAATGATGTTAGGGTAATCTACTATGCTATTCTAGCTATATACTTAGCGTGGGCTTCACTAGCCATGTTCTTTAGGGCACCATTTGTTTTAATACTTATTGCTGCTAATGCTGCTAATGCTGCAGCAATTCTAGGAGTGCCAGCCTTAATATACCTCAATTATAAAGTTGTACCTAAAGAGTTAAGACTACACCCTATATTAATAATATTGAATTCAGTCTTCATGGTGCTTTGCCTCGTATTCCTAGTAGCTGCTGTAGGAAGAACTCTCGGATACTGGTAGTATGCCTAGATCTCATATTTCTTTTTTCCTCTTTTTCCCAATAATTATTTCTCATAATATAACATATAAAGTATTAAGTAGTTATTAATTAGGTTAGACATGGAAATAAATTCTAGAACCTATTACATGTTACCTGTGTTAATAGATTTTTAACTAGGTAACATGTCTATAAAAGTATTTAGTATTTAAAAGTCCTAGCTCTAATAATTAATCCTTAGGCTTGATGCATGAGATTTTATCGTTAATTTATGGTGAAATTATCATGAGTATTTTTAGAGAGGTTATAAGCTATGCTAGTAGGATTCTAGTAGAGAGAGAGAATGAAGTTAAGCTAATACTCGCAGCTCTCTTAGCTAGAGGTCATATTCTTCTTGAAGGAGTCCCCGGTGTTGCTAAGACTTTAACTGCTAAGACTATAGCTTCTCTAATAGACCTTAAATTTAATAGAGTTCAAATGACTCCAGATCTACTACCTAGTGATATTACAGGTAGTTATATCTATGACCAGAAGAGTGGCGAGTTTAAGCTAAGGCTTGGCCCTATATTTACTAATATACTACTAGTTGATGAGATAAATAGAGCATCTCCAAGAACTCAGTCAGCACTCTTAGAGGCTATGCAGGAGAGACAAGTAACTATTGAGGGTACTACTATAGCTTTAGATGAGCCATTCCTAGTTATTGCTACACAGAATCCTATAGAATTTGAGGGTGTCTTCCCCCTCCCAGAAGCTCAGCTTGATAGGTTTATAGCCAAAGTTAGTGTAAATTACCCCTCACATAAGGGTTTTATAGAGGTTATGATAAGGGTTGATGAGATAGAAGATACTATTAAAAACCTTAAACCCATTATTAGTAAGAGTAAAGTACTTGAAGCTATTGAGGAAGCTCGTAGAGTTAAAGTAGAAGACTCGATATATGAGTATGTAGCATTAATAGTAGAAGAGACTAGGAAACATCCATATATTAGACTAGGAGGCTCTCCTAGAGCTGGGATATCTTTAATTAGATTAGCTAAAGCATGGGCCTACATTAATGATAGAGACTACGTTATACCAGACGATATTAAAGCTGTAGCTATACCAGTATTATCTCATAGAATAATAATTAGACCAGAATATGAAGTTGAAGGAGTAAATACTGAGACCATAGTGAGAGATATATTGGCGAAGACACCTATACCGAGACCATAGGTGACCGCAATGCTAAGATTTAAAATAACAGAGACAGTGAGATGGCTTATTTATCTAAGCTTATCAATTATACTCTTCATCTTATCCCTAATATTCCTATTATGGGGTGTAGGCTACATGGAGAGAGGATTAATTGCAACATCTCTACTTTCAGCATTAACAGGATTTACTCTACTCTCAGCATCACTCTATACTCTAAGATTATCAGCATACGTATACGCATTATCTAAAGGAGAAGGTATAGAGAAGAAATCTTAAAGAGATGTTAAACTATGACTATGAAACGTAAAACTAAGATAGTTATGGTCTCAACTCTATTAATACTATTACTACTATTAATAGGTATTATAGGGATTTTAGAAAAAGGCCCTATAATAATACCTGTATTTATTGGAGCCCACCCAGCAAACAATGGTCCTCTAGGCTTATCTAATCTATATGAAATGCTTAGATACAACTATACAGTAATTCTTGTAACAAACTGGAGTAAGATTATAGATAGCTTAGAAGAATGTAGTAATATTTTAATAATCATAGTATCGCCTGAAGCTCCATATAAGAGAGATGAGGTAGAGAGTATACTTGATATAACACGGAAATGTAGGAGTACGAGTATTATTATTGGAGACGAAACTGGGAATACTAATATGATCTTAGAAGCTATGAGATCCAATACTAGAATACCGGGTTACTCACCAGAAGGGCAGTATCCAATTGTCTACTTTAATACTCCATGGGGTTGGAGTGGTATACTAGTACTTGATAGGCCATCAGTATTGACACTACTATCCTTAACTCCTAACTTAACACCTATAGGTGTATTAGCTACAACTACCTCCCGTGCTATTAGTGAAAGTACTGTGTATTCTATAGTAGAAAACTTAGGTAATATTACGGTATTAGTTGTAGGAGATGGCTCTATATTCTTAAATCAAGTTATTAGATCGAATACTACTATGGATTATAGAGGTTTCATAGAGTCTATGATTAAATTCATGTGTAAGCATAATTGTACTATACTACTAGAGTCTTCTAAAAGTCAGGCAGTACATCCTAGAGATGCTTTCAGAATGCTCAGTGATCCAAGTAAGGCGTTATTAGTAGATCCAATTTCTCTAATTATATCGTTTCTAGTTCAAGTAATCCACCCATCAACATGGCTTCCTCCACTATTAGACTACCTTAATAGGCTCATATTTAATCTCTTAAATATTGACTATGTTAGGGGGATGTTACTACTTATATCTATACTAGTAATAACTCTGACTATTATATCAAGAGAGAGGAGTGTTCCAGACGAGCCCCTACAAGATACTATTGAAGTTACATGGTATGGACATGCTAGTTTTAGGAGTAAGCTCTTAGAGGGTGGAGCTAAACTTGATAAAACAGATTTCTTATCTCTCTATAGTATAGTTGACTCTCTACTAAAATCTACTACAGGTGTATCTCTGCAATCTCCAGATATTGTTAAGGTACTGGTATCTAGGGGTATTAATCAGAGAAAAGCTTTAGACTATTACGAGTTTATGAATAAATACTATGGGAGAGCATCTAGTAAATCTCGGTGGCCACTGATAGTTTTCTGGGGGAGTATTGTTAGAAAGGCTATTACTCTAAGTGAGGATATACTACGATCTATTGGATATAGCTTAATGGAGTATAGAGGTGTCGAGGAGAGATTAGTTTGAGCTCTATAGTATCACCTACTAGTAGATTAATGGCTTTAGTTATTCTAGCATCATCATTAATAGCTCTAGATTTATTTATGGTAGCTTCTACAGGGTTACTAGGATTAGCTATTATAGTATTTATCTTAATACTTAGAGTCTATGTTGTATTAGCTCAGACAGTTTTGGCAAATATTAGAGTAATAACTAGTTACGATGGTATTCGTGAGGGTGACCCGTTAAAAGTAGCATATACTATGTGTAATGAGACAGTAGTTCCTATAGCTATTGTAGAGCTCTCCCTAGCATATCCAGAGTACCTTAAGATTATTGAGGGTTCTCCTGGGGCTCTAATACTCATACCTCCTAGAGGATGTATAACTTATAAGACGGTATTCCTGGCTAGAGTAGGGAAGCACCGTATAGGTCCTTTAAGAGCAGTTCTAAGGGATCCATTTGGATTCTTTAAAGGAGCGGAGTTAAAGCTGGGTGATATTTTAGAAGTTAGTATTAGGCCTAGAGAGGGTGAGGTGCTTAGAAAAATTCTCCTAAATATAGCTAGGAGTACTGGGTTATCTAAAGCTAGAAGAGCGGGGGAGGGGTCAGAGTTCTATTTTACGAGAGACTATAGGCCAGGCGATGACCTTAAAAGGATATATTGGAAAGCCTTAGCTAAAATGAGGCTAGCTGTAAGAGAGTATGAGAGAGAATCAATGATATATACATTATTCCTACTACTCATAGATAAGAGTATGCTATACGGCCCATACCTAAACACACCTCTAGAACACATATCTAGGATTATAGCTATAGTGTCTAGACACTTAGCAGAAAAGAATGATTGGATAAACTCAATTATATTAGCAGGTGGGAGACTACAGATAGGTATACCTGGTAGGGGAAGGAGAGGCTACGTTAATATAATTAATAATATATCATCTATAGATTATATGAGTATTATGAATGATAGAAGTGATAGTGAGAACTTAAAAGCTCTCCTAAGGTCGACTATTAGCACTATAGTATCAACTACTCCAAGAAGTCCAATTAATTTAATAGTGATAGCATCATTAGATAATGCTACTAGTGTAGCGTCTGAGCTTAAACATTTACAGTATTTAGGTAAATTCACTATACACATGTTTATCCCAATACCTCATCTCTACGGCTTAGAGAAAATTAGTCCATTTGAGAGAGCAATATATAGGATTAAAACTTTTAGTGATACTAGTAGAGCTCAGAGTATAGTAAGAGATATTAGAAGAACTGGTATTAGAGCTTTAGCTGTAACACCCTGGGATATGGCTACTAGGATAATTGCAAGAATTGAAAGAATGAGGGTGTAGGTTTATGAGGAGTATATATATTACAGTAGCTACTAGTATAGTATCAGCAGTACTTGCTTTCCCATTACTTGCTATTAGCTTGAGCATGATAGCTGGTTATACAATTGACTTAAAGGATATATTCGACTTACGTAATATCTACTCAACTATAAGGATAGCTTCTATACTTCTCTCGACGATTTTCATAATACTAGCAGTTCTAACTATTAACTCCATCTTATATGTTATAGCCTTAATATCACATGTAGTTATTGGTAACTATGAGGTCTTATTAAGTCCAATATATCTATTACCAATAATATTTTATGGGTTATTAAAGGTACTAAGTGAAGGTTGGAGGAGAGACCAAGTTAAATCTATTAATATATCAATCTCAGGCTTGCTATTAACAATAGTATCATTAATTGTAATTATATCTAGTGCAATCATATTATCTTACTATATAGGCTCAATAATATGGGGTTATATTATAGCTATTAGATCTATAAATATAGATGTTTTAGTATTAAGGTCTCTTGCTGATTTTCTAACTATTAATCCTCTAGGCTCAACTATTCTAGTAGGCTTATCTATAGTAGGCTTCTATGTACTCTTTAGGGAGTTTACTGAGATTCTAGTACTCTATATAAATCCATCTAGGCAAGTTGCTCTTAATGCTCTTAAATCTATAGATTTTGATGTACCATTTAAGCCCCCGCTATCCTCATTGAGAAATATGATTATATCATTATCGATAGCTCCTCCATTCTACTATCTCATAGCTCAGACCTTAGATAGATTCAATTTAATGCCAGAATCTCTAGTAGCAAGTATACTATTTAAGTGGCTTTTATCAGTCCTAGTATTAACTATTTTATGGATAATAGTTTCTAAGCTCCTAACGAGGCTTGATGAGAGTGATCCATCACTATTAAGTATTGCCTCCGGTCTAATACTTATATTACTACTCTACTCTCTAGTCTACATACTTGGATTATGGGATCCACGTGCAGAGAGTTTAAGCCTTGAGAATGCTGATCTGTATCTGAAGAGAGTAATTTTTAACTACTACTCTACTCTATTTAGTATAGTAGAGTTGATACTAATCTTACTAGGTGTAGCGCCATGAGGGCATTATGGTATATAGGCTTATTAGTTATTATGCTATCATTACCTATACCAGCCTATTCTCAGGAGGATTTAATAGCATCTCGAATACATACTCCTGGATTCCCAGCTTTATTAGATGAACGTTACCTCAATGAAATCTTAAGACAGCTCTCTAATATGCTTAGAACACGTGATCCTAACATCTCAAATGCTATATCTAAGATAGCTAATTGTAATAGTATTGAGTGTATAATAGGTGATAGTGAAGCATTTAGGATAAGTAATGAAGTCTTAACTACTAGTACTGGATTAGATTTGAATAAACTTAGGAGTAGTGGTTTAAATGAACTGATAAATACAATAGATGATCCTAGTATAAGAGAGAGTATTAGAGCCCTCCAAGAATCTGGTGTTGTAGACGAGAATAGCTTAAAAGATGTACTGAGTAGAGTTGAGAGCTCATATCAAACTGGGACTTTATCTAGTAGGGGTTATGCTGCATCATTAGAACTACTTAGGAGATTAGCTGAGTCAACCGGAGATAAGCAAACATTAGAGTATATAAGTAGAGAACAAGCAGAGCTCATTAAAAGATTAATAGCTGAGAATAGTAGCGTCCTAAGTAAGCTACTAGAGGCTATAGGCTCTAGACAGCAGCAGAACAGCGAGTTAAATAGTGGTGAGAATAGCTTTTCTAATACTAAAAGAACGTATTATGATAGAACGCCTAGACTATACTTCCAGGTGCCTAGCTTAAGCATACCATTAGATCTAATAATCTTAATACTATTAGCTATAATGCTAACACCATTACTATACATACTCCTAAGTTCTCTAAACATAGATAAGGCATTAAAAAGAGTTACTAGGAGTATCCTAGGAAAGGAGCTCACTCTAAGCTATGAGGGTAGGGTTAACCCAGTCATAGGGATGTATTGGGAAGCAGTTAGGCTAGTAGAGGAGGTTACAAGCAAATTAATAAAGAACAATATGACACATAGGGAATACTATGAAAGTGTAAAGGAAGATATAGTTAATGTTAGAGAAGCATTCAAGGATTTAACGTATAGCTACGAGATTGTTAGATATGGAATGGTAGAGGATAATAGTATAGTCGAGAAAGCATCTCACCTCCTAAAAGAGATTAAGAATAAACTATATTAACCTTAAATTATGCCTGACCTGGCTTTAGAGAACGGGATAGTGTGCACTCTAATATGTTAAATTCTATCGACTCTTCTAAGAACTACAATGAATCCAGTAAATGGTGATATCCTAGATGGTCTAATAGATTCTAGTGTTACCTCTACTTCTCTCTCATAGGTCTCTATAACCTTCTCTATAATCCACCCCTTAGCATATAGTACTTTATCAGTTAACTTTACAAGTTGGTTCATTGAAGGAATGAATACTATTAGTGGAGCTCCACTCTTAAGGCTTAACCATAAAGTATCCAGTGCTTCCCACGGGTCTGGTATGTCTAGTACTGCTGAGTCTAGATTATCCTCGAATATTTTAGATCTAATATCTCCAACTTTAAACTCTATACATTCTAAGAGATTTGGGTTGAAGCTTAATATGTTCCTCTTAGCAACCTCTATATTATATGGCTTAATATCATAAGTATAGACTCTACCTTGAGGGCATACTATATTAGCTATTATAGTTGTTAGGAACCCACTCCCAGTACCACCTTCTAGAATTCTAGATCCAGGTTTAAGGTCAGCCTCTAAAGCTATAAGTAGCGCATCCTTAGGATATATGACTTGGGTTACTCTTTCATAAAAATTCTCTAATAAATCTCTAAGTGTAGGTTTAAGAATATATGCTTCCCCATCGGCAAGCTCAATAACACTACCATAGCTCTTACTAACTATGCGTGAACCTGGAAGACTACCAGCTATAGTAGAGTAGACTCTATCACTATACACAGTAAAATAATATAGTCTAATTGAGCCCCTAGTCTTAACAGCTACTACTATAGGATCACCATTTCTAACAATAGCACCACTCAAGACTATAACCCTAGGTATTAATTATGAGCTACTTCCTTAAGCTTAAATCAAACTCATTTCAACACTATATAGTAGAGGAAAACACTATAATAACCATGATAGTAATATAGAAGGTATTGACATGTAGATGTGTCAGTTTAAAGGTTTTACTGTATTTCTACTATGTATGGTTAGTGGTTTCATCTAGGTAGAGTATGTTTTAGGTGTAACCCTTGGCTAGTAGGGAGGATATTGATGAGGTTATAAGTAAGGCTATAGAGAGTATTGATTCCATGATTGGGAATAGAACTATTAAGTTTATTAGGAGGTTAAGTGATACTATTAAGTTCTCGTTAAGAAACCGTTATAGAGTTCTTATTGTATTCTCAGGCTCAGATACTATGAGGATTGGGTTAGCGACTGCTAGATTACTATTATTCTATGAGAGGGTACGTAAGAAGACTGGGGAGAAGAGTGAGCTTAGACTACTCTATGTTTTCCATGACGAGTTTGATGATGCTAGGATTAGAAAGGATATTGTTAAGAAGGTTTTGAGAGGACTCTCACATAGCATTGAGCCTACGATAACAGTATATGAGGAGAGTGAGAAATTCCTTGGAACCACATTCCAGCTTCTAGTTCTAGACCTAGTTAATGATCTCAAGCCGAATGACGTGGGGAGGCTTATTAGCGTAGTTGAGGGTGGAGGCTTAATTATTATCCAAGCTCCGGCCTGGAATAGCTGGGATAATAGCCTAACTATATTCAAGAAGAATCTACTAGTCCCAGGTTACGAGAAGCCTAGACACATATTTATAAGCTGGTTTAGGAGAAAGCTCCTAGAGCATAGCAATATATTCGTCTACGATATAGATTCAGAGAGTCTTATTAGCGGTTCAAGTTATAATATAGAGTCACCTCCAAAAAGTGAAGTTAGAGTCCCATCTGAGAGCTTATTCCCTGAAGCTCTATATAGACTAGCCTTAACAGAAGATCAAGTTAATGTTATAAATTTAATTGAGTGGCTTTATGAGAAAGCTCCTAGAGGTAAGAAGAAGGTTATAGTTGTTACAGCTGATAGAGGTAGAGGTAAGAGCTGCTCCGTAGGACTAGGCCTCATCGGGCTCGCTAAGCTACTAGGAGAGGTTAAACATAGGGTTAGAATACTCGTAACAGCCCCAGAAGTCTCTAACGTCCAGAGCTTAATGGAGCTAGCACTTAAAGCTGCCGAGATTCTAGGACTAGACCCTAAGCCTATAAGGAAGGATGGCAACATTATAGAGATTCAAGGTAAAAAGTTTAGCCTAGAATACTGGGAGCCTTATAGGATACCAGAGCTTAGCGGAGATATAGTTGCTGTTGATGAAGCAAGCGGTATACATGTCCCACTACTACATAAAATATGGAGAGCCCATAGTAGGCTAATATTCGCTGCAACAATACACGGCTATGAGGGCGCTGGCAGAGGATTTAGTGTTCGATTCCTATCAGCTATCAAGAGAGATGAGAATACTATACTTAAAACTATAGAGATGCATGAACCAATAAGATACGCTAATAGAGACCCGGTAGAGAAGTGGCTCTTCGACGTACTACTACTCGATGCAGAGCCCGCAGAACTTGATACTATAGACTTAGAAGACATTAAATCAGGGAATCTAGAATATGTTAAGCTAGACACAGCAGAATTATTCAGTAAGAGTGGAGAGAATACCCTAAGACAGCTTTTCGGCATATACATCCTAGCACACTATAGGAATGAACCAGACGATTTAGGCCTCCTAGCTGACGCGCCGCACCACATTATTAGAGCTGTTAAGACAGCTAGAAGCGGTAAGATTGTATCAGCTATTCAGATAGCCATAGAGGGAGGCTTAGATGATGATCTCATAGATAGACTCCTTAGAGGCGATAAAATGCCAGGTAATATTATTCCTGATAGGCTACTAAAGCATGTTCGTATCAAAGAACTGGGTAAAATGAAGGGGTGGAGGATAGTTAGAATTGCTACCCACCCACTAGTCCAAGGTATGAGTATAGGGTCTAGAGCTCTAAAATTCATAGAAGAGGAAGCTAGAAGTTTAGGATTAGACTGGGTTGGTTCAGGCTTCGGCGTTAACGAGCAGTTGCTAAGATTCTGGTTAAAAAATGATTTTAGAGTTGTACACCTAAGCCCCGATAGGAACCCGGTGAGTGGAGAGTATACATCTCTAGTAATTAAGGGGTTAAATAGTAATGTTAATACTATAATTGACCATATTGTTAGAGAATTTAAAATTAAACTATTAAATAGCCTATATGATACATATAGAGACTTAGAAGTTGAAATAGCACGTTTAATGCTAAACCAAAAACCAGACGGTATAATACCTAGGTATAAGCTTAGAATGACAAAAATTCAAATTGATAGACTCTGGGCTTATGTATATAGCTTTATGACATACGAGACTGTAAACGACATAGTATATGAACTAGCTAGAGCATACTGGCTACAAGATAAGAGTAGTAGACCAGAGATTACAGAAGACGAAGAGAGACTACTCATAGCCAAAGTACTACAAGGAAATAGTTGGGATAAAGTAGAAGAAATACTAGGATCTAGAATGTATAAGTTAGTAGCTCAAATCAAGGAAACTATAAGGAAAGCTGCTAAACACTACTTCAATTTAAGTGAGGATAAAAGCGTAGGATTAACAATCAAAGATCTTAAAGAAGAAGAGCTAACCTCATAAAATTCAATATATTACCTGAAACTTGGCATATGGTCGAGCTCTGTAGAATTTGGGAATGTAGCCCTAAACCTCCCTAGAACACTTACCCTTTAGGGCGGGGAGGAAGTCAGATAGTTATATTAGTTATTGTTGAGTCTCTGAGCTTAGCTGTATAGCTGTTTTTCTGAATGGGCATGTTTTCCAGTACTTCTCACATTTTATTACAGAGTCTTTTACTATTGGCTTCTCTACTACATTACACCAAGCTATGTAGTATCCTTCTTTCTCTATTATCTTGAAGAATTCACATTGCGAGCTTGGTTTAATATATAATGCGTATATTATTGGGAATACTATTTTCTCTTTAGGTTGCATATCTTACACCTCTACTATTGTTCCTGATTCTCCCCTTAAAACTCTTATAGCTTCTTCTAAGTGTCCTATAACAGTTTTATTCCCACTCTTCTCTGTGAAGTTAATAGCTGCTAATACTTTAGGGCCCATAGATCCTGGTGGGAAGTGGCCTTGCTCATAGTATCTTTTTAGTTGCTCTACTTTCACTTTCCTAAGCCATTGCTGATTTGGTTTACCATAGTTTAAAGCTATAGCTGGGACATCAGTCAATATTACTAGGATATCTGCTCCTAACTCTAATGCTAAGAGACTAGATGCTGAGTCTTTATCTATAACAGCTTCTATAGACTTAAGCTCTCCATCTTCTAAAATTACAGGTATGCCTCCCCCTCCTACAGCTATTGGTATAGTATTTTGTGATAATAGTGCTCTAATAATGTCAACTTCTAGTATTTTGACTGGTCTAGGACTTGGAACTACTCTCCTATACCCTCCTCTAGGATCCTCTCTGAAAACCCACTTATGTTGCTTAGCTAATAGTTTAGCCTCTATATCAGTATATATTCTTCCAATAGGTTTAGTTGGATTTAAAAACTCTGGATCATCACGCGATACGAGTACCCTAGTTGGAACTACCGCAACCCTCCTCCTCAATCCCCTACTAACTATCTCCTTCTCTAAGCTATGTGCTATCATAAACCCAATCCATGCTTGAGTCATAGCTACAGCTAGGTCTAATGTTTGCCTAGGGTAATCTATAGGTAAGTACTCGAAAGACTCCATGAGGTAACCTACCTGCGGGCCATTACCATGAGTTATTACAATATCATAACCTAGAGCTATGATATCAGATAGAGATTTAGAAGTACTATTAACAGCTCTCCATTGATCCTCTGGGTTACCTCGACTACCAGGCGGTAGTAGGGCATTGCCGCCTAATGCTACAACAGCTAACATTACTCTCTCCTCTTCACAGTTCTTTCTAGAAACTCTTCTACAATATCTTCTAGTGATGGACCCTCAATTATTTCAATATCAAAATAGGCTCTAACTATAGGTTTACCAGGATCTATAAGCCTACTCAAGTTAACAGGGCTACCGGATACTATAACATCTGCTGGTACTCTCCTTAAAGTCTCCTCTAAGTCTCTAAGCTGATCCCTAGTATAGCCTGTGCTTGGAACTACTTTAGACATATGTGGATATAGTGTGTAGAGCTTAGCGATTAAGCCTATAGCGTAAGGTCTTGGATCTACTATTTCTAGGGCATTATACTTAACTGCTGCTACATAGCCGGCACCATAAGGTGCTTCTCCATGTGTTACAGTTGGTGAATCTTCAACTACAACAACCCTCTTACCTCTAATAAGTTCAGGCTCTTTAACATAGACATTACTAATAGCTACAGCTATCTTAGCTTTAGGGTTTATAGTAGCTACATTACTCTTAACTCTCTCTATATCTTCTTTCCTAGCTTGATCAGCTTTATTTATAATTACTACGTCTGCTAGCTTAATATTAACCTCTCCTGGGAAGCTTGAAATCTCCTGGCCGGGCCTCATAGCGTCGGTTACTGTTATCATATAATCTGGTTTTATGAATGGTAAGTCATTATTACCTCCATCCCATAATATTACATCAGCTTCTCTCTCTACGACATCTAATACCTGTTTATAGTCAATCCCAGAGCATACTTTGAAGCCATTCATAATGTAATGCTCATACTCTTCTCTCTCCTCTAGAGTAACATTTTTCAAATCTAAACTCTCAATACTATCAAAACACTCTACAATACTATCCTCAAAACTCCTATAAGCCATAGGATGCCTTATAGGTATGACCTTTAAACCTCTACTAGCTAGTATCTTAGCTATCCGTCTAGAAGCACTACTCTTACCAGATCCTGTTCTAGTAGCTGTTACAGCTATAACAGGCTTCCTAGATTCTAGCATTATATTATTAGGTCCTAGAATCATAAATGAAGCTCCAGATGCTAATACTCTACTTATAATCCTACCCACACTATTATACGTTAAATCACTATATGATAAAACAGCTATATCAACATTATAAGTCTTAATTATATCTTCAAGTATATCCTCAGATACTATAGGTATACCCTTAGGGTATAGTCTACCTGCAAGCTCTGGGGGATAAACTCTACCCTCAATACCTGGAATTTGCGTTGAGGTGAAGGCTACAACTTCAAAATCACTATTATCCTTGAAGAATAAGTTAAAATTATGGAAATCTCTCCCTCCAGCTCCAAGAATAATAACTCTCATAGGTCTACGCATACTTAACCCTCCGTTATTCTCCTATAAATAATATTATAGAATAGAACACTTATATATGTTGACGTTACTAAATGTAACATTATTTAAAGTTATAAGCTTAACTCGTATGAGGATAATAGGATAAAGTTGGGAGGCGTAGAGATTGAGTAATCCCTCAATCCAGGGATACGCTAGATTTATCTTGTTTATAGCTAGAATTTCAGTAATAATAGCAATTACAACATTAATCCTACTATTGGCATTAGGCTTTTATCTTAGAATACTCCCAGCTATAAAGTATGGATTAGAACTTGATGAGGCAGATCCTTGGGTAATGTACTGGATAGCTGAGCAATTCTATACTAATGGATTATTTAGCTTTAATGAGCTTAGAGGATCTAAGTTATTCTGGTATCCATATGGAAGAAACTTCCTCAGCCAGGAATATATTGGTACTGCATGGATAGCTACAGCTACATATCATTTAGTTAAATTTACTGGAATTACATTAAAAGATTGGATAGCATTATTTCCAGTATTTGCTGGGATTTTAGCCGCTTTCCTCAGCTACGTATTAGTATGGATTTTAACAGGGTCTAGATTAGGTGGGCTAGTATCTGTAGCTCTCTTCTCACTACTTCCAGGTGCTATAGGTAGGACTACTGTAGGTTTTGTTGAGAAAATGGTTATAGCATTAGTATTTATGACTTTATTCTATATACTCTTAGCCTTAGCTCTCTCTAGTAGAGGTAAGGCTAGGATATTATACTCTATCCTTGCAGGTTTGTCTGCGGGGTTCATATCTTTTATATGGGGTGGCTACCATTTTATAGCTGTCTCCTTTACCCTAATAATACTGCTTGATCCCCTAATACATGGAGGATCTAATAAAAGTAGACTTTTAGTATACTCTCTCATATCTATACCCTTCATAGTGTTAGCCTCGATTTATCCCGGAGTTGGCTATGATTACTTCATCTCAGGTTTAGGTTTTAGCGTTATAGCGTCACTTATACTATATGCTATTATAAGTTTCTGGGATAAATCAGGGTTAGGCGCCAAACTATTTCCATTTAATAGGCTCTTATATGCCTGGATTCTAGCTTCAGGCATAATTGGAGGGTTAGCTTTAATAGTTACGGGGGCTCTAAGTGTTCCCGGCAGGCTCCTACTAGCTCTCGGTATTAGAGAGTTTAGTCCTCTAGCTGAGAGTGTAGCTGAGCACGCTTCTCTAGCATGGAGTGAGCTTTTTAGAGAGATTGGTGTATCACTATTAATAACGGTTATAGGCTTAATGTATTATGCCTATAAGCTTTATAGTGGGAGGAGGTATCCCGTTGATCACTTAATCCTAAGCTTATTCATAATGGCTCTAATCATAACATATGCTGCTAAGAATATGGCTTACTTCCTACAAGTAGCATCATACTACACTTCACTAACTGCAGGCTTAGCAGTAGGGTTATGGATGTCTAGTGAGAAGATAGTATTAGAGGGGAAGCGTAGGGGGTCAATTGTAGTAGATGATATGAGGCTATTCATAGCGCTAGTAATAATAGTAATAGTTTTACTAAGCTCAGCCTACTACGCTAAGTCAAGCTATGATGTTAATAGTCTTAGGGCACCACTGATACTAACCTCAGGTTTATCAGTATTCTTTAGAGGAGGAGAGGCCCTAGTACCCATTAATGATGCATGGATTAGAGCCCTAGAATATATAAGAGCTAATACTAGCGAAGACGCTCTAATAGTAAGCTGGTGGGACTACGGCTACTGGATCTCAGTAATAGGCAGGAGGCCCTCAGTAGCAGACGGATCTACATGGAATGAGACTCAAATAAGAATATTAGCTAGAATACTAACAGGAGACGAGGATGAAGCATCTGAACTACTACAATTATTTAAAGCTAAACCAAATAATACCTACATAGTATTCTATGAGGGCTATATACTAGTAAGATTACAAAATACTACAGACGTGTTTGCTATGCCAATATTCACTCAGCAAATTCAAGGAGCTAACTTCATAGTAATGCATGGTGTTGCAGATTTCCCTAAATCATTCCAAATGCTTAGAATAGGTTATAGGATTGACCCGTTCACCCCATCACCATTCGGTACAGAATACTCAAGCCAGGTAATTAGTAGTCAGCGTAGGTCACTACATTTTCCAGGATTCATAGGGTCACCTGAGGGTAATGTAAGATTAGTTCTAAACTCACTAATATACAAGTTTGGTCTTGAAGGATTAACACATATACCTAATAAAGGGATAGCGAGTAAATGCCTAACACTATCAGATAGGATTGTAAATGTAATACCTATGGTCTACGATCCAGCCATGGGCCAGCCAATACCAGTACTCAATATTGGCGGGTCTAAGAGGTTTTCCCCAGAAGCTATTATAGTATCCTGTTTCGCAAGCGAGACTACGACTGATAGAGTACAAGATTATGCTGTTATAGTATTTATTTATAGGTGGCTAGGTTAATAGTCTCTATAAGTAACTCAACCTAATAGATATTTAGTCAAATAGAAGCCCCTCTCTCTTTAAATCTTTTATCTTTAAATAAGCATTTGGGGCTATAGCTGTGTACATAAGTCATTTTAGATCAAGTATATTCAAAATACTGAGTGATATTAGGAGAGCTCAAGTTAAAATTAGAACATCTATCATGAGGCTTAAAGCGCTTGGCGATAAGGATACAGCTATTAAACTTACTGCTATGAATGATATCTTAGAGAGAATAGCTTTAAGACTAGAGACAATGCTCATATTAGGTTATGTTAATAGTGAGCTAGTAAAAACCCCTCTAGCTCTAACATATGCCATAGAAGTTCTAAAAGCTTATACTCCTCCAGATATACACTATACTATAACAATTACTCAGGAAGCTATCGAGAAACTTATAGTAGATACACTTAGAGACTTTCCACAAATCCCAATCGATAATCTGAGAAATGAAGCTAGACTCGTCTTAGAGGAAGCATTAAAAAATGCAGAGAGAGCCGTTGAGAAATCTTAGGAAATCAACATATATTTAAGTCTTCACATAGTAGATATTCTATGGATGAAGAATCCTAGCCAGACTGAATATGGTGAAGAGAGGATCACAATCTGACACAACTTGTATAGAAATAGTTGAGGTTTTATTAATTTAGAAGAGTTCATTAGCTAAGTTAAATAAGTCTTATAATAATTGGTGCTATGAGTCCTAGTATTATTGTTGCTATAGCTGATATTACTACAACAGCTCTATATCTATCCCTTATTATTCTACTTTGTTGAGTAGTAGCTGGTGTTACTACGTTTCTTAAAGCCCTAATATAGTATACTGAGCTTATACCGCTATTAACTAACGCTACTATTAGTAGTATTATAGAGTAGCTTGCTAGTGGTAGGAATATGAATAATTTACCCCAGAATCCTATTAGTGGCGGTATTCCTAGTAGGCTTGCTAGTAGTATTGTTGAAGAGATAGCTGTAGTATTATCTCTAGCTAAGAGGCCTCTAAGCTCTCCCTCTAACTCTCTACCAGCTTCCGCTACTAGAGTGAATAGTGGTGTCTTAGCTAAAGTGTAGGCTATAGACTGTATAGCTACTCCAGCTAAGGCTAACTTACTAACTGGGCTATTAGGCTCAGCTATTATAACTGTTAATGCTGATATAATATAGCCTACGTGTGCTATACTACTATATGCTAGGAGTCTCTGAAGGTCTAGGGTTGTAAGAGCAGCTATATTACCATATGTCATTGTAGCTATAGCTATAAGAGCTATTATAAAAGCAGCATCTAGAGAGCCGGCAAAACTTTCAGATATAATCCTAACAATTAAAGCTATAAAACCAAGCTTAACTATTCCAGCTACTATAGCTATAGGTCTCCCATCAGCCCTACCATATACACTTGGAAGCCACCAGTGGAAGGGTACTACTCCTAGTTTAAATCCAAAAGCTGCAAGAGCTAATGATAATACTAGGAATGCTTCAGACTTAAACTCTCTAGGTTTTATAGGTGTTATTAATTCTATACCGGCTCCAATTAGGGTTGTTGAGGCCCATAAAGCTATTATTAGTGTAGCAGTTGCACCTATAAATACATATCTAATAGCTGCAAGTCTACTCTCTCTATCACCTGGCAAAGCTACCATAACATAGCTAGCAACAGATACTAGAAGCCATGATGCTATAATAGTTATAATACTATTAGCACCAGCGAGATAGAAGAGACCAAATAGTATTAAAGGAATTAAGCTGTAGAATGCTGGATTACTAGGCCACACTATAGCATCCATATTTACAGCTATCAATACCAGAATAGCTGCTATAGATGCACCTAGTAGGATTAGAGATGTGAAGCTATTGTGAACAACTAAGCCGGCATAGAATTCATTTACACTACTAGTAGATAGTAGTATTATAGATGCAATAGTAAATGATGCTACGCCTACCCAAGACACTATAACTACCGCCCTACTCCTACCATAGCCTAGAGCATCCATTAAAGGTATTATGAGGGATGAAGCAAGTGTGATATAGACTAAGATCTCAGCTATCATCAACATATTATCACCTTATAGCTATTAACGCTAGGAGTATGATTAAGACAGCTGATACTATATATAACGTAATATAGTAATCAGTTCTACCTCTATGAACCCCTCTAATATAATTAGCTATAATTGAGCCTATAGATGGTGTTAGGTTATGGTAAGTGTAGTCTATGCTTTCATCAATATCTAATGCTGTATTAGCAATTCTAAGCCCGCCATTCTTGAATATAGCGTATATAGCTGGGTTAATAAGCCACCTATCATAGAGGAAGTCATAGATTACTCTTGAGAGCCTATTCTTAGCAATTAACTCTGAAAAGTTAAGCTTAATTACGTAATATACTATGTATACGGTAGCTATAGAAGCTGTAATAGCACTTACTACTATTAATGTTAAAGTTGAGAGGCTAACACTAGCCTCATACCCGACACCTAGAGCTAATGTTAGCTCAGCAGCTCTCATGTATATATTAGAAGCTATAGGCCATGATAAGCCTATAGCTAGGGATGCAATGGCTAGTACTAGGTATGGAGTTAACATTACACTCGGGGCTTCCCCAGGCTTATGCCTAACCCCAGCCTCATATGGTGGTAGGTGTAGAACTCTTAAGACTAGCCTTATCGTATAAGCGGCTGTTAGCATAGCTGTTAGTATAGCTAGCCCAGATAGTAGTGGGGCTGCATGGCTTGATATATGTATTACTAGCTCTTTACTAAAGAATCCTGATAATGGGGGTAAACCGGCTAAGCTTAGACCTGCGAGCCATAGAGATAGTGCTGTTAACCTCATATACTTAGCGTAACCCCCCATAGGGTCAATAAACCTGCTATGAGCTACGTGTATAAGCCATCCAGCTACGAGGAATAATGCAGCCTTAAATACAGCGTGGCTAGCTAAGTGTGATAACCCTGCTATTAACCCCTCAGCTATAATCTCAGGTTTTAAAGTATGAACTAGTAGTCCAGCAGATGCTGCTCCTAAGAACATATAGCCTATTTGGCTAGCTGTAGAGTATGCTAGTATAAGCTTAATCTCATCAGATACTAGAGCCATAGATGCTAACATGAAGGCTGTCAGAGCTCCTATAACGGCTACAACTAAGAAGTAATTATAGAGCTCTTGTGTAACTAAGCTTGACACCTCACCATGGACTAGTAAGGCTCCAGATAGTAGTATTGGAGTTAATCTAAGGAATAAGTATATACCAGCTTTCACCATAGTAGCAGCGTGTATTAGAGCTGATATTGGTGTAGGTCCTGTCATAGCTGTTACAAGCCACTCATGGAACGGGAACTGGGCACTCTTAGCTAGAGCTCCTAAGGTTAAGGTAATTAGTAGTAATGATAGTATTCCCTTAGAGGCCAGAGGCTCTAACCATTCTGGGGCTTTATTTACGAGCTCTACTATGTTAAATGTACCAGTCAGTGCATATAGTATGACTATACCTAGTAGTAGTCCTAGATCTCCTACTCTAGTAAAGAGTATGGCTCTAACACCACTATGAGTAGGCTCAAAGAACATTTGGAATCCTAGAGCATACCTACCAGGTTTTCCAACCCACTTATCCTCCTCATCAGTATACCAGTGGCTTATTAAAGCATAACTGCAGAGCCCCGTGCCCTCCCAGCCTATAAACATTAATATGAAATTATCAGCTAATACTAGTAGGAGCATGCTACCAACGAAGAATGTAAAGAAGAAGAAGTACCTACCATAACCCCAGTCTCCCTCCATGTACTTAATGCTATAGACTGCTATAAGTAGGCTAACCCATGATACTACTAGAGACATAATCGCAGATAATCCATCAAAATACGTCCCTAGAGTTACGTTAATCCATGGAATCCATATAATGTCTCCCCCAGAGTATATTACTCTACCCTCAGATAATACCTTATATGAAGCATATGAAGCTATAATTGCAGAGACTAGTATGCTAAAAACACTAGTATAACCGTAGAATCTCTCATCTCTAACCCTAGCTAGTAAACCTAAAGCTATAATAAATGATCCTATAAATGGAGCTAGCCATGAGAAAATCCAGGGGAATAACGACTCATATTCCGCCATAACCCTCACCTAATTATAGGTTCTAATAAGTATCCTACAGCATCTCTAAGAGGTAATATTATTAGGCCTATCATGAGGAAGAATACTACTCCAGATACGCCTAGAATTAGTATTGTGACTTTAAATTGGTCAATATTCTCAAATACACCCGTAACTCTAACTCTACCAAAGAATATTCTCCTCATAGCTATGAATGAATAAACAGCTGTAATAATGAAAGCAGATATTACAGCTATAGCTATAGTGATAAGGTCTATTTTAGATACTGGGTTATAAGCTTGAACTAGCCCTATGAGTATTAGGAGTTCTCCCCATAAGCCTACAGTTGGAGGTATTCCAGATAAATGCATGAAGCCTATTAGAGCTAGAGAAGCCATAGCAGGATATACTCTTGCTAGCCCACCCATTAAATTCATGTCTCTTAGCCCTCTAACCTCTGTTATAAATACCCCTGATATCATGAAGAGTACAGCTTTACCTATGGCGTGGCTTAGATAATGTATCATTGCTCCAGCTACTCCGAAATATGTGAGTGTTGAGACCCCTAATAGTATATAGCCCATTTGACTTATACTAGAATATGCTAGGAATCTCTTAAAATCATTTTGCCTTAATGCTACAAAACCCCCATATATTATGGTAGCAAATGATAAGATAACAAGGATACTCTTTATACTAACCATAAACTCTGGAAAGAGTATTATGCTAAATCTAGCTATAGCATACCCAGCTATGCCTATTAAATTAGGGGATAGTAGGGCTGATACAGGTGTTGGAGCTTCAGCGTGAGCGTATGGGAGCCACATGTGCACACCTATAATAGCCATTTTAATCATTAACCCTAATAGTATCGAGATAGGGGCTAAGATAGCTAAGCCTCTAAGATCTAAACCTGCATATACCCTATTATAGCTGAGATCCATACCTATAATATCAAATCCTCCAGTATTCACTCCATAGAATAATATGCCTACTAGGAATAAGGCTCCCCCAATATGAGTCCAGACAAAATACATTAATGCTATCCTAAGTCTATCACCATATCCATAGTAAGCTATTAACGCGAAGGATGTTATCAATGATATCTCGAGGAATATAAAGAATTCTATAAGATTAGTTGAGTAAGCCATACCTAGCATAGAGGATGAGAAGGCGTTATAGAGTATGTAATATGCGTAAATCCCTGGAGCCTCTACACGCTCCCTTCTTAACTCATCTATTCTATGCTCCATATACTTAATACTATATACTGAGACTAAAGCTGTTACAATTGAAATCCCTAATACAATTGGTAGGGAGACTCCATCAATTACTAGCATAAAGTAGCCTATACCATAATCTGTTAAATTTAGAACTATTGGATCCTTTACAAAACTAACTCTCTTGAAGCCAAGATAATAAACTGAAATAAATGCTGGAATTAAGAGTATAAATGCTGTTAAGTATGATAAGAGACGCGTATTGCGATGCTCTAGCGTTAATAGCTTGAATAGTATAGCTAGTAGTGGAGGTGCTAGTACTGTAACCCATAGTAATGGTATTTGGAGCTCCATACTCATACACCAGGCTCTTCTAGCGGGTCTGATAATAGAGTCTTAACAGACCTATACATTGACAATATTAAAGCCATAACTATTACAACCTCTCCTGCAACAACTGATACGAGTATTATCGCAATCATTGTAGCTAAATGAGGATTCCCCCCTATAAATATGAGCATTAATAATATCACTGAATTAAATATAACCTCTATTGATAAAAGCTGCCTTATAAGGTTCCTTGAAGATACTAAACCATACACACCTATAGACGCTATCACTATAGCCGTAGTTACAATAATATAGGATAGGAGGAGCATAGTTCAACCCCTCCTAGCTACAGCTAGAGCCTCTAATACAGTGACAGCTAGTGCTACTAGTAGTACAGCTAGTAGAGGTGCATAGTGTGTAAGTAGAGAGTTTGCTACTATACTAGAGTCGACAGATACTGGGAAAGCGTATTGGGTAATATTAATCCTAGAGAATGCTAATGCTAAGATAATAAGAGATATTAAAGCTGCTATAATACCTCTACCCCTATTCCAGGTCTCTAAACCACCCCCACCAAGCATAGATATAGATATTATTATAAACATAACTGCTGCACCTACATAGACTATTATTATGAATGCAGCAACTAGATAGTAGCCTATTATAGCTGTTAAAGTAGCTGTCAACCCCCCAAGTACTGCTAGTAAGCTACTAGCATATACTAGGTCTCTAACACTAACAACTAGTAATGCTACAACTATAGATGCTATAGATGTTACTAAAGCCAATAATACTAGTATATTAGGGTCCACTGCTCTTCACCCTCTTAACTAGACCTCTCTCCTCATCGAACTCATAGGTAGTAGGTAGTCCTTCCCTAATAACAGGCCTCTGAGGCTCTTCTTGGAATGTGTTTAGAGTTAAGAACATATCAGCTAAGCTCTCATATACAATATCCTGGAAGGGGGTATGGTATAAGGCTTCAGTAGGACATATATCGACACAGAAGCCGCAGAATATACATCTCTGATAATTTATAACTGGGTACTGCTTCATTTTAGGCTTATCTGGATGCTTAGGATCTATCTCGGAGACTCTAACCATCTTCATTGCTGCTGAGGGGCATATTCTAGCACATGCTGCACAGCTTATACACTTATCTTTAATAAAGACTATGAACCCCCTATAGTTAGGCCTATGCTCTATGTACTCCTTAGGGTAGAGTAATGTTAGCCTCTGAGGATTAATAAAATATTTTACTCCTATAGCTAGCGCGTGTATATTAGACTTAACACCATCAAATAATCCTCCTTTCCTCTTTAAACTCTTCAGAGATACTCTTGCAGGCACTCTAAACCACCTTAACTATTAAACACCAACTTAATTTATACAAAAACAACTTATATATTTTCTATTTATATATCTATCTATATAAACCTAAGTTCATATAGTAAATCCCACTATTATAGCCCACCCTAAACCTAGAAGAGCTAAGGGTAGAAATAGTTTCCACGCATATTCTAGGGCTTGATCTAACCTATACCTACCATAGACAGCTCTTAGGAAACTCATAGCTAATACTATGATAGAAGCCTTAATAATTACGATTATAGATGGAACTATAATGCCCATCAATGGACCTGAGTCTAGGGGCGGAGTGTAGGGCGCCCATCCACCTAAGAATACGATAGCTAAGAGTATAGAGTATATGAATCTTCTTATATAAGCGCCGCCCATGTTTAAAGCATATAATATGCCACTATACTCTGTGAATGGTCCAGCTACAACTTCATGCTCAGACTCGGGGATCTCGAATGGGAATGCTGATGTAGACATTAATATTGCGAGAAACGCTGCTAGGAAGGCTACCGGGTTCAGTACTATAAACCATTTAAGGGGAGCCTGGTATTCAACTATACTTACTAGGTTAAATGTTGAGGTTGAAGCTGAGACTGATAGTATTGAGATAACCGCTATTAGCTCATAAGCTGTTATAATATATGATTCCCTAAGACTACCTATTACTGCAAACTTATTATTACTAGCCCACCCAGCTACGATTAAGAGTAGAGGGGGGACTGTTGTTAATGCTAAAGCTACCAGTAGACTATAATCCATAGATGGTATAGGCCAGAAGGTTTCAATAGGAGACAAGGGTATAAAGACTATGGGTAGAAGAGTTATTATCAAGGCAGCTACCGGAGCTAATATAAAAGCTGTCTTATCAACACTAGCAGGTATTATAACCTGTTGCAAAACATACCTAATCATATCAGCAATTATATTAAGGAACCCGCCTAGTTTAGGACTGGCCCAGTATGGTCCTATCCTCCTCTGAACTCTAGCTGCAGTTTTCCTTTCAAACCATATAGCTATCATAGCTATCAATAGAGATCCTAGAAATCCTACTATTAAGATCTGCCATAGTGGAGGGTAAGCTATAATATATAGTAGTGTCTCTAACACCACTCAACCTCACCTATCAGACTCTGGGGGGAAGTAGTCTATGCTACCATATATTGCTGGGAGATCCATTAGCTTATGTCCTGGGACAATATACTTAAATACTATAGCATTCCTAGCTGATGGTGTAACAACTCTAACTCTATAAGGTATTGTTCCCCCATCACTCTCCACGTAATAAAATATCTCTCCTCTACCAGCCTCTCCTCTAGCCACAGCTTTCCCAGCTGGGATCTTCATAGAGGCATGTACTGGTAATAATTTAACTCTCCCTGTTTTCTCATATATTTCCTTGTGTAGCTTAGGTAGTTTATCGTAATCATCCTTACTTAATATAAGCTCTCCCTTATGCCTCTCTAGCCAGTCTACAGCTTGCTCTATGATATTAAGGCTCTGTTTAATCTCCTCAACTCTAACCCATGTTCTGGCTAGAGCATCTCCTTCCTCATAGACTGGTATCTCGAACTCTAGCTCATCGTAAACCTCGTAAGGCTCAATTAATCTAACGTCATATTTAATACCACTACCTCTAACATTAGGACCTACTATGCCTAATTCAGCTGCTAAGCTCTTAGATATAACACCTACACCTTCAAGCCTCTTAACTATAACTGGGTTATCAAGAAATATTCTCTGGTACTCTATAAGTCTTCTCCTCATATACTTAACAGCTCTCCTAGCCATCTCGGGGAAGTCTTGGGGCATATCTCTCCTAACACCGCCTGGAATAGGGTATGTGTGTGTAAGCCTAGCTCCTGTCAATATTTCTGCAAGCTCTACAAAGACTTCTCTATCCCCAAAAGCCCACATATATGCTGTAGAGTGGCCTAGAAATACTCCAAATATACCAAACCCGTATAGGTGTGATGCTACCCTGTTAATTTCACATAGTAGTACTCTGAGATAACTAGCTCTAGGGGGTGGAGCTTTATCCATTAACTTTTCTAATGCATTAACATACGGTACTGTTATGTTACATGCATCTATAATAGTCATTCTCTCTAAGAGAGGTATTGGTTTAAGCCATTCCCTCACTTCACTAAGTTTCTCCATAGTTCTATGAACATAGCCTATGTCAGGGTCAGCTTCAGCAATAATATCCCCATCTAATCTGACAATTATCCTCATATGCCCTGAGCCTGGATGCTGTGGACCGATGAAAACCTCATATACTTCTTTCTCTATCTTCCTAACCTGTATACCCCTAGTCTCGAGCTCTTTAATCGTAACATCACTAGTACTTGTGGGGGATTCCTTCATAGATACTCTCCTCTTTAACTATAAAGTCTTTTCTTAAGACTTTCTTCTCGGCAAGCTCAGGGATGATGAGTAGTGGTCTTAAATCTGGGTGTTCTCGGAATATTACACCAAAAAACTCGTATACTTCCCTTTCCTGGAATTCTACACTCCTCCACACTTGGGATAAACTATCTATTACTGGATTATCTCTCGGGATATCAGCAGTTAGGCCTATAATAGTCTTAGCTAAGTCCTCATTTATATAGCTAGAGGCATGGTATACTACTCTTATCTTGGACTCTTTAGGGTAATCAATAGTTGTAATACTTTTAACATGGTCGTAACCCATACTTTTGAGTTTTAATGCGGCCTCTACGATATGGCTAGCATCAACAACTACCTCAATATATCCTTTACTAATACTTATACTCTTAACTAAACCCTCAAGATTCAACTTAATACTATTAATTATATTGTCTAGGCTTAAGGCCTCCACCATCTACACACGTCCTCCTTAGGACTTACATAGTCTCTATCATTCCTCCATCCTTCTATGAGCCACTTACTAGCAATATTCTTCTCTCTTATCTTCTTCCTGAGCTCTAGAATAGCTCTAGCTAAAGCCTCTGGTGGTGGGGGGCACCCTGGAATATATATATCTACAGGAACCACCTCCCAAGGCCTTACTATATTATAACTATTATAGAATAATCCCCCATCGAGAGCACATGCGCCCATGGCTATTACAAACTTAGGGTTAGGCATTTGCTCATATGTAATTCTAAGAGCACATGCCATTTTCCTAGTCACAGTACCTTCTATTACTATAAAGTTTGTCTGTCTCGGCCCAACCCATGGTAGGGCGCCGTACTGCTCAGCATCAAATCTAGGACTCCAAGTTGCGGCAAACTCTGCTCCACAACAGCTAGTCATTAGGTGTACGGGCCATAGGCTAAATGTTGTAGCCCAGTCTACGATTTCACCTAGTTTAAGTTTACCTAGTAGAAGATCTCTAGCTCTTCTAGCAGCTATGTTTAAATTCCCAACATATACTCTATCTATACTACTACCCTTCAAATCCCGCCACCTCTAATCTAAAATCCAAGACTCAATCCTCCTAGACTCTCTAATACCATAGGTTAATAGTGGTATAAAGACAGCTAATAAAATAATGTATATGCTAAGTATTCTAGCCCTAATATCATGACTAGCTAGAAGTGTAAGAGCAAATAAGATAACTGCCGGCTCAACTGCTAGGAATAATACTAGGTAGCCGAAGTACTGCATAGAGACAGCTCTCCTAGCCTCACCTTTCGCTGGGTTCCCAGACTCATATCTTCTATACTTAAATACTTCACGATTCTCAATATCTGGCCTACCACTTGTAAGGAGTGCTAGAATATAGACTAATCCTAAAGTAATTATTAAGACTAGAGCTGGAATAACTACAATAGATAATATAGTTTTTACACTACTACTATATAATATATCAAGCAACACACTAACACCCAAAACATTTTAATTTAAAATTTAACTTATAAATTTTAAACTATACAAAGGAATATATATTTCTTAATAGTTAAGGTCCTAAGAGATCACTTAATGATAATAGGCTTGGTGGTAGTCCCTTCCTCTTCCTAATAGCTTTTATTAGCTCATCTAGCACTGTATCCGGTACTGGAGCCCATCTACTAAACTCTACACCCCAAAATGCTTTCCCAGCAGTAGCTCCTCTAAGCTCACTAGCTAGATCAAAACTTTCAGCTACTGGTATTTCAGCTATAACTCTAGCTGCTACTCCATGACTAATAACATCTAGTATTTTACCTCTCTTTCTAGCTAATAAAGCGGCAATACTACTAACGTAGTCCATAGGTAGTCTTATATCTAGTTTTTGCATAGGTTCTAGTAGCACAGGTTTTGATGTTAATATCCCAGCCCATATAGCATTTCTAGTTGCCGGATATAGCTGCCCAGGCCCTCTATGAGCCGGGTCTTCATGTATTAAAGCATCATGTAATATGACTTTAATACCTCTGACAGGCTCCGCTGCTAATGGTCCTTCTTTAAGTGCTAATCTAAACCCTGCTATTATCGTATCCTTAACTTCTCTAAGGTACTGTACTCCAGCTGTTCTATCTACCATTATATTATAGTTATCATCTATAGCCCATATCCTCCTGGCTTCATCATAATCCCATCCAGCCTTATCTCGTAGTATTGCTGCTCTCTCCTTTATATCCTGGTCTTCCCTGACTATACCTTTAGCTATTAACTCTATGGTTTCCTCATTTAGAGGCTCAACGCTTATATATAATCTATTATGTTTATTAGGACTTTTACTTTCAAATACTTGGCTAGAGTCTCTAATAGTCTCTCTATAAACTACTATTGGTTGGGATGTCTTCACATCTACTCCAAACTTCTCCTTTAATATTGTTAATGCTATTTCAAGGTGTAATGGGCCCATACCTGATAATAAGTATTCTCCTGTCTCTTCATTAATCTTTAATAGTAGGTTTGGATCCTCTATTATAAGTTTTCTAAGGGAATCTACCATCTTGGGTAGATCTTGAACTTTTAGAGGCTCAACAGCTATGGTTACTACAGGTTCACTCACATACCTTAAGTGCTCGAATGGGGCTGCTTGACTCAAGCTATTAACGCTAACAAGAGTTTCACCAGATCTAACATCTTCTATACCCATTAATGCTCCTATGTTACCAGCTGTAATAGCCTTAGTTATCTCTCTAAATGGACCCATATATAGACTTACCTGTAATACTCTAGCCTGTCTTCCAGCATTAACTAGGTAGACCTCAACTCCGGGCTCTAAAGTTCCAGAGAATACTCTACCTGTAGCTACTAATCCTGCTTTCTCAACTCTCACATCATTTATAAAGAATACAAGTGGACCGTTAGAGTCAGCATTAATCATTGCTTTGCCTAGTTCAGTATCCAAGTTCCCCCTCCATATCTTCGGTATTCTATATCTCTGTGCTTCCTTAGGATTAGGTATGAATCTTACAACCATATCTAGTAAAGCCTCATGTAAGGGCATTCTTTTAGATAATTGTGCTATAAGATCCTTATTATCAGTTTCGTAAGCTTTAATAACTTCAGATAAGCTAACCCCCTTCTTCCTAACCATTGGAACGCTTACTCCCCATTTATCTCTTGCGCTACCAAACACTACATTACCTTCAGTTGGGTTTATCTTCCATTTCTTCGCGAACTCTGTTTCTCCATAAGTTTCTATTAGGTTATTAACATCTCTAATGATTTCAAGAAATCTCTCTTGTAGTTTTTCTGGGGTCATTTTAAGCTCTTTTACTAGTCTATCAACCTTATTAATAAAGAGTACTGGTCTAACACGTTCCTCTAATGCTTGCCTTATTACAGTCTCGGTTTGGGTCATAACACCTTCTACAGAGTCTACTACTACAATAGCACCATCTAAGACTCTTAAACTTCTAGTTACTTTACCACTAAAATCTACATGACCTGGAGTATCAATTAGGTTTATAACGTAGGGTTTCCCGCCATACTCGTGGTATAAGCTTATATTAGCAGCTTTAACTGTTATTCCTCTCTGTTTCTCAACAGTAAGATAGTCTAGGACTAAAGCTTCTCCAGCTATCCTCTCAGATATTATTCCAGCAGCTGCTAGTAAGCTATCACTAGTAGTAGTTTTTCCGTGATCTACGTGGGCAATTATACCTATATTCCTAACTTGTTCTATATTACCCATAATCTTCTCAATTTCTGATACAACCTTAACCCTAGCACTCATTACATCCACCTATGCTAAAGACTTTATACGTAGACTTAAAAACCTGATAGTTAGCCCAAAATTTAATCATCTTTTATCATTACGTGAGGCCTCCTTAGTCTAAGAATAGGTCCTATAGGGTTACCTCTATATGTAAATATAACTTTGACAGTGTCTCTACCTAACCCAATAATACTAGCTACTATGCTATTCTCAGCTAGGCTACTATGATATACTCTGGCGTAGAATGCTTTTATGAAAGCTTCAGTAAATTCTTCAGCAATACTACTCTCATCACTTAGAACGGCTAATACATTAACCCCGATAGGTGCACTTGTAGAGTGTCCTGCTTCCCTAGCAAGTTTAACCCCAGATACAATAATAGACACTATATTCTTTAAACCTATAGGATTAACTAAGACATCGTAAGCTCTAATAATACCAGGATTACCCCTCATATCACTAACAATTATAACTCTAGTAACCCCAGAGTGAATAGCCTCTCTAGCTAGATCCTCATAAGAGCTATGACCCCTAGTAAATCTAAAAGCGCCAGGTAGAACTAGAATTAGGTCTTTTACAAAGCTCCTAACACGCTGACTAGGCCTCCTACTAGTAGTAATTAGAATCTTATACACCAAAACTACAGTACCATAATATTATACTTAATTAATACTTAAACCTCTAACCTTAAACCCATGATATAAGTAGTAGCAGCTTAGCACTTCAGGCTACTAGCTAGAATATGAGCTCTTTCTAAAGCAAGCATCACTACTCTATCACCCCCTCTACTCCACTTATCAATAAACTCCTTAATCTCTTTGCAGAGCTCTAATCGGTGCATATTATAAATCATACTATTTACTGGTTTCTCTGCTTGTATCTTCACATTACCCTCCATAAACCCCTCAGGATAATACCATACCTTAAACCATGTGAATCCTCTCTCTACAAGTTTTAAACCAATCCTTGTTAACTGAGCTGGAGCACCTATGTCTAGGAGCTTTATGGTTTCAGTATCCCAGCTATAATCAATGTATAGGGGTTCCCCAGGCCTTAGAGCCTGTGATACTACATTATATACTTCATCTTCTACTATAGAGAAAAACTCTGGGTCTACATTAAAAACCTCCACCCACCCTCTATAGTAGCCCCTACCACAGAATACCTTTAGCGTTAAGACTATGAGTTTATCATTATAGTATATTATATTATATTCGCCTTTAAACCTGCCAGGCTTAACTTCTACCTTAACACTAGTAGATAGCCTAGGAGGACTTGATAGGAGTTTAGATAGCCCTCCATGAATACACTCATATACAGTCATAGTACCCAAACTTAAACCCTAGGAGTTCAGCTCTTAAATAAGTTTATATTAGCTACTTTCATCGCCTCATCTTGTTTCCCCTACATTGGTCTTGGGCTTGCATCACTCTCTAAGGGGCGTTTAGGATGATCCCCGGGCTCTCTACATCTTGAGTAATGCTACCCTCCGGGGATAGCTTATAAATGAAAGTTCTCTATCCCTCACCAGGTAACATATATATTTGAAATAGTAGATGTAGTTTACGAGATTTCCTCTATAGCCTGAGAATGATATAAACTTGTATAAACAGTTATAAAACAGAGAACAGCTACATTAGAGGCACCTTAAAAGCCTTTTACTGTGACTGCTTTTCGCTTTAACACCTTTCAAAAAGTATATAGTGAGCCTGAGAGACTGTTTTCTCTGTAAAATTTAGGTGTTTCGGCTACTATATGTATTTAGAATCGAGATAGGTATCGAGAGGGTGTCTGAGAAGCTTTATAAGACTAGAGAGTTTACTAAGACTCTAAAGATTATACTCATACCAGTATCTAGGATTTAGCTTCCGCTATAAACTAGGACTGAGATAGCTAGGAGCGGGATTAAAGCGGCAACTATTAAAACATGGTGGGGACCCATAGCTGCCAGAAGGCCCCCTGCTGGCGCTCCAACTGCTATACCAACTATGTTGAGAACCTGCTGGAGCCCTACAGTAGTGCCTCTAGCTTTAGCTGAGACGTTAGTAACTAGGATAGTACTAGATAGTAGGAAGCCTGCTAAGCCTATTCCGAATACTATGAAGCCTAGCAATATTGTTTGTGGGCTTAGAACAGCTGCTGGAAGTATAAATCCTAGGGTTGAAGCTGCTATTGAGTATAAAATTACAAGTTTAACTCCTCTCTTGTCTGATACTAGCCCGTTCAACACGAGGAAAACAGCAGCTACTAGGGAAGATAGTGAGACGCCAGTGCCTGTTAAAAGTCTAGCCTCCCTCTCTCCCGGCACTACGACTCCAGATATGCTGGTAGCTAGTCCTCCAACTATTATCCCGAGGGTTACGTATAAGACTATGATTAGCCATAAGCCTGAGATTACTGAGGGGCTCGCTTCTCTAATTCCCTCAACTACCCCTTTGAGCCCCCTCCAGCTCCTCTCTTCAGGCCTCTCGGGGAGCGTTAAAGCTAGAATGCCGGCTAATAGTATAATTAGAGATAAGGCTATGAACGGAATCCTATAACCTAGCATGTATGTTAAAAACCCTGCGCTAGCAGTCCCCAGAGTTATGGCTAGAGCCACTGGAGCTAAAAGCCTTCCCACACTATAGCCTACTCTTTCACCGCTGATCTCCCTAGTTCTAGCTATGAAAGCCGGGTATACGAGGCTCCCTCCTATAGCGTGGAGCCCCCTAACGATCAGTAGCTGGAAGCTACTAGCTACCATGGAGTAAAGGAGCACAGACAGAGAGTCCCACAAGAGGCCTACTACGAGCATTTTCTTCCTACCCAGCCTATCAACTAGAATTCCAGCCGCTATACTAGCTGGTATAGCTACCATACTATAGAAGCCGGCTATGAACCCGGCTTCAGCCTTACTAGCTCCTAGGCTTTCAGAGTAAAGCGCTATTATAGGTATCATGAACGAAGTGTCAAGAATCCCAGCAAACCCGATAAAAGCCATTATCAATAACTCCAGCCTGCCTGACTTAGCCACGCCTCCCCACCATGGAGGCTACAGATAACACTATTATTGTTAAAGTGAGGAGCGCGATGGGCGTATGCTGTAGAGCTAGTGGGTGAAGTGACCCAGTAGATGTTATGATAGCATCCGAGATTCTGCCAGCATTAAAAGAAGATATTAAGAGGGAAGGCCATAAAATTCTTTTCAAAGAAGCATAGAAGGCTACAGTATAAGCTAAGGCCCAGAAGAAGTTCTCAAAATAGACGAACGCAGGCAGTAAATTCAAATACATAGCTATAAAGTTAAACCCCAAATAAACAACTATAGCGAGACCTAGTGAAGCTCTAAGTAGTTTCAATAAATCCACTAGATCAACACCTTAGAGAAGAATCTCAAAGTCAAAGCCTCTAAACTATTCGTTTAAACCAGTATATACTAATATATATAAGTTAAACTCCTATTATATTAATCAATCTAGCCACCTATGAATCCACGCGGATACCTAAGTCCACGTAGGCGAGGTGGAAGTCCCTAGATGGAACATCTAGGAGCAAACGGTGGTTATATGAGTTTTTTCTCTTTCTTTAGCTCATACCTATACTTTATGTATTTATCTTGTGGGGAGAATTTTGGGGGGTGGGGTATTACTAGTTCTCCTCCGCAGTATGGGCATTTATCTTCTCTTAGAGTGTACCTACCGCATCTTATGCATTTCCTCATATACCATTTCAATTTTAAGCCCTCTATTGTTTGAGTCTTTCGAAGCTAAATTCTACTCCTTGTTTTTTAGCTTCTAGTTCTATGTCTTTTAGTATTTTTGTGAGTGTGTTTTCGAGTATTTTATAGTCGTAGCCTTCTAGTTCTATCCTATATCTTGGGGATCCGATTGTGTACACTCTGACTTTAATATTCTCCTCGGACTTTATAGTCTCCATTATCCTCCCTAGGACAGCTTTAATTCTATATACGCCATCTCTAGCTTTTGATTTTAAGGTTAGTATTCCTGATATCTTAGCTGTCTTAGGCTTAATATGTGTCTTTATAGTCTCCATTAGTTGTTCTTGCCACTCTGCGGGTATCTTTGCGTTCTCTAGTGCCTTCACACCCTCTATAGCAGCCATCTCTAATCCTAATAGAGGGTCGCCATATGTATCTTCAAGCTTCCATATAGCTTCCTCGTAAGCCTCATCAATACTCTTACCTAGCTTCTCAGCTAATCCTAGTATAAGTGTAGCTGCCTTAGCATACCTCTTAAAGGCCACCATCTTCTTCCTCTTCTCACTCTCCATAACCCTCTTAAGGCTAACATCAACACTACCCTTACCTCTATAGACTCTAATAACCTTAACTACAAGTCTAAGGTTAGGCCTAAGAACCTCTCTAATATTCTTTATAGCCCTAGTAGCTACTTCACTCCAAGGAAGATAAGCTGTAACACCAGGAAACTCTAATAACTCAAGGTAGGCGCCATGATCATAAACCTCTCTAACATCACCAACAACAAGCTCTCCTTCACTAGGCAAAGTCCTCCTAGACTTTAAGCGCAAATAATACACCTAACAGAATCATAGTTAAACCTAGACTTTTAAGTAAAAATATCATGAGATGATTTAGCTTACAATACGATCTACACTTCTAATTAAGTTAATGAAGGGTTAGCTACATCCTTTCTACCCTAGAGGGTGGAGCTTTCTAAATGTGTAGTAGTGTATTTTACTATCTTCTACCAGTAGTATTCTTGTTTTGCCTTCTGCATTCTATCTAGGTAGCTACCCTCCTTGTTTACCCTAGGCCTCCCGCTATCAGGATCTCTCCTCATTGTTATTGCTAGTGTTGATAGTAGCTTATTCATTCCACTCTTTACACTCTCTGGGGGGTATGCTATTCCCTCTATGCTAGGCTCTCCAGTAAATACCATTAGCTTATCTGATATTAGGTCTGCTATCATTATGTCATGTTCTACTATGAATGCTGCTACACTCCTAGTCTCTACTAGTCTCCTAACTATTCTTGCTACTCCTAATCTCTCTTCTACATCTAGGTATGCTGATGGCTCATCTAGTAGGTATATGTCAGCATCTTTTGCTAGTGCAACCGCTAGTACTAGTTTTTGGAGCTCCCCCCCACTTAGGCTTCTAGCATCTCTATCAAGTATCTTATCTAGTTTAAGCTTCTTAGTTAACTCTACGTACAGCCATGATCCTGGTGTTACTGCTTCAGGGTTTACTGCTCTTAGTATATCTAATACTGTTACATTCTCAGGGAGCATTTCAGGGTTAACGTATTGTGGCTTATAGCCTACCCTAATATCTCCCTCAATGAATGATATTATTGTACCCTCTATAGGCTTAATATCCCCGATTATAGTCTTAACGAATGTAGTCTTACCTATACCGTTAGGTCCTGCTATACCTATAACCTGACTCCTCCATACTTCTCCAGGTTCTACTATTAGCTTAAAGTCTCCTAGAGATACTTTAAGCTTAGTCCATGAGATTAGCTTAGCTAATTTACCCTCATCTACCGTTACATGATCACTATGTACTCTAAACTTTATAGGCTCCTTCCATAACCTAATATTCTCTGCTGGGAGGTAGCCGTCTAGGAAGAAGTTAATGCCAGACCTTGTACTGTAGGGTAGAGATACTATACCGTATACTCCAGGTTCTCCATATATTACATGTATATTATCACTAATATAGTCTAGAATAGCTAGGTCATGCTCTACTACTAATATAAACTTCCCTGGTTTAGCCTCACTTCTTATAAGCTTAGCTACTCTAACTCTCTCTCTCACATCTAGAAAGCTACTAGGCTCATCGAATATGTATACATTAGCATCTTTACATAATGTAGCAGCTACTAGAAGCTTCTGTAACTCCCCACCACTAAGATTCTCAACCCTCCTATCCCATAGCTTATCTAAGCCCAGATAAGATGCTATATCTCTAGCCAACCCCCTCTCATCAGCTTTTAAAAGGAGCTCACCAACAGTACCCTTAACCCTCCTAGGAACAATATCTACATGCTGAATCTTATGTACAACTCTAAGCTTACCCTCACTTAGAAGCTTAAGGTATACTTGAAGCTCACTACCTCTAAATCTCCTAATAATCTCATCCCAATCACGTGTTCTACTAGAATCTCCAAGATTTGGTTTAATCTCACCAGCTAATATTCTAATAGCTGTAGTCTTTCCAGATCCATTCCTACCTATAATACCTACAACTAGCCCATCCTTAGGTATAGGTAGTCTATAAAGCTTGAATCTATTAACACCATACCTATGTACTGCTTCCTCTTCAAGCTCTGTAGGTAAATTAACTATGAATATTGCCTCAAAGGGGCATGCTTTAACACAAAGACCACAACCAATACAAGTATCCTCAAATATAGTGGGCTGCCCTCTAGAGACTTTATCAGCATCTATAGCTATAGCTTTACCACCTCGATTGACAGGGCAAACACTTATACATTCATAGCTACACTTCTTAGGCTTACAACTACTATAATCAATTACAGCTAATCTAACCTTCAACATAGCCCCTTACTAAACTAGAACATTCTAACCTTTAATCTTTCTATAATTCCCTATAAACTCATAGATCCTGATAAGCTGAGTCATATATGTATCTGTATCATAGAAATATATCAAGGGTTGGAATTAAGATCATTAAGCTAGCTAACCTCTTAAATTAATCTCAACCTATAAGCACCGTAAAGCTTAAATATGGGTGTACTATGTGGATATAATGGTTCCCTTAGAGGGTATGTAGTCTTGAGTGTTTGGTGTAATAAGATTAGGTATATATGGCTTGATGGTAAGATTATTAATTGTGAAGATGCTAAGATTCATGTTTTAACACATGCTTTACACTATGGCACTGCTGTATTTGAGGGTATAAGAGGATATATGGGAGTAGATAATCTCTATGTTTTTAGACTCACAGATCACATGGCTAGGCTTTTAAACAGCGCTAAAATCATAGGGTTAGAGTTAGCGTATAGTATTGAAGACTTAGTTAACGCAACCCTAGAGGTTATTAGAGCTAATAACTATAAAGAGGATATATACATTAGACCTATAGTATTTGTTGGTGAGGGTAGTTTATCATTAAATATAGCTAACCTCCCAGTCAGGGTAGCTATAGCAGCATTCCCCTTCGGACACTATCTTAAACCTAGTGGAATTAAAGCTAAAATTGCTAGTTGGAGAAGAGTTCCTAGTGTATCAATGCCAATTATGGCTAAAGCGTCGGGAATATACCTAAACTCAGTTATATCTCTAAGTGAGGCTTTAAGGCTTGGATTTGATGAGGCAATACTATTAGATATTAGAGGTTATATTTCAGAAGGTTCAGGTGAAAATATTTTCATAGTTAGAAAAGGTGAAGTATCAACACCTCCAATAACGGCATCAATACTTGAAGGTATAACAAGAGATTCTGTAATCAGAATAGCTAGAGACTTAGACCTAAAGGTATATGAGAGAGATATAATAAGAGAAGAAATCTACACCGCAGATGAGGTATTCCTGACAGGAACAGCTGCAGAAATTACGCCTGTAGTATTTGTTGATAATCATGTAATAGGTAGTGGCGAGCCAGGCCCTATAACACTTAAACTGCAAAAGGCGTATGATAAGATAGTGCGAGGATTAGACGAGAAATATAAGCATTGGCTAACTGCAGTATACTAAACTATGATTATATAATGCCTATATTAGCTTTAGTATAATTCTTTAGTTCAATCATATAACTATTCATGTTATAACTATTACCTCATTTTCTGTAATGTAGAATGTGTGCTCAAATTGTGATACTAACCCATTTCCAGCCTCAATTAATATTGGGTAGCCGTGGAGTACTCCTTTAGTTCTAAGTGTTCTAATTATTTCTTCAAGTTCTCTTTGATCTGAGATGTTTTTAAGCCAGCGCGGTGTGAATGGTAGGGTTTTATATCTTCCTATTATATATTCTAGGATCTCGTTTTCTTTACTTGTAAGCCCTATTTTAGGCTTTCTGCCTGTATATGAGTATATGTTTACTTGTAAAACCTCCTTTACTTGCCCCCTACCATTTGTAGCAAAGGGTTCTATAGCTATAATTGTGTTAGGTGGTATTCTAGTATAATATAGTGTCCTATCTGCATAGTTTGGTATGCTTAGTCCTGCATGAACTACATATAGGCCTATATTATGGCCTGAAAGGTTTCTTATAGGCTTATACCCTAGAGCTTTAATCTCCGACTCTATAGTTCTCCCTATTTCATAAAGACTTATATATGGCTTCATTATGGAGGTTACAGTTTCGAGAGCTCTCTGAGATGCTTCAATAAGTTTACCGTACTCTCCAGATAGGTCTATGGTTATAGCTGTATCAGCTATATGTCCATCTATGTGGACGCCGATATCAATCTTCACTATATCTCTCTCAGAGACTATAACATCATCTGATAAGCCGGGGGTGTAGTGCGCAGCTACACTATTCACAGAGAAGTTACATGGAAAAGCAGGATAGCCCCCAAGCTCTATAATATAGGATTCTAGACGCTCACATACCTCAGAGGCTCTAACACCAGGCTTAACAAGCTTAATAGAGTAATCTCTAACAGTTGAAGCAATTCTCCCAGATAGCTTCAACTTATTAATATCAAAACTCAAACCCTACACCAGTGGAGAGTATAGGGTTCTAGGGTTTATTATCATAATAGTAGTATTGCTTAGAGCTCAAACCATACTAGATTTAAATACCTTGACTTCTAGAGCTAGTGATGGTGTAGTATAGTGGGTAGGATAACATACTATGGTCATGCGTCTTTCGAGTTAAATATTGATGGGTTTAAGATACTTATAGATCCCTGGATAACTAATCCACTATCTCCAGTTAAGCCTGAGGATATTAGGGATGTAGACTTGATAGTTGTAACTCATGGGCACTTTGATCATGTAGGAGATGCAGTCTTAATAGCTAGGAATAATCCTAAATCTAAGATTGTAGGTATATTTGAGTTAGCAAGTGAGTTAGGGAAGAGGATTGGAGAAGATAGAGTTATTGGAGGTAATATAGGTGGGCCCATGATAGTAGGTTTAGGTAACCTGAAGATTGCTTTAACACCAGCAACTCATAGTAGCCCATATGGTAGTCCGACTGGCGTTGTAATAATTGGGGATGAGGCTAGAGTATACCATGCAGGAGATACGGGAGTTACAATGGATATGAGGCTTATAGGAGAGATATATAGGCCAGATATAGCCCTACTACCTATAGGAGGGCACTTCACAATGGATCATGTAGAGGCTGCTAAAGCAGTAGAGCTAATTAGACCTAAAGTCGTTATACCTATGCACTATGGAACATTCCCAGTACTATATGGTGATCCCCTAGAGTTTAAGAGAATTGTTGAAGATAAGTGTTTACCATCAAAGATTGTGATATTAAAGCCTGGTGAATCCTACGAGTTTGACTTTAAGACTAATATTTACTAAGTATTATTTTTGTTCTCTAGAATATATTGTGCTTATTAGTTTAAAGATTGCTTATAAGCGTAAATTAACATCTTATCTCTTGGCTTGGGGAGACTAAATGGTTAATGGCCAAGATTTAGCCTCATGGATTCAGGCTCTGAGTCAGTTGCTCTTTATAATATTCATTATAGCACTATTTCTAGGTTTAAATCAGAGAATACAAGTCTATATATGGACTAGGGATATTAGGAGTAAGCTTGTAATATTAGAGAGTTTAGCTGAGGATGCTAGGAGAAAGACTCTAGATTTCCTAGTTAAGAATAATGCTAGAAACCCTGAGAGCTTACTAAATAAGATAGTCGACTTCTTCATCATAGAGCCTGTATCAATAGAGCCTATTGATATAATTAAGAGGCTAGACCTACTAATTAATATTAGGATTAGGAGGTTTAGGGAGGAGTTCACTAAAGCATTACCTGAGAGTAGTGAGGTTATAAGAGGAAAAGCTGAGGTTTCAGCTGAGATAACATCTGCTCTAGTATTCATCTATAAGGCTGTAAAACACTATCTGTTACTAGGAGAGAAGACTAAGAATTGGGTTCTTATAATGCAGCTCCAACTTATAATGCCACAGATACTTAGAATAGCTAATGCTTATAGGAAAGCTCTTACAGACTTCCTAGCAGGGTACCCTATAGGGGACGCTGCAGGCCCACTAGTAGCATATAGACTCTCTAACCATTCTACAAATTGGAGAGAAGTTGAGCTAGACACAGTTGCTACAGAAGTTGATATAGATGGTAGAAGGCTCGTAATAGTTAAGGCTAAGGGTCCAGCGCCTACAGTTGGAAAACCTGGTACAGCTGTAGAGAAGATAATTAGAGAGCTTGTAGAGAAGAATATGAAGCCGAGCTTACTACTAACAATAGATGCAGCATTAAAACTTGAAGGTGAAGAGAGTGGGACAATAGCTGAAGGTGTGGGAGCAGCAATAGGCGATATTGGACCTGAGAAGATAAGATTTGAGAGAATAGCTACAGAATATAATATTCCATTGAGAGCTCTAATAATTAAAATGTCTATGGAGGAGGCTTTATATGCTATGAATAAGAAGATATATGAGGGTGTAGAGAAGGCAGTTCAGAGAGCTAAAGAGATAATATTATCTGAGACTAAGAGTGGAGATGTAGTAATTGTAGCCGGTATAGGTAATACTAGTGGCGTTATATAGGGGGGTATGTAATGGTTACTGATAATCTAAGATTTGAATGGCTCCAGTCACTCCTGTTACTCATTATACTGGGAGCTCTCCTACTATTACTATTAAGGCAAACAATGGAGTTATCTAGAATACGCGGCTATACAGGTAAGATTACAAAAGTATTTACTATAGAGGCTTGCGGTGATAAGATTGAGAAGAGAGAGTTTAGAGAAGGAGACTATGTAGGATTAGTAACAGGAGAATGTGGTGAAGGATTACAGAAGAGAATTATAGGAATATACTCTGAGGAGGTTCAGGAAAGCAAGTCTGGGTAGTCAAAATAGCCTTATACTAAAGCTTATTGGTCTAGATTATTAATATTAATCTCTGAAGGTGCATTTAGATATGGCTAGGTTTATTGTTACAGCTGCATGGCCATATGTAAACTATATTCCACACTTAGGAACAGTTATTCATCTCATAAGTGCTGATATTTATACTAGGTATCTAAAGCTTAGAGGTCACGAAGTAGTATATGTCACAGGTAGTGATGAGCACGGTACCCCCATAGAGTTAGAGGCTAGGAGGAAGGGTGTAGAGCCTAGAGTCTTAACAGATGCTGTTCATAAACGCGACTTAGAGCTTTTTAGTGAGTTTGGAATAGAGTTTAGTAATTACTCTAGGACTGAGAGCCCGACCCATAAGGAGTTTGTAAAAGCATTCATGTCCGAGCTCTATGATAAAGGCTATATATTCGAGCAAGACGAGGTTCTACCATACTGTGAGTTTGATAAGATATTCTTACCTGATAGGTTCGTTGAAGGTAAGTGCCCTTACTGTGGCTATGAGAGAGCTAGAGGAGATCAGTGTGATGAGTGTGGTAGACTCCTACATCCTACTGAGCTCATAAATCCTAGGTGTACTCTATGTGGGACTAAGCCAGTATATAAAGTAACTAGACATTGGTTTATTGATTTAGGGAGAGTTAAGGATAAGCTATTAGCATGGCTTAAAAGTAATGGAGAATTACAGGATAATGTGAGAGAATATAGTCTAAACTGGGTTACACAAGGCCTTAAGCCTCGGAGTATTACTAGAGATACCCCCTGGGGTATTGAGGCTCCATTCCCTGGAGCTAAAGAAAAAACTATATATGTATGGTTTGATGCACTACTAGGATATATTAGTGCGACTATAGAATACTTAGAGATGATAGGTGCGAGAGATGAGTGGGTCAAGTGGTGGATGGGTGGAGACTCTAAAACATTATACTTTATTGGTAAAGATAATATACCATTCCACTCTATAATTCTTCCTGCATTACTACTAGCAAGCGGGAAGCCTTACAATCTACCGTGGAGGATTAGTGCTACAGAGTATCTACTCTATGAAGGTAAACATTTCAGTAAGAGTAGGAGGATAGGTATATGGATTGATGAAGCACTAGAGATAGTTCCAGGAGAGTATTGGAGATGGGTTATAGTTAGGCTAAGACCAGAGATTAGAGATCAAAACTTTACATGGAGTGAGTTCTATAGAATAATAAACACAGAATTAAACGATGATATAGGTAACTACGTAAATAGAACATTAACACTAGTATTGAGAATAGGGGGAATGCTAACTAAACCACTAGAGCTAAGTAAACGAGACGAAGATACTTTAAAAGAGGCTAAGTCACTAGCATTTAAAGCTATAGATGCATATGATAATATAAGACTTAAACAAGCCTCAGAGTACATACTAGAAATAGCAAGATTAGGAAATAAGTATTTAAATGAGAGAGAACCATGGAGTCTAATCAAGGCAAACCTAGAAGAAGCTAGCAAAGCACTATGGACAGCAACACTAATAGTTAAAATCCTAGCACACTTAATAGCACCAATAATGCCAAAAACAGCGCAAAAACTCTGGTCTATGCTAGGCTTAGAAGGCGATGTTAATAAAATAGTATGGGACGAAGAGCTCTACAAAGAAACAAACCAGTTTAACATAAGAAGAGTAGAACCTCTATTTACAAAGCTACCACCAGACTTCCTAGATAAAGTAGAATCCATAATTGAAGAAGCAAGAAGAAAAGCAGCACTAAAAAGACCACATATAATAAGAGAGTAGGTATTGCATAGCTAAACATTAAACCCTAGTAACCCGTATAAGACTTCTTATGACTAAGCTCCTCTACTTAAATAGATAAACTTTAATTTACACATTTGAAAGCATAATGTAGCTGTTTGAATTTTATAGCTGTTTATATTAGTTTATATCATTAAAGCTTATAATCCATATCTACCTATTCTTAATGCTGAGAGCTACCTGGTGAGAGAGTAGAGAGCTTATAAATAAAAGCTCTCCCCTAGGGTGGCTCTCTATGAATACTCAAGATGTGGGATGCCTAGGGGTCACCTGAGCGCCCCCAGAGGGTGATGCAGTCCAAAGACCAATGTAGGGGAACAATAAATGAGGCGATGATTATAAGAGCTGAAAACCTCACCTTCAAGGAGAGGAGGAGATTAGAAAATTAGTTAGATTAAAATAGTGTGGATTCTGAGATCTATAGAATATAGGACTAATCGTGAAATTTATTCTCATTATTAAATTCTATGTGAGGATAGTAAGTTATTAAGTTTGGGTATAGTATATAGATATGGTTGATTATATTATGAGCTTATTAAAGTTACCTCCTAAGATTAAAGTTCTCGAGGCTTCAGGATCTCTAGCAGATGGTAGGGTTAAGATAATTTCTAAGAGTGATTATGAGGTTAGAGCTATTGTAGAATCAAGTCTTGGTGATAGAACTTATAAAGTCATTATAAGATTTGGGCAAGGTAGAGTATTACAAGTATACTCTGATGATAATGGGACTAGGTTTAGAGGCTACATAGGTTACCCTATACTATCTGTCTTAATGCTTATAGGCTTACTACCTAGGAATAGCTATGTTGAGGAATCAATGAAAGGTATACCGTGGAGAATATTGAATGAAAAGTTTAAGTCTTACGAGAGGGTCTTAGAAGAGGTTATAAAGATAGCCTCTTCCCAGAAGAGTATGAATGCAGGGTTAATACTAGAGGATTATATGAAACAGGTTATTGATGAAGTTAGCAAATATAGAGTCTACTATATTAACATATAGCTATGCTATGATCTAAGCCTCACTACTATAGGCTTACCTAGTACTATCCAGTACTCGATATTAACTCCAGCTTTAAGAGCATTGGCTAATTCTGGATCATCTACAGGCTTAGCTATTTCAATTGTTTCATAAGACTCCATATCTAAAACCTGGACTGAGCCTCCAAGATCAGCTATTACTTGGCCAACTCTCTTCTCTATAACTGGAACTTGAACTCTAGTATCTACTGGGGCTACTAGGGTCTTCTTCTGTCCCGTAAGTAGGCTTATAGCTATAATATGAGCTTTAGCACTCCCATGCTTACCTGTCTTAGCTGTAGAATACTCTACTATTCTACAAGGCTCACCATCTATAATAATATAGCTACCCTTCCTCAAATCTCCTAGTGTAGCATATGAGTAGCTCAAAATCCCCACCCAAGATTATGTTTATCAGTTAGTAATTAAAAGAGTTTCGCTAACTCATTAAGATTAAATATTAACATAAGCTCCCCCTATAGCTTAGATTTATGCTATATAGATTATATAGATAAAGTCATCTTAATAGATACTCTATTGATAGTCATGGAGGCGCTTTAAATAATTTCTAAAGGTTTACTCTTTCAATAACTAATATATCTAAGCAAATCAATGCACTACCTAATATTAGCTACCATATAAGCTTTCCCATACTATTTAAGGTTAAAAGCTAGTATTAGGAGGCGTAGTACTTATTAGATATTAGACACTTTAGACATCTTTGGCTCTCACTATTGAGGTGATATTTTTGAGTCTTAACACTAAGGGAGTTGGAGTTATAGTTGTTATATGTCGTAATTGCGGCTTTAAGCTTTACTGGTATGCTATAGGAGATAGTAGTAATAGGAATAAGTTTAACGGCCCCCCTACGCCATCAAAGGCTATAAGTGGGTATGATGAAAGCCGTTGTCCTCTCTGTGGAAGAAGACTTAGTAGGAAACCTACTAGGCTAGTATTCATGTCACAGAGGGAATTTAATGAGAGGTATATAGTAGGAGAGTATAAGCTTATAGTTAGGGACAGACAACAGGAGTCTATTAACTTACTAGAATCTGTGTCTAGTAAGACTGAAAAGAATCTAGTAGGTGTATAATAATAACTTCATAATACTTGGTTTGTTTCTTTATTTTTCCGGGGAGGTAGGATTAATTATTGGCTTATCTTAAATTGTAAGATTCTCTGTTTCACCCTGTCTTATAGGGTTTTAGTAGGCATCTTTCTAAGAATAGTAGAGCTGGTAGTAGTATTTTTATTGCATCATCTATTGTAGTTATTACATGACCCATATCTGGTATTATGTGTGCTTCAAATATCTTACCTTTCTCCAGCATTCTACTCATAAGATTTAATATTGGTTTCAATGGCGTTCTAGTATCATTTTGTGGGTGTATTATGCACACTGGTTTAGTAATATTATCAACTTTATTTATAGGAGATCTCTCTTTTAATAGCTCCATGTTCTTATTGAATAAAATCTCTATAAATGCCCTAAATACTGCATCACTTAAACTATACATCTCCTCCCAGTCTGCTACGCTAGCCCCTGCAACTCCACACTCGTAGAGTTCTGGCTTATTAGCTAGTGCCCATAGAGTCATGTATCCTCCATAACTATAACCCATTACATAGAGTCTATCAGCTAATCCTGACTCATGAGCCCATTTTGAGGCTGCTACTATATCCTCTAAATCCCCCCCTCCAGGGTCTCCTATGTCAAGTATTCTGAAGGTCTCACCATAGCCTGTGGAACCTCTAAAGTTAGGTGCTATAACGTTAAAGCCTGAGGCTATAAGAGCAGCTATAACAGTATTCCATGAGTCTGATATCTCAAACCAGGGGCCTCCATGAATGTATAATACTGTAGGTCCAGGTCTACCTGCTAGCTTACTCTCAACATAGTATAGTGGTATTTGCACCCCGTCAATTGAGCTAATATATGTGAAGCCTACTCTACTAAAAGATTCAGCAATATCACTTGGGAGTTTAGACTCTAGGATAACCCTATAATCTTCTTTCTCTATACTAGCCTCTATAACTATACTAGGCTTATTGAGACTAGAGTAGCTTAAATACACATTACCATTATAGTATACTGCACCTAACGCCATACCATCAGGTGTTTTAACAAGCTTACCGTCAAGGAATACCTTAGACCTACCCTCTCTCTTACCTATGACGAGCCAATTACCGTTATATAACTTAAATTTAATATGCTCTACAGGTCTATAAGTATAGTAGTCTCTATACTTAAATGTTAAAGGTGATAATGTCATAGTCTTAGTATTTAATGCATAGAGCTCATTAACCTTACTATTGAAAGCATTAGTCTCAAAAATAATCCAGTCACCTGCTATTATAGGTGTCTTATTAATACTACCAGGCTTAGGAGTATATAGTTTAAACTCTCTAGTTAAAATATCAACAATAAATATTTCCATAGATAGGGGGTTTCCAGCTAAGCTACCATAACCAACTATAAGATTATCTCTAATATCATTAACGAAGCCGAAGCCTGGTAGTTTGACTATCTTCTCTAGATAGCCTTTTCTAGCAATATAGATAGCAATATCCTCTGATGTAACTCCAGTAAATGCTATTGTAGAGCCGTCATCAGCTAATCCAAAAATCCTTAGTGGGTCCATTGATACTATAGGTTCTTCAACACTACTAATAATATCAATAGAGTAGAGTATTTGAAGCTCTCTACCTCTAGATATGTCTTTAGTATAAACAACCCTCCTAGACCCTAGAGGAGGCTCTGCAACCCACATTACAGGCTCTCTCGTTAACCTACTTCTCTCACCACTAGTAGGATCTAGGATCCATAGGCTACTAAATCCTCCCTCATTCGAGTAGAGTAGAATTTTTCCACCATAAACTATACCTACTACATGGTATATTGGAATATTTACTATCTCCTCTAATATTTTGATAGTTCTACTTAGACTCAATAGAACCCACCTATACCTGCTATACTGTTAAGTTCTAAAATTTATTAATATAGTTTTAGCGTAGTAGCTAAGATCTTCTCAAACTATACCTGCTATATCTATAGATTGCTACTACAACTGATAATAATATTAATACTATTATTATAATATTGCCTACTAAATCGCAGTAGCCTATTAAGCTTTCACCTCTTTATGAATGGGAAGTCTACTATTCTAGCCTCATACCTAGAACCTCTAACTTCTAATTCTACTGTTTCACCTATTAGGGCGTATCTTGAGTCTATATATGCTTGAGCTATACCTCTCTCAAGTATTGGGCTATACGTTCCGCTTGTAACCCATCCAATATTGATATCTTCTAAGTATATATTATAGCCATGCCTGGGTATGATTCTAGCCGCTTCTTTCCTCATAACTAAGCCTACTCTAATCCACCTAACACCCTCTCTCCTACAAGCTCTTAGAGCCTCCTCACCTATAAACCCCTTCTTGCTCCAATCAATAGCCCCCATGCCATACCTTAAGCTTAGAACACAAGGGAATTTTAATGGGTCTTCCCCATATTCGTGACCTCCAAGGACGAAGCCCATTTCTATCCTTAGAGTATCTCTAGCAGCTATACCTACAGGTTTTACTCCAGTCTTTACAGCTTCCCTAAATATTATTTCTCCATGTTTAGGTTCTGCTATAATCTCAAATCCATCCTCTCCAGTCCACCCACTTCTACTAACAATAAACGTCTTAACCCCAGCTACATACTCTCCAACTCTAAACTCTAATGGTTTAAGATTCTCAGCCCAGCTAGCACCGAGCCTATACATTGCTTCTACAGTCTTAGGTCCTTGGATGGCAAGCATAACATACTTATCTCTTAAGTCTTCAACTTCAACCTTTAAACTCCTACTTAAAGCCATACTCCTTAGATACTCCATCATGTGATCTGCTACTGCAGCATTAGGGATTAAAAGCCACTCTTCGCCATTAATATTATATAGCATCTCATCATCCTTAACTCTAGCATAGGGATTGAGAGCTAATGTGGGGCCACTCATAAACCCAACTTTAGTTTTACTAACCCTCTTAGTATAAATAACCTCAAATAGCTCAGTAGCATCAGGACCGCTAACCTTAAGTCTACCCATATGGCTAATATCAAATATGCCTACATCGCTTCTAACAGTAAGGTGCTCTTCTATGGTACTAGTGTAGACCATAGGAACCTCCCATCCGGCAAACTCTCCAAAAGAAGCCCCATACTCTAAGTGTAAATCTCTAATCAATGATGTCCTCAAATTAAACACCATAATACTTAACGTAGAGTAGCTCCTAAAAACACAGATGTCTATAGTATACTGTAGGAGATTAAAAGATATGATTAATTGATAACACTATTCTCAGTTGATTTATGCTTATCCCTAGTAGCTATTAATCCTCCATATAGGGGTTTATATGAGTGCTACGACACCTGATAGTCCTACTCTAATAACTGGTATTCCAGAACTCGATTCCCTCATTGGTAGGAGTTTTACGAGGGGCTCTATGGTTGTAGTAGCTGGCCATCCAGGTAGTGGTAAGACAACACTAGCTTTAACTATATGTAGATCTAATGCTGTCAGGCAAATACCATGCCTCTACATAACATTTCAAGAAGATAAAGATAAACTCGTCAGATATGCTAAATTCTTAGGATTAAATCTTGATGAGCTTGAAGCCATGGGATTATTAGATTTTGTTAAACTACCAGTATCAGCATCTATAGGAGACTTAATAGAAGAGATTGGCAACGTTGTAAGGAGGAAGAATTATGGGATTATAGTTATAGATTCCATAAATGCTATCTTAGCAGGGCTAGAGAGAAGTGGAGTTGAGAGATTATATCTCCAAAATTACTTCTATACTCTACCAACACTTACTAATAGCATACTAATCTTAATATCAGAGCTCCCTCTAGAATCGGATATACTACCAATAGCTGGGATAGAGTTTGTAGCAGACATAGTTGTAATATTAAAGCATAAAATTAGGAGAGGGCTAATAGAGAGGTACATGGAGATAAGGAAGGCTAGGGGGAATCCGCTGAGCATAGCAGAGTTACCATTCATAATAGAAGAGTTTAAGGGACTGAAGCTATGGCCACCAATAATAGTTAGTGAGATTATGGAAAACAGAGAGGAAATTAGGATACCATGTAAATCTCTAGCTGACGCTTTAGGATCTCCAAGTATATGGAAGAGTGAAGTTATATACATAACATACCCGTCAAACTCTAGACCAATATATGCAGCAATGATACCCTTAGCCTTAAGCTTAGCTAGTAACTTAAAAATGCTAGTAGTATCCTATAAGTACCCAAAGGAGAGCATATACTATTTAATAAGTAAAGCTTTGGATATGATGGGTTTAACTGAAGATGAAGTAAAGAGGCTAATAAGTATAATTGAAATTACTAGCTTAAACCCCTTCTCTACAAGCTTATCAAGTATAGCCCACTATGAGATCTCCCTAGCTGAAGGTAAAGACATTGTAGTATTTCATGGAGTTGATATCCCAATGGTTACTTTTAAACTAAGAAGGTATATACCAGCATTATATAATCAGATTAATTACTTAAAAAATATGGGGGTTCAAATTGTAAGAATGAGTAGTTATATTAATCGCGTCATGGATAGAGTTAATGCTTCCCTCTCAGATATAGTCTTTAGATTTAAACCTGTAATGACAGAGTCTGGTAGACTAGGTTATAGGATCTACACCTGGAGGAGAGGCTACCATGCTTATATAATGGATTTAAATATATTTGAATTGTGTATGAGAGAAGCTGGAAGTATCATAAAGTCTAGGTGTATACATAATGGGTAGGGATAGAATAAAAGAGATTATTAGGAAGCATGCCTGGAGAAGCTATCCAGGCCTCTATGAGGTATTAGAGCTAGCATGCTATAAAGAAGCAGGAGTATCATGCATAGATTTACTTATTGACAATTCTGAGGCATTACTAGCAGTCTTAAATAAAGTGTACGGTGGTAGGAAGGGCCTCATGGTACGGTATATTCTAAAGAATATATTTATCAAGCCTATAGTATCACAGGTCTTAGCAGGAGAGTTAGAAGACGCTCTAACAACCCTACTATTAAATAGTCCTAGAGAGTTTAATGATAAGGTTAAGATTATATTAAAAGAGTTAGGAAGAGTTAGGAATAGCTATTCTTAATATCTCATTATATAGGGTTAACAGCTGTTTTGATGCGTTAGGTTTATAAGGGTTTTTGTAGGATTTTGGAGAAGCACTACGCTACTAGGGAGGTAATGTTTATAAGCTTTGATTCTCTCATCCTATCCTAGGGATAAAAATTAGATGTGAGCCCTGTGCCGTTGGGCTCAAAAGGTACCCATGACCCTCGCGTGGAGTGGCTAGTAGCCACTGCGAAGCGCGGGGTAGAGGCACAACCCATCCTTGGAGTACCTACAAAACCTAGGATGGGAAACGGCTTACCTCATATAGTATACTCTCGGGGGAGGGTAGATGGTTTTAGTAAAAATAAGTTCTATAGAATTAGGTAGCGAGGGGCTATATATAGCAAAACTACGTATAACATATGGGGGTAGGAGTTATGAAATTAATATAGAGAAGCTATTAAGAAAACCATTTAGAGCAAAGGCAAGATTAGAAGGCAACTATATACTAGTAAATATTGAGGATAATGAGGGTAAGCCGCTATCATCTTGCTGTATACACGTAGAGCATCTAGAGAAGGGATGTATGGACTGTAAAAGTCTCCTAATACCTCCATTATAAGAGAGTTAGTTAAATCATACTTGACAGATTTATTTTAAGTTTACTCTTTTAGAGTATAATTATACTACTTTATTGTTTAGCCATTTCAGATCTATAACCTAGTTATATTACGGTATATTAACCTGTTTTAATTATTTACTCGTATGGTGAAAGCTTTGAGGAGTAAGGTTATACCAGTTGCATTAACTATTGCTGGGAGTGATAGTGGTGGCGGTGCTGGTATTCAGGCTGATTTAAAGACTTTTGCTGTTATGGGTGTTCACGGTACTTCGGCTATTACTAGTATCACTGCTCAGAATACTAGGGAGGTTAGAGCTATTTTTGATTTACCACCTGAGATTGTTGTTTCTCAGATTGAAGCTATTGCTGATGATCTAGGAGTAGATGCGGCTAAGACTGGTATGCTTAGTAATAGTAGTATTATTAGAGCTATAGCTAAGACTATAGATAAGTATGGCTTCCCACTAGTTGTTGACCCTGTCATGATCGCTAAAAGTGGAGCTCCACTACTTAGAGCAGAAGCTATGGATACATTAATTAGAGAGATTGTTCCAAGAGCCACAGTGATAACACCTAATAGGTTTGAAGCAGAGAAGCTTACAAGTCTAACTATAGACTCTATATCTAGGGCTAGAGAAGCTGCTAGAATTATAGTTGAAGAGTTAGGAGCCCAGGCTGCAGTAGTTAAGGGAGGACATATTGAGGGTGAGTATTCTATAGATATTCTATACTATAGGGGTGAATACTATGAACTTAAAGCTCCTAGAATTAATAAAACTACAGATCACGGCACTGGCTGTGCATTCTCAGCAGCTATTGCTGCTGGGCTAGCGAAAGGTAGGAGTATTGTAGAGGCTGTTAATGTAGCTAAACAATTTATAACTATTGCTATAGACTACGGATTTGAGATTGGAGGCGGCCACGGCCCAGTTAACCCTATAGCTTGGACTATGATACCTGCAGAGAGATACAATACTCTAGTAGAGTTAGAGAAGGCTATTGATATACTTAGAGGAAACTCGAAATATGTTGTAGAGCTGATTCCCGAAGTTCAAATGAATATAGTAATGGCTCTACCTAAACCATATGCTAGAACACCGATAGACGTAGCTGGGGTACCTGGTAGGATAGGTAAATTTAAAGATAGACTAGTAGTACCAGCTAAGCCAGAGTTTGGAGCATCAAGACATGTAGCTAGAGCAGTTCTAACAGCTATGGAGTTTAATCCTGAGATTAGAGCTGCAGCTAACATAAGATATGGAAGAGATATAGAGGAGGCTGTGAATAGACTAGGATTATCGTGGAGCTACTATGATAGGAGAGAGGAGCCTGAAGAAGTTAAGAGGAGAGAAGGTGGGACAATACCATGGGGTGTAAGGGTAGCTGTAGAGAGGGTAGGGGGTAGAGTACCTGATGTAATATATGATTATGGAGAACATGGTAAGGAGCCTACAACTAAAGTATTTGGTAGAAATGCCGTCGAGGTAGCAGAGAAATTAGTAATGATTAGTAAAAAGATAGTAAGAGAGTAGACTATAAGTGGAACTAATGACCCCTCTGGAATTGAGACTTATAAAGGGTAAATAATACGTGTAAGACTAAGAATGCTAATATTATATTCCTTACTAGAACGATTTTCTGAGTATACCCTTCTAGTGTCCATGGATTTATGTTATCTTCAAAAAACACTATTATTATTAGCGCGTTAGCTAAGTCAGCTATTGAGTATGCTAGTAGCTGTAGATTAGTAAGTGCTATTATAGCTATAGGGGTTAACATAATTATCATCTGAGGTGAGAATACATAGTTGAATACTATTGGCGTAGATAAGGCTACATAAATTAATTTAGTTATATTATTTCTAGTGTAAAGTGTTAATGTTAATAGGGTGCCTGTTATAGCTCCTATAACTAATGCCGCTAAAATCTTATGAGTATAACTCCATATATCTCCTACTAATAACATATATATACAGTTCTCACAATACCAGCTAGAATGATGACTTACCATTGAGTAGAAGCCTTGAGGAGTGTATAAGAGTAGTATAATGTATGGTGCTATCCCAGCCGCTGTGAAGCTAATTAGATACTCAGATGTAGTCTTTAGATTCCTACTCTTCAAGTATACCATTATGAGTATGATTAGACTAGCAACTACTGTTAATAGCTTAACTGATACAGATAAACCTGCTAGAGCTCCAGCATAGCTATACCTCCTTTGGAGGTAGAAGTAGAATGCAAGAGTGTATAAGGTTATAGCTAGTAAATCCCAGTTATACACAATGTAGATAGTAGTAGATGGTAGAAGCGCTAAGACCATGACCCTCCAAGACTCTAAGTTTAATAGTCTAACTATGTGAAGTAGCGATGCTACTAAGACTATATAAGATACTACTATAGTTAAAGCCATCAACACGTAATGCTTCATAGCAGCACTATCAACTAGATACCTATACTCTCTACTATCGAAGACTTTAGGAAACGTTAAGTATATAGCTATACATGTAGAGATATACCATTGTAGACCTGCTAGAGGAGGGTACTCGAAGTGATAGTCAACATAGGGTATAGGACATACTCTAATACCTTTACTAAGACTAGTAGGCTTATCGCCTGTAAACCACCTACCACCCTCACTATGGGCTTTAAAATCAAGAAATATAGGGTAGAATAAGCCGTAAACTATATCACTATACTTTAAACCATATAATCCTAGGGGTGCTTCAAATCCGGGATTATGTATGTAGAGTGAGAATATTAATGGTAATATTAATATTATGTAGAGTATTCTCTTATCCATAAGCTTACACCAGCGTTAAGAGCTTACACTCTCTCACCATAGGGTTCTCTAGTTTCTCAATAGATACTTCTCTCTTTAAAGTCCTACTTATAGAGTCTGCTAATCTTAGAGGTTCTGGGAGTATACTATCCGGTTTTATTGTAGCTCTTACTATTTCAATAGCCTCTTCTAATGTAATCTTATATCCTGGACTAACATATATTCTGCCTTTACCAGTCTCGATAATAGCCCCGATAACCTTATTATCATGTACTAGTAGCCTCCTCCCTCCTATAAACTCTTCTCTCCCTACTAGTTTACTCTTAGCTACTCCTATTGATGACTTATTAAATGCTAACCCTATATGACTAGCTATGCCGAAGCCTCTAGGATGAGATATTCCATGTCCATCTACCATTAATAAGTCTATATTATATGATTCTATTAGATTCGATAGTAGAGGTGCTAGGATCTCCATCTCTCTAAATGCTAGTAAACCTGGTATGTATGGTATACATACTTCTCTAATATAATAATTGCATTTCATTACTTTAAGTCTAGGGTATTCAACTATGACTGCTACTCCTAACCCTACTTCTCTATTATCCAGTCTAACATATGATACGTCTAGTCCAGTAATAGTTTCTATTTTGTCTCTAAGAGCTTCTAGGATGAGAAGTTTTGAGAGGATATATTGCGCTTTTATAGCTCTAGATACGTTGAATCTGCTAGAAATCTCTCTACAATATGTTTTCAACCCTCAACTAGCCTCAATTTTATACTCCTCTCTCTAATACCATTAGGTGTTATTGAAATAACATCTATTCCATCACCGCTCCCTACATCCCTACTTATAGCTGATCTAACTGCTGATATAGCTAGGTTTTCAGCATTCTCAATAGGCATATTGGGGCGATAGTCTCTCTCTAGGAGCCCGAAGGCTATTGTAGCCCCTGTTCCTATAGCTGCAAAATCCTCATCTAGGGTTGAGCCTAGAGGATCTAGAACATATAGTTTAGGTTTACCATCAATATCTATACCGCCAACTAGAGTCTCTACAAAGAATGGGAACCACTTATAGGCGTACATTATGGTAGAGAGTCTCTTAGCTAAGGTTTTTACCGCTATAGGAGTATTAGTTAACATCTCATATGCCTTTAAATCAGCTTCTAGAATTCTTATAAGTCCACTAGCATCCCCGTAAAGACCTGCAAAGGCTATGGCTACTCTTTCATTTATCGTAAATATTTTTTTAACATTTTTGCTGAGAATTAAGCCCCCATAACTAAGTCTCTTATCAGTTGCAATTACTACACCATTAGCAGCTTTAATACCTACTACTGTGGCTCTAAATAATTCTTCAGGCATATATGCCACAATTAGCACCTAATCTATATGTTATAGATAAGGCTTATAAATTAACCTTAGCTGAGGCTATCTTAGCTTAAACTTACATATATTAAACTATCTTCGTCTATATTCTTAAGCCTGAAGGACGCTATATTTACAAACCCTCCAAGGTCTATAATATTCTTACCCTCACCTATACTATAGCGTTCTACTGATAAGAGTTCTGGAGGTAATCCAGAGTCATAATCATAAACCTCTATAGTATTACTCTTATATGACTTAATTATCAATGACTTATTCTTATATCCTGTTAAAGGTATCCCCCCAAAGGTACTATCTCCTACTATACGGCCTCTAAACCTAAATGTTACTGGAGGGCTTGACCTATTTAGTATTGTATCTTCATCTACTACTAGTATACCCTTATATCCTATATCTATAGGTGTCGCATCTCTACCGCCAAGGTTGGGAGCTGTGTTATAGCCTAGTAGTATCTTAGAGCCCATCTTAGTAGCAGAGGTTATCCGAGCACCATAAACTCCAACTATTCTAGCTTGAGGTGGTGTTATATAGACTAGTATACTGGGACCTCTAGTATCGTTTATATCTCTAATAATACCCTGAGAGTAGTCTATATGTAGGACGCCATGTGTATATGCATTAAAGGGGGCTAGTACGCCTCCTCCAGCAATTACAGCATTTGATCTTTGAGGTGATAGTTGTGAATAGATAGTATTCCCAAAATCAAGTAATCTAATAAACCATACACCATCTAGTTTAGGCTCTAGAGGATTACCTACAAGTACTCCGCCCCTAATGAAGTGATAGTATCTAGTATAGGCACTTATAGCGTACCCAGAGCCTCTATACTCTACAGCACCGCCATCAACAGATATCTTAGACCAGTCTTCAATCATGAATTTATACTGTTTCAAAGTTGATAAGTCAAAACATTGAACCCCATCAATACCTCTAACCCAGTCTGGTTGTATATCGAAACAAGCATAGTCTAAAAATATTGATCCCTTAAGTCCAGGAATAGAACTAATAATATCTAGTTTACTACTCTTAGGGTTTAACCTATAAATACCTAAATTTACGTGCCCATCAGCTCTAGCTAATAGGAGATCTCCTAGTATAGGGTTATATATAATCTCTGATACTTCGCCAGCCCACTTATACTCATCATGTATACTCTCAGACCATATAAGGCTAATAACGCCTCTAGAAATATCATAGGAGTGTACATGGCTATACTTATTCCTGAAATCTATCTCCCCCTCAAAACCGCTTTTCCCCTTAAATATCGAAGGGTTATGAACCCAGCCTCCAAAATATATAAAGTCGTCAGAGCAATCTACAGCGTTATAAGTATCTCCTCCAGAGGCTGGGCCAGGTCCTAGATGCTCAAATCTATATATTAGCTTAGACGCCGGGCTAATAAAGTGAGCTTCAGCCTCAAAAGCTAGGGTATAGTATAGTATATGGTTACAGTATTTTAATCCAAAGACTCCTCCAGAACCCCATTCAGGCCCGTATTTAGGACTTCTAACTTCTATGTAGAGCTCATAGGGATACATAGTCTACCACTTTAAGCTATGTACCGACTTCTTCTTTCTTAGTTTTCCTCTTAGCCTTCTTCTTAACTCTCCCCCTGGTTTCTCTCTTTGCTTCTCTCTTCGTAGTTTTAGTTTTCCTCTTCCTTGTTTTAACTTTCTTAACTATTACACCTTCACTTAGAAGTTTTTTAAGTCTCTCCTCAACTTCCTTAGAGTACATTTTCACTGCTTCATTTAGCCCTATGCGCCCGTCAACTGTCTGAGTTAAAATTTCAACTGCTGTTATCATTGTATCTAGGAGTTCTGGCCTCGTCACATCGTATAATGGCATAGCAGACTCAGGTTCTAAATGCTCTCCTTCAACCTCTATAGTCTCTACCTCTTCTTCTCCTCTCCTTCTCTCAACTAGCTCTACTCCCTCCTCTATAGTCTCCTCTTCTAGTTCTGAGCTCATACTCGGTCACCGGTAGCTATATTAATCTTAGAATAACTCTATCCTCTTAATCTCAGTCTCGAAGCCTAATTTTTTTAATGCCTCTCTTATAATATCCTCCTTGACTCTCCTGTCAAATGTTACTATTACTTTCCTAGTATCTCCTTCTTTTATAAGTCTAAGTCTATCTACTATGACGGCTCCTCTAATCATATCATTTAGACTCTTAGATAGTACTATATAATCCTTATACTTCTTTCTTGCAATATCATAGAATGAGTCGAAATTCCTTAAAACCCTATACGCTTCCTCTAAGTCCTGAGACTCATAGCCTATAAGGCGGGAGACTTCAAATAATAGCTTCTCAGCTTCATCTAGGGTTAGCTCTACGCTCTTATACTTACCCATATCTACTTCAACGACCTTCCTCAATTTAACCCCCATTTAAACATAAGCTAGGAGCTTAATAGTTTTAATTATTAAAAGTGAATCCTATAAGAAATATAGAGTTAAAGGTATTTAAGGTTAAAATACTCTATTCTACGTTAACTAGGTATCAGGAATTAGGGTGGCTTTATGGCTAGAGAAGTTCATGTTAGTAGAGAAGTTGAGATACCTGAAGGTGTTAGTGTAGAAGTAGAAGGATTAAGAGTTAAAGTTAAAGGGCCTAAGGGGGAAATCTTAAAAGACTTTAGCCATGCCAGAGGAGTTAATATCAGAGTTGAGGGTAATCGAGTTATTATTGAGAGTTTCTTCCCTAGAGCTAGGCAAACTGCCCTAGTAGGATCACTAGCATCACATATAAGGAATATGATAGTAGGTGTAACTAGAGGTTTTAGGTATAAGCTTAAAATCATCTATGTACACTACCCTATAAGTGTTAAGGTAGAGAAGGGTAGAGTAGTGATATCTAATTTTTTAGGAGAGAAGTCTTTAAGAGCTGTTGAGGTTCCTAGCGGCGTTAGAGTTACTGTATCAGGCCAGGATGTTATAGTAGAAGGTATAGATATAGAGAGTGTATCTCAGACAGCAGCTAGAATAGAGGAAGTTACTAGGGTTAGAGATAAAGATAGGAGAAAATTTATGGATGGGATTTATATCTATGCTAGAGAGGTTGCCTAGAGATGAGCCTAGAGGACATTAAACAGAGGAGGAGGATACAAAGACTCATAAGAGGTAAGAGGAAACCTAAGTTTATGAGGTATTTGTCATGGGAATTCTGGAAGTTTGAGAGAAGAGATAGCTGGAGGAAACCTAAAGGTAAAGATAGTAAAATGAGATTAGAGATTAAAGGCTACCCTCCTAGGGTTAAGGTAGGCTATAGAACGAGGAAGGAGATTAGAGGTTTACACCCCTCAGGCTTAAAACCAGTGGTTATTCATAGCTTAAGAGACCTTGAAACACTTAATCCTAGAGAACATATTGTTTACATCGCGTCTAGTGTTGGGTTAAGGAAGAGATTAGAGCTAATTAAGATTGCTGAAGATAGAGGATTTAAGGTGATAGGTTAATGCCAGATTATAGTGTTCAGAGGAGGCTAGCAGCTGATATACTAGGAGTAGGAGAGAGTAGAATATGGATAAGTCCAGATCCTGAACATGAAGAGGAGATAAGCCAAGCTATAACTAGGAGAGATGTAGAGAAACTTATAGCTAAGGGCTTAATAAAAGTAAAGCCTGCTAAAGGAAACTCTCATACTAGGTGGCTTGAGAGAAGAAGAGCTAGGAGAGAGGGTAAGCGTAGAGGCCATGGCAAAAGGAAAGGTACGGCTGGAGCTAGGATAGAGGAAAGAGAAGTATGGATTGGGAGGATTAGGAAGATTAGGAGAATGCTTAAATGGCTTAGAGATCATAATGCTATAGATAAGAGGACATATAGGAAACTCTACACTATGGCTAAGGGTGGAGCATTTAAGACTGCATCAGAAGTTAAACAATACCTTAAACAATTAGGGTTACTAAAAGGTGTTAGTTAATGGCTAGAGGCCCAACCTATAGAGTACCATGGAGGAGGCGTAGGGAGGGTAAGACAAATTACTATAAGAGGATTAAGTTAATAAAATCTGGTAAGCCGAGAATAGTCTTTAGGAGAACCTTAAACTATATTATGGTTCAAGTTGTAGAAGCTAGGATTGAAGGTGATAGGGTTATAGCGATGGCTCATAGCAAGGAGCTCACTAAACTATATAATTGGCTTGGTGGAGGTAAGAATACGTGTGCAGCATATTTAACAGGTCTCCTAGCAGGTTATAGAGCATTACTTAAAGGAGTCAGAGAAGTAGTCCTAGATATAGGACTCTATAGGCCGAGTAAAGGATGTAGAGCCTTCGCAGCTCTTAAAGGAGCTCTTGATGCAGGGCTAAAAGTTCCACACTCTCCCGAAATATTACCAGGTGAGGATAGGATTAAATGTGAGCATATAGCTGAATGGGCTAAGACTCTAGCTGAGTCTAACCAGGAGTTTTATAAGAGGCAGTTCTCAAGATATTTATCTAGAGGTTTAAAGCCTGAAGATATAATAGTGCACTTTGAGGATATATTGTCTAAGATAAAAGCTGAGTATGAGCCTAAAATTAGAAGCTTAAACACATGAGGTGAATTAGTATGGCTGAGTCAGCTATTGAGACCTGGGTTCCTAGAACTAGGGTTGGAAAACTTGTTAAAGAAGGTAAGATTACTAATATAGAGGAGATTTTTAGGAGAAATTTACCAATACTAGAGCCTGAAATAGTAGATATGCTAATACCCGGCCTTGAACATGAGGTTATAGATGTTAGTATAGTCCAGAAGATGACTGATGCAGGGAGAATAACTAAGTATAGGGCTGTAGTAGTTATTGGTAATAGAGAAGGCTATGTTGGTATAGGTAAAGGGAAAGCTAGGCAGTTTAGATTTGCCATAGAGAAGGCTATAACAAACGCTAAACTTAACATCATCCCGGTTAGGAGAGGTTGTGGGAGCTGGGAGTGTACATGTGGTGAACCTCATAGTGTTCCATTCGCTGTTAGAGGTAAGAGTGGAAGTGTAGAGATAATATTGAAACCAGCCCCTAAAGGTACGGGTCTTGTCGTAGGGGATATAGCTAAAGTTGTTTTAAGGCTAGCTGGGATCACTGACATATGGTCTTATACTAGAGGAGAAACCAGAACAACTTATAATTTTGCTAGGGCCACTTATAATGCTTTAAGGAATACTTATAGCTTCATCACACCACTTGATTGGATAAGGTGAGAGCTACCTATGAGCTTATATGTTATAGTTAGGCTTAGAGGTACTGTTGATATACCACCAGATATAGAGAAGACACTTTACATGCTAAGACTTAAGAGGAAATATACAGCATCATTATATCATAGTAGCTTACCAGGCTTAAATGGGATGTTAAAAGTAGTAGAGTCATGGGCTACATGGGGTGAGATTGATAAGAGTGTCTTAGTAGAATTAATTAGAAGAAGAGGTAAACTTATAGGCGACAAGCCTATCACTGATGAGTGGGTTAGAGAAACATTAAAATTAAATAGCCTAGATGAGATGGCTGAAAAGCTAATCTCAGGAGAGATATATTATCATAAGCTTGAACCCTACGGTGTCAAACCTTTCTTTAGACTACACCCACCTAGAGGAGGCTTTAAGAGGAGTACTAAGAAAATATATGGTAGTGGGGGAGAACTAGGTTATAGAGGGCATGCTATAAATGACTTAATACTAAGAATGATATAGGTGGTGTAAAATGGTTGTGAGAAGAGAGAAGAAAAGTAGGAAATTAAGAGGGAGAACTAGAACAATGGGATGGGGTAGTGTAGGGCAACATAGAAAATCTGGATCAAGAGGTGGTAAAGGAGCAGCAGGTCTAGGGAAACATGAGTGGACATGGACTATAAAGTATGCGCCAGACTGGTATGGCAAGAAGGGGTTCATACCGAGAAGAACTAGCACTAAATACGAGCAGAAAGCTATAAATATAGGGGACTTAGTAGAGATAATAGAGAAGCAGAAAGCTGAAGGAAAACAAATAATAGAAGATAACATGATAGTAGTAAACCTAACATCACTCGGAATAACCAAACTACTAGGTGAAGGCAATATAAACATACCAGTAAAAGTAATAGTACCAGAAGCTAGTAAAAAAGCAATAAAGAAAATAGAAGAGGCAGGAGGAAAAATACTAGTAACCAATAGTATGGAAGAAAAATAATCTACTCTATTCAGAGAAACGTTTCCCGCCCTAGGTTTCTGTAGGTTTCTCTAGGACGAGTTGTACCTCAACTCCTCGCGAGGTCATGGGCACCCTTCCGGGCCTAACTATACAAGACTCACATCTAATTTTTATCCCCCGGGAAGCTTAAAGCAATGCTCCTTATCGCTCCTCAGGCTCATCCTAGGATTAGAAATCATAGCTTATAAAAATTTCCTCGAAAAAAGAGAAAACAGCCCCTTATAAAGGAGGAAGGATATAGAAAGAGTTTAAAGTATAAAATGGATACCCTATAGAATAAAGGGAATAAAACTGAGTTGTAAGAGAGCGGTGCCACTGTCGAGTACAGGATTACAGGTTATTCGACATGTTGCTCCTAGTAACTCGAATCCTATAGGTATAATGCATGGTGGGTATATGTTAGAGTGGATTGTGGATACAGCTACGCTTACAGCTATGAGATTAGCTAGGTCGTATACGCTTCTAGCTTGTATTGAGGATACTGTATTCATTTCGCCTGTGAGAGTTGGGGATATAGTTATATTGACATCATGGGTTGAGTATATTGGTAGAAGTAGTATTGATGTTGCTGTACTTGTTGAAACAGAGAATCCTAGAAGTGGAGAGAAGAGATTAACTACAGCTTCATCTTTAACTCTCGTATCTGTAGATGATAATCTTAGACCTAAACCAGTAGGTATATGTTTAGAGTCTACTAGTAGCCTCGAGGAGGAGATTCTAGAAGAGGCTATTAGAAGGAGGGTTGGGAGAGAAGAGAGGATTAAAGATAGGAGAATTAGAGTTAAAGATACCTCTATACCTAAACCTCTTATAAGTGGATATTTTATTTCAAGCATGTATATAGTTAATCCTGAGGATTCATTAGGCTATAATGTTCTCCATGGTGGAAGACTTCTTAGGAAACTAGATGAGATAACAAGTATTGTAGCCTCTAAGTATGCTCAGGGCGTAGTAGTTACTGGAGCAGTAGATGTGACAGACTTTTATACTCCTATAAAGGTGGGCCATATTGTAGAGATTAACGCTACATTATCATATGTAGGATTTAAGAGTGTAGAGGTTAAAGCTAAAGTTAATACTATTAACCCATTAACTTGGGAGAGGCTACACGCGTCTACAAGCTACTTTACATTTGTCCATATAGGAGTAGATGGTGTAAGTACTCCTGTGAGGGGATTTAAGCCAGAGTATGAATGGCAAGAAGAGCTCATTAGGGAAGCTATTGCTAGAAAAGAGAGGAGGGAGAGTATAATAAGAATGTTAAAGTCTAAGCAGACTCTAGAGAAGTTATCATTAATTAAAGAGAAAATCATCAAATTATAAATAGGTAATATCTAGTAATAACCTCTGATAATACTCAATCTCTTATCGAAGTGTACACACTATATTAATCTTAGATGAGCCTTAATTAAAAGGGCTTAGAGTGTCGGATCTTAGACAGGATATAGTTGAAATATCTACCAGGTTAAAGTTAAATTCTCATAATGGATTATCAACAGTATTTGAGAGATTATATGAGGAAGTATCTAGGGGAGCTATCGCTAGATACCATGCATTATTACAGCTAATAGTAGCTATAGATTTACATTTAAGGGGGTTTGATGTTAGGGTAGAGGAGGAGCTACCTACAGGGTTCAAGGCTGATGTATATGCTGAGAGTCCATGCTGCTCTGTAATAGTAGAGGTTGAGACCGGGTATATACCACAGGAGTGGATATTAAGGCTAGAAGATTTCATAGCCTCTAGAGTGGCTTTTAAGGCTGTAGCTTATAGTATAGACTCAGATATATTCATATTAGCTATACCAAGCCACTTGAGACTTCTAATACCAAACCCTCTACTTAAACCTATAGAGGAGAGAGATGAGTTAGATATTAGTATGATTAGGGCTATGGTAACTCGTTATAATAGAAATCAGGCAACGAGAATAGGTTGGAGGGCTCAGCTAGCTAGGATTGATGCTATAGGTTATATTAATGTAGAGGAGGCTATAGTTGAATATATTAGGCTTAATAATAGAAATGTCAAATTAAGTATGTTATGGGGATAGATAATATCCTATTCTTACTAGCAAACCTTCGAGCCTACCCTTACAGGCTCCTCAACAGTTAAGAGTATAGGCCTCTCATCCCTATCACAGCCGGCTGCAAGAACCATACCCTGGCTTACAAGTCCAGCCATAACTTTAGGTTTAAGATTAACTAAGACAATAACAAGCTTACCAACTAGATCCTCAGGCTTATACCACTTAGCTACCCCAATAAGTATCTGCCTCTCTTCTCCACCAATATCAACAATGGTCTTAATAAGCTTCTTACTACCAGGAACTAACTCAGCCTTTATTATTCTACCAACTCTAATATCAAGTTTAGCGAAATCCTCAAACTCAACTATACTCTCCAATATTAAGCACCAAAACCAAGCTAGTATAGTTAACCCTAAAATTGGTTTTGATAGATAATATATTGAGAGAGTATATAATGTTACCGTATTTTTAAAATTCAAGTATCATACTTATATCTCTTGGTATAGGTGTAGAGGGTTGACGGCTGTTTTGGTGTGTTAGGTTTATAAGGGTTTTTGTAGGATTTTTGGAGAAGTACTACTCTACGAGGGAGGTAATGTTTATAAGATTTATTCTCTCATCCTACCCTAGGGATAAAAATTAGATGTGAGCCCTTGTGCCGTTGGGCTCAAAAGGTGCCCATGATTCCCGCGTGGAGTGGCTTGGTAGCAGCTGCGAAGCGCGGGGCAGGAGGCGCAACCCATCCTAAAAA
>Ga0209394_1000041_pt1 | contig 111896 bp, 108 predicted proteins | sample JNZ201metaG_FD_184122 | JGI IMG/M metagenome (GOLD analysis project Ga0209394, IMG submission 184122) | Hot spring microbial communities from Jinze hot spring, China to study Microbial Dark Matter (Phase II) - JNZ 20120812A (SPAdes) (version 3) ...
GACAACGTGGAATAAGTGCTGAAAGAGAGCTCGTAAGGAAGCTGTGGAAATTAGGTTTTGCTGTTGTAAGAGGTCCAGCTAGTGGTGCTAAAATCAGGAGAAGTGTATATCCAGATGTTGTAGCCATTAAAAATAGACATATCTTTGTGATAGAAGTTAAGAAGAGATCTAAACTAGATCACATCTATATAGATAGAACACAAATTGAAAAACTAAAAGAATTTGCTAGACGAGCTGAAGGTGAAGCAGTTATTGCTATAAAGGTAGCAGAATTAGGTTCATGGAAAATAATACCTCTTGATATCATCATGAACAATACTGTAGAGATATCTAGTGAGAAAATAAGAATAGATAAAGAGATGATAAAGAATGCAGAAGACCTTATAGAGTATCTTAGAAAGAGGATAAATATAGGTCTAGATGCATACATTTCTAAATCTTCTATTCATATTAAAGATGGTTATGATGACGTATAACAATCAATATCTATTATACTGTAATCATATCATAAGTATTGTTTAACTGATAAACTTCTAGACTAAGTATGTGAATGCTCTGTTATATCTGCATATTCTGTTCTTAATCTGATACCAACTCCCGTATCATTTATAGTTTTACTTAGATCAACTCTATCTGCTACAATAGTAGCTAATCCTAAGATTTCTTTCAGCATATTTATTTCAACATAGAGTTGATCTTCGTATTCTTCTGCTTTCTTTAATATATGTACAAGCTTTGGTAAAACATCAAATGCGAATCGCCTAAACACCTCTACATCAGTTGTACTAATGTTCTGCTTTATACTCATGTGTTTTAGCTTTTTAAGCCAGTAACCTAGCTGAAGACTCTTCATCTGTATCTTAAGCATCACTACCTCAGGTTCATCAACATCTGTAACTATTCCAGCAACCGAGTTTAACGCTCTTTCTATTTCTTCTAAATCTTTAAATCGATACCATCGCTGATTACCTGATTTGTATGTTGTCTCTATAATTCCATATTCTTTTTCTAGAGCTCTTAACATCATAGAAGGGTTATAGCTAAAGTTAGTTTTCTCAAGTTCTTCTACGAGAGATCTATACTCAAAGTCGCCAAGAGTGTTAGTTCCCTTCAATCTATTCATTTTTGTTATTTTTATTGCCGTAGACAGAACTATGTAGAGTTTCTGACCATATCTTTGATAAGCATCAAGAATAATCATATCTATAGGCTTTATCGTCATAACTATTGATACCTACACATTACTATACACTTCACACATATTCCTATAATATATATGTTAATATAGATACGTCTTATTGTGAGACTCAATTTGTAGAGTAATACCTCAATAGTACACTATCATTATCTGTAAATATAAACACTTCAGATATACCTCCTGTCATAATGCATTCTATGGCTATTAAGAAACATTCTAATTCATGATCATTGGTATACATATCTATACACAAAATCATAAGCTTTACAATCCCAAAAGCCTTGCCGTTTCAAGGGGTTAGCTGAGTATCTAGCTATCCAGATCTCGGAAACGTGCAGAGGTACCACGATTTTCATTTACCAAACCTCCATCCCTCAGGAAGTACTAGGTATTCGGGTAAATCATTGTTCACATCTAGTGCATTCTGCTTTAAACCCCCTAACGCAGGTTCATCACATGCTCTAGGAACTCTTAACTAGCTTGAAATTCTCTCACTCCCAGAGAACTTCAATTACAGACAAACAAACTCCTTTCTTAGACTTTCTTAAGATGCTCGAAACCACGTGGGTGAACTTTATAAAAAGCGCATTTCGCTACATAGCGGAGGAGCACCTGGAACTTCTTGGAGGATTCTACACTTCTTTTATAGCTTAACGCTATTCGATGCAGGCTTTCTCGTAAGTATCCTCTGTAATAAATCGTCGCTGACAATAGGCTTCTCCGATCACTTCAACCTATTTTTAAGTTTCGGAGACCATGTACACCGCGGTTTGGAGCGTATCGTACATATAATGGAATGTAGTTTATGCACTGCGATCAAACGTTCTTTTCCACCTCTAAGTAAGCTCGGAGAAGGTTGTGTAGAATTAGATAAACATCGCCAAAAGTGAGGCTCGAAGAAAGCTCAGTACCCTGTTCGGAGGCTTTCTCGCCGAACATTAAGCAGACCTCTGATGATATCTCTTTGAACTCTCCACATAGTTGAACATAGGAGGAGGCAACCCTATGGAAAAAGAGGGAGAGAATTTGTAAAAGTAAAAATTACATAAAGTAAAATTTATAAATAGGGAAAATAAAATTCATAAGCCAGGTGGAACTGTGAAACCGCGGGGTAAAATCCTATATGTACTTTCAGCAGTAATACTTGTAACAATCACAATTGTGTTCACCATATTCCCTTCTTCTCCTATCTTCCACACTAATGATGTGAATAGCTATGTGTTCAAGGCTGACCTGGGAGATCTTGCGAAAGAAGTCTCATTCTACTACGTAGAGTACTTGTCACCCGAATTCCTGAGTCTTTTGAATAATGTAGGACTTGATAAAGCCGTGAAGCAACTGGACCGTGATAAAGCTGTGCTCGAGAGATCCCTAGTGTTTGTTCACTCAAAGAGGGTTGCGAAGAACTTACCTTGGTACACAGAGCTTCTAACAAGGATTCTAAGTACTTGCAGAAAATGTGCTGTAGCATACTTGAACATAGATCCCAAGGTAAGGGGGTTAGAGGCTGAGGCTGTAGACTCATACTCTGCTGTTCTCAAAGCATTAGGCTCCATTGGAGTTGAACCCATTATCCCTCTAAGCCCTGATCAACCTGTAAACAATGATAAGCTTGGAATAGGGCTCATTCACCCGGTGCTTGAGAGTGCAGATATGATAGTGTTCACAGCTGATCCCCCTGGATTAATAATTGTTGAGACCCTCAGCGTTAAGGACTTTCACATAGTACTTGGTGCTGTACTAGAGTGGAGTGAGCTACTATCTCAGAGCGAGATTCCACCTGAAGCACGCATACCGCATCAAAGTATGGTCTCAGGACCCACTAATATGCTACTACTGGGGTACATAGGGTGGATCACGAATTCAACGTACGGAAGAGGTTGCGGCGAAGAAACCGGGAGGCAGTATGTTTACACTAGGTACTATTATGGTAATGTCACAGCAGCTACTGGAGTTACATACCACGTATGGTACGTGTACACAATGCATGCTGGTGTAGGATTTAAAACAACGTGTACCTGGCAAACCTATAATCACTACCCTAGGCTCTTCGAAACCACTATACACTGGCGAACTGATACGTGGCCTGGTCAGGTTCTAGACGACTGGCAACCTAAGAATGTAGGTTCGGCTCGTACAATACAATACTCTATGTCAGCTGGTATTAGCGCTGGTACCAGAAATATGCAGGTCTCTGTATCCTACAGTACAGGCTTTACCGAGCCCTACGCTCCATATTTCACTGTGACGGATCACACGAACCCTGATATGGGTAGAGTTAGAGTAAGGCACTGGGTTGAGAGGGGCGGATTTAGTGAAAGCCGTTTAAACAATATGGTGTTTACTGTAGAGCCAAGCTCATTTGGCTTCCTTGATCCAAACAAACCAGGCGGAGTCATGCCGATGATAATATACCAGTCGTTCTACATGGAACTAAACACTGGAGACAGCGTAAACATTGCGTTCCAGGCATATCTTCGGGACAGTAGCTACTCTGTCTACATAAGGTCTTAATAAGGTCCTTTTAATTTTTAAACACACTTTTTCATAAAGTTCACTGACCTCCTCGGAGCTTTATCACATCACTTGAATTCTCCTGATGATGCTAGATAAGAGCATCCACCCGTGTTCTATCATTCCAAGCGCTCCTCTAGCACATTCTTTTTCGGTGAACTTTTCAACGCTATCTTGGTTCAGCTCTGATGCAGGTTTATGTTGGTTGATTTCCTTGCCTCATCTCTGTTTCCCTACATCTCGCTCGGGTTCTCATCGGGCTTGGAGGCGTTCAGGAGCACCCCTAGCACCCCACATCTTGTGTATCTGTAGAACAGGTTTATACATGCAATTACGTCTCTATTGCCTATGAATCCGCATTTAGTGCATTGTAGTACTCTATCATCACTTTAGGGCGGGGATAACGTGGTAAGGTTTATAAGCTCTGTATTCTTTAGGTATCGAGAAACCATATCGAGAAACCATATCCCTGAGCCCCCTATGTGTGGGGTAATGCGCTAAGACCAGGCGCAGGGCTGAATCCCGAGAACGGGAATGTAGCTCCAAATCTCCCCAGAACCCTCGTCCTTTAGGACTGGGAGGAGGTCAGTAGATTAGTCATAGTGATAGAGATAATTAGTATCATGTATTAATCGATTATGGTTAAGTGGGATATCAATATATGGTCATATGTAGCGTCTGTGGCAAAAATCAAGCCATATTTTTTCAGAAACATAGTGGAAGAAGGCTATGTAGAGAATGTTTCATTAATGATATACGTTATAGAGTTAAAGAACAGATATCACGTTATTCTATGATAAGTTCTGGAGATAGGGTAGTTGTAGGAGTCTCTGGTGGCAAAGATAGTTATGTTGTACTACATATACTTTCAGAAATAGTTAATCCTAACAACATAATTGGTGTAATGATAGATGAAGGTATAGCTGGCTATACACGTGAAGATATGTATATTGCGGTAAGAAAATTCTGTTCAGATATTGGTGTAGACTGTATTTATGTATCTATGGAGAAAATCCTAGGCTTTAGTGTTGATAGGTTTATGAAGTTTTATCTAGAATACGCTAAAGAAAACAATGTGTACTCTATATCTGCATGTACTTATTGTGGAATAGCTAGGAGAAGAATTTTAAACATGTATGCAAGAGAACTAAAAGCAAACAAAGTGGTTACTGGACATAATCTTGATGACGAGATTCAGACATATATTATAAACATTATACGTGGTGATGTAATGAGGCTTGCACAACTCCATCCATTAAGTGAAACACATAGCGACAAACTGGTTAAGAGAGTTAAACCATTAAGAAGTATATACGAATATGAATCTACATATTATGCATACCTACTTGGATATACTTTTCAAGAATATGAATGTCCCTATATAGTAACAAGACCTACACTCAGAACAAAAGTTAGAGATGTATTGATTGAGCTAGAGAAGCTTTATCCAGGTGTTCAGCTAAAGCTTTTAGAATTCTTGGACAACACAATAGCCAACATACTCGTGAAACCACGTATAGCTTTACCTACCTGTAAAATTTGTGGAGAACCAACATCACCAAATAGATCGATATGTAAGTTCTGCGAACTTGTCGAAGATATCAAGAAAATATTGCATAAATTATACTAAACTTATATCGATTTGCATGGCATTACTATGGTAATTTTTAAGTCTATAAAAATATCTAAGGTTTCTGGTAAAGCATTAATGCGGTGTATATAGGTGGCAATAGTAATTCAAAGAGAACATACTGATACTGTGTACTATGTGCATAACTTTGTTGAGGATAAGGTGCTTTGCAATAATAGTAAAAATAAAGAATCCATTATCTCGAAAATAAGTCTACCTACCCCTGAAATTGAGGCGGCTTATCTAATTCTTTCAATTACTAGATCGGTAAATATCGATGTTATGAAGTGGAAAATAGCTCTCAACAACGTAATCCTAACACGAGAATTTAAACCACATATAGAGAAGACGGTGAATGAAGACTATACGCAGGCTGTTTTCGTATATGATGTCTCGAAAATTGTGAACAGTAATGACGTTTTGCTAAGGATATTATGTAATGCAAAAGGTTACATATATCTAGATGGTGCAACACTAGTAGCGCTCTTACGTTATAAAGGTTTTCATATACATATGTACTGTGAAGTAGATCCGTATACATTAGTTAATCCAGTTCAAAAACCACTCACTATTGTTCCATCTTTCAAAGCCAACGAAATTCTTTTGAATATGGGAGTGACATCTCCATCAAATAGCTTACTAAATGTAGCTACATATGGTGGCGAGAAAAAGATAAAGTTGTTTAAAGGATACAATGTTTTTGAAGTGAAACTGGACAGAAATGACGTTACAGCGTTTCGCATAATCAGTGATAATGAGAATCTAAGACACATATTCTCATGCACTATCTTTAGGTACTCAGAGTTTCCAAAAATAGTTGTTGAGGATCTGAGAATTGAAAAATCGGCAATAAAGTTTAGGCTTACAAATGTAGGTAACAGTAGAAGTGATAAACTAGAGTTACTAATAATTAGACATGGTATTCCTATATATAGAGTATCGTTGAAGTCCTTAGAGCCCCAGGAACATTTGGATTACGAAATCGGTATAGAGAGTATTAAACAAGCGAATGTAAAGACTAACGGTGTCGTTTTACGTATAGTTTGGTCTAAAGCATACCAGTTATTCGAACAGGACATACCTATCAAGATAAAAGAATAAGTTTAAGAACAGCTTATAAGCTAGAAATCATTGGTAATCTATGGTGCAGATAATGACTAACGAAAATATAGTAATAATTGTAATACCTCCTCCCACGGCTAAGATGCCTAGGATAACAAAATATAGGGGGATGGCTACGGTGTTTAGAGTAGGGAGAGGATATAGTATTGGTGAAATAAAAGAAGCAGGCCTTACACCATATCTAGCTAAACAACTCAACATACCTATAGATCCAAAGAGGCGTAGTATCCACAAAAATAATGTCGAAAACCTTAGAAATATTGTAAATCAAATTTCTGATCTAATTAATGCTAGGAAAACTAAACCTGCAAAATTGGTAGTCAAACAAGAAGTAAAGGGATCTGGCTCTGAGCCTAAAGGCTAAATTGAGCATTTATCTCTAGTATAGAAATGTAGTTCCTGAAGTATTTCTACAACTATCTTTATGCAATTGATGATATCTATCATAATGAAATTCATTAATTAATCTCATCTAGAAGCATATCATAAACTCTTCTAGCTATTTTCATTGTAGTAGAGATGTAATCAGTGTCAGCTCTATACCAGTATTCTACATGATATATTTTTCCTTTTAGGAGTTTCACCATAAGGACAACACATCTTAAGACATTAGCTATATCAAGTACAAATTTTTCATTATACACAGGATCTTCTTCTGATTCATGGTAAGCTAGAGCCCAGGGTGGTATTGTGATACCGAAACTATTCATTATTGCCATAAGATTCTGTATTACGGCTAAGGCGCCAGTATCATTACCTACGGCTATGAATCCCGCTACCTTACCCTCTACTTTGCTGCGTCCTTCAATGAATATAGCGTTTTCTAGAACCGTTAGTCTGTCTATAAAGTTTTTTAGTGGTCCCGGAACATTGTACCAATAGATAGGTGTTACAAATATAAATCCATCACTCTTCAATACGATATTGTATAGGTTCCTCATATCATCATCTATGATACATGGAAGTACACAGAATTTAATATCATCAGATACGCAACCTAAACATGGCTGTATGTTGTATTCGTAAACATTTATAGCATTAATATTTATTTTTTCCACCTCTTTTCCTAACTCAATAATGAATTTCTCGACAAAACCTACAGCCCCGTATCTTCTTGGTGAAGCTGAAACCAGTAGTATATTGATATCATTATCCATTATCCATCACTTAACGAATCTATGCAAGATCTTTGCCTTTGTTTATGATTGTTGTCTAGATATAGTAAGGGTTTATAAGTATTGTTAACAGACTGCTCAGTTATATAGTGTTAGTGCTAGCATAGGCTCAAAGATCTTGAAGGTCTTTCGAAGTCGTATCATGATATTCGTATAAGGATATTATGTAATGGAGTCGAAAATAGCAACTTTATGATTCCTACGAATTAATGTAGAGGTTGAGTTATAAAATACCTAGAGCTTATAAATCGTTCTTGTTACTAGAAACTTGCTACAAAAGGTTGATGCTTATGGGTGGTCGCCAGAAAACAACCCTATTTATTGTGAAAGAAACTGTGGCGCAATCAAGTGCCTCAAAGCCTAGTGAGCAACAGAAGAAAAAAGCTAAAAAATCCAGCTAATAGCAAGTGTGTCGTGTCTAAGGTTCCGATACAATAATATTGTAAGTAGGTTATGGTGTGAGTAATACATGGCGCATAGAAAGACTAGTGCACCTAAGCGCGGTAGTCTAGGAGTGAGGCCACGTAAAAGAGCCAGTAGAATTGTGCCTAGAGTCAGAAACTGGCCTAATGTAGCTCTATCATCATATAGACCTCTGGGGTTTCTAGGTTATAAGGTAGGTATGACTCACGCAATTATCGTAGATGATAGACCTGGTAGTATTACTGAAGGAAAAGAGATCATAGTACCTGTAACTATTATTGAAACGCCTCCTATGATGCCTATAGCTCTAAGAACTTACAAGTATAATGGTATCGGCGGGCTATCTGTATTTACAGATATATGGGTTGAGGTCCCTGAAGAGTTGGAGATATGGCGCAAAGTCTCCACATACAGACCAACAAGAGATGTAGATAGCAGGTTGCAGATTATTAAGGAGAATATTGACAAGATAGCTGAAGTTAGCGTTATAGCAGCATCAATGCCTAAATATACTGGAGGATTAAGTAAGAAGAAACCCGATATAATTGAGATAAGAATTGGTGGAGGAAAATCTGTAGATGAAGTAATAGACTACACAGTCAGTATACTAGGTAAAAAGATTTCTGTGGATCAAGTGTTTTCTCCAGGTCAATTCATAGACGTAATAGGTGTTGCAAAAGGGAAAGGTTTCCAAGGAGTTATAAAGAGGTTTCACGTAAAAGAGTTACCAAAATGGCATAAGCATAGAAAAGGTAGTAGAAGAGTTGGTAGCAGAAGTCCTGCAGAAGGAGCTATGTCTGCTGTACCCCAGCCAGGCCAGATGGGATTTCATAGAAGGACTGAGTACAATAAGAGGATACTTGCTATAGGTAATGATGGTTACAGTGTTACTCCTTCGGGCGGCTTTCCTCACTATGGCATAGTCAGATCAGCTTACGTAGTAGTGCAAGGTAGTATTATGGGCTCTCCTAAAAGGCCTATAATCCTCCGATGGCCTATTAGGCCACCTAAGTGGTTACCCCAGGGACCTCCCACCATAAAGTACATTAGTTTAGAGAGCAAGATAGCTGGGTGATGTATATATGGACAGATTGTGGATTGTATATCCTGCAGAGAAAAAGTATGGAACTCTTGTCGATATAGATGGAAATATTGTTGATAAAATTGAACTTCCACTAGTCTTTAGTTTACCCGTTAGAATAGATGTTATTCGTAGAGCAGTTCATTCAGCTTTAACAGCAAAACTTCAACCAAAAGGTAGAGATCCTTTAGCGGGTAAAAGGCGTGTTGGCGAGTCTTGGGGTATAGGCTATAGTGTTGCAAGAGTACCTAGATTAGATAATGGTAGAGCTGTTTTCGCACCTAACGTGAGAGGAGGTAGAAGACAATTTGCGCCAACAGTTATGGAGAGAATACATGAAGAAATAAATCGTAAAGAAATGAAGTTGGCAATAATGTCTTCTCTAGCTGGTCTAGCCGATCCTAAATTCGTGTTCAAGAGAAGTTATGTGGTTCCAAAGAGTGTAGAGAACATACCTATAGTAGTTGTCAACAGTATCGAAGATATATCAGCAACAAAGGATCTCAAGAAGTTCTTGGTAAGGCTTGGTCTATGGGGAAATATCGAGAGAGCACAAGAGATGACACGTATAAGAGCTGGTAGAGGTAAGATGCGTGGAAGACGTTATGTAGAGCCTAAAAGTCTCCTCTTCATAATTTCAAGTAGTAAAGCTCCATTAACGAGAGCTATAAGAAACTTGCCTGGTTCAGATTACGTTACACCAATGACTCTGAACATATTGAAGCTAGCTCCTGGAGGTCTACCAGGAAGGTTGAGTATAATCACAGTAAAGGCTCTGGAAATGATATCGCACTTGTTTCCGGTGGAAAAAGCTTGAGTCCGAATACCTCATCCATAATAATTAACGTCATATCTACTGAGAAAGCCTATAGATTAGCTGAAAAACATAACTACCTCTTATTTAAGGTTCGGCGTGAAGCAGATAAGGAACAGATAAAGGAGGCTATAGAGAAGTTGTACAATATTACTGTTGTTAAAGTAAATACTGTAATTGATAGAGATGGCTATAAGAAAGCTTATGTAAGGCTTGCACCAGAGTATAATGCCCTAGATATACTCGATAGATTATCTAGATGATATCTATTTATAAGCGCTTAACTGGTACTATGTTCGTCGGGATTCATAGAGGGTTGTCAAATGAGTACGCAATGCTGGGATATACCGGCTGAATGGAAGAAGTTTAGGTATAGAGGTAAATCTCTTAAAGAGCTACTGGATATGTCTATGGATGAATTAGCAAAAATTCTACCAGCAAGAGCTAGAAGAAGTTTAATTAGAGGGTTCTCACCTTCACATAGAAAACTTCTGGAAAAAGTGATTGAAGCAAGACAGAAGCTTATAACAGAGTGCAAAGAGGTTGTAATTAAGACAAGCGTAAGAGATATGGTGGTTCTTCCGATAATGGTTGGACTTAAGATAGCTATACACAATGGTAAAGAGTTTGTGCCTGTAAGAATAGTGCCGGAGATGATAGGTCATTATCTAGGAGAATTTACTTCAACAACCAAACAGGTTAAACATGGTGAGCCAGGTCTAAAGGCTACTAGAAGCACTTTGTTTGTTGCCCTTAAGTAATGTGGTGAGAGCCATGGGTAAAAGAATACGGATTCAGAGACTAGGTAGAGGAACATCTACCTACAGAAGCCCTAAACATCTAAGGATTGCACCAGTAAGGTATCCAACATCATCAAATGAAACGCTTAAAGGTGTGGTAGTGGAAATAGTTCATGAACCAGGTCGAAGTGCTCCCATTGCTTTGATAGAGCTTGAAAATGGTGAAGAGATATATAATGTAGCTGTTGAAGGACTTATTGTGGGTCAGATGGTGGAGATAGGGCCCGGAGCCTCTATATCCATAGGCAATATCCTCCCGTTGAGAAGTATTCCGGAAGGAACAAAGGTATGTAATATAGAGGTTAGACCTGGTGATGGTGGTAAGCTCGTGAGAACAGGTGGGGGTTATGCTATTATTGTAGGCAAATCATCTACTCATGTCACACTGGTTCTACCAAGTGGTAAACAAAAACAGTTTCTACTTGATTGTAGAGCGACAATAGGTATGGTTGCCGGTGGTGGTAGGATTGAGAAACCTCTATTGAAAGCTGGTAATGCTTACTACAAGTGGAGAGCAAGAGCACGTAAATGGCCTAGAGTGAGAGGTGTAGCAATGAATGCTGTAGATCATCCACATGGTGGAGGTTCTCATCAGAGTGAATCGAAACCTACAACAATATCGCGTAATGCACCTTCTGGATGTAAGGTTGGCCATATAGCTGCTAGAAGGACGGGTAGGAAGAAGGGAGCCCATTAGACTCTATAGAACTTCTTTAGGAGTTTTTCAACGGATTCAAATCCTTGTTGAGTAGACATCAGTATTTTTGTTCTATACTCTAGATCTGCCTCAATATCGTCTATAAGTAGCCGTCTGCTTAATCTCTTGAGTATATAGCTAGTGTATATAGAGTCGTTCTCGGGTCCATATATTTCTCTCCATTCATCATTAACCCGTTCATATACTTTCCAAATCCTTCTAGCGAGACTGTTTTCTATACGTATACGTGAAACGAAGATCAATAGTGCTGTATTTAGCGACAACATTGTGTACAGATCTCTTGGCAATAGATTTCTTACAGCCATTTCATATTCTTCGGGAGAAGATGCATGAAATGTCGTAGTGGAGCCAGAACCAGAGGCAACAGCTCTTACAAGCGCTGATATCTCTCTACCTCTAACTTCGCCAACAACAAGAATATCTGGTCTATATCTTAATGCTGTGAAGCATCTCTGAAGTATCTCTTCTGATGATTCTCCAAAAAATTGTATGAACCTTGATCTTGTCGGCATCCTTATCTCCATAACATCTTGGACAACTATTATCTTCCAGTTCGGGTCTGTAAGCTGAAGAAAGGCATTAAGAATAGTTGTTTTACCTGTTCCACTACCACCTATAATGCCGTAGAATAGTTTCGCGTCATTCACGAGCCATATTAGTGCTGCTAGATGAGGTTCTACAACTTTCTGATTTATGAGGGTAACAATATCTATGGGGGTATCGGGAAGCTTTCTAATACTAAATGTGGGGCCTCTACTCACAGGATTGCCCAGGGTCACTGAAAGTCTGTGTCCTTCAGATAGTACTGTATGTATTTCTGGTTTAGCTAATGAGATACTTTTGCCACCTTTGAGTGCTAGTCTCTCTACATAGCCTCTAGCCTCTTCTTCACTACTGAACTGTATATTCGTTAAAAGTGCTTCAAAAATAAGGAAATCTCTATGAATAACAGTTACAGGTTTCCTCCAATCACAAAGTTCTATATCCTCTATCCCTGGATCCCTAAATAAGACGTCAAGAACTCCATAGCCAAAGGAATCCCTCTTTACGTAATACATGAGCGTTTCTCTACATTGTCTAAAGGAATCTCTGAAACCTAATCCAGATGCTATAGTATCGACAGTATTTTCGAGAGTTTCTTCAGAAGAGACATCAAGTAGCGACACATAGAGTGAATCCATGATCAAGGGGTAAAGCTTTCCGCATACATCATCTACATGAGGCTCTAGAACTAGGTATCTAGCTGTATTCTGTTTATCTACACAGATAACAACTTCAGCTAAACCAACCCTATATCTACTCAAAACATATCCACATACATCATCTAGATTAGCAACAACTAGTTTCTTTAATCTAGGCTCGATATCCAAAAAATCTGCAGAATCTTTTCTCAATCTACACCCCAAAGGTATACTGATATTAAAAATGTAATTTTAAGATTCAGCATTTCCGGCTCTCTTCACCAATCAAAAGACCCTCTGCTCATCACAAACACAAGTATTACAAGTATTGTATGGTAGCCGGGCGGGGATTCGAACCCCGGTCACGGGGGTACTCCACCTAGCTATAGGCTCCAGAGCCCCGCATCCTTGGCCGCTAGACGACCCGGCTTCAAGATGTAATGTAGTTGTTGCAAATTTATTAGCTTTTTGTACAATGTTTAAGATAGCATCTTCTCCTCTGTTCATGAATCTTTATCGTTTTTAAGCTTCCTGTTTTTCTGTGTCTATTTAGCTGGGGTTGAGAATGGGTTTTATGGATGTATTAGCGAAGATAGGTCTAGTAGTGCCCTCAGCACCTAGACCTGTACGTAGACCTAGTCTCGGTAAGAGGCTTCTCTTTACGGGATTAGCGGCTGTAGCATTTATTTTGTTATCAGCAACACCTCTCTATGGTATTCAACGTGTAGGTGTTTCACCTATATCTCCTATGATCTCTATAGTTTTGGCTATGGCTTCAGGTACCTTGGCTCAACTAGGTATAGGTCCTATAGTTACATCTGGATTAATTCTCCAGATACTTGTTGGTGCAAAGATCATAGATATGGATCTAAATGATCCTGAAGATAGACGTAAGTTTACTTTAGCAAACAAAGGTCTAGCGATAATTTTGGCTATTGTAGAGGCAGCAGGATTTGTTGTAAGCGGTATATTCTGGCATATTCCTCAAACAGTATCTGTATGGGTTAGGGCTGCAGTACTCCTTCAGCTTCTATGGGGCTCAATAATAATAATTGTGCTTGATGAAGCTATACAGAAAGGCTGGGGTCTTGGTAGCGGTATAAGCTTGTTTATATTGATTGGTGTTGCTCAGAGGTTCTTTAGCGAGCTTTTGGCTCCCCACAGCATATCTGAAGAAATAGCTATGCCTTACGGACTCATACCATATATTGTTGAGTCTGCTAGAAACGGTTATATTAGTTTCTACGATATGTTTATAGGTAGGCTTTTCTATGGATATCCTTCTCTCACAGGGCTTATAGTAACTATAGTTCTTATAGCTGTTATAACCTATCTAAGTGTTGCACGAATAAATATACCCATAACTGTTGCACGTTATGGAGGTATAAGGACCAAGGTTCCGCTACAATTGATGTATGTAACGAATATTCCTGTACTTCTAACAGGTATCCTTATATCTAATGTTCTACTGATACTCAATCTCTTAAGAAACTATCTAGGTATAGATCTAGTTAATGTAGCTGGCCCCTATCTATCATCACCAACTCTCGCCAGATTCTCTATATATCCGCTCCAGTCTATGATCTATGTAGCTTTATTCCTTGTTCTCTGCATAGGTTTCGGTATACTCTGGATAGAGATAGCGGGTCTAAATCCTGAAGCACAGGCAGAAAACTTGATAAAAGCTGAACTAAATATCCCAGGCATGAGGAGATCAACAAAGATACTAAGCTCGTATCTAGCCAGATACATATATCCGCTAACTATATTCAGTTCTATAGCTGTAGCAGTAATAGCTCTGGTAGGCGATATCTTTGGAAGCTTCGGTACCGGTACAGGATTGCTGTTAGCTGTAGGTATACTTTACAACTATTACCAGATACTTGTATACGAAAGAACACTAGAGATGTATCCACTACTGAAGAGATTTATAGGCGAATAACCTTTGCGTATATACTTAGCTCTAGCACTAGCTATAGCAATATCCATGAACACATTAGCTCTCTACACAATAATTAAGATATTAAGGAAGTATAGTTCGGTTAAAGATGGCTCAAAGATAGAGAGAAGCATGAGGAAAGCTTATGTCAGTAGAAAGAAGAAAGAGATAGCAGTTACACAGATCAAGAGAATAAAGAGTACAGTATTTAGATTGAGCTTCTATCAATTCTTAATACCTATGTCAATATTCATAGCATCGATATTCATATACATATTTGCAGCATCCATAGTCTATACCGAAGGAAATCCGCTTGTACTTGAGATAGCTAATACATGTATAGCTCCAATACCAATACAGTTTCCAGATAACAATAGAGGTACCTGCTCAATGCAGATGTCGTGGATATTCTTCCTAGTCTTCCTCTTATATCTACCACTATACACATATTACGCAAAGAAATATCTAGAGTAACATTAATTGATATCTATACTTATTTCTCTCTATAATTTCAGCTGCGCTAGATATAGATTATAGATGGATTACACCAATAACTGCATGTTTGTTAAGCTGTACCGAAGCTCATGTTTTATGAATAACAAATAATCGATTCTACAGAATGTGAAAGAACATAGATATCTATTTAGCTGAACTGATTACCAGAAATAGAGAGCCATCTTTTATCAAAGCTTTTATTTCTGAAACTCTTCAGAAACACTAAAGAAGGATTAAAGAAGGTGTCTTTAATTGGTTAGACCACTCTATAGATCTAGATCGTATAAGAGGGTATATAGAAGAACGCCTGGTGGAGAAACAGTTATCCATTACGAGAAAAGAAAGAATACCCCTATGAGGTGTGGTAGATGTGGGGCCATGCTACCTAGTGTACCTATGAAGGATAGTGAAAGAAGAAAACTGCCTAAGACAGCTAAAAGACCTGAGAGAATGTTTGGAGGAGTGTTGTGTTCTAGGTGTCTTAGAATAGTATTGAAGAGAGTCATCAGAACTACATTCTCATCTCAAGTTGTACAGTAAGTAACGCATTCTATATTCCTCACATATCTTATAAACCATATCTAGTAGATACAGCTGGAATATAGCTATCTACTGTTTGGGTAGAGAGTCTTGGATATATCTAGACTAGTTGTAGCGATAGGTGGTCCACCGGGAAGTGGGAAAACAACTATAGCTAAGCTTTTGGCAGAAAGACTAGGGCTTAGACACATATCCGTGGGTTTCTTCTTCAGAAAGCTAGCTCAAGAGAGAGGAGTATCTATAGAAGAGTTGAGTAGAATAGCTCAACAAGATCCATCAATAGATCTCTACCTAGACAATATGGTTATAGAAGAAGCAAAAAAAGGGGGTATAGTTATAGATGGTCATGCAGCTCCATGGCTATTAAAGGGACTAGCGCATCTAAGGATAGCAGTTATAGCGAAACCAGAAATACGATACAGAAGATTATCGGAAAGAGATAGAAAACCATTTGAAGAAGTTGTTAGAGAAACAAAAATGAGGGAAGAAGTAGAGAGAGATAGATACAGAAGATATTATGGAATAGATATAACCGATTATACAGACTTCGATATAATCATAAACACAGAGAGTTTTTCTCCTCAAGAAGCAATAGAAATAATTCTAAAAACTCTAGAGATTCTAGCAAAAAGAACTCTAAATCGTTAAACACAACATTATGCCAGGTAATACTCTTTCTAAAGATCTCTAACAACAATCTACTACCTATACATATTTCGATGAGGTAGGGATTAGTTACCATATAATGCACCATATTATCAGTATCATTGTGTAGCATCATGTTTAAGATTTATATAGCGCTTTATACTTAGTATAGATGGTTGTAGAGGATATGTCTACACATATTAGGAATCTACGTAGAGGTCTATCAGATACAGTAGCTCTAGCAATATTGCTTGGAGTAGCTGTGGCTCTATCTGTATCTTTTCTTAGCTATATGCAGAGTGATTACAGTATACAGCAGAATCTACTAGTTATCCAGAGGGTTATTGAGCACGAGAGGTTAAGCACTATTGTGAGACTTATTAATTCTTCGAAAGGATCTATAGCTCTACTTTTTAGAAGACTTGACACCAGCAACAAGATATGGCTTACGTTATTCAATGGTAGTAGCTATATCAATTGTTCAGATGTTGTTAGAGATGTTGTTGGTGGAAGGATAATCAATAGATATATGCATAGAGTTGATGATGTTACTGTAGTATCTAGAGACACTATCTATAGCTTTAAATACTATGCTAGAGCTAAAGGATATCCAGATACAGGCTATATAGAGATATGTGAGCTAGAGATAGACAAAAACGCTGTTCTAGTTCTACAGCTAGCAAAAGAACTAGAACCAGTAGCCAAAGGATATAACAAAGTAGTGGTTCATTCTAATAATCGTGTATGGAGATTATATGGATCTATAGAGTTTAGAGTTGCATACCTGGGCAATCCTAGAGGAACACATATATCAGTTAATGGTAGTTGGTACCAGCTTAAAGAAGGAGATATTGTTAGAGTTGATGTAAATACAAGGATAGGAAAGATAGATCTAACACCACAACAGCTTCCAAATGGTCAGATAGGTGCATGGATTCTATCGTTTAACGTTTCTGCAGAAAGAGTATATATAAATAATGCTCTACTCGAGAGAAATGTTAATGTAGAGATAAAAAGTGAGGTAGCTATAGACATAGATTCGCTAAGATCAACACTAGCTATAGAGATAATGCCTATACCACCAGGATTCGTAAGAGTAACATACGGAGGTTCAACACTTGTTGATTACTGGAACAATAGCGACTATATAAAGGTTGTAGACTGGAAGATAGACAGCTCTACCCAAATGGTTCTACAACTTGATAGCAACAATCTACATGCCGAAGGTATAGCTAGAGCTGTTTATATAGGTTCTATGCCAGATGAAGCTAAAGTCGATAGATTATCAATACTTGTTGTGACTTATATAAACAATGTTCCACATCTAGTTGAGGAATATGATTACAAGTTTAGTTAGGTTTTTTATCTATCTAGAGTAGATTATATATGGTGTAAGGGATTATGGTTATGTTTGTAAAGGGTCAGAGTGAGTTACTTACAACATTCATGTATATAGGTCTTGCAGTTGTTGTAGGTGTAGCTATGCTTAGTTACTTCTCTTCAGTACTTGCTGGCTATAGAAGTCAGCTAGATTTATTGAATAATCTTCAGATAGAATCTGTTAATATATTTGTTAGCGAGATATCTTATGATGATAGAGCATCTACTCTATGGCTCTTGTTCAAGAGAATTGATGGATCTCTAAGTGATTTTTTTGTTGCTGTTGATGTAGGTACATCTTATCTGCCTTGTAACTCTATCTCTTTCTATAATCCTCGTGAAGATAGTGATGGAGTTATATGTAATGATGTTGGGAGAGACTGTATATATTCTTCATCTATATACTCTGGATCTATGGAGAGAGTGTATGTGCCTTGGGAAGGATCTATAGTTGATTTCCGTTCATATGCAAGATCTATGGGCTTCACACTTTCAGATACTATACATATCTGTAGAATTGAGAATGTATGTAGATACACATCTACTCAAGGTCTATGTAGAGATAGCACTATAGCCAGAATACAGCTTCCAGAAACATCTATAGCCAGAATATTTATAGTTACGATCCATGGTGGTACACCCTATATTGTTGGTGTACATGAGGTGGCTCTAGGATGAAGGGTCAGGGAAACATAATAATAGCTATACTATTCTTCTCAATTCTAATACTATCAGTAATACCTCTAACAGTTCACATCTACTATGCTTTACTAAATAATCAACAACTATATGAAAACCCAACAACCAGAAGAGTATCAATAGCTATGAAAGAGATGAGTAGAGATATTAGGGCATTCCTTAATACATCAAGTTCAGAACTATATTTAACCAATATAGGTGGAACAGATATAGAGATAGAGAAAGCAATTCTACACATATCTTGTGAAAACACAAACCACTATATAGACACACATATACAAACAACAATAAAGTCAGGACAAACCGTTCTGATATCCATACCAATTCCATCGCTATGTCAAAACCAAAGAACAGTAGCTCTACACCTAATAACAGTAGAAGGATCAGTAATAAGTAGCACAGTATTAACACCAGAAGATCTACAGAAAATACAATCACAACTCTTCAATACAACAATACCTATAGGAATATCTTCAGCAATACAGCTCATACCCATGAAACTAGCACCAAATGATGAGATATGGAACATATCTATCTTCAGAAAATCATTCAACATATCTACTCTAGACAATAGAGATAATCCAACAAGAATATCACAATTCACAGACCTAGGAAAAGGTATGAGTGGAGGAACAACAACAAAACACATATGGAGCCTACAAAATGTATATACAAACACAGAGATAAGAATAAATAATTTGAACATAAGGAATCTATGGATAGGTTATGATCCTAGAAACACATCAAGATACAACATACTCATAACAGCGGATAGCATTACATCAAATGTATTATCAATAGGTGGCAGAGGGGTAACAACAAACACTTATACAAGGATAAAGATATACGGTTTTACACCATCAACATCTCAAGAAATTCTACGACTTAGAGAGAAAAGCATTACACGACCAAGCCAAGATATAGCTGATTATACATTCAACAATAGTGCATTGGTTTTGAGTGGTAGAGCTGATAGAATCGAGATATATGTACGTTCAACAGGTTCAGAATCAAGCTACAATCCATACATAATGCTCATGAACACAGACAAAAGCTCTGGTTCAGCAGGAATACTATTTACATCAATAGACAGAACAGGGGGATCTTACAACACTAGAAATGAAGATGTTGATTCTTTACTTGATTATTCTACACAAGCTCTTGTCCTGGTGTATAGAGATTATGTTGTATCTAATTATGATAGTAGTGCTGTTGTTATTGCTGTTAACTATAGGTTTCATGATAATGAGGGTAGCGATGCTACTGGAATATCTGTCGATAGACCTATAATGCTTGTTGGTCTTGTTGACGAGAATGGAGCTATCTATAGCTATAGAAGCTATACTTTTAGAGAGTTAACGAGATACGAAGATACTTCTCCACCAACAGCACAAGCACAAAGTAGCTTAGTATTCATACCTCTTCCACCGAGAGAAACTGGTGAAAAGAAGTTCTATGTGTTTATAGCTATCCAAGATCCTTATCACTATAACGGTAATCTAGATGATCTTGATTTCACTCTCTATATAGAGTCTCTATCTATATTACCGATAAGCTGATTTTAGGTGAAGTTATATGGTATGTAATAAATTGAGGAGAGGTATTGCTGAAGGTGTTGCTGTTGTTATTGCTTTCTCTATTATAGCTATTTCTATATTTTATCTAATTCTAAACTTCTATTCAGTATTGTTGATCCAGCAACAAGTTGTAGCTACACCTAGTAGCTATGTTAATGAGAAGCTTGTTCCATTTTTGATAGAGAATGTATTAAATATAAAGAATGTTGGTTCTACAGTATCACGTATAACACATATAGTTGCGGTTAGTAGTGGTGGCACGAAAATAGTTATTGATGTATCATCTAATAAACTATGCAATATATCATCAACGATCCTCAGACCTGAAGATACATCTATGGTTAGCTGTCTAGGCTATATACCTATAGCCATCATTACTGAAAACGGTAGAGTATTCTCTGTAAGCCCCGAATTCTATGCTATAGCTCTTGAGAAAACACTAGGAATACCTATGACCACTATATATGGTGGTGTTATGCTTAAATCAACTTCTGAACTGCTGAAGTTCTTAGAAAATAAGTCAATTATGTATAGAGGTGCAATAAATACTACTACGTCATTAACCCCCATAATAAATGCATCTGGTATAAACATAAATGTAGAAGCACAACTCAATGCCTCACTAGTGTTCATAGGTGTAGCAGATCCTGTAACCAAAAAACTAAATATACTTGCTATAGGGAGAGGTAGATCTAATTCCTATATAAGAGTTGGTGACTCGATAATGAGTATAGCTGGGGTAGCTCCTGCTAGATATAGGCTCAAGATAGAGAATTTCACAGGATCTATAAACCTGGGCTTGGGTATACATACATGCTATATAAATAGATCTAGTTTCTGCAATCTAGTTCTAAATGGTAGAGCAGATAGAATTACACTATATAATGCGAGTAGAAGTATATCAGGTGTTGTTGGTCTAGATCCATATATATTTGTAGGCGATATAAACAATAACAGTAATGTAGAGATAATATTTGTTACACAAGATTTCACAACAGGTAGTAGAACGAGAGTTAATGACTACATCAGAGAAGATACGAGTGATCTCTATTATATAGACTCTACGGTTAATCCTATGAGAATTGTTTTTACTGGTGTACCTATAGATAGCAATATGTATTCTTCAGCTATACTCAGTATGAGGATGTTTTTCTGGGATAGTTCTGGAGATGATATAAGTGATAACGATAATAGGGTTATAATGAGGGTTGGTCTCTATGATGCTTCTACTAGATTGTTTATATACAGTACCCAGCTTAGCTACTATGAGCTTAATAGATATAGAAATGTAAAGCCATTCTCTATATCATATATAGCTAAGGACTTCACTATACATATACCGAAAACAGGGAACATTTACTATCTAGCTATAGAGTTTCTAGATCCCTATAGTCGCGAAGTTAATAGAAATGATACAGATTTAATAATCGGGTTAGAGTATATAGGTATAGCTCTCTCTAGTCGCTAGGTGGTGAATCTATGGATAGATCTAGACTAGGTAAGGGTATTTCAACAGCATTTATTTCATTCATGATCTCTCTAGTAGTTTTGGTAGTATCCACATATGTTATACTCAATATGATGCATTCTGCATACACCAGTTCTATAGCATTCAGAAATATTGTGAGATATTCACATTCCCATGAAATACATCAGCTTGTGTTAAATAAAACCATGAATAGTGTTGAGATCAAGAATATAGGTTCAAGCGATATAGTTATAGACAAAATGATAATAAAAGACTACACAGGCTCTATACAAGTTGTAGATGCAATAAACATTGTTTCCCAAGGTATATGTAGTTCATGTGTAATACCAACATATAGAGCAATAACGTGTAGACGAGATTACGAATACATAGCTATTGTAACACCTGGTGGAACAGTTGTAGATATACATGAACCTCTAATAAAAGCTTATGCTGTTAGAGCTAACACAACCTACATGATATCTATAACATTCGACAACATAAATTCTCCAGAAGATCTACAAGAAATATTTGATGTAAATAGAAGTCTTATAGCAAAACCATACACAAGAAGTATGACTCAAGAGAGATACAGAGGAGTAAAATCATCAAAACTATTGCTGCTTCCACCAGGTCAAGAAGCAGAATTCATAAATGCAACCGTTGAAACAGAGAGTAGTGGTGTAGCTTTTGGTGTTGCAGTAATCGGTTATGATCCTAGCTGGGTTAGAGAAAAGATGAGTAAACCTAATGAAGATATACCACCGAGATTCACGATAATGATATCTGGTCCAGCATTTACAGGTCAAGAAAAGATAACAATAGGTGGTAAACAATATACATTAACTGGCAATGGCTATAGAATTGTCATAAATAACTATACAGGTGTTATCCAGATAAAAAAAGATAACACTATTATTGCCTGTTCTTCTACAGTACCGAGCGGATGTAGCGGTATAGATCTACCAGCAATAGGTACCTGGTACTATGGAACTACAGATAGCTCAATTAGGATATATTTGAATGGTTTTGCTACATATGTAGCTAGATTCATGAGGATGGCCTCGGAGAATTCGGTTACTGGCGAGTCATCTTATTATCCATATCTGTTTATAGGTGATATAGATGGAAATGGTTTAAACGAGATAATATTTATAACAGAAGATGCGTATTACGGTAATAGCTCTAGAACCAATGATATGTATGGAAATGATGATTTAAGTGATTGGACTACTGTTCCACTTACTTTAAAGCTTCTGCAGATAGGTAGAGCCTTGGGTTCAGATGATGGATCAATAGATGGAAGTGTATATTCTGGTGTAGCTCTATACATGAACATATTCTTTCACGATAATTCTCATCCTGATGAAAATCAGCTTAATGATATTGATAGAACTGATTGGGTTTTAAGGATACTGCTTATAGATAGAGACAATAACGAGTATATAATTAGAGAGTATAGATACCAAGAGATATGCAATTATCACAAAACACGTGTAACAGATTTCGGTAGAGATAACTATTTTGCGAAAATATCTCAATCAATATATGTACCTCTTCCATCAACAGGTAGATACTGGATAGCAGTAGCATTTCAAGACAGCTATGGAACAGGGCTAAGAAATGATGCAGATTTTACAGTTGGGTTAGAGTTTATAGGTGTGGTACCTTTCTATAGATAGAGTCTATTTCTCTATATATACAACTGCACTATGCGGAGAACATTGTTATATGTTTTTATACACAATTTTTATGCATTATTGTTACGCTAGATATAAGTATATGTAGTTATATCACTTTAGAATTTCTGTTGATCTCTTCACTTCATTGGTTTAGTTACTGTGTTTTAGATGGTGTATAATGTTTATTAGAATGGTTATATTAGTACCAGGTTTATCTTCTGAAGAGTCTTAGGAATCCTCTTCCTCTTGGTTTTAGAGCTAGTATTGACCAGTTCCAATCATCTTTTGTTGCTATTTGTGTTGATGCTAGATATATTCTCTCGTTATCTGCATCCATAGATCCTAGCATCATTGATAGTATTTGTGGTCCTCTAGAGAGTCTTATTGCCTCTACTATCGATAGTGTATCATTTGTGAGTATATATGCTTCGTTGTCTGTTGCTACAGCTATATTTGTTCCTAGTATTGGTAGAGATTCTTGTGATGTATATATCTTGACTGCTTGTGGTGATGTAACTGTGTTTAGTGTTTCTCCTTCTCTACTGATTCTAGCTATACGTGTTCTACCTGCTGTATATATGAATCCATCTGCATCAAGAGCTAAACCAGTTATCGATCCCTTTACACTGGGTCTAGATATCTTGATCAGGTTGAGGTCTTCGGTTAGATACTCTATTCTCCAGTTGGATACACCATCAATTTTATCGAATCCTCCAACAATAATCTGCTTCATTTTCTTGTTATACGCTATAGAGTATGCACCTGCACCTCTATCTTTTGGATTAGATGTATAGCTATTGACTATAGATAGATCGTCTATAGATATCCTAGATACATGGATAGCTGTAGAACCTGTAGGAGTTATCTCTACACCTGCTACATAGATATATCTACCCACATTAACTACAGAAAACGGTAATATATATGGCTTCTCTCTATCTACTCTCTTCACGGGGTTGAGAAGTTTATCGAATACCATAATGGTCCAGAATCTATCTGTTGCACCAAAAACATAGATACGGTCGCCAACAGCTGTACAGCTGTATAGAGATGCGAAGGAATGTGCTTTATCGTCAACCCATTTAGCTATCATATGCCCATCTCTAGCATCTACACCTTCTACACGATACCTCTGTTTACCGTAGCCCATCAGCTCATCGAAACCAACAGCATACACAATACCGCTAGAAACACATACACTATATACACCATCTCTATAGCCACTAGGACTCGAAACATGGCTCCATATAATCTCCAAAAAGCATCACCAAGATAAACTGGGTAGTAGAGATTAATATGCTTTAACAACTAGATAGAGAGCATCACCATATAGCCACATATTTAAAGGGTATGTAGCCAAGTATAGTAGCAATAAATGTTATGAACTGTATAGATATAACTAGAGCTATAACTAGTCTAGTCTTCTTTCTAGCTATTCTCTCTAAAGCTACAACAGTATTTATGTATAGAAAAGGTAGAACATACACATAGTACCAATCTATAGGGCCAGCAACAATATTGAGTAGAGAAAGCCATGAAAACATAACAAAACCACTAAAACTTGTAGATATACCAGAACATAAACCAAGATCTCTACCAACTAGAACCAGATATGTTGTATAGAGAAGTAGAGGGATAAATAGATACCAAACTATAGAACCCATACCAACACCAACTACAGTATAGAGCTCTATAGAATCTAGATACACAAAACTCTGATTCAAAACAACATATGTTCCAGAAACATTACCTAAAACAATACTAAGTTCACCAACATATCTCCAGACCTCAACCTTAGCCAAAAGCTTTAGAAAACCGTTAGCAGCTATAGGTAGAGAAAATCCATGTCTCCAAGACATATACCTAAACATATCTATATGATGTCTAACAACAGCATCCCACCCCAAAGAAAAATCAGCAACATAGGTAGAGATATAGACAATAAAGACTATAGAGAAATAAAGAAACATCTTCCTATAATCTCTCAAACAGATAAACAGAATAAATATACCTAAAGCAATAGGAATAGCACTAAACTTAGAAGCAATACCTAGACCAAGAAAAACAGCTGAAAAAATATAACGTTTCTCCAAAAAAAGATAAAGAGCTAGAAAAGAAAAGAAAAGAGAAACAGGATCAAGAAGAAGAAAACGAAAAACATTAACAAAAAGAGAATCCAAAACAAGAAGAAGAAAACAAGAAAAACCAAGAAAAACATCACCACAAAACCTATAAACAATCAAAAAAACAAGAAAACAACAACAAAAACACAACAAACGAAAAACAATACGATCTACACCAAAAACATGAAGAAAACCTATAAAATACTTAGCAAAAGGAGGATGCTCAAAATTACATAGATAAGGAGGAACACCAGAAACATACCTCAAACCACAATCAATATAATAAACCTCATCACCATACCTAGGAAGTCTATTACCAAAACTATCTAAAACAAAATAAAAAACAGATACAACCAAAAGAAAAAACATAAATAAATATAAATAATATTTAAAAAACAGATTTGACGACTTCATTAAAATGTTTACCTAGCCTGTACAGTAGCTGAGATAACATTACCAGCTCTAGTATATATCTTGACCTGATAATTAGTACCACTAATAGGATTACCACCAGCTATACTAATTGTTTCTGTTGATTCCACACCAGGAGAAACAGTAAGGTCCCCAGCCAAATTAACAGTTAATCCTCCAGTTAGTTCTATTTTATAGATAACAGCTGTTGCTGATCCCTCATTCTTTAAATGCAGAATCAGTCGTCCATTAGTTGAGTTAATGTAGCTGTCTGGGAATATTTTTATGCTTTCTGTTGCTCCAAAGGTTCCCCACCAACCCATTATCCATCCTATTACTCCTATTGCTATGACTAGTGTTATTGCTACAAGTATTACCACAGCTATTATTGGCTCTATACCTCTGTATAGTTTCTTCATTTTTTCTCCCACTATATATTGGTTGTTAGCTCGGTATATAAGTGTTGAGGTTGGGTACCTATATTGGTTGCTGTTGTGAGTTATACTCTTATTGTTTTTTCTAGTACTGGGTATACTGTTCCTGATTTTAGGTATAGTTTTACTGTATACATTGTTCCATATACGTATTCTTTATCTAGCTTTATGTATATTTCGTCGATTTTTCCTGGATCAATGGTTTTTGGTGGTTTGAGTTCTTTTATCTCTATTCCGTATATCTCTAGTTTGTATATTTCTGCTTTGTTTTCTCCCATGTTTTCAGCTTTTATGTAGAGCCACCAGTTGTTGTCTGTAGTGTTTCTATATATCTCTATCTCTATTATTTTTAGTATTTCTGGTCTCCAAATCATTGAGTGATATGTTGTTGTTATCCATACTACAGCAGCTATTGTTATCGCTATAGCTACTCCAAGTATTATTATTGCAGCAAAAAATGTATTCATTTGGTTACCTCTATATACCTATGTACATGAATGTTGCTAGAGTCGCTATAGTGGATACTGTTGTTAGAATTGTTGCATGGAGAAAGCCTGCAGCTATTGTTGTTTGTGATGCTTTACCAGCTATTATGCCCATCATGTATGAGTTTACTATACTTCCTAGAGATATTACTAGAAGTAATGGTGATAGTTTGGCTATAGGTATGTTTGCTATAGAGAGAAGCATATAGAGAATTATTATCGGTATAGATGAGAGTAGTATTGCTCCGAAGTATGGCAGGAATATCTGGCTCCTCATCCTTCTCCTAGTTTCTTCCTCTAACTCACTCAAAACTTGTGTGAATCTAGCTAGAGTATCTATAACCTCTGGAGAACCACCACCAACAATTATAGAATCTGTTAGAAATCTGAATGAAGCTATAGTGAACCATTCTTTCACACCTTTTAGAGCTTTTCTAAGAGCTTCTTCAAGACTAAACCCTATCGATAGAGCAGCTGCAGATCTTTCGACTACTGGTGTTAGAGATCTATAGTTTCTAGAAGATACAAGGATAATGCATTTCTCTGGACTTAGACCAGTTTTCCTTACCTCACTTATATCTCTAAGAAGATCTGCTGTAGCTTTCACAAGCCCTCTATGACCTTTGAGAAGAGATCTATACTTTAGTGCTGGTGGTACAGAGAGAGCTATAAGTGCTGATGAAGTTGCATATACAGCTGATTTAACTTGCTGAGTACCTAGTCTCCCCATGAAGATATCCATACCTCCTGTAACTGCCAGAGCAATTACGAATATGGCTATAGATATGGGGATCCATGTGAGTAACACGGTATATGTTTCTCCAAATCCTACAGGATTTCTAGGCTGGTTTATGTGTATAGCTAGAGCTATAGCTATACCCATAACTGGTAGCACAAAGAAGTTGTATAGAGAAGGTGTTGTTATATCGATAGAGAAGCCTTCAAGCTGTTCTGGGGTTCTAAGAGCTTGTGCAGCAGATATAGCAGCTGAAACTACAAAGAACACAAATATAACGACAGAAACGATAACACCAAATATTATGTAGACTTCGAGAAAAGACATAAGCCTATTTAGAATACCTCTAACCTCAGTTGCTCTAGCCTCGAAAAGCTCTCTCGTTCTTATCTCTAGATAGTGAAGAACATCACCACCACTCCTAAGGGTAGTTGTGTATCCCAACATAATGTCTCTGAATTTTGAGCTTGGATGATTAGAAGCAACTTTCTCAAGAGCTGTTACAGGATCTTCACCAAATATCTTGATCCTAGTCATAACCCTCTGGGCTTCTCTCCTAATAGCTTTAAACACCTTTAGCTGGGAGATTCTCTCAATAACTTTCTCTAGACTATATCCACCTCTAACCATTGTAGCTATATAGGCCATAAAGAACGGTAACTCGTTCTCGACATCCACTCTCCTCATAGTGATGAGCATATAGGGATAGAGAAGCCTTACCATAAGCACCATGAGGGGTATCGTTATTGCTACAACTATGCCTATGATCAATTGAATAACTGTTAAAGGAGTAGTGAGAACTATGATGAGGAAGCCGACAACTGTAAACAGTATCGAGAAGAACAATATAGATAGAGTTTCAGCACCATATTTAACAGGATGTACATTGAGGCCAGCTCTATTAAATGCTTTTTCTAGCTCAAAAGCTCTAGCGAATTTTCTACCAGTAGATTCGAAGAATGTTAGAGAGAACGCCGTGAAAACATCTCTCGTAGTTATTCTAACATGTCTAGCAGGTTTTCGGCTAGCTTTCGTCTGCTGCTCTTCTTTTTTCTTGAAGAGTTTTTTAGAAGCTTTAGAATCTTCTTGTTTAGCTGTCATTAGCTTATCTCCACCTCTTTGAATACAGATTTGGGATCCACATAGTATCTGTAGACGTATGTTGCTACAGACCGATAGTCATTCTTTTTCTTAGTAATGAGCCATTCTAGAACTCTTTTACGTCTTTCAAGCTCATCTATAAGAGCATCGTATGGTTGTCCCGTCAATTCGCCTATCCTTTTGATAACTATACTGTTTTTGAGATCCATGGTAAAGACGTCTTCTGATGGATTCCACCTGGCTATCTCTATATAATTTTCGTAGTCTCTGACCTCCCAGATATTAGTTATTCTTCTACCTGGTCTAGATTTACCTTTTTCATCTCTTATCTGAACTCTCCTTATAACCATGGCTATATTGACCAGAGGTATATAGGATGAGGGTATGTTCATGGGTTCGGAGGTAAGTCTCTTGACGGCAGCATCTATATTCTCTGCGTGAAGCGTGGTCATACCGCTGTGACCTGTAGCGATAGCCTGGAAGAGCACGTAAGCCTCTTCGCCTCTAACCTCGCCGACAACAATGACATCTGGCCTGTACCTCAGAGAGAGTTTCACTAGATGGAATAGTGATACCTCTCCAACACCACTACCTATATATGAAGGTCTTGATACAAGCTGTACCCAGTTCTCATGGGGTATCCTTATCTCAGGGGTATCCTCTATAGTGACTATCTTGTACGTAGGTCTAAGAAGGGTTGCAAGAGCATTCAATGTTGATGTTTTTCCTGCACCTGTTACACCCATTATTAGTGTAGTCATCTTGTAGTCCATTGCTAGCCAGAAATACGCAGCTATCTCTGGTGAAAGTGTTTTGAACGAAATCATGTCAACTATGGTTATAGGTGATTCGCTGAACTTCCTTATCGTGAACGTGGATCCAGAGGTGGATACCTCTTTCCTAAACGTTGCCGCTAATCTATGTCCTCCGGGCAGTATGGCGTCTAATATGGGATAGGCTACAGAGATATGTTTTCCAGACATATGTGCAAGTTTGAGTATGTATTCATCTAGCTCTACATCAGATATGAACTCTATGTTTGTAGGTATAGACTCATATTTTCTATGCCAAATATAGACGGGTTTCCTAGGACCATTACATGATATATCCTCTATGTGTCTATCCCTGAATATAGGGTCAAGTATACCGTAGCCTATAACGTCTCTCTCTATATAGTACTCTATCTTGCTCCAAGAAAGACCAGGTGTCTTTGTGAACCTTATCTGGAACTCTCTGATAACCTTTCTAGCAATCTTTTTGATCTCTTTAGCAACATCTATATCAAGGGTAGCTATAGGCTTTATCTCCCACACTATATGATCTTTAACCTCTCTATATATCTTCTCCTCCTCTGGTGTAAGGGAAATCTCGTAGACCTCATATACGAGTTTACCATCAGGATCCTCAACAATATTTATATATACGAAAGGTTCGTGTATGGGGTAACTCTCGAGGACTTTGTAGCCTCTTCTAATGCTGTAGAGCTTATGTGTATACCTAATGAGTTCAGTGGCCTCTCCTTCAGATTTACTTTCCTCAACTATATTCTCTTCTTCGATCTTCTTTTGTTGTTCCTTCTTTCCTCTAAATTTGCTAAAAAAAACAGATTTAGTACTCTTTGTGTCTCCAGACATGGTCTCCACACAACACTAAATCTAGGTACACAAAAACTAACTACTGTAGAGTAGTATAAATATCTTATGTATTCCACTACAGAATTCGAGAAACATTCATTAAGAAATATATAGAAGGTCTATTAGTGTATTAATGTAGGAATCAATAGGTTGTAGGTATGGGTGTAAAAATGAACCTAAAGCTTACACCAAAAATGAAACCCATATCGAGAATTAGTAGGATATCTACAGTTGTGGCCATACTAATATCTCTATGCATCGTTTCGTGTTGCCTTAATCGAGAACTTTATGTACATACACAATTCATAGAGCCTAGGAACATGGTTTTCGCATACTCAATTGACTTAGCATCTATAGGTATAACACCGAAACACATCAACTTACTAGATAGATCAAGAGTTATGGTTGTAGGTAATATAGGTAATGTTAATGGTGTTGCTGTACTTGAGGTATCAAATCCCTACAGAGACCCTATAGTAGAGGATATTTATCCATTAACGGGCTCACCCACATGTACAGCCAAAGATGGTTATCCAACAACAAGAATAGCTGTTGGAAGTGATCGTGGAGAGATACTTGTATTCAGAGTTGATGGAGGTAGAATAACCAAATACCTCTACATAGTTCTTGGAGCAGACTTTTACGTAAATAAAATATTTCTAGCAAAAGATAGTGTAGGAAACGTAAAGATCTTGGCGTTAGTAAGTGAAGGAGGAGCTAGTGTAGCACCTTGTATGAATTGTCACCTCTACATACTCGATGAAGAAGCTCAAGGAGTATTCAGAATAGGTCCTAAGGTAGGGAATGCTACAGCTCTAGGTAGAGCATATGAAGGTGTGTATATCCAAGATGTAGCTCCTCTAGCTATATATGGTGACGATGGATTCTATTGGGATGCTTCAAAAGTATTACTAGCCTATATACCTCAAAAAGATGTGGTTAGATTTGTCCTTAATGTTACATACATGTACGAAGGAAAAGTTGAAGCTATATCAAAGGCGCTTGTAGAAGTAAACGCAACAGTAAGGGGACTTACCTCTATGGTTTATGGTGTAAACGCTAATGATAGAGGAGTAGCCTACATACCTGTACAAGTAGATTCCCAAAGACCTACGTACATAACTTTTGTGATAAGGAATATAGCTGGCGAAATTGTTTGGACCTACAAATTCATTTATGAGCCTAACAGATACAGAATACTTCCTGAAGAAATTCCTGTACCTCCAGCAATCCTACCAACATCACATGTAGATACAAGACCTGCAGAAAAAGTATACGGAATACCTGGGTTCCTTAGAGTAAACCTCATGCTCGTAGATACTACACCTGCACCAATTAGTATGGGAAGAAACATGTCTGCAACATTCCTTCTAGATCCACCGCTCCACGGACTATTCTTTATACGTGGATCAAAAGAAGCCATGTCTAAGCTCGTGTATGGATCTCCAGGATACATATATGTATCAACGGTAGCTATTGAAACGGATAGAATCAGAAACATAGTAACAGTAGAAGATTACGTAGGTATAGGAACAACCATTATTAGTGATGCGAGTACCTATAGCGATGGAAGTTACATCATGGTTGGTCTATCTGATGGTAGGCTAAGGGTATACTTACCTCAAGCAGGAGGAGGTTTCACATTAAAATATATATATACATTACTGCCATCAATAAGATCTATAACCACTATACCTACAGCTTCTGGCTATACCTATGTAGTTGTATCTGAAAGTGGTGTTCAGGTTCTAAGGACCATTCCTTATCCGCAGCCCATATTCAGAAAATTGCTGGATCTTTGTCTATCGTCGCCAAGGTATATAGATGGAGACACATTATTAGATGTATCGACAATTGCATTACTAGACTTAAGTAGCGTAGTGATTGTTAGAAACAGTGACATGGCTGTAGAGAGACAGATGATACTGTCTGTTGACGACATAATGGCTAGGAATATTATGGTAAACATCAATATGCCTGGAAATGAAACTACAGTAGATACTATAGCTGTATTCAAGTATCCGGAAGGTACTGTAGAGTATAGATTAAATGGAAATACATCACTAATGCTGAAGAACATATTAATTGGTGTTGAGTACGAATTGAACATATATACTGGTAGACCATACATATACAATAGCTCTATAAGATTTATACTTAGAGAAGATATGACTATAGACATCATTAGGAAAGAATACACAGACCTGCCAACGAAACCCAGATGCTGTAATCTTGATTTAGGGTTAAGATATAGAGAATATAATGTTGTATTAAGGATAGTGGATGATTTTGAACGTAAACAACCTGTAGCGCCAATTGATATATATATAGATGATATGGTTTTGAAAGAAAACACATATGAAGAGACATATACAGTCAGAATGCTATATGGTGTACATAGATTAGAGGTAAGACCTTCAAAAGATTTCGAAGATGCTTATATTACTAATCTAACTGAGGTCTTTATAGACAGAGATACAGAAGTTCAAATAGTTATCAAAAGGAAAACATACAATATAATGATTAAGGTGGTGGATGAACTTACAAATTCGTACCCCATAGCTCCTATAAACATGACTATATTCAAGACCTTCTATATGATATCACCTGAAAACTATGTAATTAATGTAACATTGCCCTACGGAGCTTATAAAGCCGCAGTCAAACCTTGTAAAGGTTATGAAAAAGTCTATGGTGTGAAAGAAATAGAGATGAACGTTCCTAAGGTCAAGGTCTACATGATCAACATGTCTAGAAACATGTATAGAGTTGATATAAGGTTACGTGACATATATAGTGAAGGACTAGTTGCTCCGATTGATCTCTACTTAAATGGTACATTAATTGTGTCAAATATTACAGAACCTAGGATTGTACGTAGCATATCCTACGGTAATTGGACGCTCAAGGTAGCGCCATCTAAAGGCTATGATTACGTGTACGAATCACATGATATAGAGCTTGGTGTTTATGAAGATACTGTTCGAGAAGTCAATGTTCCCAGAGTTAATTACACTATAACAATAGATCTAGTTGATGTATATGGAAAAATTGTATCACCATTATCCATAGCCATGAGAGGTCCTGTATCTACTGAACGTATTGTTGAACCTCCGGGTAGAACTATATATCTAATGTTACCCTATGGAAGTTACGGTATTGATATACAGCCTTCAAATACTTCCATCTATAAGTCTCATACAATGGCTATAGAAGTAAGATCTTCACAAAATGTAAAGATACCCATTCAGAGAGTTGAATATAGACTCGAGATTAAAGCTGAAGATAGATATATAGGTATTGTTGTTGGAAGATTCGATGTATATATCAATGGAACAAAGAAAGCTGAGAACATGGCTATTAGTACATCTCTTGATATACCCTATGGAGTATACTCGGTTCAGCTCATACCTAGTGGCACATGGGATAGAGGTTACGAACCATCTAAGCCTATTGTTGTTAATGTAGTAGGCGATACCTCTATCACTATACCTGTAGATAGAAAAACTTATGCGTTAAAGGTTGTAGTTGTAGAAGGTGTAAATCCTGTTAGAAACGCCATTGTAACTATATATAGTATGGAAACCTTAACAACAGTAACACAACTGATAACAGACGAGAGGGGCGCTATTGAGACGAAAATACCCTATGGGTCTTATAGAATAGTGGTCTCACATCCTGATTACAACATCGGAGAAATACCCTATATAACGCTTGATAATGATAGAAGCGAATTAATATCGATATCTCCAACACCAATAGCACTAATTTGGAGATACATGCCGGTAATAGCCACGTTAATATGTCTTGGTATAGCGGTTTATGCAGTAATGAAGATTAGAGCCATACTTGCTAGAAGGTTAGCGCCAGAAGAAGAACTATTTTAGAAGATAACAAATAATGTGTTCCGGATTCAACTATATTTTCATTTTATTACTATATACAAGTATTATTTGATCATTAGACTTAAGCTATAGAAAATATTTTAAAATAATACATAGAAGGAGGTTATTATGAAATTTACACTCTCTAACTGAACTTCAGTACAACGGTTCTAGGTACATCATCTATGTAGACAACAATTAATTTAGCTTCTACATCTATATTGCTCAGTATTTCAAGCTCCTTTCTAACAGCCGTAAGCAATGTAATTTTGTTGTTTAATGCTTCTACAGCTGATTCTATAGCTGATAACTCTTGTGAAGGCGATGGATTCACTACTACTCTTACATTACGTAGAGCTATCTCGTTAGGTGATGATGATTCTGGCAAACCTAGTTTAGTGAGTACACCCTTAAGCTTTTTCTCTTGCTCAGATCTAACCCTCAGTTCTTCAAGTCTTCTAAGCATTTCACCTAGTCTTCTTCTATATTCAGAAACAGCATCATCTAGGCTTTTAGTGAATTCAGCTATACTTCCAAATTCTCTTATAACCGTAGACAAAGAGATCCACCATAATACCACACTTGCAGAACTGGAATAAAAATATTTCGTATACTAGATAAGATATCGATATCAGAGTTTCATAAATACTTTTATATATTCAAAAATAGAGTGATTCATAGGTATTCAGGTGTAATAATTAATGTTTTTAAGTAGCGGTAACATTGTAGAAACAGTTGAAGCAGATTTAAAGTCATTAGGTCGTGTATTAAGAGAATATATAACGAAGAAGTTTACAGGACATATAAACTACAGGAATGTTGTGCAAGGGGTATACATATCCATATCTATGGTCGATGGGAATGTAGTTGGTTGTAGAGCTGTAGATAGAGGTGTTGTATACGAGGGTACAACATGTAGCGATACAGCAATGAGGTACCTCTATCAACCTGATGGAGTTATAGAAGTTGTAGATGTCTCTAAGAGAAATGTTTTAATTGATTTAGTGATATTTCCGCTATCTAGACTAGAGGAAAGGACAGCTCTAATAACATCCCTAGGTTCTGAAGCAGTTGTGACACCAACCGCTCCTACACCAACAGAAGCTATACTACCTCCTGCAACAAAACCAAAGGAGGAAGCACCTGTAGCATCAGTAGAATCTGTAGTAGAATCTGTAGAGTCGGCCCCACAACCTTCACCACCCTCAGTTGTAAGTGTCGCTGAAGAAAAAGCAATACCGAAGCAGGCGGAGACTATTGTACCTCCGCAGCCTTCTGTTCCTCCAACACCTACCGTAGCTAAGGAGATTTCTATATCTAATGAATGTATAGATCCTTTAACTCTCTACAGTGTTATTAGATCTTCAAAGATTGTAGAATCAGTACCAACATCATTGTCGCTAGATGAGGTTATCGAGAAAATAAAAAGAATTGTTCAAGAAAAAAGACCTAGGTATGTATATGTTAGTGGAAATATTGAAGAAGCTTTTCTACGTTTAGTTCATGATACTGAAACAGCCAATATATACATTGAGTTAGAGAAAGATGGTGCTCAAACGTGTGGTAATAATGCCTTAAAAACTCTGGAAAATAAACAAATATCGAATATAAGGATATGGACGATATCACCATAACCAATTCTCCTAGTATATGATATTCATAAGTCGCATTTTATCTATGTTATTTATGCTATGTACACAAACCACAACATAATTCTCTATATTACAAAGTTATTTATTCCGTAAGTATTTCTGAGGTATTTCCTCTCTCAGTTCTTTTAAGTAAATACACATCAACTCTATACCTAGGTGTCCATAGATATGGAGGGAGTCTCAAAGCTACTTATAGAGCAACAGATCGTCGATGTTCTAGAGCATGCGAATCATAGAGTACAGATCTTAAGGAGCAATGGTTTTGCTAAAGAAGCTGATAAAGAATTCGCTACAGCAATTCTGACAGCACTTTTGCTAAGTAACGCCTACTGTAGCTATCAGTATCTAGATCAAGATACATGTATAGAGCTAAGCAACCTACTTGGATATACATTAGCAGTATATATAGCTACCTATAGAGTTAGAGTTGATGAAGAGCTTGAAACCCTTTGGACATACCTACAATCTCTTTGGACTCAAAGAGAGGTAGCTGTATCCATACCATCGTAACTTGATCCTAAAATTTTAATCTATTTTCTTAAAAAGTATCGGAGACTCTTTGATAATGTATCTAGAAACAAAACCCATATTGAATTGCTCTAATCCTTTCTTAATCTCAATACCAATAGCCACAAATAATTTTTCAATAGTTTCAGGTATAACTGGATAGAGGAGTAGAGATGAAATTCTTACGGCTTCTAATGATGTATATATCGTTGGTCTAGGGTTGCTAGATTTCCAGGGTTCCTTCTTATTGAGGTAAGCATTAGTTTCATGAGCAATATCTAGAACGTGTTTAACTGCTTCAGATATCTTTAACTCATTGTAGCTCTCAATAGCCTTATCTCTTATTTCAGAAACTGTTTGCCCGAAGTCGGTATCCAGATCTTTCTCGACTATACCTTCAAGAATTTTCTTAGCTAATGTTGTTACACGTCTAACCAAGTTGCCATAGTTATTAACCAGGTCATTGGTATATATAGAGTCATAGATATCCCAAGAGATTTCGCTATCTTTATCGAAATTCGATATTCTAGCAATAATGAATCTTATTGCTTCAGCTGTACCATATCTTTTAGCCATATCGTCTATAGATACAACATTACCTAACGATTTACCCATTTTCTGTCCTTTAAACGTTAGAAAAGCATGTACAACAAGTTTCTTAGGCGGTGGTATACCGATCATAGCTAGCAATGAGAACCATATAGCTGTGTGGAACCATAAGATATCCTTGCCTATGAATTGTATAGAATTGCTCCAAAACTTGTTGAACTTATCTGTATTTCTAGGATAGCCTAATCCAGATAGATAGTTGAGGAGTGCGTCAATCCATACATAAGCTGTATACTGAGGATCGAAAGGGAGCTCTATACCCCAATAAACTCTGTTTTTGAGTCTAGAGATAGCTATATCCTGTAAGCCCTCTATCTCTATTTTGCTTAGAACCTCTAGAGCGTAATGTTTTGGATAGACGGTATCGCCCTCACGCAATATCCTTACCACATAGTCTTTGAAAGCTGAAAGCTTCAAGAAATATGCATCTTCTTCAATAAATTCGAGGGGTCTTCTATGTATAGGGCATAAAGGCTTACCATTCTCGATGAAGTACTCTTTTTCGCTATAGAATTTCTCGCATCCTGTACAATACCATCCACTATACCTGCTTTTATACACATAACCTCTTCCATAGAGCTCATTAAGAACATGTCTAACAGTTTCCTCATGATCGCTATCAGTTGTTCTTATAAACCTGCTATACCTAATATTAAGTAGTTTCCAGTATTCTTTATATATGTTGACCATACTATCAACAAATCGCTTAGGATCTACACCATGTTTTTCGGCTTCACGTTGAAGCTTTAGACCGTGTTCATCTGTGCCGGTTAAGAATAGAACTTCACACCCAATTAAGGAATACCAACGAAATGCTATATCAGCTAAAACGGTGGTATATGCATGGCCTAGATGAGGTTTATCGTTTGGATAATATATAGGTGTAGTTACATAGACTGAACACACATCTGTCAATATCGATACACCTAGTTGAGGTAGCTCTCCTGCAAAACCCTGGGATAACGCATATTAGCGGATTTAAATGCATTCATAGAGCCAGCCTAAAGAATTATTAAAATTACTATCTTGATTAGAAACATTGATACTCCATCAAGGGCTGTTCAGCTCTTATATGGGTCTATATCGGTTGAGGTTATCACCTCATCTCTTTTCCTCTGTACTTCACTCGGGTTTTCATCGGGCTTAGAGGAGTTTATGTGGATTCCAGGTACCCCACATCCTGGATGTTTTGGAAGAGCCACTGTTCAGGGCATCTCAGTGGCTCTCAATCCATCCTCGAGGTATCTTCACACGTATCGCTGTATAGGATGCTTATAAGCGTTTTACTCATATGAACAGATATGGAATCCGATACAGTTGTACCAGGCTACAGACGGTGACACAGGTATGATAAAATTGAATAGCATTGTTTTTGGCATTGATGTCTTAGATAAGCTTTTTGGAAGTACATTAACATCCCCATCAACAATAGTAGTAGCAGGTCACCCTGGAGCTGGTAAAACTATACTAGCTTCAACTATCTGCTATAGAAATGCGTTAAATGATAATAAATGTCTCTATATATCTTTTCAAGAACATAAAGAAAAGCTATATAAGAATCTAGTGAAGTTAGGTATAGATTTTGAAAAAGTCGAAAAATTAGGGAACTTCTTGTTCACTAGGTTGCCCATAGTTCTAAATGTTAATGATATTGTTGCTGAAATACATAGAATAGTAGAAAGCTTTAAACCTAAAGTATTAGTAATTGACTCGATAAATACATTTCTTTTATCGACATCAGATGAAAGTAAACGTGCATGGTTACAGAACTACTTTTACGAACTTGCAAAACAAATAGATGGCGTCGTAGTACTTGTTGCAGAGCTACCTTTCGGTTCTGAAACAGTAGATTTGGGTTCTATAGAGTTTGTAGCTGACGCCGTGTTTATTCTTAAACATAGAGTTGAAGATGGTAGACTTGTTCGAATAATTGAGATAAGAAAAGCTCGGGGATCACCTATAACAGTTGCTGAAATACCTTTTACGATACTAGAGAAACAGGGTCTCAAAGTGTATGTACCTCCAATTCTCGAGGATATTCCATCAGAAGGAGGTAGAGTAGAGCCACCATGTAGACATCTAGCAAACGCTTTAGGTGATATCCAAAAAGGTCATGTAATCTTTATATCTTATCCATCAATAGCTCGTCCACCAGAAATATTTCTCCAAATCTATGGATTTACATTAGCGAACAAGGCTAGAGCGCTCGTAATAAGTTTTAGGATTTCACCTGCAACAATGAAGCAAACAATAATTAAGAGTCTCGAGTCTTTCGGTATCAGCGATATAAGGGTAGAGAAATTTATAGAAAGCAATTTCGTATTTAAAAGCTATAATCCATTTGCATACTCAAGTACAGAACTCATGACACAGATAATAGAGGTAGTAAATGTTGTGAAACCAGATATAGTTCTGCTCCACGCCTTTGATATATTTGCGTTAGCATATAAACCTAAACACATGTCTACGATCTATAATATGGTGAACTATATGAAAAGCCGGAAAATACTAACCATAATAATGTCTATTAGAGCAAACAGTGATATAACCATGTTATTCTCGAGATTGGCAGATATCAATATCGCATTCAAATACAGGTTCCCCGGAGATAAACTCAGCAAGATTGTATATCTATGGAGGAGAGAAAGAGAGCCTATAGTGCTTTCAGAAAATGATTTGAAGACATGTAGAGACGATGTAATTAGTTCTATAGGCATATAATCGTATAGTAATTCTTCTTCATTCTAAAGAGTAGCTATTTCTTGGTTTATATTTATCAATGTAGCATCAATATTTTTAACTCTTTATGGTCTTACCGAAAATGTATTAAGGTCTACAGATATGTTTGTAAAAAAGATAGCGTCTCTAGGACCATCATCAAATAGTTACGAAATCATTAGATCTATGGTTGAGTTTGGTGTAGATGGGTTTAGGATAAATTTTGCTCATGGAGATCCAAACGAATGGAAAATGCGTATAGAATATGTTAGGAAAGCTGAAGCTGAGTTAGGGAAGCCTTTACCGATTATTGGCGATATACAGGGACCTTCGATTAGGATTGGTGAAGTTTCTAACCCTATAGTCTTGAAGAAAGGCGATACTGTACGTTTTATATTAGGTTCTACACCTAGTAATGCAAATACTGTACCGATACTTGCTAAGAAATTTTTTGATATAATTGAGGTTGGAGATATAGTCATTATGGATGATGGGAGAACAAGACTTCGCGTTATAGATAGGGGCTCTAATTATGTAGATGTTGTAGCACTTACAGAATCGGTGATAAAGTCTAGAAAAACACTAACAATACAAGCAAAAGAGATAGATATGCCTATCTTAAGTGATAGAGATTTGATGTGTATAAAGTTTACTGTAGAAAACGATATTGACTATATTGGTTTAAGCTATGTTAGGAAAGCAGAAGATATAGAGAATGTCAGAGATATATTAAAAAGATACGGTAGAAGCGATATAGGGATTATAGCTAAGATAGAAACTAAAAATGCCGTAAAGAATCTTGACGATATAATTGAAGTAAGTGATGTAGTTCTTGTAGCTCGTGGAGATCTAGGAATGAACTTTGGTCTTGAAGAAATACATCATCTACAGAAACTTGTGGTAGATAAATGTTTGAAGAAGAGAATACCTGTCATAGTTGCTACACAACTCCTAGAATCTATGATGGAGAATACTGTTCCCACAAGAGCGGAGGTTGTTGATGTAAGTATAGCTATAGAGATGGGCGTAGATGCCTTAATGCTTACAGGTGAAACATCAGCTGGAAAACATCCTCTAGAAGCTGTAAAGTGGTTGAAAAAGATAGTGGATTTTGTGGAAAGACATATACATAAATCAATTAATGAAGCATCTTCAAAAGCTAGAGAAGGACTTGAAGACCTACGCTTAAGGTTTACAAAAGGTGTTTTAGAGCTTGCAGAAGATATTGAGGCAAAACTTTTTGTGTTCAGTATGTATGGGAATACAGCTAAAAGAATATCAACGCTAAGACCTAGAATACCGGTATATGTAGCATCGCCAGATATACATGTACTTAGAAAACTATCTATTCTCTGGGGGCTAAATCTACTACATGTTGAAGCAAAAAGCTATGAAGAAGGAATGCAAAAAATGCTTAAAAAAGCTATAGAAAACAGTTTAGTAAGTTATGGAGAATTAGCTGTACTTACTTATGGTCTGAGAGAACCAAAACAACGCGTAGAAATACTCAGAATAGGTAGCTAAAATAAATCGAGATCAGGCCTCAATAACATTAAGCATCTCTTTTTCGGAAAGTTTTACGACTTTCAGATATTTATAGCTTATCTCTTTTAGATCGCTATTATCTCCCATAATCATAACGGATATTAATCTAGAACGTGAATAGGCTAAAGACTTTTTAACCAAACTTTTGGCTATTCTATCTTCTCCATCGGTTATTATTATTATATCGCTAAAATCTCTAGATCGAAACTTCATTATATCATTACAAGCCGTTATGACCGACTTAGAGATATCTGTTCCTCCACCATTTCTAACCATAGCTACATATTCAACAACTTTAAGCACCTCTGATGGTTTAGCATTAGGTTTAATCCTCATAAGCTTGTAGGGCTCAGAATCAAAAAACCTTATATAGAATGCTCTCTTTTCAATCCTGCTTCTCATCAATAGTGCAAGAGCTGTAGCTTTTGCCCACAAGATTTTGTTTCCATCCATACTTCCAGACTTATCTATCAACACATATATAGGCCCTAGCGACATGTACAGAACCTTATTGTATAGAAGTAGCTTGTTTTCAGCTATCTTAATATATATGTATATGGATGGATAGGCTAGTTCTGTGGATACAATTCTCTCTATATCCGAACCTATCGTGTATCCTTCTACTTCGCCTCTTTGATAGCCCACCTTCTTTTTCTTAACTATAGTATTTATGTTGGGCATTTTTGTTAAGAACATTAATATCTTCTTTATATCAGTATTTCTAACCAACCTTAGAACCTTATTTACATCTTCATCTAGATCAAGTGTATGTCCCACACCTGCTCTATAGCCGTAGGTAAAATGCTGTAATTCTTTTATTGTTTCTGAATGTTCTACCGTTTTCTTTACAGCATTTCTAACTATGCTCTTCAAATCACTACTTTTCGAACCATCGCTATCTTTGCTACCATTTTCTACTTCAGTATCTTTGTTTCTGGTGCTTGTTCTTCCTCTACCCATGTGACCTTGTTGTTCGTTTTCTGCTTTAAGTTCTTCTTGAAGATTCAGTAGAAATAGTGTCCCTATAGCTACAGAAGCAAAAGCATCAGCAATAGTATAGTATCTAAGTCTCCTGAATTCACTGTCTTCAAGAGCGGACCTGATAATTTCGTAAATATTTCTATTACCTACAGCAATTTTATCAACATCCTCAAGAATTGGAAAAGGTAGATAGAGCGAATAATAGGCATCTACAGCTAACTCTAGTTGAACATCATTATGCATGCTAAACTTCTTTAAATTATCAAGTATTTTCTGGCCTCTATACCTAACAAATGGGTCTTGATAGTCTATATTCTTTAGGGAACCTGGCATTACTTACCCTCAATTTTCTGTCTTATTTTGCTTAACACCTCATTTAGATACTCTATGACTTCTGTAGCCTTCTTATGTACTTTCTCGTCACTTGTTTCTCTAACTATAGATATGACTCTATCTCGAGTTGATTCAAGATCTCGATATATCTCTAGTAATCTATATTCAACAAATCTAGATGTTACGCTGGGAAATGAAGATATGTAGTTGTACACTTCTCTTACATTTCTATGTATTTCTTCAAGTTCCTTAAGGTACCTGTAAGCTGTCTTAAGTTCTTCAGAGAGAATTATGTTTATACGCTCAAAATCATCTATATCGTGAGCAGCAACAAATTTTAGTACCGATAGATCCTCCTCTATAGCAGTAGATCTCCCATTAAGCACAGCATGAGCTGCTATAACCTTTAGCACCTTACCCTTTCTTCTATCGGTTAGATGTATGTTTTTGGATTCAAATATCGAGAAAAGTTTCAATACCTTACTTTCTATTGGTGTAAGATCTACCTCAAATATCGTCCTATGCATATTCTCTAAATCATCTTTATCAACTCTTATTTCAGGTTTCGCGTAACCGTATTTCTCTATATTCCATGAATATCTGAGTAAGTCCTTCCAAACATCATCAGATACAGGTTTAACATAGTGTCTCAGCAAAAACCTGTCATAAAGAGCTTCAAGTTCAGGGTCTTCCGGAACTTCATTACTAGCGCCAAACAGACTCCATAGAGAAACCTTCATCTCGGTATATCCATCGTAAAATACTCTTTCATTCATTATAGTCAAAAGCGTGTTTAGTATAGCTGAATTCGCTTTAAATATCTCGTCTAAGAAAACGATTTCAGCTTCTGGTAACTTGTTTGTCGTTATCCTAACATACTTACCTTCCTTTAATGCATTTATATCCAATGGACCGAAAAGTTCTGCAGGTTCCGTGAATCGTGTTAAAAGATAGATGAAGCACCTCATATTCAAGATAGTTGCTGTTCTTCGTATTAATGCACTTTTGGCTGTACCTGGTTCACCTATTAGAACGGCATGCTCTTTTGTCAGTAGAGCTAAAAGTATCACCTTAGCCTCTTCTTCTCTACCAACAAAAGGCTTCGTAAGTTCAGCTAGAATCTTAGATGGTGCTTGTAATAAACCATTGTTTCCATACCTATTCATTTTGTTGTACTACCTCTGCTAACCATATCTTTACAGTGCTTAAGTAGTATATATGCTAATGACTCTAAATTAAACAGTGTGTTTCCATAACAATCATCTGCATCGTTGAACAAAGGGTCTGTAGGTAGATATATGTATTCATCTTTACAATTGATATACGAAGTTTCTTCATACACCTTTAGTCCTCTATATACATCTCTACTCATATATGTAGTTGTTATTATTCTATGAAAACTGTACATATAATTGATAAGAACATTACTGTCTAGGCAGTCTAGAAACGATCTAAGTACTCTGTACAGGTTCAGCATAACTTCAAGAGGTTTAACTGTTTCTATAAATTCTGTGGCTATAGTTTTTGCTCCTAGCTCTAAAAATTTCTTGATGTTGCTCTTAATTATGTATGAATTCCTAATTAATTCATAAATTACATTAAGTGTGTAACTAATGAAGTCAATATCTATCATATTTATTGTGTCTAAAGTACTATGATACAGACCATTACGTAATACTTCATTATAGCTATGTATGGTTATACTTGGAATACCTAGAGATGTAAAAGAAAATGAATCGAAAAGCATACTATCATTCTCTAAATTATTAGTGTCTATCCCTATGTTTACTAGAAAACCTCTAGCGACAAGATTTGATGTCGAGAACCTTAACTCACCTTTATAAAGGACATCAAGGTTTAAGACCAGTAATACGTCCTCTAATAATCTATTGGCATTACTAGTCACATGTTTTCTTGAACCAACTAACCAGTAGAATGACGATAAAGGATAGGGAAAACCTTCTTCTGCTGTAAAGAAAGCTAGGGTAATCCCTTCTCTTAAACCTTTCCTAATTATTGGGTTTCTGGGTATATCAAGCATTAAAGCCACACCTACAGAATCATCAGTTACACCATTAAACCAGTGATCATGGTGTGAAGTAATGTATATATACTTGTCTGATGTATTATTCAATTTCGCTATAACGTTGTATCCGTAAGAGAATCTCAGTACAGATTTAGCAGTAATGTGTATAAATTTTGAATTAAGTAGTTTTCTACCAACATTCTTAGCTATATGGATAACAGGTATACTGGAGGGCTTAGTAGGTTTTTGGCTCGAGATAATATCATCTAGTACAACTATTCGTCGCAAAGCCTCATATATATCCACAAAAATTATTGCCATAGGTTGATATCTTCTAAGAATATACGTATAAACAGTTATATAGTTCGGATCATCAACACCATTAACAACAACTACCTTTTCCTCTAGACTACTATTTGTATTGTTTAAAGAACCTAGATCATGTATATAGATGATGTTGTTTCTAGACGTATTTATATCGATATAACCTTCGTAGGGTGGATGAATAGAGCAACGGAACGTCTCGTCATCTAGATATATGATACAGAATTCTTCATCCCAAGTAGAGACTTCAACAGGTTCTATCACAACCTCATCTACGTAATCCTCTATAACAGACTTTATTGATTCTATTTGTCGATATTCTCTTGAATTACCCGCTACGACTTCTCCTATACTAGAAAAGCTAGATACATAATTTATAATAAGTTTCACATTATTGAAACTCATTATCCGTACCCAACTATGGTTAAAACAACACTATTTAAATAAATTATTCAGATAAGTATATTCAATCTATTCGTATCTTAATGCAACAGCTGGAGGTATTTTTGATGCTCTATATGCAGGAAATATACCACCCACTATGCCTATAGCTATGGTTAAAGCAATCGTTATGAATATCCTACTTGGTGCAAATTTTGGTGAAGCCTTTATGACCATGAGAGCTTGTTGTGAGGCTCTTACCTCAAATCCTACAGAAGCTAGAATATGTCCTCCTACAACACCTATCGATATACCTATAGCTCCTCCTATCAAGCTCATAACTATACTCTCCATGAGTATCATTATGAGGACCTGCCAATCAGTAAAACCTATAGCCTTCATCACACCTATTTCTCTTGTTCTTTCTACGACTGAAGTAATCATTGTTGCAGAAACCCCGGCTACAGCTACAGCAAATGCTGATAGAGTAGATGCAAAGGAGATAAAACTCATAGCACCTGTAATAGAACTTACGATACTAGCTATACCTTGGAAAGAGATAACTTCAGCAGAATTCCTAAACAATGACTGTAGCTCTCTAACAATTACAGGGACATCACTACTGCTTCTAGCTAAAATTATTAATCCAGACCAATCATTTAAACCAAATACTCTTCTACCGGCTTCAAGAGGCATAAATATTGTTGTATCTGGACTAAGTATAAAGGCACCTCCAAATTCCTTCAATACAGCTGAAACCATGATGTATGCTCTTCTAATAGTGTTTTTTCCTCCTTCAACTCTTAGATATGTTATTGAAATAACATCACCTACATCATAAATATTTTCACCATCTTTGTAGGCAATTTTGTAACCTACTACAGCATTTACGAATTCAGCACTAGTTGGTAGAGATCCTTTCTCTACCTCTAGTCCTCCGAAAGCATCAAATATTATATCTATGGGAAGAGCGTAAACAAACAGTAGTTTATCTTCTCCACCTATTCGAGTATATGCTTGAATGGAATAGAATGGTTCTGCTCGAGACACACCATCGATATTCCTAATAGTATTCAAATCGCTTTCTGTAAACCTATATCCTGAATTAGGGAATAGAACTATAGTGTTCTGACCTATGCGTTCTATCTGAGATATAACATAATCGCTATATCCATCTATTACACTCGATATCATTATAAGAGCTAAAGGACCTATTGCTATACCTATTATCGTTAGTATCGATCTGAGCTTTCTCTCAGATAAAACCTTCAACGACAGTTTAGCTATATCCAGAAGAAACTGCAACATAGCTTTATACCTCAATTTTTTCGCTAAGTTTATGCATGTGTTTTCTAACATATCTATACAATATCAATACCATGAATACTAGGAATACAACTACAAGAGCTATTGTAACAGAATGTGTCAGTAAGGGCATATGATCTCGGTTCACTCTTATCGTAGGACTTACAGATCTCTGTTCATAAGATATGGCTATAGGTAGCTCTACATATCTCGACACACCATACTCATCTCTATAACTTATCTTTAGAACCAGTGATGATATTGGTCTATCGGCTGAAGCTTCAACCCTAAATGCGTATTGTGATGCAGGATCTAGATCACCAAGAAAGCTTGCACCCAACATCCCATCCTCTTCCAGTACAGCTACTTCAACATTTCGTGCAGTAGCCAATCCATAGTTAACAATAGTTCCTGAAACAGTCAAAACATTACCTACACCACTAGCCTTTAAATTAGCTACCTTGAGATCAATGAAAGGCTCTATAAGTGATGCTACTGACATATTAACATACCTAATGTATCCCGAGACGTCTCGATAGAGTATTGTCAACATGAACACAGCTGTTGTATATCTTATAGCCTGTACAGCTGTTCCTGAGAAAAGCGCCATAGGATTATAAACTAGCTGAAACGATACATACTTTGTTACATTCGGTCTTAAAGTATCTATGTACCTCAGACCACCACTTGGTATAAGTAGAGGTGTTTGTGGAATTAAATAGACATATACATTGTATATAGGTGCAGAACCTATATTTTTAAGCCCTATAGTCATTGTTGCTGTACCGTTCTCGATCTTTATAGGCTGAAAAACAGTTACATCGACAACTCTAATCGATCCAATGACATGTATAGGTATATCTATAGGTATCTTTCTAACATTATTCCACTGATCTATAAAGTTAATGTAGGCTCTAGCTGTATAGGTTCCTGGAGCATCAACTAGCAGGTTAAGCTTCAAGTAGAAGTGCAGTATATCGCCATAACTATACTGCTCTACGTTACTGTATTCTTTAATGATCCGACTAATGTATTCTTGTAAAGATCCGTACTGAAGACGTAATGTGGATGCCAACGTCATTGACTGTATCATATCTGGTGAAACTCTTGTTGCTACTATAGAAGTGTATGAGGTATTAGTATCTGAGCATAGGATATTCGATGGTGTGTATACCTCTAGTACAGGTCCCCTCATTATAGGTACATAGTTGTTTCTGATCCCTATCCCTAGAATAGCTCCATAGGTTCTAGGTTCAGGTACTGAATCAAGCCATTGAATGGAAAGTAATGAAACAGAACTAGATATATCATTCACCTGTAGATATATGTCGAAAACATCTTCAACTCTCATATAAGGTAAACCACTTTCAACAATATACTCTACAGCTAGTTTAGCCCAATATCTACCCGGCTTAATTTCTTCGTCTATAGATATGGTGAAAGATAGATCTACTTGTTGAAAACTCTGTATAGGTCCAGATACATAGCTATAAGCATAGGGTAAACCACGTGACGAGAAACCTTTTGGCAGTAATAGCTTAGCTGAAATACCTGAGACACGATAAGGCCAACTATTATACAATCTTACAACATATGTTGTGTTTTCTGTGGCCGGATATACAGGCCAGTTGTTAATCCAATAATGATCCACAAGATTTAGTCCTCTACCTCCTGCAAATGTATCTACATTCATGTATATTGTGTACAAATCTCTATCAACTATATGTGTTCCATACTCACTAAATACGTACTGGATAACTACATCAAAGGGTATAGATTCATTTGCAGATTCGGCTAAATCTATATAGAATGTGACTGAACAGTAGGCTGTAGGTAGTAGAGTAGCTGCACATAAACTTCTATTTGTAATTGCTGTGGCAAAGTTAGTTAAAGGTGTTACTTGTACCTCTACATCATCAACTCTATATCTACCATTATTAATAAAGACAATTGTTAGAGGTGCATTTCGTTGACCTGGTAAAGCACGTATTGGTGTTTGAATACCCCAGTACCATGTCGAAGGTTTTATGTAGGGTCTATAGTAGCTATAATCGGCTACAGCTAGAGGTATATCAATTATTTCGCTAGAGACAGCAACAGTATTCCTTATGTATAGCGCATATGTAAGGTTCAAGATTATGGTGTGTTTCCCTGGCTGTATGCGTTCATCTACATCTACATTTAGCACTAGATTGCACACACCTCCACGAGCTACACCACTTAAGCATGAACCCTCTATACTATTGATTCTAATCATGTTGTTGGTTATATGTATTATTTCGGGTTTTATCCATGATATATCGTAAGGTCTTACATTAGCTATATCGATACTAATGTAGATGTTTCGTGCAGAAGGTAGTATAGGTGTTGGATTACCGCTATAGTAAGTATTGAGGGATACTACTTTGAAAGAACTTAGCTCTTTCACTAATCTTAGTTTAAATCTGTAGCTATCTCTAGCTGTATAGTATGAAGAGCCTATAGACTTAACAACGGATATGTTTATATATATATCTACATCAACACAGTCTCTACAAACTATATCAATTCCATCAAAGGTTAAGGTAACGATATCGCCATAGTTAATGATGCGGGAGGTATATGAAACTACACCGTTCTTACCCAAAGCTATAGCTATCCTAGGGTTTACGCCTAGTGAAGCAGTAATACTTGTTATGGTATCTATAGAATATGATTGTAGAGATACGTAGACTGAAGCACCATAGGTTGAACCTGTAACGATATTGCTAATCCATCCAGAATCTATTATGGTGATATTGAGAGAGGATTTATGTACATACATCATGAAGGTCATGGTTTTATTAAGCCAGAATTCAGAGTCAGAGCTATCTATCGCTAATGTGTTGAGTTCTAGAATTATTGGGTAAAGTCCAGCTTCTGTAACCGTTATATCGATACCTTGGAATTGAATTGGTATGACTTGTCCATAGCCGTATCTTCCAGTAAGAGATACTGTTACCTTTCTGCTACCGTCTCTAGAAACAAAGCCTGGAGGTAGATGAAGTACTACAATAGGATTCTCTACTATGTAGAATGGGCTACACACCCTTATATCTACATGTATCCCTGTATTGACCATAGATACATAAGCTTTTCCTGTAGACCAACTGTATCTTACAATCTCTGTAATGTTCTCTGATTCAGGTTTCTTTATCTCGACAAGAGTCCTTAATGTTACATTAATTCTGAAGAAAGAGCCTGTTGATGTTGTAGCTATACCTGACAACCTTACATAGGCAACATATGGACCTGGAGAAGCTCGAGTAGATACAGATACGGATCTGAAGATTAGTGTAGATCTACTACCTGAAGCTATATCTATATTTGATAAAACTAGTGTAGATGGATAAAATATTTTTGGATCTAGATCTAGTTTCACAATAGCATTTCTAACATTAACAACATCGTGGTTCTCTAAAACAATAACGAGATTAGCGTCTTTCGTACCAGGATAAGCATAGCTACCGCTCCAATAGGTCTCTACAACAGTTATATTGATAGTGGGGATCTCTAGAGGAATGCTGAAGGTATATCTTTGAGTAGTCCAGAATTCAGCTCCATTTATATCGCCAAAAATATTCAGACTAAGGGATAATTCAATGTATCTACATCTGTAATCTATGTTTATGTAATCTGAATAAAGTGTAGCTGTAGCACCATAGTTTAGAGGGGTTTCCAGTATGTATATAGATTGTCTTGAGTTATTGACGAATGTTCCACATGAAGTAAGCATGAAGTATGCTACAATACTTCTAATCGTAGCGAAATCCTGATTAAGTATAGTTGCGTAGAATCTGGTTCTTGTTGATCCCTGGAATACCTTAGTATCAGTAAAACCATAATCAACAACAGTTATGTACATATATGGGGAAGGGGATAAAGTAACCTGAAATTCAATCATTATAGTACTTGTATAGAACACACCATCAGGAGTTCTCATTGTAGCATTTAGATTAAGTCTAGCTATGTAAGGACCTTGATCGGCGTAAGAGTAGATGGAGAGAGGACCTACAGCTATAGATGTAGACATATCTCTGTTTAAGTTGTTTAATGTTATGGTCCTTCTAGAGGGTCTAAATACTTGAGCCAGTAGTTCTACACTACCATATCCTTCTACGATATCCACGTTACCGCTATTCCTTAAAACTATATACAAATATACGCTTTCTGATCCAGGATAAGCATCAGGACTCCAATACCAGTTAATAACCTCTATACTAGGCGAAGGATAACTAGAGATCGTTATAATTATTCTATCTATTGTTTGTTCATAGGCATTTACACCATCGCTATACTTGATGCTTATGGATAATGAATAATCACTAGGTACAACATCTTTAGATACATCTACATAGTATCGAAAGGATACAACACCTCCTGGATCAACTATATAGGTGGTTGAGCCATTTGTGTTACGAGCTGCTGAACACGATGTATATCCTCGTGAGATAGTAAATCCTTGTGGTAAGGTTATGCATGCTCCATAAACATACAACCTTATGTTGTTGATGTTTATAACATCTATTGATAACTCAACATACTTGCTGCCTGGGTATATGTGTGGCTCATTTGCAGATGACTTGTAACTATAGCTGTAGAGAATAAAATCGTTTCCCTGGATATTCTGTGTGAAGATCCTTCCTATAACTGGTAAAATCAGTAGTAGTAATGTTGCTGAAAAGATTATTATTCTATTAGTAGATATTGCATGCATCACAGACACCATAATGTGTCTGAAGACACATTAATTGCGAGAGCTTATAAGTATTTATGTGAAGAATCATGACTATACAGCATACAATAAACACTTATCTCTTTGAGGTTCTTTAACATCAACAATAGCGCCATCCCTAATAACGTAGATTATATTAGTGCAATTTGCCACCTCAGGGTCGTGAGTTACAATAGCTATCGTTTTTCCCTCGCTATTCAATTCTGTAAATGTTTTAATTACAACTTTAGCGCTAGCTCTATCTAGGTTGCCTGTAGGTTCATCAGCTAACAATATCTCTGGATTACCAACAATAGCTCTAGCTATAGCAACTCTTTGTTGCTGTCCTCCAGAAAGTTGCTGAGGTTTTTTGTACAACCAGCTGAGTTCTCCTCCAACTTTTAGTAAAGCGTCTTTAGCTACTTCAATTCTCTTAGATCTAGGAATACCTCTAGCAATCAGGGGCAACTCTATGTTCTCCAGCACGGTTAATCTATTTACAAGGTTAAAGAATTGGAAAACGAACCCTATCTTTGTATTTCTTATCTTAGCTATCTCATGAGAATTAAGCTTAACCACGTCTATTCCATCAATAAGTAACTTACCTGAAGATGGTTTATCAAGAAGCCCTAGCATATTCAATAGGGTTGTTTTACCTGATCCCGATGGACCCATTATTGCTATAAATTCTCCTCTTCGTATCGTCATATTTATGCCGCGAAGTCCGTAAACATAATTGCTACCTACCTTGTAGACCTTAACAAGATCTTTCGTTATCACTACTTCATCCATAATAATCTAGACCTATAGCACATAGAAACACTCAAAAAATTAATTAAGTTATCGCTACAGATGATTTTTATGGTCGTAGAAAAATGTTTGATAGTATAACCCTAGTCAAGATCAGAGGAGCTCTTAAGTATATTGTTTTGTATTCTATCTTTGAGTTGGGTAGAGCTCATGGTTATGAATTGAGACAGTATATAGCTAAATTATTCAATTTAAAATATGTTCCGAGCAATGGGATACTCTATCCAACTCTTCATGAACTTGAAAAAGAGGGTTTCTTGATCTCATACAGCGAAGGTAGGAAAAGGGTGTATGAACTTACAAGCAAAGGTATAGACTACATACATGTCAACAAACAAGAGATACATAGTACTATTGGAAAGATCAGAACAATGTTTAGTATAATAAATAGGCTCAATATAGATAAGCTTATAAATGTTGTACAAACGCTTTGGGAGAAAAATGTAATTATACCCAATCATGTTGTAGAGGCATTAAGTAAGAAAGTTTTAGAAATAATAGAAATACTCAATACCCAGTTGGAATCCAATTATAAGAAATGTGATATAAATCAGTAAGACTATATCGATAACTATGCCATGATCATTAGGTTGTATATGTTCTAGGACCATTTCGGCTTAAAATCCTGAAAAAGAGTTTATAGGTATTGAGGATATTGTTGATACAGTAGTAGAGGATGTTATAGCTTGAAGATAACGGTATTAGGTGCTGGAAGAGAGGTTGGAAGAACAGCTATACTGCTTTCTGAAGCAAATGGCTCTAGTTCTCTACTTTTAGACTATGGCATATCATTCGATGAATATGATAAACCGGTATTTCCGTTATCAGTAGCACCTTCACAGCTAAAGGCGGTATTGGTGACTCATGCTCATCTAGATCATATAGGTGCAGCTCCACTTCTATATGTTTCAGCAAAACCTTTACTTATAGCTACAAATCTTACACTTGTTGCAGGAAAATTAATGATAGAAGATATGCTAAGGCTCTCAGGATACTACTTACCTTTTGAATATCCAGAACTTGCAACAATGTTGGAAAACTCGAAAGCTGCAGGAATCAATGAAACAGTTGAACTCAATGGAGTAAGTATCGAGTTACTTAATGCTGGACATATACCTGGAAGCGCTATGTTTAGAATTCATACAAAAAATAGGACAATCATCTATACAGGTGATATAAATACAATAGATACGAAATTGGTGAAAGGTGTAGATCCAACAAATATGAATGCAGATGTAATCATTATGGAATCTACATATGGTATGTTCAACCATCCTCCACGCAACAGAGTTGAAGAAAAATTTGTTGAAACGATAAAGAGTGTTTTAGATGAAGGAGGTAGCGTGTTGATACCTTCATTCTCGTTAGGTAGAGCTCAAGAGATTCTAGCTGTTTTAGCTGATAGAATGCCCTATACAAATGTATATTACGACGGTATGGCACGTGAAATACTGTCACTATATCTTGAACAAGAAGAATATATAAACCGTATCGATCTACTCAGAAAAGCTTACACACTATTTGAGTCAGTTAGATCATCTCAAATGAGGAAGAAAATATGTAGTGAACCAGGCAACATAATTGTTGCACCAGCTGGTATGCTAAAGGGAGGACCAGCTGTATACTATATCAAGAGACTCGGCTTCAATAGTAGAAACGCCGTAATATTGGTTAGCTTTCAAGCTACTACTACGCCTGGAAGAAAACTTCTCGTTGATGGCAGTCTTGAAGAAAATGGACAACCTGTAAATGCAAAGGTGTTCTGGTTTGATTTTTCAAGTCATGCTGGATCAGAAGAACTGATGAACATAATTAAGTCTGTAAAAAATATAGAAAAAGTTGTTCTAGTACATGGATCTGAAGATGCTATATATACGATCGGTTATAGGATACGTGAAGAACTTGGAATAGAATTTTATGCTCCTAAAAACGGTGAAACTATAGAGATCTAGAAACATTGATCAAGAAACTAGTCACTAGAACTCTAATGTAATGGATATTCATGATATCTCTCTAGATATATTATGAAACTCTACAATTTTATAATGTTACAACAACTAATTCTATTATCTGACTTAGACCCTACATTTCTCAAATCGTAAAAGAACAAGACATATTTAGAGATATCCATATCTTCATTTCGTATACTATAGTACATATTTATCAACTCTTATCCAAAGAAGTATTGTATTCTAGTACCTAACTACCTCGAGATTATGCTTATTTGCTTCTTCCTCTATAATTTCTCTCATTTCTTTCCTCATCTTCTCAATTACAATTCTTTTACTTCCTGGTGTAAGTTCTATAGCTTTTCTAGCTATAAATTTCAGCTCCTCTAACTTTAACTCCTTTATCACATAGTTCGGTATCATATGACCATAGCATTCATTTTCTTCAAAAGCTCTCTTAGTAAAGATTGGTGCATAGTGTGATCCACCAAATCCTACAGATACAGTGCATTCATTTTCGGTTCTCCGAGCTCTGAATTCTCTAATAGTCTCTAGAATTGCCATAGCTATAGCTTCTTGAGCATTGGTGTTAATCCATTCTTTTTCGCTACTTCCGAGCTCTACAAATGTCACCGGTTTATTTATAGATGTGGGTCCATGGTGGGTCACTTCGTAACATACTTCATACTTATTTTCTAATCCATATTCTATACTATACTTATTCAGTCCTTTAATGATGTACCACATCAGTACAGGATTTGATGGAGGCATTTCCCAAGGTCTTCCACCGAAATCATTTCTTCCCCAAGGGTTTCCAGGTGTATGAGTAGTTAAACTAGGTTTCCCAGATTTTGCGCTATGTCGTGAGACTATCACGTAATTTTCTGCGCTAGAAAAATTGTTGAGTACTTCAAGATATATAACATCGATATTGAATCCAAGTAGAGAAACGTTGTCATTTCTACAAATATAACATTCCTTAAGCTCTTTAATGTTGCTGTTCAAGGTATTATCTTCTAAACATTTAGCAAGTTCAATTATATATTTAATTATTCCTTTACCTGCAGGATCCTCAACATAGTAGGCTATTACTGTATCCACTTCATGTTACCCATCTATGATTTAAGGATATATCCTACTAAAGCTATACCTAGCTATAAGCTTTAGGGATAGTTGTGTGGAGAACTGTGATAGAAAGTCTAGATCTATACACATTATTGATGACGATATCTAGCCGGCTAGGTATAGAAAGTACGGATGGTATTATCTATAGAGCTATGAAGTTGGTAGAGAAGGGAGTAACAGTAACACATATCCTTGCCGAAGTACTTATACATTCACATGTTAAGAATGAAGGCTACAATTATGTATCTATAGAAGAGACTGTAGGAACAACAAAATGCGATGTTTATGCTGAAAATGAATCAGAAAGAATATGTATAGAGATAGAGACTCACTCAATACCTGCCGAATACATTCTCGAGGGATACCACTACATCATAGCTAGACATATAAAGAAGATTCTGCAGATAATAAAAGAGGGATCAATTTTACTGACTTTTGCCTATCCCTATGGTGTAGTACCCCTAATTCCGCTAGAACTTCTGAAGAAACCAGAAGAAAGATCAGAAGATGAACTTGAAAAAGCTATAGCTATAGCTAGGAAATTCTATGCCATAGATTATGATGTAGTTACGTATCTAAAGAACTGGATAATTAAATATGTGTACATCTATGACATGGCCTTATTGAGGGTGGTACGGTTACCAATAGAAAGTATCACTAAACTCGTACATACGTATATCGAACTTGTTCAATAAACTCCTATCTCGTTATCTATAGAGGATATGATCTTGTACCTCATGTTACATACCTTATCACTCAAGGTTCTCTTGACGTACACTCTAAAGGCTACTACTTTACAGTTAAATAATGTAGGTAGAAAATCGTAGATCTTCGTTTTGACTATAGAGCCATCTCCATATCTAGTCGAGATCTCATATTCTCTTTCTTTGAATATTAGTTTCATTAAATGGTTCAAAACATCGATAAAAAGATCACTATCTACATCTATTTCGGTTCCACAATCTCTAATACGTTCTACCACGATCCGTTTAATCTCATTTATATCTATATCTGTCTTGAAATACTTCTCTCGAGGTACATAATATTCAATGCAGGCAACATAAGGATTTCTGCCATATGTGAAACTCTTAACCTCTTTTACGTATCTTACATTTTCTATAGAGAAAATTGTGTAATCGTCTAAAGTTAAGTACCTATAAACATCTCTTACTATAGCATCAAAATCTATAAGCTTCTCTTGATCCAATTTCTTCAATACATTTCTACAAAATATTGATGTGCTCCTTACCTCAGAATCATAGTAGACATGTAGCAGGAGTCTCATTTTCGTTATCAAGATTTGCTCTAGTATATCTGTAGCCCTACTATCAAACACAACGCCATCCTCATACGGAAGTGTATAGTATAGTAGCTTACGCCAGTCTATTACTGAACGTATTGCTCCTGTATAATATGAATCTCTTAAGACACGATCTATAGTATTGGCACTAAAAGCTCCCTTAAAAAAATGAAACAGCACCTTTTCGTTTATTTCACTATTTATTTGAGACCTGAAAGGCCAATTATCTATGTTTCTACTGTTTATGGCTTGAATAACATGTTTATATGTATATCCGTAATCCCTTAAAGCCTTCTCTATACCGACTGAAATCTCGCTGAACTCTTCAGCAATTCTAGCTCCCATACCCTCATGTGTTAGTTGTCGGGGCTCTAGAATGGCTTCCTCAAATACGTATGTATAAGGTCCATAGCCAACATCATGTAAAAGTAGTATCAACCTGAGAAGAACAACGTATCTCTCAATATCATCGTAACTAACATCAGCTTTAACCAGAACTTCTCTAACCATGTTTTCAACTATATGAGCTGTCCCAATACTGTGAAGAAAAGTAGTATATGTAGCTCCAGGATACGCGTAATCTGTAACACCAAGGTGTTTAATTCTTCTAAGTCTTTGAAAAGCCTCACTCTCTAATATTGATACCTCATGGTCATAGATCTTTATATACCCATACACAGGATCGCTTGTAACTATATATCTACTTAATAGGCTCTTCATAAGTTAGCGAAAACCTATTAGAAGCTAATATACCTCCATGAATATCGAGGACATACGTAATATGGATCGATTGTTTTATCCTCTATAACATTCTATAATGAATTAATTGAAACAGTAGCCAATGAGAATATGCTATAACTACCAGGTGATATGGAGATATTCACTTAGTCTCATATCTAGTATAACGACATCTATGTATGCATCTCCTTTAAGAACCTTAATAAACTCACTTTCTATAGTCTGTAGACTGTTTTCGGAAGGATAGGGTACGAATCTTATACTAAACTCATCTTCAACAACTATATACCTATCGACTAGCCTATAGACAGCCTCAGTAAAAAACTCCATAGAGTTTAGGATGCTGTTCCAATCTTTTGTAGGTTCTATACATATCATCTTTGCGTTGTACTTACCTATTTTACTTAAAACACATTCGGTATTGTAGCCAACTTGTTGTGTAGATACAACATCCTCTAGTGTAGGTAGGGGTAAAGGTATAGGATGTGTATGAAGCGAAACTATATCCAGACATGATTTTCTGTACTTCAGTATTTCATCTGATGGTACATATCCTCCATCAAATCTACCTATATATATTAACATATTGCTACAGAGAATGTAGGCATCTTCACTTAACCTGTTTGATGAAATCAGCTTTATTCCATTTAACATTATGTATTCTCTAGCCTCACCTTCATACATTTCTATAAGCTTCATTACCTCTGTGCTACTTAAGATACATCTATTGTCAACTTCATCTATATATGGAGCTGAATAAGCGGTAGACATCATTAAAGCTATAGCATCTTCTGGTAACATATTCTTTTAACCGAAACAAATATATTTGTTCTAAAACTTTTTAACTTTTTATGAATAATACTTACATGTTGCACTAAAAAAATACAAGTATTGTTTAAGTTATACATGTATGGCTAGATATATAATATAGAAAAACGAGTAGTATTATAATTTAACCAAAAAGATTAAGGATGTATTAATATAGTGAATATGGTGCGACACACGAGGTATGAGTATAGTGGTTAAAGGTAATGTAACCTTAGATTATTCGAGATGCAATTTATGTAAACTTTGTTTAAATCTATGTCCCACCAATGTATTTAAAGTAGACGAGAACATTAATAGAATTGTAGTTAATGATGATTCATGCATATCTTGTTATGGATGTACAATACTGTGTCCAGTTGATGCTATTTCTGTAGAAGTTTCTAGCCATACTGTAATAGACATCACAAAGCATACAGAAGAATAAGTAATATAACAAGAAAATATCTTCAGAAATCAGAAGCGCCGACCATCATCATTTCTCAGATGGGGTTAAAACTACACATCATTAAATCTCTTTGAGTGACTTACACACGCTCTTGAGTTTTTCTATAGCTGATGTAGCATTATCGCTTGAGACTATATAAGTATACAAATATCTCTTCGTTCTTGCTTTTAGTTTCACTATACCTCTTCTTTTATCACTCTTTACTCTACATTCAACAGCATTTTTAGCTAGCTCATAAAATCTGCCTTCATCCGAAACAAATATAGGCATGTGCTCACCAAGAACAACCAACATCTGTTACGCTTAAAAGCTTTTGAAAGCGTTGCTGAGATCTAACCTCTTTACAGCATACAGCTTTAATATATCGTATATCTAGATAGTTGATAACAAATGTGGGCGTCTCCAGATGGGATTATATATGCTTGATCACTATATGAACTGGTACAAATATAGTCTAGAAGCATTGGACTACGTAGTAGAGAATAGTATAGATCTTGGTTATGCAGAAAAGGTAGTAGTTACAGGATTAGGCGGTAGCGGAATTGTGGGAGACCTATTAGCTTCTATAGCCTCAGACTATAGTAATGTAGCTGTGCACGTCTACAAGGATTTCTATATTCCTAAAACCATTTTACGTAGAGATTCAGTAGTATTAGCTATAAGTTACTCAGGAAATACCTTGGAAACTATCTCATCAACTTTGAAAGCTCTAGAGAGAAGCTCAAAGGTGTGTATAGTTACATCGGGTGGTAAGCTTCTAGATATTGCGAAACATAGGCGTTTACCATATGTCGTTGTAAGAAGTGATCTTGTTCCAAGACTAGCTATGCCTATAATGTTCATAGCCTCTCTAAAGCTTCTATCGAGATGCGGTATAGAGATTGTGCCTATGGATGTTGTTTTATCTTCTATCAATGTTCTGAAAGATATTGAAGGTGCTAAAGAAACAGCTAGAGAGATAACAAATTTTGTTTTGAATTCTCAAATCATAACTATAGTATCTACATCAAGATTTCAGGCACTAGCGTACAGAATAAAGGATGAATTCAACGAGAACTCTAAGATTCCAGTAAAAGTTGAAATAGCTCCTGAATTATTCCATAACGATATAGTTGGATGGGAAAATGCGAAAGTTAGGGATGTAGCTATACTGATTGAATCTGATATTCTCTATGAAGATAAGCTGATAGGTTTCTATAACGAATACCTGAAATCCGTAGGGCTAAGAACCTATATATTGAAGCTAAGAGGCAACATTATTGAAAGACATCTCTATGGTTCTCTAATAGCTGGTATAGCTAGTGTTTATCTAGCTCAAGTAAGAGGGCTAAATCCTGTGGAGACAAGGAGTATAGCTATGTATAAGAATACTGTTAAGGAGCTTGAGAAAGAATTCATAGCTCTTAATGTATCAAGTAGTGTATAGCTGTATCACTTGATAACGAGATTCACTAAAGCTCTTTTATAGGTGTATCTGTGACTATAAACATGGTTAGAGATGTTATTGTCGATGCTTTTACCTACACGCTAAGAATGCATGGTATAGTTTTTCTCGCTCTAAGTGCAAAAACAATAAAGTATATTCTTACAGGTTACAAGAGCAGTTCTAGAGAAGTTCTCCATAAAATAGCTATAGCACTTCTATTGAATAAACTGAAGATATGTACTGAAAAGAGTAAAGGAGTTTTAGCAGGATTCTACAAAGGGATATACATTCTGTATCCAGCTAAAGATATGTATTGTTCAGATGCAACAATTGTGCGTAGCGATGAGTATTGTTCTCAAGATCTATCAATCAAGTTGCTAGCTTCATTCATGGATATTGTTTCTAAAATTCCTGTATTTATGATTGATCTAAGTTTGTGGGAGTTACATCATGAGAAAGAGAAGCTGAAACTTTTGAAGCAGATAGTAGTCTCTATTAACGTGATTAGGAGGTGGTTAACAGATTATCACCTAGTCTTTGTTTCAGCTCCTTCAGAAACTCTAGCCAGACTAAGAAAACACATTCATTTCTTATGTCCCTGGTATATGGATTCCAGTCCATATTCATTTATAGATAGATCTCGAACACTAATGCTTGATCCTTATGCTGAAGAGATATTATCTGCAGAAGATGTTTTTCGTTTTAATTATTTCGTAATTGGAGGTATAGTTGATAGACTTTATTCCAGACCCTACGCAACATATATGATTTATAGGCTCCATTCGTTGGATGTTGAGAGAAAAGCTATAAAGCTTAAGGGCTCATCAATAGGGGTCCCCAATGAGATAAACAAAGTGATCGACTTTATATTGAGGATCAGGTTGGGAGATAAACAAATGGAAGAAGCTATAATAGATTGTATGGGTGTAGATGATAAAATTTCGAGAATAGTGTATGAACTTAAGAAAGTTTATAGAAACAGTAGAGATATAGAATATAGCGATATAGTTGAATATATGAAACTTTATCGGTTACCTGAGCGATATCTAAAGAAGATTCTTGCTAAGATACGAAAAGGGTAGTTATGTGGGAGGTGATATATAGAATTTTATCTTACCTTTTAGGTAATCTCTTATAATAGCTCTAGAGGCTTCAAAAAGATTAGGTTCTCTTTCCGAGCCTTTACCTATAAACCATCCTCGCTTTATGGCTAGTCTGTTTAAAATTTCTAGAGGATCTAGAGAATCTATACCGTAGGTTTCTTTAAATGCATACTTGTTATTGTTTATAATTGTCTCTATCAATTTGAATACTACATGAAGTGTATTACCTATTTTCTCTATAGGGCTAGATCTTATTAGTAGCTCAATATCGTTGGTATTGTGTATAGGTATTATGCCGGGTGTGTCTATTAGATATACTCCTGGAGCTACCTTGTACTTCTGGCTAGCTTTAGTATAACCTGGAGATCCAGGATACGGACTTGTTGATGCAGAATTCTTACCTTTTAGAGCATTAATCAACGAAGATTTACCTACCTTAGGATATCCAACAACAGCTACCGTTATAGGTTTTATCTCTACTATATCTTCTATAAGTCTCTTGAGATACTCTACATGCTTTTTGAACTTACGAGAAAAACATATCGCTGTAAATCCTTCACTGGCAAGCAATTTTGTCCACGATCGACAAACATCTTTAGGAACAAGATCACATTTATTAAGTACAACAACAAGTTTTTTATTTTTACGCTTAACAACTTCTTCAACAAATCTACACCTAGTAGAAATTGGGTTACGGGCTTCAATAATCTCCAATACAATATCCGCTTGCGAAATCAGTATATCTAGTTCTCTCCACTTCATTAACTTCATATGCTGTCTACCCAATTATGCTCTGCATAACCACATAAATCATATAATGTTAACAAAATTAAAATACTCAACGAAGTATAAAGTACTATAAGATGATGAACTCGGAGGATATGAATAGAGATGATTATGGTCTTGAGTACTGACACAATAATACTGTTGCAGTGGACTTAGAGATCGAAACATAGATCCAAATATAATCACATTCTTTAGAAAATCATTTCTACAAAACGGAATAGAGAACAAATTGATAGAAAAGAAGAGTACCACATCGTTATGCTCCTCTCGAAGGTCTCTAAACCTCTGCAATATTGGTTTATCTATTACATACAGTTCTCCACATTTCTAGAGGTTGTAAATTCACCAAGTTGATACATGCTTCTGACAGCTATATAACAGATCTCGCTACATAGAACGACCCCAGAATTATGAAAAGAAAATTAAAAATTTACCACTCTTTGGTGCCGCGGCCGGGATTTGAACCCGGGTTTCCCGCACTTTGATTTAGTGTCACGGGCTCGAGAGGCCCGCATACTTGACCGGGCTATACTACCGCGGCGCTAAGATGTGCTTTACGTAGTAACTACTTAAAAGCTTTACATATGGATTCATTATCTACTAGAGATGTATTGAGGATCTGTTATGCATAAGAATAAACTAAAGGATATGGCTATTCAACGTATGTATATACTCTACAGTATGGGTGTAGAAGCTTCAAGAATGAAGGACTACAGATTCGCTCGTAGATATGGTGAGCTTATATACAGGATATCCACGAGAGGTAGAGTTAAGATACCGAGATCAATTAAGAGATGGATATGCAAAAACTGTAAGATGATAATGGTTCCAGGAGTAAATGCAATTATTAGGACGCGTAGAAAAGGAAAAACTTTAAGAATTATAACTAGATGTGTTATATGTGGCTGGATCCACAGATACGAGTTTCTAAGGTGTAGAAAGAGTTGAGGCTTAGAGGTTTGGCCAGAAACCTGTACAAGGAGAAGATTAGGAGACATAGAGCAGACATTAATATAGGTAAAAATGGTATACATATGAATCTAATCAATGAGGTTAAGAGGATTTTAGAAGAATATGGTGTTGTAAAGGTAAGGATACTTAGGAATGCTAGAAATGGTGTTTCTGATGATGATATAGCTAGGTTAGTCAGATCTGTTGATGCTATTATCGTCGATTCACGTGGTTACACATACATACTCATGGCTAGAAAAATCCTTAAAAGCTCTTCTCGCATAAATTCAGAGAGATCAAAAGAGCTAGGGTAACGTATATGGTTACGGTTAGAGATGTACCAGCTCCTCTACTTATAGACAAACTAGCGCAATACCTTAAAAACGATGTAGAGCATGTAAAACCACCATCATGGGCTTTATTCACGAAAACAGGTCCTCATCGTGAAAGAGTGCCAGATGATCAAGACTGGTGGTACTATAGAGCTGCAGCAATTCTCAGGAAGCTTTACCTAGCTGAAGAGCCCATAGGTTTAGGAACCTTTAGAACAATTTTTGGTGGTCTCAAGAGAAGAGGTTCAGCACCTCCGCATTTCAGAAGGTGTGGTGGATCTCACATAAGGATAATACTTCAGCAACTTGAAGAAGCAGGACTTGTTGTAAAATCGCCTAGAGGACGTATAATAACACCTAAAGGCAGGAAGCTTCTCGATAGTATAGCGTACGAAATATTTAAGAGCTTGGTAAAATCTATTCCCGAGTTAAGTAAATATGGTCCTACTTCATCTAGATAAAATAGATGATAAGCATATTAGGTGTGTGTAGTAATTTGGTTTAATAGATACGTAAAATTAGTGGTGACAGTTCATGCCGTATGAGGTAGGTGATGAAGAAATTGAAGCCTTACTCGATAGAAGATATCAAGAGCTTTTAGCCAGAAGGCAGGAGCTTGAGAGAAGAAGATTACAGAAAGAAGTCGAGGAAGCTAGAAGACAGGAGATACTTAGGAGCATTCTCACAACAGAAGCACGCGAAAGACTCTACAATATAAGGCTTGTGAAGCCAGAGATAGCTAGAGCTGTTGAAGATAGACTTATAGCATTAGCTCTACAGGGTAGAATCACAAGACCTTTGACAGATGAAGAGCTTAAAGTCATTCTTGAAGAAATCTATGAAAGAACTAGACGAGATTTCAGGATAAATATACGTGAGAAATAGCATTAGGGATCTATATGGCTAGATATAAACCTTTAGCTAAGAAACTTAGACTTATAAACAGAGAAAAAAGTAATCAACCTATTCCTGTATGGGTATCGCTTAGAACAAGATTAAAAATCAGAAGAGGATATAGGTTAAGGCATTGGAGGAGATCTAAGCTAGGCAATGTTTAGGGGATTGAACATTATGCCTCAAGAGAAAAATGAAGGGTTATATGTAATTCACTTAAGGAATGTCTATAGATCAGGATCTAGAAGGAATAGAGGTCAGAGAGCTATCAAGTACATACGAAGGTTTTTAGAAAGACATCTAGGTGGTAAGGTACTACTAGATCCACTAATAAATATGTATATTCATAGCAGAAAAATAGAGAAACCTCCTAGGATTATAGCCGTTAAATTCATACGCATCGACAACGGCGTATACAAAGCTTCTATTGCTTTACCTGCTGAGAGGTAGAACAATCAGATGATTATAGAGAAGGCTAACTATTATGGCAATCCAAATATAGGAATATATGTGTACGCTAATGACAAAATAGCTTTTGTTCCAAAGGATGCTGAAGAAAAGCTCGTGAAGCTCGTTAAATCAACTCTAAATATACCTGTTTTACGTATCTCTATAGCTGATACAAACGTAATTAATATACTGATTGTAGGTAACAATAAAGGCATCCTTCTTCCCCACATAGTTAGAGAGCATGAATATCGTAAGATCAAACAAGAATTTGAAGGAAATGTAGCTGTTGTCGAGACTAGGTTTACAGCTCTTGGAAATGTATGTCTTGTTAACGATAGAGCAGCATTAATACATCCTCATGCATATGAGGAGCTCGCTAAATTCGTTAAAGATTTTCTAGAGGTTGAGGTTGTTGAAAAGGGTCTTATAAATGATATTCCTACAGTTGGTTCAGCAGCTTATATAAATAATGTTGGAGGTCTGGTGCATCCAGATGCTACAGAAAAGGATCTCGAAAGTCTTTTAGATTTGTTTAGAGTAAGAATAGATATAGGTACTGTTAACTTCGGAATAGGATTTATAAAGTCTGGACTTGTCGGTAATTCTACTGGACTACTCGTAGGTGAAAGAACCACAGGTCCAGAAATAATGAGAATAAGTAGGGTGTTTGGAAATGGATAGAGAGGTCAAGATATACAGAATAACGGGTCTTATGCTCATATCTCACGATAAATTACCACAGTGGAGAAAGTTTGTCAAAGAGGTGAGAGCTGTTAAAGTTGAACATGCGTTAGAGAAAATCTATTCGGAACTTGGTAGTAGACATAAGCTCAAGAGATCGAATATAAAAATAATCAATGTTGAGGAGATACCTCCTGAAGAAGCTAAAAGTAAATATATTGTGGATCTTGATTCAATTCAATATATGGTGGTATAGTGAGTAGCCCAGATAGAATAGATGTTGAAAGAGCAGTACAGCAATTGTTAGTTCAATTAGAAGAACTTAGAACGGCTATACGTATTTTACAGAACAGATCTTTAGCATTAACGAGCGAAATACAGGAGATTAGAATAGCCTATGAGACTTTAACAAATATTCAACAACATAGCCAAAAAGATGTAATGGCTTCTCTAGATAGACAAGGATATGTTTATGTTAAAGTGAGGCTTGAGGATATAGAGAAAGCTGTTGTGAGAGTAGGTAAGGATTTCTATGTACTTCTTCCAATAGATAATACCAAAAATGTTCTACTCGACTTCGAAAAAGATGTTATGGAAGAGCTCAGGAAAACTGAAGCTGAATTAAAACAGTTAACATCAATATATGAACAATTACAGACTAAACTTCAAGAATATCTAGCACTGCTTTCAAAAGAAGAAAAAAAGTGATAACACATTTTTCTTAGGTCTAGAAGGGGTATTGTTAAGTGTTTTCGAAGCTTAAAGAGGCTCTAACATCTTTCACAAAACGTATTTCTGAAACACTCAAATATAGAGAATTAAGCAGTGAAGAGGTAGAGAAGTTCTGCAATAATTTTCTTCTAGAGCTCGTAGAAGCTGATGTAGCATTCGATGTTGCTCAAGAAATAACCGAATCAATTAAAAGTAAGCTTCGTGAAATAAAGGTACCTAGAGGTAGGAACACTGAAGAAGTTATCCTAGATGTAACTAGAGATAGCATTAGAGAGATGCTCAACCGTGGACTGTCAAGAAACTTTCTAGAAATAATCAAGGATACTTTGAGTATATCAAAGCCCGTTAAAATAGTCTTCGTAGGAGTTAATGGTGTAGGTAAGACAACTACTATTGCTAAGGTGGCTTACATGGCTATGAAAAATTCGTTAAGACCTGTAATAGTTGCAGCAGATACTTTTCGTGCAGGAGCTCAAGAACAGCTCAAGAAGCATAGTGCCAACCTTAACATACCATTTATAGGGGGTAAGTATGGTTCTGATCCAGCTTCTGTAGCATTTGATGGGGTTATTTATGCAGCTAAGAACGGTTATGATATTGTTTTAATAGATACTGCTGGAAGAATGCACGTCGATGTCGATTTGATGAATGAGCTTAGAAAGATAGTCAAGGTTGTTAATCCTCACCTCAAGATCCTAGTAGTTGATGCTTTAACAGGCAACGATGCTATAGAGCAAGTCAAGTTCTTTGATAAGGCTGTAGGGATCGATGGTGTCATACTCACCAAGGTGGATGCTGATGCTAAAGGTGGTGCAGCTCTAAGTATAATACTTGGTATAGGGAGACCTATTTTCTTCATTGGTGTTGGTCAAGGATACGAAGATCTTGAGCTATACGATCCGAACACGATATTGAGCAGAATTCTATAGAATTAAATTTAGATTTACGTAGCCACTAAATATGTAGATATTGTTTATATCTTAATTGTTTATATATTAGCCATAATCAAGACCATCTGTTACGATATATAGAATGTCAACAGGAACCAAGTTTAGAAACGCTTTTTAGGTGGTAAAACCGTAGGATGAACAGATTTGTATAAAATGAATCATTAGCTAGATATAGTGATGGTGAAGAATATATGTCAAGAAAGTTCACTGACTACTTTAAGGATATGACTAAGGTATTAGAGCTAGCGGAAAAACCCGAGGGTGATGAGTTTAAGCAGATATTTAAAATTGTGATGTTGGGTTTCATAGTCATTGGTGCTCTATCCTTCGGTATAGCTATGGCTATATCAACGTTGCTCACGGTTTTCGGAGTAGGCGTGTCTCCATAGGTGGTTTTAAATGAATCAAGATGATATGCATGAAGAATGGCATACGGCTTCAGGGTCTTCTGCAACCTCATTCCACAATACGCTATTCATAGTCAGAACTACTGCAGGTCAAGAGTTAAATGTAGCTCTACTTGTTGAAACAAGAACTAAAACAAGTAATCTTCCAGTATTTTCAATACTATCTATACCTAGCTTAAGGGGGTACATTGTTATGGAGGCCAGAAATCTCCAGATGATCTATGAAGCTATAAGAGGTTTAAAACATGTCAAAGGAAAGGTTTCAGGCACATTACGTTGGGAGGACCTAGAATCTATGGTTAAACCTAAACCATTGATAGATCTTATACAAATTGGTGAAGAAGTAGAGGTTGTAGCGGGACCATTTAGAGGTATGAAAGCTAAAATTACAGCTGTAGATAGAGCACGTAACGAAGTTTCGCTTAATATTTTAGAAGCCAACTATCCTCTAACAATTACGGTACCTGTCGATTATGTTAGACCTACTAAAGGTGGGAGATGAATTATGGGTAGGATAAAGGTTGTAAAAATGCAAGTTAAGGGCGGTGAAGCTAAACCAGAGCCACCTCTAGGTCCTGCTATAACTGATGTGGGACTGAATGTGGCCGAAGTTATAGATAGAATAAACAAGCTTACGGAAAAATATCGTGGATACACCTTAACCGTAAAGCTGATTATAGATCTCGACTCTAAGAATTACGATATTCAGCTTGAGCTTCCAACAATTACAAGCCTCATACTTAATACCGCAAATGCCTCAGAACCTTCTGGAGACCCTATGCATAAAAAAGTTGGAGATATAAAAATTGAGGATATTGTGAAGATAGCTATACTTAAGAAATCTGAACTTACAGCTAAATCATTAAAGGGAGCGGTAAAGACAGTTCTTGGTTCAGCTAGATCTATAGGTATTACTGTAGAAGGAAAAGACCCTAAAGATGTTTCTAGAGATATAGAGCGAGGAGTATACGACGATATCCTTAAAAAATATGAGAATGAATGGCTCTCTAGGTGAATCCAGATATGAGTATAGCTATCGAGGAACTAAAACCTAGACTAAAAACAGCAATAGAACTTGCCATCAAGAGTAAAAAGCCTTGGAGATATAAACAAAGCGTAGAGCTCATTCTAACATTTAGAGGTGTAGATGTTAAAAAACAACAAGAGTTCAGGTTCAGAGACAACATTCTTTTACCAAATGGATTAGGAAAAGAACCACGGATATGTGTAGTAGTTGATGATGGTATGGCCCAGGCTATTTCGGGGCTTGTTCATATGGTTATAACGAAGAGTGATGTGCAGAACATGGATAAAAAGACTGCAAAGAAAATAGCGCAGCAATGTGACTTTGTACTTGTTCGAGCACCTCTTATGGGTCTAGTTGGTAGATCCCTTGGACCAGCACTCGGTCCAAGAGGTAAAGCCCCTATAGCTGTGCCTGTGAATGTAGATATGGTGAGCTTTATTGAGCAACATAGAAAGATGACTACGTTGAGGTCCAAGGATCAGCCCTGGGTTGGCTGTAGCATAGGTCTAGAATCGATGACCATAGATCAATTAGTTGATAATGCTATAGCTGTTCTTAAGTACGTCGAAGATAAAATCAAAAGACCTTTAATCCAAACAGCGAGGATGTACGTGAAGACTACAAGTAGTCCAGCTATAGAGGTGTAGATATAGTGAAGATTGGTTTAAAGAAAGAACTTGAGAGATTAGTAAAAGCATACAAGACGTCAAAAGGGGTTGTTGAAGAAAAGAGGACCAGATCTTCTTTAGAGGAGAAAAGAGTTGTAATAGAGGAAGCAAAAAAGTTGTTAACTAGGTATAGGACGCTTATCCTGCTTGAAGGTACAGGAATACCATCGAAACTATACCTATATATGAGGCAAATGTATGGAGATGTATTCTATATTAAGATGATTAAGAATAAATTACTTCTTAAAGCATTGAATGAGCTCGGTATGCTGAATACCGAAGAAGTAGCGAAATATTTGTCGGGTCCAAATGTTGCTGTCTTTACCAATCTCAATGCTTTTGAAGCTAAACTTGTAATGGATAAAATAGCTATACCTCATAGAGTTAAACCTGGAGACAAGATTGAAAATGAAATAGTTGTTCCGCCAATGAGAACAGAACTGAAACCAGGCCCGATTATGAGTCTCTTTGGAAGACTCAAGATACCCATACAAGTTATAGATGGAGTTATATGGATTATGAGAGAAGCAACTATAGCGAAACCAGGCGATATAGTTACGCAAGAGCTAGCGTCGCTATTTGATAAACTCGGTATAGAGCCTAAACTTTTAAAGCCAAAGATTAAGTTAGCATATGAAAGAGGACTCATAATACCTGCCGATAAACTTGTTATAGATGTAGAGGGTGTGAAGAATAGCATCACTGATGGTGTAAGGACTGCGCTATCTCTAGCATTAGAAGTTGTGGTTCCAGAACCAGATGTCATTAAGTTATCGATATCAAGAGCATATACAAGAGCATGTAGTTTAGCTGTAGAGACGGGTGTAGTTACAAGAGATACAGCACCTTTAGTGTTTAGTGTAGCATTAATGAAGGCATACACATTAGCATCAGTACTAGCACAAAGAATACCGGAATTATCATCAGCCGTACCTACTATGCAGATACAACAAGTACAGCAAAAGTTAGAGGAAACCAAAGAGGTAAAGGAAGAAAAGAAAGAAGAGAAAGCAGAAGCTTCAGAGGCACAGTTAGCAGAAGGTCTAGCAGCTCTCTTTGGCTAAACATTTTAGCCACCGAATATATCCCTCTTTTCATTAGAAGATAGATGAGACAGTTAATTGTATACAATGTCACATAGTCTAGATAATCTAGTGTAGCATCTACCAATCTAGTCTAGATCTAAGTAGCTTTAGTAGGTTAAAACTATCTTAACTATACCTCTATATTCGCATGTTCATTGCGTAGATCTTCTTCATTTTTGTGAAGTCTTCCCATGAGTTCTGCTATAATTGAGTCCAAGAAGACCATGGTACAGTCTTCAAATAGAGTCCCTAAAGGTGCTAAAGGTTCATGTATGCCTAACACTTGTCGAGCAAAATAATCCTCTATTGCGCTAACCTTAGTTCTACCAGGCACCTCTACAACAATATCTGCAAGTTTAGCTAATGGTGAATCTATATACGTAGTTATAGCCACAACTATAGCTCCAACTTGTTTAGCAGCTTCAGCTGCTGTAACTATGAGAGCTGTTCTACCAGAACCAGATATAGCTATAGCTATATCATTCTTTCTCACAGGCGAGATAATTGTGTCACCGAGAACATATACATCAAAACCTAGATGCTTTAAACGCAAAGCAAATGCTCTTCCAACAAGACCACTTCTTCCAGCACCCATAACTAAAACTTTCCTAGATTCATGATACGCCTTAACCAGAACCTCTACGAATTGTTCAACCTGACTCCTCCTTAGGATTAACAATGAATTCGAAATAAAGTTCGCTATCTGTAGATAAGCTCTATAAAATGTAGGTAACGATTCACTAATACCAGGATCACTCAATACCGAATCCCACTACAAAATTATCCTAAGAAAACTTTATAAGCCTAAGCATAAATGGTGCAAAACAAACTAAAATAATAAAAATTAATAAAGGTTAACAACAACACATTATACTAAAGCCGCCGTAGCTCAGCGGGTAGAGCGCCGGCCTTGTAAGCCGGTGGTCGCGGGTTCAAATCCCGCCGGCGGCTCCAGCAATAGAACTACATTCAATTCTCCTAAGTATTCTCCGAAGTTGTATTATTGTAATAAGTATCGGTCATACAAAACCATTAGGCCCAATATAAATACAGATATTTTGCATTCTTTGATCTCGAATCTTTGAAGCGTTTTTGTATCAATATCATAACCAAACTATTTTTACCAATTATACAAGAATTAGGTAAAGCTATGCTATTACATGATTTCATCTATATATTAATCCTATCAATGCTTTAATGTTTAGCTAAGAATATCTACAAAGATACTATTTTTTCTTGATGTATACTATAACCGTTATCGCTATTAGTATTATTAAAGAGTGTTGTTGCTATTACCAGAGGCTTTATGGTTTGTGTAACTGTTTTTATATTCTTTCTATTTCCAAGAATACTGTTGTGTGCTGTATTAGGTATATGGTAGATATCTTTATGGGTTATAGTCATAGTGTATGTAATTATCTGTGTAATTATCTGTGATAGTTATTTGAGGATATGGATCCTATAACCAGTAATATTTTGTATTCATTACATTAGTTTCCAAGATTCGTGATCAACATAATGAAATGTCCCAATAGATTTTGAAATCAACAGATTTACCAAGGTTCTCTAAAGCTATAGCTTAAGATTTGCCTACATAAATATTGATGCGAAATTATCTTTTGACTCTGCTCCAATCCAATAGTTGGCTATATCCTTACATTACCTAGAAATAAAATACATTGGGTTCATCATTGCTACAAGAGTTTTCAGTTTAGGGTCTATCGAAGCCTCTGGATCCCTGTAGCTATACGAAGAGAATAGTGAGTAATATGCAAAGCATTTGTTGTTTCATTACCAAACAGTAGGTTCTCTAGATAATGTCTAGAGAGATCCGGGCTTAAGCATCTTTAGGGGTATCTCAGTTTAGTTACTTAGGTTTGTCTACAGAAGATGGGTCTCAGGTCTTGAGGTTTGATTCTCTTCTGTTATGTTGCTAGTATTTCTTCTGCTGGTATTCCTTTCTGTTTTTTCAGTAGTATTAATGATGTTAATGTGAATAGTGTTATCCATAGTACTTGTACTATCCAAGCGTGTAGGGGCTCTACTGGAGTGAAATCACTACCACTATATGCTAGTGGCTTGTCGTAGGGTGGCTTGATGTTAGCAGAGTAGTAAAACAGAAGTGACATTGCTGATACAAAGGGTGTATAGTGATATACTTCTCCACCTACATATACACTTAGTAGTGAGAGAGCCATGCTAAGGGTAAATGGGATGTATGATATCTTGGTGATTAAACCGGGTTTTCTAAGAACTACTGCTGTTAGACCCAGGGTCATTGATAGTAGGTAGATTAATAAACCATATACAATACTCGCTAGAGCTAAACCTAGTGGATTCTCGGGAAGTATTAGTTTATCGAATCTATGGCTAAACATTGCTGTACAAACAGTAAAGAGTATCAAGAAGCTTATTAGTAGTGCTACAAGAGAACCGACAACTAATTCTAGTAGGATCCGTCTACTTGTTATTTTAGAGAACTTAGATAAGTATCTCAATGGTAGAGTTGAGTTGTAGACATAATGAACAAGTCCAATAGAGGTAGAGCCAAACGATATTACTACAACTGTGGCAAACCATCCACCAGAATAGCCTTTCACTACATTGTTCCATGCTTCATCAATAATATTGTTTATCATATCTGGTGAAACACCACGATTTAGCAGTATCTCGCGTAAAGTATCTACTGTTAAGTTGCGTGAAAACGCATATGCTCCCATAAAAGCCCAAAACAATGTGAAGAATATCGAGAAGAACCAGAACTCATAGCTGGTTAAGATGTGTTTGGTTAAGACTCTATATAATCTGCTTACTGCCATGTTATCACTTCATAGAGTTTATCTAGAGAGTCTAGTTCTGATAGCGGAATACCGTTTACTTTGTTCAAGTAGATTGATTTATCTTCTAGTTTGAGCTCCAACAATGTGTCTAATCCTCTGCTCAGGGATATTCTTGACGATACTAACTCATTTACACTGATAACCCCATATACATGGCCACGAACCATAAGATAGACGTTCCATTCACTCATTTGTTTGAGCAACCAAGTTGTATGAGTATTTAGCAATACTGTACCCCTATAGTTTATTATCTCCTTGAGGAGAAGCACTCTCTTAGCTGGGTCAACGCTTTCAAATGGCTCATCTAGGAGAACATACCTTGCATTAGTGGATAGAGCTATCAAGTCGTATAGTAGTGTCTGGGTCCCAGTTGAAAGCTTGTAAGGTTTTTTATCTAGATCTCTAGCTATGTTGAAGAACCGTACCAAATCATTGAACCTACCGAAATCACCACCCTGAAGATCGAGGTAAAGAGAGGCGAGTTCCCATGCAGAAGCAACATATTGTATATACACTTCACGAAGATTAGTTGAAATTAAGCCGGGGGATCCACGTATTGTCTCTAAATCTAAATCATCTATTTTAACCTCACCCTTGACAGTAGGAGTTATACCGATAATAGTTCTAAACAGAGTTGTCTTGCCACTTCCATTAGGACCCAACACAATAGTATTAGAAGAGATCTCCATGTTGATATCCTTCAATATGTAGCTACCTCTTGAGTAACCTGAGTAAACATTATGGAGACTAATCGGCATAAAACTGCACCTAGGTCACCAATGCAACTTCATTGGAGTTATGTGGAGCAGGATATTTAAATTTTTCCTAAATAGAGTGTCTAGAATTGAGCGGTTATCCTCATTGCATTTAATGTTCGATAATGCTAGAGTTTCATGCTGGTTAGAATTATTACCTTTAGTAGCGGAGTTGGTCTAGATCTGGTGGTGAATTTATGGAAATAGACGGGATACCTAGTGAAGATAGGAGCAGCGTTATTGAAGTCTTGAAGAAAGGTGTAGATATCTATAACAAGTATAGAGCTCCTGAAGCTACAGGGGTTATAGAGGATGTTAACGGTGAGCATGTTGGTATGAAATTTTTTGGACATTTTTGTAGAACTTGTGGAGTTATTGACTGGATTGAAGATTATGTCTACATAGTTAAAGATTTAGGTATAGATATAGATATTGTCGATATCGATCATGAAGCTGATAGTGATTACATTATGGTGAAATTCAGAATCAGGGGTAGTGTTAAGGAATATGAGAAATAATCTGCTATAGATTTTGAGCTACTCATTAGTAACACAATGGAAATGGTTTTATCATGTGTAGATACACAATGATAATGTTCTACATATACAAGTCACTCTATCCATAAACTATTTCACCTATATTACTCTTAACATCGTACCCCGGTATAGACTTCAGTATCTCTAGTGTTTTTCCAGTTTTGAGGAACTCGATGAATTTCGTTATAACCGGTTCATCTAGACTATCTCTATGTATAGCGAAATCGTATTCTTCCCAAGTCAGCGGCATATAGTCTAGATTGTAGAGTATGGCTGCATACTCTACACATATCCCTACATCAGCTCTTCCTTGCGCTATTGCTGCAGCTACTCCTGTATGGCTAGTAACTTCATATGTATAACCATCTATCTTTTTTATAAGATTTTCGAAAGAGATTCCCAGTTCTTTTGCCAACTCCTTGAGCATTATATCTAGTATAGTTCTTGTTCCAGATCCTTGGTTTCTATTAACAATCCTTATATCGCTTCTAATGAAATCTCTAACACTTTTAATACCTTTAGGATTGCCGCGCTGAAAAGCTATTACAAGCCTTCTTCTGTATCCAGATAGAAGTACAAGATCCTTGTACTGCATTACGTAAGGTAGGTTGTATTCTTTTGATTCTGGATGTAGAAGATGTATGGGTGCTATATCGCCATAACCTTTAGCTACATGAATAAGACCTGCTAGAGAACCTACATACAGTAGCTTGACTCTATTCATAATGTTTGCATGTTTAATCAGTAATGGTAAGATCACATCATGACTTCCTATGAATACTGCTTCTCTATATACTGGATTAAACATAACGATATCGACTTCTTCTCCTTCCTCTACAATTTCTATACCCCTACCTACAATAGCTACACCATCAGCTCTAATTATTGGTGTAATACTTCCTGAACGATATGGAATTGGTATAGCTATATAATCTGAATTGCGTCTAGCTATAGCTATAGGTATATAGAGGGTTTTACCAGCATCCTTACGTATCCTCTGTGTCATTCTAGCTTTCAGATTGCTATAGATATTTGGTGACTCTATTCCACTAAGTTTTTCAACAATATAGCGTAGAAGAGTTATAGATACTGATATTGCAGAAAATGGAAATCCTGGCAGCCCCATAATAATTTTGCCTCTAGAAACACCTATAACTGTCGGCTTACCAGGTTTAACCTCTAGTCCATGGACCAAGATAGTACCAACATCTTCGATGACGCGGTACACAACATCATCAATACCTGCTGAAGTACCTCCAGAAGTTATAATCATATCGTATTCCTCTAGAGCCTTAGTCACTATACTTTTCAGAATTTCTCTATCATCAGGCACAATGCCAAGGTAATAAGCATCAGCACCTATAGATCTTAAGTATGATGTTACAGCAAATCCATTATAATCATAGACTTGTCCATATCTAAGATGTTGCCCCGGTTCAGCAATTTCATTACCTGTCGATATTACGGCTATACGTGGTTTTAGATAAACATCTATACTACTGTAACCTAATGCAGCAAGTATCCCTATATCGAAAGGTGTTATCCTAGTTCCCTTCATTAGAACAAGTTCGCCACGAGATATATCGCTACCTGCTATAGCCACATTCTCTAGAGGTGATGCCGCTCTATAGATATACACATAATCATTTTCTCTAGATGTGTATTCCTCCATAACAACAGAATTGCATCCTCTAGGTATAGCAGCTCCTGTAGCTATTTCTACTGCCTTGAATCTTGCAACATTGTACTGAGGTATTTCACCAACCTTTAAAGAACCTATAATCTGTAGCCTTACTGGTCTAGACTCATATGCACCATAGGTGTCTTCAGCTTTAACAGCATATCCATCAACTTCAGATCTATCAAATGGCGGGTAATCAATAGAGGCATACACGTCAACTGCAAGTACACGTCCCAAAGAGTCTAGGATATTGACTTGCTCTATTCCTCGTGGTGAAAGCGATACATTATGTTCAATTATTTCAATAGCTTCGTTGAGAGAAACCAGCTTATGGAATAACCTCCTCATAACTATCCCACCTAATAAATCAATTCTACATCAACATATTGACCCTCATCAAAACCCTCTAGATTAGATGGAACAACTACCACACCATCACTATCCAACAATGATGAAATCATACCTGAACCCATAGAAGCTAGAGGCTCTGCACAAAACTCATTACCACACTTAGTTAATTTAACTCTAGTAAAGGTTGTATATCCAGCTATATTAGCAATACGTTTAGTTAATTTAGCATAAATACGTCGTCTAGGTACAACAATACCGAGGACTCTCTCTATTACCGGTAATACGAAGAACTTAAAGCCAAAAAATGCTGCTACCGGAAATCCTGAGAGCATAAAAACAGGCTTTCCATTAACAACACCAGCACTAGTAGGTCTTCCAGGCCTCATAGATATACCCCGTACTACCAATTTACCACCTATACTTTCAATACTTTCGATTGATAGATCATGGGCTGAAGGACCAGCACCACCAGTAACTATAACTACATGACACAACTTGACACTCTTTTCTAATGCTGATACAATTTCATGTCGAGAGTCCTTCGCTATACCTATATACATGGGTTCAAAGAAGTTCAACATATCCATGTAACTTTTAAGCAGAAACGCTGTAGAATTAAATACAAGTCCTTTAGAATGAACTGTTTCAGCATCAATAGATCCTATCTCTACAACTTCATCACCTGTAGACACTATACAGACACGAATTTTTTCATACACCTCTAGCTTACTGATACCGAGCGCAACTAGAGCAGCTATATGTTTAGGCTCTATAACATGTCCCTTCCTAACTATAACTCTTCCTAGAGCTATATCTTCACCACGTATAGCAACATTTGCATAAACATTAACACTTTTCATAATGTAGACAATATCTCCACTCTCTATAGCATCCTCAAGCATGACTACAGCATTTGCTCCTGAAGGTAGAGGAACACCTGTATATATCTTGACAGCTTCTCCAGAACCTATAGAGATTTTATTGAATGTAGTGAATGTGGCCTCTCCAACAATCCTTAAAGCTATAGGGTTGTGCTCTGAAGCACCATAAGTGTCTTCAGCTTTAACAGCATATCCATCAACAACACTTCTATCAACAAAGGGCAGAGGATACTCAGCAACAATATCTCTTGAAGATAAACGAAGTAGTGCATTAACAACATCTATACATTCGCTAGATAATTCTATAATTATCTCTCTAGACATTTTAGCTATAGCTTCATTTAGGTCAATTAATCTATGGAGCTTCTTATTCACAGCGTTATGCACCATCACCTTAGTACTCACTTAATTACAGATATTAAGACTTATGGGTAAAGTACCTACATTATTTTTATAACTGTCTAGACATCAACATAAGTCTAACCATCTTCACACCTCTAATCTTCTCGATATCCTCTAAAAATTTCTTTATAGTCTTAGACAATCCTCTAACTATAATTATGATTAGGCAGTTCCTTAGATCAAGATGAATATGGAGAGAAGAAACTATGATATCTATGTACTTATGCTGAAGATCTGTTAACTCTTCATCAACATGACCCACTTCATGATCATAGATAATACCTATCGCACCAACAACATCACCTTCTGTTCTCCAACGATACTCAGCTATATAGAGTCTCAAACCCTCTTGCACAACTTTAGATACAGAATCTATTCCTATCTCATTCATTATTCTTGTAATCTCTTCCGCTAGTTCCTTAGGAATATAAACACCTATTCTCATAGGCTTTGAAGACAATATAGATCCACCTTAAAACCATATAAAAATAGTCTACACAATCTAATAAAACTTATGACCAGAAAACATAGCGTAGCTCTATGCAGATGTCCTAATACCTTTCTTACTCAACTTCTTCAAACACTTATCACAGAACATATAACCTTTCTTATCCACATCATAAACACTATTACTGAAATTCATTACACATCCAGGAGACTTACAATGTTCTAGACCTAAAAGATGTCCAAGTTCATGAATAACTTCTTTCACTACCCTATGCAAGTAGTTATTGAAGTTGGTACCAAACCTTAAACGGTAAAGAAATACAGCAGCAGATCTCAACCACGGTATAGCTAAACCAAAAACAAAATTCAGACCTTCAACATACGCATCAACATCAGCTAAAAGAATACCGAAACAATCCATTTTAACTAACTCTGAAACTCTATAGACAATACCATCAGCAAGATACTGACCCCTACCATAGTTATAGAAATGCTCAGGAATAACCACAACATCTTCAAATATCTCAACACTACAATCAACAAAAACATCCTTCAGAACAGTTTTACATGATCTTACCACCTCTTCCTCAACTCCTTGAGATCGAAACATAATTATACACAGACCCATGAATAACTACCTTACTACCATGAACCATGATATCAGTAACAAGCTAGTTGATAATATATCATATATAGAAAGGTACAAAAACACTAAACGACTGTGTAGCCCCACTGTATGTAGTGGTTTGATGTTGATTAGATAGATGTATGCCACCAGATAAACCTACCCCTAGGGCTTTACCACCCTTGAGGTGGGTTCACCTGGTAGTATACATCTATCTAGTCAACATCAAACCACTACATACAGCAGGTCTGGCCCATACTTAATATTGCTACCTCCTAATATAATAAGGTTGTGAGTCATAATTTACTAGGTTTGAGCCAAGTAATACTCAGTTTACTTTGATCGTTTCTTTCCATAGGTATTATCTAGTGTATGTTTATAAATGAATATTTTAAATGTTAACAAGTTCTAGTTTGTTTTAACTGTGTGACATTTAATTCTGAATAACCTTCGTTCTTTGTGGTGCTGAAGCTGAATAAATTCAGGTTGAATGAAGAAGTTATTGCAAGATTGTTCATAGATAAGCTTTGTGGTCTTGGATATAAGATTTATGGTAATATAAGGTTAGATGGAATAGAAATAGATGTTCTGGCTGTAGAACCTGCCATAGATAGGCCTTTAATTCATGTATACGAGATAAAGACGAGACCTAAAATAATGCTTATTGATCAGCTTAGTAAAAGGATTCATATAGCCGATTACCTGTATGTTGTTGTTCCTGTAACTCTCTATCCATGGATCGTGAAAAAAGTAGGTGGACCCATAGGTGTAGTGATGTATACCGGAAATGATTTTCACATAATCAAGAAGGCAGATTTTTTAGGTAATGGTGTACATGTTATAGAGTTGATGAAGAAGTATGGAGAGTGTAACGTTGAATGTAATAACATGGTGTATTAATGTTGCTCTGAAGAACATTTCTTTCAGCTGTAAAGATACAGTCTCTTGAATAGAGGTATTCATAGGTTTATGTTATTCAAATGATTTCTGGATACTATGTCATTGAATGAGGAAAATGCTAGCACAGATCCCTTTACCAGTTAATGGCATCTGATGAAGTATAAGAATTAAACTATTAAATAGTACAAGACGTAGTTAATGGTATAGATTGAACCAATGGTCTAAGCTTTTGATTAAGTGATAAGAATTAAGGTGGTAGAATAATATATAGATTAATGCATTACTTAATGTAGATTATACCCCTCATAATAGTAAAGATATCAAAGTTCTGAATATCGATTACTTTATTATATAACTGATCATATTACAACCTTACTTGATTTCAGTAAGGGTTGAGATCGTCATCTATCTGTATTGGAGTCATTCATCATCTAATTTCGAAAAGTTTTGTGGAAGTAGATAAATTTATTTACTGAGTGAGAAAGCTATTTCTAGCCTCGGTGCCCGTGTAAACATGGTCCCGTTGTCACGGGACTCTATGTGCACGGGGCGGGCCACCCCCGGCCCTTGCTAGTCCTTACATAATTGTACTGTTTCATTTCTATCTATATTTAAAATGTTTTGAGCTGAACCTTGATTTAGAGCTAGTTCAGCAAATCCAAAACTGTTTTCATATAAAACTATCGAGCCTTTGGGGGCTAGGGAAAACACTTCTGCTACTTCTGTCACAAACTTTCTATTGTTAGTAATTAACAATATTTTGGTGCCCATGTCTACCCCAAGAAGCTGCTTAAGTTTATTGAAATATGTTGAGAGCACTATATTGCCGAATTTGTCTATGTATACTGCTTTGAGCTTTACACATTTACCAGATTTCTCTATATAGTCTACATCTATACCTAGATCAACTATAGATTGAGGCTCTATCTTTCTTCCGATATTATCTAGAGGAAGACCACAAACAATATGTGAAGCAATGGGCATGAATATATCTCTCCCGTGAAATGATTTGGAGGTGGGTTTTCTAAAGTACTTCTCATTCTCTATTAGGTATACTGAAACAATACCATCATCTCTTATCGATGGTGTCAACAACCCATTGTCTGGACCTATAAAGATATAATTTTTAGTCGCTATCGCTATAGCTCTTCTACTGCTTCCAACACCAGGATCAACTATCGCAACAAATACCGTACCTCTGGGAAAGTATCTATACGTAATGTATAGCATGAAGGCGGCACCCTCTATATCGAAACTATTAACGGTATGAACAATGTCTACAATCTTCACATACGGACATATGTCGAGTGCTACAGCCTTCATCATGGCTACATAAGGATCATTTAATCCAAAATCAGTCAGAATAGCTATAATACCGCAAGGAGTAATGTCTATTACCATTTTTCTTCACACATCTGTTATATGTTTTCATCAGTTCGGGGAGTTTAAATCATTAATATCATTCCGTCTTGAACTCATCATCTAGAGAATCTCTTGGGTTTAGAACTAATTAAGCAATATGTACATATCCTTCTAACACCATCTATATCGATAGAACATGAACTACAGATCTTGCGTCCACATATCATACAGTTACCTATTGATAGAAAATTGCGACATATGCTACATTCACTATCTATACATAAAAAACATCGTTTTCTCAGAGAATTGTAGTGTTTTTCGCAAACATATCTTCCACATACGTTACATCTGTAACGTGAAGCTCTTTCTCCACATAGTTCACAAAACATCGGATACACATATAATCCCCGTAGAGTATCGAATACTATTGGGATGACCTAGGAGCAGTACTGATTGATGATGGAGGTGGAGCGATAGGGACCGCTATATAGCGTATATTGTCTGTAGATCTTTGATTTTTTTCAGAACTTCAACAGCTCTATAATCTTTAGATGATACGTATATATGTTTACAACTCTTTAAAATACTGTAGATCTTCTCTACACCATTCTCTATATACACTCTAACACCAATATCTATATGTCTTGTGAATACATCTCTATGTGCGAAAACATTGTCAACATTATCTGATATAAATATCAATGTAAAGAACTCTGATTTAATTATTCGTGTTTGTTGAGCAACTACGTTAACAAGTTCATCCATAAGAGCATCAGATAGTTCTTCCGATAATATGCAACAGATCATTTTTCAAATACCCATTTACTTCCCTCTTTATAATCAAATACTCTTATCCCTAACTTCAGCAGCTCTTCTCTTATCCTATCACTTATCTCATAATCTTTCCTCTTTCTAAGCTCTGTTCTAATTCTAAGAATAAGGTCAACAAGTTTTTCAACAAGCTGTATATCTAGTTCAATCTTTTCACCGAGATACTTATCTAAAACTCCCACAACTTTGTCTATACTATATAGAATAGAATAAGCACGCAAAGCTAGAGCCTGGTTTTCCTTAGGTTCAATATCTCTAAATACTGTTGTTATAAGGTTGTTCAGAGCCTCCATAGCTTTCGGGGTATTGAAATCATTAGACATAGATTCATGGAACTGCATATTTATTTCTTCTAAAAGCCTTAACACATTTATCTCGGAATCGCTAAGCTTATGGGAAGCATTAGAGCTTCTGATAATTTTCTTTAGAGATTCGGTGGCAACTACTAGCCTTTTGTATACTTCGCGATGTTGGTTAAGAGCATCTTCATTGAATTCTATCTGCTTTCTGTAATGTGCAGAAAAGGTCCACAGCCTAAGGACTTCAGTACCCCATTTATCTATAGCTTCTTTAGCATAAATGATGTTGCCAAGGCTTTTACTCATTTTCTCTCCACGAATCGTGAGGTAGCCTACATGTATCCAATATCTGACCCATGGCTTGATACCAAAAGCTGCTTCAGCCATAGCTATCTCGTTTTCATGATGCGGAAATACCAGATCTTGACCTCCACCATGTATATCGAATTGAGGTCCTAGATACCTACTGCTCATGACAGCGCATTCTGTATGCCATCCAGGTCTACCTCTACCCCATGGAGATTCCCACCAAGGTTCACCAGGTTTGGATACCTTCCATAGAGCGAAATCATATGGATGCTTCTTCTCATAAAGATATTCTTCTTCTTGTCTCCATTCATTAGACAATATTCTACCTGAAAGTTTTCCGTAATCATCAACTACAGATAGATCGAAATATACAGAACCACTGGGTGCTACATAAGCATATCCCTTGTCTACAAGTTTTTGGACAAATTCTATTATTTCGTTTATATGTGAAGATACTGTTGGATGAATATCTACATTTATGTTTAATGCTTTTAATACCTCTAGGTATTCCCTAGTATAATGTTCAGCTATGGTGTTCCATGTCGTACCCTCATCTTGTGATCGTTTTATTATTTTATCGTCTATATCCGTGATATTCTGCACATGAATAAAGCTGTAACCTTTCGATATAATGTATCTCTTTATGAAGTCAAATGCAAGGTAGGCCCTTATGTGACCTAGATGTGTATGGTCGTAGACTGTAGGTCCACAGAAATAAGCTTTAACTATGTATCTGTCTAGAGGTTCCAGTGGCTCAATTCTCTTAGTTAATGTATTGTATAGAGTTATTGACACAAATGTTTTTCACCGGAATTAAGTTGATTAGTTACAAGTTATAGCTTTTTCGTTCTTTAAAATTATTTTAAGCTCCTTAAGTATTGGAATCTCGATAAACTTCTTGTCTGGGAGAATATCCCAGATAATTCCTCTAGGTTTTCTTGGTCTAGGGGTTATGGATGTAATTTTAGTTGGAGTAACGATAATGTCAACACCTATATCATGTTCTTCAATAGGTATATAGTCATCAACTATCTGTTCATCGTGAACTGTTGTAACAACATAGGTATCTTCGTCTATCTTACATAATGATCTAAGAATAGCATACTCAATTTCAGCATAACCCTCTCCTTTACCAAGACGTGCACCACTAGTGTTAACAGCTACAGAGCCTACTACAACTAGGTCTATCTTAGGTAACGATAATAAATCTACAGAGACCCCATACTTATAGGCACCAGATATTGTGCTAGCTTCAGCAATCTTATCTCTAGGTATTTTCAATGGATCGAGCAGAATAAACCCGTTCCTTATGCGTGGTGTAGGCATAATCACAACCTTGTTCTGTAGTAATGCTAGATATCGTACATGTTTTTGAGGAGAATCAGGGTTAACCTTCACTACACGAGCCTTTATAAATACATCGAGATGAGACAGTCTATGTGCAGCTACATCTGCTCCAACAAAATTTGGTATCCTGTGATATACTGGTCTTGGGAATAATGCTATGTTCTTCTCCTCTAGAGTCCTCCAAACCTTTTCTCTAATTCTAGCCTTAATTTCTTTCACATCAGTCATAAATAGTCACGTACTAAAGCAGGGTTACCTACACAAAACTTGTTAGAGCTGTAATCAACTTAAATATTCTGTTGTGATTCTCTTTTCTTAAAGGTGCAGAAGGTGTCGCACTATCAGAGAAGAAGACCTATTACGGTACTAGATAGCAGATTTGAAGGTAGGAGTCTTGAGTTATACACATTAGATGGTGAGAAGCTTCTTGGTTTAGTAGATGAGGTTTCACAGAACGAGATAGGGATGCTTGTGGAAGGAAGTCCTGTGATAATTCCTAGAAGCTCTATACTCTATATAGCTACAGGTTTAAGTGATATCCATGGACATGGGGAGTGCTGTGAATCTGAGTATGTTCTAGACGAAGATCTCATAGGGTCGGAAGTATCTGTAAAACTTGTTAATGGTGGAGAAGTGAGTGGCAGGGTTATGAAACTTACTAGAAGTGAGATAGGTATTGTACAAGGTAATAGAGCTGTAATAGTTCCTAGAACAAGCATAATTTATGTAAAGATTCTGAGGCGTTAGATATGAAATTTAATGTTGTTATAACATATGAGCCTGGAATAAACAATAGTGATTGGGTGTTTTCGCAACTTAATAGCTGTATAGGTACATCTTATGTTGTAGCAAAGGTTAGAAGCTCTATAATCTTACTAAATGTTCAAGATCCCTATACTTTTTGGTATAATTTAAGGGTATGCATAGATGGTAAGGAAACACCTATACATAGAATCATACCTGTGGATGAAGTTGTAGATCCTATAGTAGATAAGGTAGCAGCTATCGCTAGAGAATATGCGCTAAAAAGGATACCTATTGGCGCCACATTTAGAATAACACTTCATGGTCATCTCTACGCAGTTGATGAAAGAGGTAGACTTGTTAAAATGCATAGTATTGATGCTATAAGGGTTATAGCACAAGACATAGATCGTAAAGTAGACTTAAAGAATCCTCAATGGGTTATCTATGTAAGAAGTGTATCGACTAGAAGATGGCAAAAAGTAGCTATTCTTAGTGTTGCGAGATCTTATGTGTTTAAGAATATTAGGGTTGCCGAAATTCAAAACCCGATATAGATGAAAATAACGGTAATAGTTTGTTATAGTGATTAGGTTCATACTATCTTCTGATCATCTTTGCTACTCAATTTCTCTAATCTGATCAAATAAATTCCTGCGACTATTAAAGCTATCGATAATAGTGATAGAATTAGAACTAGTTGAGGGACTTTGCTGATTGAAGTAAAGAGTATATTGATTAATAGGTTCTTTACATCATAAACATCGTTATTGGTTATATTAACGGGTTTCCACAAAGAATTGTTCATGAGCTGAAACCATATTTCTCAACTATTGATTGAAGTTTGTACGTATCAGTCGTATAGAGTCTATACGCTTGTTTCGAGTTTTTGTCATGGATCTCTACATAACCTTTCTTGTGATCTACTTTAACACTATATCTGTTCTTATCCATAGGGAATGGGATCCAGACATTAGCATAACGAATACCTGTAGAAAGTATCTCGTACCTAGTTAAGGGTATTACGATCCTCTTGGGCATAAATATGTACCTTAGTCCATACATCATGCCCCACATAATACCATAGAAAGCAAGGTAACGCAAAAACTTCTCTGGATATGGTGCTGAATCAATAATTAGTATATTTGATAACGGGGGTATTATTATGAACCATAATATGAATGGCACCATCATAAATATGAATGTGCTTCTCATCTGTTTTCTTATCTCGTTAAGCAGTTCCTGGTCACGCATAACTATATCCATAACAGCTTTTTCATCACATCTAAATAGAACAGTTCCTCTGAATTCTGAAGCAATCTTTCTCGATCGGATCCTAGGCATTAGGTTCATTAAGGTTATCAAGGCTATTGTGTATAAGAGAAATACTATCCATAGGTTTTCTCTTGGTAGAAATGTTGAAACTATTGAGAAGAACAGTAAGGGTAGGATTGTTAATGCTGTAGAGGTTACCTTGCTATTCATGGTATGCATCACCGATTTGCTTATAATTCAGTTTCAGCATATATAAGGTTAAGGTAGATTTTATATAGGGTACAAAAATATTTTCAACTCAGGGTTTCGCCAACCTTCTTAGTGATTATGATCTTATCGCTATCCATCTTTATAATCACATTTTCAATTATTTTCTTAAACCTACACACATCACATATGTATGTGTACTTCATGGACACAATCTTTGGTTTGTTCTCTGATTCTATTACTAATCTTAAATTGTTTTTACACTTTGGACATACATTGACGACTCTTCTGTCTATATGCATCGCTATACACCACCACTGTTCTTGGCAACAGTTGCTGGACGCGCTTTGTTGCTTAACATACAGTTTTTTATTCAGCTACATAAACTTTTTGTTTCTAGAACAACTTTGTCACTGTCTGGGTGAGTATCATAGCGCTATTTAAGTTGAAATTGAATAGGCTGGTTAGATATTTAACAGATGCTTTGGAGTTTGATGTTGATTTCATTGTGTTGAAGAACACAAACTCTTTAAAATATGTGTTCTCTGAGATTTATTATCCTCCGCCAGAGGAGATTGCCGTACATAGGGTTTTGTTTGATGTACGTAGTAATTCTATCGATATATATGTTTCTCCTCTTGAGCACTATAGAATTCAAGAGATCTATGGAGATAGTGATGCAAATGTTTATTCAGTCTTATCATCATGTATAGATATACCCCAAGACATAAAATGTGTTGAGAAATCATCGCTCGATAGTATACTCATGGGCAAAGATTCTCGATATAAGCGTGTAGCTATCGATGATACATCAATATGTGAAGAGACGATATGTATAGATATAAGTAAAATAATTAGGAAGATACGACGGACTAAGATGGTAGAAGAACTCGAGATAATAAAGAAAGCGGTAGAGATAGCGGAAACTGCTCTACAAAATGTTGTACCGTGCATTATTCAAGGCATTAGTGAATTAATGTTAGCATCATTGATTGAAAATGAAGCTAGGAAGTTAGGGGCAGAAGGATTTGCTTTTAGTCCAATAATAGCTATTGGCGAGAATGCGGCTAAACCACACCACATACCGTCAAAGAGGTCTTTCACTGGAAGAGAACCTATATTGGTAGATTTTGGTGTAAGGATATCGGGATACGTATGCGATATTACTAGAGTAATAATGCCAAAGAATATCAATAGCGAGTATAGCAAGATCTTAGATATCATTGAAGATGCAGTAGAATACGCTATATCCTTAGCTAGAGAAGGTACTGAATGTAGCAAAATTGATGAAGAGGTGAGGAACATGTTCAAAAAACTGGATCTCCATAGGTATTTCCTACATGGTCTTGGTCACGGCATTGGTATTGATGTACATGAAGAACCCCGTATAACCAGAAGTTCTAAAGATATTCTCATAGAAGGAGATGTAATAACCATAGAACCAGGGATCTATGTCTACGGTAAATATGGATTTAGATTAGAAGATGACATCTTAGTTAGTAAGAATGGATGTGATGTTTTTTCGAAAACAAAAAGAGTGTTAGAGTTGTGGTAACTATGAAGCAGATAAAGATGTTTGAACCCATCATAGATAATGAAGAGATAGATGCTGTAGTAAATGTCCTGAAATCTAGATGGCTAGCTCATGGACCTGAGGTAGAGTCATTTGAAAAAGAATTTGCTGAATACATAGGTGTTAGATATGCGGCAGCTGTAAGCAATGGAACTGTAGCTTTGATGTTGGCTCTAAAAGCTCTTGGAGTAGGTAGCGGTGATGTCGTGTTGGTACCTGATTACACGTTTATAGCTACAGCAACCTCAGTCCTTATGGTAAATGCTATTCCTCGATTTGTAGACGTAGATATAGAAACATTCAATATCAATCCAGAAGACATTCTAAGTAATCTAGATGGAAATATACGTGCAATCATGGTAGTTCATCTCTTTGGCCATCCAGCTGACATGAAGATAATAAAGGATATAGCGGAAGATAAAAATATTGTATTAATAGAAGATGTAGCACAAGCGCATGGCGCTGAAGCTTATGGTAGAAAGGTGGGATCTTTTGGTGATGCAGCTATATTCAGTTTCTATGCTACTAAAAATATGACTACAGGTGAAGGAGGAATAGTGGTTTCAGATAATAAAGCTGTTATAGAGAAAGTAAAGCTCTTAAGAAACCACGGTCAGAGTGCAAGGTATATTCACATTGAGCTCGGTGGAAACTATAGATTAACATCAATACAAGCAGCGCTGGGGAAGGCGCAGCTTAGGAAACTGGATAGACTCAACGATATAAGGAGAGCTCATGCATATAGGTATAACACTCTTTTAGGGAATGTAAAAGCCGTGGATACACCTGTAGAAAAATCTTGGGCTAAACATGTATACCATGTTTATGCACTAAAGTTTAAAGATGGATTATGTAGAGATGCTGTATACAGCTGTATGTTGAATAAAGGAATTGAGGTAGCAATACACTATCCTCTACCTATACACAAGCAACCGTTGTTTAAAGCTATTGGCTACAAAGAATGTTGTATTAATTCATCGCATCTAGCATCCGTTGAGTTAAGCTTACCCATTCATCCCAAGCTAAACGAAGAAGATATAGAGCTTATTGTCAAAACTTTAAAAGAATGTATAGAAATTTACTGCAGTAACTCTATATAGCTCTATAGACATGATTATACTAGGGTCAAGATTGAGACCTTTTGTAATAATTACGCATAGAGATCTTGATGGGGTAGCTAGTGCATCGCTTTACATATACTGTAAAAATCTTTCTGAAGACATGTATAGAGTAATCTTTATAGAACCCAACAAGATCTTGGATGTATTCAGAAAATATTATAAAAAGAATAGAAATTATGTGATAATAGACATAGGCCTAAATAACAACATCTACCAAGAACTTAAGCACATAGATTTATCAGAAGTTCATATTGAGTGGTACGATCACCATGTATGGGAAGATGAATGGATTAAAACTCTAAAGGCTAAAAACGTAGAGATATATGTTGATAGATCAGTTTGTGCCACAGGCGTTGTAGCGAAGAATGTCTGCAGGAACTGTATGGATAGCAGCAGTATAAATGATTTTGTTGAAAGTGTTTGTGGAGCAGATTTATGGAAATTCAATAGATATGAATCAGCTTTTCTATTCAGATACGCCGATGCTAAAAATACTAATGAGTGGCGCTACAACGTACTTAAAACGTTTACTAATTATCTACGTAATAGGGATCATGACTTACTCAGTATCGTTAAAGAAGAAGTTGTTAGATATGTAGATGAAGAGCTACGAGTTCTATCGAATCTCGATAGAGAAATCGTTAAGTTCGTTATAGATGGCATTACATTATGTGTATATATGAAGAGAGAGCACATACCTAGTTCAAGCATTATTGGAAACACATTATTAAGCAGATGTGATATCGCGGCAATAATCAATGAATCGTTGAAGAGTATAAGCTTTAGATCCTCTAGATGTAATGTAAGAGAATTAGCTAAAATATTCAATGGTGGTGGTCATATCAAAGCTGCAGGAGCTCCTTTAGAGGTATCACCAGTATATAAAGTTCTTAAGAATATAGGTATAGGCAATAGTATAGTTAGGGGAAACATCGTTAATAATTTGCTTGATAAAATCGCTAAGAATATTGATTGGAGGAAACTATGTGTTTCTGATTGAGTTGTTTAAGTTGATAAGCATATATAAGTTCACAACTTCATGGCTTTATCCTTAAGATGTTTTACATTTATTATTAGATTAGATAAGGATAATAGTTTCGAAGAAATTAAATTAAAGGACATCGCTTTCATTTGGAACATACTTTATAGATATTCCTTGGAATTGTTCTCCAAACCACTTTAACTGATTCTGTATAGATTTCCTCATCTGTTCATTTATATTGAATCTTTGCCTAGCCCAGAGAATAGTTTCTTCTGTTATACGTCCCTCACCTTTACTAGCGGCTAACCTTATAAAAGCCTCTATTTCTGCATTACTAAACCACCTAGTTAAATTGGCTATAGTCTCTAGAAGTTCTGACTTAAGGTCTATTTTATATTTCTCGGCGCTCCTTAAAGCAATTCTTTTCCTAAACTCTCTATCAGGATAACCCATCACTATTACAGCATCTATTCTCCCAGGTCTAATTAGTGCTGGATCGAGAAGTTCTGGAACATTTGTTGTGAGTACCGTTAATGGTCTTGATGTTTCTTGTAGATACCTTAAGAGTATTGTTATCTCACTCACATGAGTCTCATGAAGAGAGACGTGTCTACCTACAAGAAAATCAGCATCATCTAGCAAAACAAGAGAGTTCTTTCGAGATTTTATGTTCTTCAGTATTCCCTCCAATATTTTCTCCGTCAAACCGTACCACATAGATCTATAAAGACTGGGTCTGAGTTCAATTATCTTTAGCTTGAGAGCAGATGCAATTATTTCAGCAGTCACACTTTTACCTACACCTGGAGGACCTGTTATCATTATTCCTCGTGGTGCATAGGGAGCATTACTGGCTATAGGCTTTATAACTATGGTTTCAACCTCTTCTCTAAGTCTGAAGGGAAGATCATCTAAGCACCATGTGGATGTCCTTATAGGTATTTTGACCCTTAGAGCTTCATGGAACTCGGGCACAGATATCTCTATATACTTGTCTTCTATCTTGCTTTCGAAAGTTACCAATATATTGCGAGTTCTCAGGGGAACTGTTGAAACATCTATACTCTTGTTCAGCTTTAATGGCTGTGATACATAAAGCCAAGCCATTTTGAATAAGGTGTTGAGCTGATGGATCTCTATGTGTTTTTCATCGCCTCTTGCTAGGGCTATGAATAGAGTATGTTTTTTACCGAGGTTCTTAGCATCTTTCTTTGTTACTAATGCAGCATTATGTATAACACCACTACCATCTTTCGATATATCTATGTATGCTATCAATGCTTGAGAGTGAGGCTCGTATTTGTTCAAGTATAACGGTAATATCGTTGCAGAAAGTAGGTGTACTAGATAAGATAGTTTTTCAGGTTCTAGATTCGATATCTGTGAACCCCTTATCCTAAGCTTGATGTTAGTCTCTAGAGGGAATCTGAAATACTTTGAAATCTTAGACAGTATTGAGATAACGCGTGTATTCGGTATGGCCGGAATTGTTTCAACAACATATACTTTGTGACTCGCTATCTTAATTGGTGTGAAACTGTAGGTTTTTGTACTTTCTATGTGATGACTCACTTGCTTTTACACCTAGCTAATTTCTTAGGAACACGGTTTTTAAGTTCGCCACATATATTCCGTACATAGCCTACTTCATTATTTGTATCTTCTAGGTCTATAAAGTATCGTAGTACTCTTTAAGCTTATCCAATACTGGTGCATAAGTCTTTCTGTATGGTTCTCCCTTAACCATCTTATCTATAATATCTTTGCTTCTTACATACTTATTTTCTGCTAATGATCTCTCTCCATATATTTTCAGATAATCTTGAATGAGTATTCCAAAACTTTTGTGAGGTGTATCTCTGTATATGTCGTTTAAGATATTGAATGCACAGAAAGGTACTATCCTCCCATCTGGAAGAGCATAGTGAACAGCACATCTATTGACTCGCGAGATATCGTAATTCCATTCATCCATGAAATGCATCATACCTACGAATAGAAACTTGTAGTGGAATCTACCAAGCGCATGGTAATTACGTTTAATGAATATGTCGAACAATATCGATCTAAGTTCATTTCTAATCTCTGTTGGAACCTCCTCCCATACCACGAATTTATTGAGTATATCGAATACTGATTTAAGTCCGTAGAGCTTTGCAAGATATTTCGGCTTATTTGACAGCAGCTCAACTCTGTTATTTAAGTAATCTAGCAGTCCATCAGCGTCAATAAATCTAGCTATAGGTATGAATCTGAAACCATTACCGCTCCTCTCGACATATACATACGTAGCTGCACCACAAGCTGGATGACATGTGAATTCCGCTCTCTTTGACGGACTTAAGAGTTCAAGGAATCTAGCTATAGGTACTGATGCACCTACAGGAAACCATGCATACCTATCTATTTCACCATTAGTTTGCTCTTCTATAGCTTTAATTAGATCTGGTATCGTTACTCTATATCGAGATCTTTCTTGTTTCCTCATCATGCCTACGAGACTAACCGGTTGGAAGTTCACAGCCCTAACTATATCCATGTTGTGGGCAGCAACATTTATTATATCGCCAAGTTCATGATCATTAACTCCCCTGATAACTGTAGGAACAAAAACTACGCTAGTCATGCCTCCCTCTCTGAAGGCCTCTAATGTGTAAGGCACCTCCCAATGATTTTTAGGATTAGTTTTTGGAGTAACTCCATCGAAACTTAGATAAACGGTGTTTACACCTGCTTCTCGTAAACTCTTAGTGTATGTCACGGCCTTATCTCTATTCTCTATATAGAGTTTGGCAAACTTTATTCCATGTGTATTGAGCTGTATGTGTTTAACACCTAGATTTCGTAACAGTCTAACTATATCAATAAGATCCTCTCGTAGAGTCGGCTCTCCTCCCGTAAGTTGTACAGACAGAACTATGTTTGTCTGCTTCTTTAAACCATCAATCATGTTCTTAATATCGTCAAGTGATGGTTCATAGACATAACCAGCTCTTTCAGCAAAATAGAAACAGTACCAACAGCTTAGATCACATCTATTTGTAACGTCAATGTTTAAGAGAGCTGTATGTGTTTTATGCATAGAACAAAGACCACAGTTCAAGGGACAGGGAGCCGAAGTGGCTGTGTATATATGTCCCGGTCCCTGTCCTTCAAAATAGTATTTCTCAAACCGCTTAAATATTTCAGAATTAGAGAAATATACTTCCTCTACCTCACCATGATTGGGACATATACGTTTAATGTAGAGAGAATCATTTCTTTCAATCACAGTTGCAGGAAGAATTCTAAAACAATATGGACATAGAGAAGAAGTATAACGTACAAGTTTCTCATTACTATCTAGTTGCGGTAAAGGTCCACCAACAACAATTTCTTTCCTACCTACATATACTACATTTCTCTCTCTATCATATTGTGCAACAATCTTTAATTCATCACTCAAATAGCGTACACCAAGATGCTATATAATATTATTGAGGTATATAACAGTAGCTGTAATAAAGATCTCCATATGCGCTACTACAAACGCGTGTTGCGTTATGTAATACTCGAGTATATTGTGAGGATCTCTATTAAATTCTTATATGTGGTTTATCTCTTATAGCATATCAAAACTATAACAAGTTTTATGTGTAGTTATAGTCTTTACTAGGTGTAATGATTGAAGCCCTGCATAGTTTTCGGTTTACCCGATACATTGATACGTATCTGGGAACTTATACCGAATATAGAGGTAATGATCAATAGCATTAGATGGAGATGGGGTAGGCCTAAGGTTCATAAAGTATGGGTTGATTCGGGAGGGTACCAGATTATGATTAAAGGAATTGATATGGATGTAAAGACTGTAGCTGAAAAATATAGGAATATTGAAGGAGACATATTCATATCTCTAGATAAACCACCACAAGATCTTTGCAGTAAGTCTAAAGATCTTGTTGAATACAACATCAAGAACTTTGAATATCTTTACGAGAGAATAGAAAATAAGAAAATTGTCCCCGTAATTCATTGCTATAAAAGTGATCTACTTCTTTATGCAATAGATGTATACAGTTCATACAATGTAGATTTCATAGCATATGGTGGCGCAGTTCCACCATCTATGGCTAAAGCCGGTAGAGGAAGTAGAACCATACCCTTACTCGCTCTAGCTATTGTTCGAAAGACGTTTAGCGGATGGATACATGCGCTAGGCATTGGTGGAACACCAGCTCTATATAAAGCTTTGTCTATACTTAGAGTAAATTCTATGGATTCATCTTCTTGGAGAACAAAAGCGGCATACGGCAAGGTCATGATCCCAGGATTAGGCGAAAGATATGTAGGTAACGGTAAAGCCGTCTTTGGAAGAAAAGATTTATCTAAAGAAGATCTCGATGCTCTTGAAAATGCACTTGAAAAATCAGGTTTTCCGTATCTTGATAGACTAGAGGATTTGTTAAAGACTTTCCGAGGGAGATGTTTAATTAATGCATGGATCATGAAACATTTTATCGATATTATATACAATGATAATGGCTTTATGTGGATGATAAAATACGCTAATATGTATGAGTCATATAGTGTAGAAGAGCTTGTGACTTTACTAGATAAAAAGCTGAAAAGTAGATCAATGAACTGATATGCGGATTATTTTCTATCGCCTTAAGTTATTGTTGCTAAAAACTTAATACTTAGGTCATAACTATACATTCTTAGCGAGTAATATGTATAGATACATACCTATTCCCATTAGACAGATAAGCTATATCAGTACAAACGCCTCCAACCGTCATCCTATTAATGCCTCCACGTATTTACTACCATCAGAAGCAAACTACAATGTATCTGTATACCAGAAACCGCTTGAAAACACAATAGGGTATGTCGTCCTATATGCGCTGCTAATAATTATAGTCGGAAGTCTGATTTATATACTGTTTATTTATTCACGACATAGGTATACAGGATATATACCGGTTATATCAATGTACAGACGTGCAGAAGAACAAGATTTACTGTCAATTGCATATAGCTACAAGGGTATAGCAAAGATATTACGTGAGCTATTCATAAAGGTAAGGAACAAGATAGGCTGTAAATACTGTACACCTAGAGAAACAGCATTAAAAAGGTTCTCAGAACCATTGCTACAACTATTTGCTCAATTGTATGAAGATGTTGTTTACGGCTCAAAACATCGGGAAGATACACCTACGGTTATCAATGAAGTGAAGAACATTGTTGAGAAAGAATAGACTAATTTTAATATTACTTGGATCTGTATGCTTACTGCTACTCATATCATCTCCAGTTACTTTACTTATGTCGCTCGAAATGGATCCTCCATCCATATATAATAGCGGTTTTGGAGGACTAGAGAGATATGTTGTAGATATTATGTTTAGTAAAAATGTGGAAATAATATTCAGATTTAGTGAGCTTCATAGATTCAAACCAGAGGAGTTTTCGCTTCTTGTAGTGGGACCTGATGAAGAGATTCATGATGTCGAGAAAATTATTGATTGGGTAAGCAAAGGTGGTATAGCTATAGTGTTAGATGAACTCAACTACACCAAACCGTTGATGACCCGATTGGGGCTTTCTCGAGGAAATATGTTTAATGTAATTGATGTAGCTGACTGTCATTTTGATGGTATGCAGACAAAGATTCTAGTAAATGTTTTTACCGAGGTCGTATCGGATAACGTTGATAATTTACAACAGATATGTAGGTACAATGATATACCTATAGCCGTACGAATTAGATATGGTAGAGGCATGATTGTGGTTGTTGGAGATTCAAGTTTAGTAATAAACGATGTTTACCTAAAGTCTCCACAATGGTACAGAATTAACTCTGGGTTTATCCGTTTGCTATCTATGGACAGAGACATAATAATATATGAAGGTTCTAGAAGGTACAGCAGAATTACGTCTGCAATTATAGCGCTAGTTATATCGAACATAAACAATGGAATACCAGATATAATTAATATTGTTATTGGTGATTCGTTAATGAATAGATTAATAAGCGTAATTATCTTAATGTTCGTATCTGTTTTATATACCGTATATAGGTTTGGAATACCTAAGTACAGAATAGATGAGAGCATCACATTTAAATATGTAGAGCGTATAGACCACCAAGAGTTTAGAGAGAAAGTAAGAAAAGGTATGTTATCATGGATAAAGAGTATAGAGAAGTAATAGAAATCGATGTGAAGAAGTGCGGAGAACTTGTTGCTAAAGCTTTAGATCAAGCACAGAAGAAGGTTGTTGGAAAAAGGAAAGAGCTAGAATTAATATTAGCAACTCTTTTGGCTGAAGGACATGTGCTTTTGGAGGGTGTTCCAGGGGTAGCTAAAACACTTATGGCCAAAACTGTAGCTTTGGTTTTTGGCCTAGATTTTAAGCGAGTTCAAGCTACACCAGATCTCCTGCCTTCAGATATCTTGGGAACTCAGATATATGATGTTAAAACAGGTCAATTTGTGTTTAGAAAGGGTCCCATTTTCACGAATATACTCTTTGTTGACGAAATAAATAGAGCTCCTCCAAAAACACAGAGCGCCCTACTTGAAGCTATGCAGGAAAAACAAGTAACAATTGAAGGTATTACCTATAAACTCCCACAACCATTTCTGGTTATAGCAACCATGAATCCTATTGAGATTGAAGGTACATTCCCATTATCGGAAGCGCAAGTAGATAGATTTTTATCTAAAATTGAAATAGGGTATCCAACAGCTGAAGAAACTGTTGAAATACTTAACAGATACTATGAGGTAGTCGACGTAAGCGATATCATACCGTCTCTAGGATTGAAGGACGTTCTCATGCTAATTAATACCGTTAAAAAGATTTATGTTGATATAAACATTAAGAAGTATACAGCATCTATAATTGAGATGACCAGACGTCACCCAATGGTAAAACTAGGGGCATCACCAAGAGGTGCTATAGCGTTATACACACTATCTAAATCGATAGCGTTAATCAGAATGAGAGACTATGTGATTCCCGACGACGTAAAATACGTAGCTTATGCAGCTCTCTCACATAGATTGATTCTTCGTGGCGAAGCGAGGATTTCGGGGATAACAGCTAAGGATGTTATCGATGATGTTCTATCTAAGGTCGAGCCTCCTTGAAGATAACGCTTCTCGGCATTATTCACATCATGTTATCACTACTCCTTATCTTCTATGCTTACATTAATCGAGATCCAATGATACTCGCCATCTCCTTATCATTTGTACTGATAATATACTATGAATATAGATCATTTACTGAGGCTGTAAGAGCTATAGATAAAGTACGCATAAAGAGAGAATTAGAGAAAAAGGTATCGAATGAATTAGAAGAAGTAGTTATGAAGATTATCATAGAGAATGGAAGTGATGTTGTCTTTCCACGTGTAATCTTGAAGGACATCATTCCTCAGCTAGTTTCTTCAGATCCAGCTAAACTCGTATTCAATATTGTTATACCGTCTAAAAGTTCTTTAGTGATAGAATATAAGGTAAAACCCCTGGCGCCAGGAGTACATGATTTTCAGGTATTTGATGTAATTATTTCAGACGCTCTTGGATATTTTTATGAAAACGTCTCTATTGAGAGTAAAGATTCTCTTGTGGTACTACCTCTCTATAGCCCTACATCGATAGATGTAAAGAGCCTACAGAGAGTTATGGGGATAACGCTAAAAGGAAAAGCAATAGGTGGAGCATTCGAGTTAGCTAATATTAGAGACTATGTAGTTGGAGATGATACTAGAAAGATTCTATGGAAAATATATGCTAAAACTGGTAAGCTTATGGTTAGAGAAGATTTTGGAGAGACTAGAGCTAGGGTTCTAGTTCTAATAGATATGAAGAAGAATCTATGGAGCATCGGTGAGCCACCCAATACATTAGCTCAGATACAGCTTAGGTATGCTAGATCACTTATAGACTACCTCGTTAGAAATAGATGTACAATTGATGTAGCTTTATGTAGTGGTCTAGTTCCGAAAGTTGTAAGAAATTTTGAAGAAAGAACTATAGAGTCTCTATACAACATAATATCGGTCCTACCTGTAGGTGGAGGTTGTGAATCTCCCCTATCTGTCTTCATAGATAGTGTACATCATCTAGGGAGAGTACCTGAGTTCTACGATATTGTAATCCTCGTTACAAATCCTCTATCACTGGTTATGGAATCTATAGATAGTCTCAATAGTCTGATGGAGGCATTTCCGGGTAGATTAGTTGTGACTATACCTAGATACAGGTATGATGAAATAGTTGAAGAAGAGTTGCTGAAGAATTTCTTGAAAAGCATAGCAACCATTGTAGAAAGAGGTGGGATAGGGTTAGAGATTTCTGAAGAAGAAATGAACGTAACTTACAGGGGATAAGTTATGTACATAATTTTATTATTGTTGTTGCTAATTACAGTATTGATCATAATTGATGTGGTTAAGAATTCTGAATATACAAACATAGCAATCTTCATAACAGTCTTATTAGCATTTACATTTAACTATAGATACTTGGTATTTCTTTCGTTAATGATACCCGTAAAATCGATACTTCAGGTATTTAGGTTCTATAAGATAGCTAAGATGCTGGGTTTATACCAAGTGGTTAAACCATTCATACCTATAGCAATCTACACTATATCAAGTCTATCTATAGGGTACATAAGTCGGAAAGCAATAATACCGCTACTAGATGTATGGACATCAAGCACTCTATTCATAATGATAATGTTCTTATCCCTAGCTCTAACGGTACAACCATCGCTAGATGCTTTATCTTCAATGGGGGCGATCTTAGGTAGAAGTCTCCATAGGTTAACCAGGCTGCTTCATACGTTGTCTATGGCACTAGGTGTCTTAGCAACATTATACTCTATAATTGTATTAAGGATATACATTGTTATACCTGCTATACTTATTGGAATAATGATTATGGCTAGAAGAAGGGTTAAGATGTTAAAAAGATTAGACAATTATTTGATAATATTACTATTTTTCATTTCTATACTACTTCTATCCACAATTATTGATTAGATTAACGATTCTCGTAGATCATGATAGTATATATTTGGATATAATCATGAACACATATTGTGAGTATTATGTCATTAAGACAAGATCTACACACATTGGTGCTAATGATATCATCAATAGCGTTTATGGGTATATCAGTAACGTTTGTATATATTGAAAAATATCTTCAAGCTCTTTTAGCATTTGTTATAGGTATAATATTATTGAGTAGTTCTCTCGCCATATTAAGAGAAAAGATGAGGTACCAGGATGGAAATAAGTAGCAGTTATGCTTATGTACATCTATCACATAGTGCAGTGGTTGAGTGATAAGGCTTTAAATCCTAGACATCACCAATTTTGCTGTGGTACATAGGTGTATATCGAAATGAAATTGGTATCATCATGTATGCCGTTGTTGGAAAGAATGTCTAGATCTGTTGAAGTTAGGATAGAGAAGGCTGCATCAGAAGAAAGAGATAAAAGGTATATAAATACGTTATCGGAGATACAATCATTCATAAAGCAAGTTAGAGAATTTATGAATGCATTAAGGAATTTAGAAACCATGTATACAGATTTAACTCATGGTAGAATATGTTTTAGATGGATATACACCGAATATGGATCGAACATATCTCTGGTAAAGCTTGAGCCAAGGCTCACAATTCTATACACACACGATAAGCTTCAAACTCTCTACATTTCTTTTGATGACAGGTCTGTAATATTGTACGAAGGTCTAAAGATTGGATTTACTGTTAACACTTACAGTGAAGTTGTGGATCTTAATGATGAAGAGAACGTCATAAGCAAGAGGAGCTTGATTTTAGATGCTGTATCGCGAGTAGGTGAAAATCTCACAAGATCTATTGCCAACATCAATCTCTGCATTAAGTATGCGAGATACAAATAGGTTGGGTATCTCATCTATAACTCAGGCGGGGATTCTAACATCATCTTTTCAGTTGAGGCTAGACATCATCATAATGTTGTTATAGCAGTAGATTCCAGTTTCTTGAAGTACCATCATAAACTATTAGTGCAGATTCTTTAAGTTTTTGTAAAAGCTTTAACTCTATAGGGTCGAATATCTTCTTTAACTCGTCATCATTATTAGTTCTGGTAAGCTTTAGTTTGTTTACAAAACTATTCCAAAATGATGGTTCAACAGCTATTCTCTCATCCTTAGCCTCAATAACTATGGCTCCTTCTTGTTCAAGTCTCACAAAAAAGCTATCTCTATTTCTGATTTTGTTTGCCACATCTTTTTCAAATATAATTTTTTGTTCTTTTAGGATTTCAATGGCAGACTTTTTAGATTTTTCTTGAACTTTAACCTCTTCACGTTTAGTTTCTACTGTCTTAATTATTTTCTCTAATTTGGATAATCTTTCTTCTACTACCTCTAGTCTCTCGAGTAATGTTGCAACTTTTCTTCCGAGATCATCGACTTTTTGTGTAAAGGGATTTACGCTATCCTGAACCTTACGCTCAATTAAGGTCATAATTTTGTCTATTACTGTGCTCTTTTTTGTTGCTTCTTCGTAGCTCTCTTTATGTTCTATTCTATCAATATATTTTGAGATAATGAAGCCTATATAGTCAGATACTGTTGCAAATCCCTCATCTCTAGCTCTTCTAGCTAGCTCTTCGTAAACTCTATCATCAAGTTTTAGAGTAACTAACTTCATGCTTTCTCCGTAGTACTGTATACTGCTTCAAAGTCTAAAAATATACAACAAACTATGTTATAGTTCTGCGAATACTAATTGCTCTAACACATACTCCCTTATCTCTTTAGCTGACTGAAGTTCTTTTACGATTCTCCCATGATCAATATACTTCTCTAACATGGGTCTTGCCTCTACACCATTACCACATACAACTATTTTATTTGGCACATCTACATAATCTTCAATAAGAGGTCTACATCTGTATAGCTGTTTAGCTCCTGGAAGTTTACCTCGCTTCGTTATAGGGATCCATCTACCTTCTTTTTCATCATATATCTCGACAATATCCATACTTATATCTACTGAAGGTGGAAACGCTATAGATGTTCCTACACCGAAAACATCGACAATATCCTTTAACCTTGCTATATGATTCTCATCTATACCTCCACTTACAACTATCTTGATATTCTCGTAGCCATGGAGCTTAAGAGTCCACTTAATCTCCTCTATAATCATTCTGATATCTCCTCTACGGCTTCTAGGTGTATCTAGTCTTATTCCCCATAATTTGTTTCCTAAAGCTTGGATAGCCATAAGGCTTTCAACTCTCTCATCATAGAATGTATCCACGAGGGCTATGCGAGGTACGTCTGGAGGCATAACTTCGTCGAATGCTTTCCATGCCTTTACTGGATCCCTAAACACTATTATTAATGCATGAGGCATAGTGCCTCTAGGACTTGTACCAGTAATTGTTGCACTAAATGCACCGGAAACAGCATCACAACCACCTATATATGCTGCTCTATCAAGAGCTGGTGCGAGTGCAGGATGATGAGCACGCAAACCGAAGAAAATAACCTGTCTATCCCCAGATATCTTCTTTATTCTTGCAGCTTTAGTTGAGACACTAGTATAAAATCTTAGTATGCCAAGTAAAGCGGTTTCGATATCTATAATTTCACAGATTTTTCCTTCAACAATTGCAAGTGGATATAGATCCCTGAATAGAGTTCCTTCAGGAAGCGTATAAAATGTTATATCTCTACCTCTCAGTAATGCTAAAGACTCTTCAACACCTGCGTATACAGCCCATTTATAATCTCTTGGAAGACCATAACAATGCAGCTCATATCTAACTAACGTATCACACAAATTGTTTTTCTCAAGTATCTCCCGACTCCTGATGAAGTATATATCTGTAGCAGTACCTTTCTTAAGTTCATCAACACTCAAAATATATATCCTGGGCTCCATAATTTACACACCCATTCCTAATAATAATAGTAAATAATGATGTACTTAAAATAAAAATTTCTTTAGGTTGAAAATCAGAAAATTCTCTTGCGCTACCCTACCTTAACTCCTTGTGCTTCTGCTACCTTACGTGGCATCACAGATATTACGTTCTTTTCCTCATCTTTTATTACAACAAATTCATTACCATACTTTTCTACAACATCCTTTGGTATATAGAGATTCAAAGAGAGGGTATAGTATTCGTACGTATATAGCTTGTTCTTTATGTTCTTTCTACCCATTATTTTTCTAACGTTTACTATTCGTATTTTTTGTTTTTCTTGCTGCATGTTTAACGCCTACCGCCTCTCTTTAACGAGAATAGAAAAAATAAGCGTTTCTATCTTTAAGCTTATAAACTTACTCTATGTATATTCCTGGTCTCAGCGGTAATACTGACTTCTTTTTACCACCTTTATCAGGTGCAGAGAGATCTTCTGCACTATATATCTCGATTCTGCTTTTCATAACTTTAGAAAGATAGTCTAGAGACATTTTTAATAACTCAAGCTCATCTACATCACTTAACCTTAGATATAGGTACTCTATCTCGTCTGCAGTATTCATGGCCACATCGTACATAGATCTAACTAGTTGCGAAGCTTCTCTCTTATTGAGTCCCAGTTCTTCAGACAGTCTATTGATAATCTCATTAAGTCTTAGACCCTGTTTATGTAGCTCTATAACTTTTCGCATAATCTTTTGATGAGCTTTAGAAGAAATGTAAATCACTATATTGTTTATCGAGGACTTCTTTGTAGCTCTAATTATGTTCTGTACGGAGCTCACTATGGCTTCAGCGTATCGTAGAGCTAGAAGTGCTTTTTCATCTATTTCACTAGGTATATTAATGGTGTATGTAGATGCGAAACCTTCCTTAAATGTTTTACTCCAAATCTCTTCAGCTATAAATGGTGTATAGATACTAATTAAGGGTATCCATATTCTTAACATATCTAGTATCATTCTATGGGGAATATCGGCAAGTTTTAGATACATGTCGATAAGGTTTTTTATATCGTAGAATACAATTATACCTGCCTCTCTTATCTTAATATCATCGATCAGTTTAACAATTTTATTAACTTTGTATACGAATTCGTTCCAGAAGAGTCTATCTATATCGTTCATTTCATTCCTAAATTTCTCACTGCTCCGGAATATATCTAGAACAGTATCGTGTATAGATTTTAGTAGTTGTGGATATTCTTTCTTACCAAGTGTTTCAAGCATTTCAGGATCTATATTTTCATCTTGATATACTTCAGCACCTAGAGCGAGAAACAGTCTAACTATGTCTGTACCATATTCATTGAGGATTCTCTTCAAAGGTATTATGTTTCGTAACGATTTACTCATCTTCATTTGCTTAACCAGAACCCATCCATTAGCTATTATTCCTCTGGGTTGAAGTTCTTCTGGAAATATTGCAATATGATTGAATATAAAGAATGTTAGATGATTGGGTATTAGATCCTTTCCACTAATTCTCATATCTAGTGGATACCAGTATCGAAATTCGTTACGTATATCTTCGATAACCTCGATCGGTATGGATAGTTTTCTAGATAGACTTTCTACATCGTTTAATCCAAGCATAACGTAATCCCAGAACTCTATTGTTAGCTTTTCGACAGGGATACCGTAGTATCTTATCTTGTTCACTACAGTATAGAAAGCCATATATATTGTAGAATCGCTTAAGCTCTCTATAATCCACCTTCTATCCCATGGAAAAGGTACACCTAAACCACGTGTTCGAGCACACGCTCTCTTCTTGAGCCACTCTATAGTTGCCTCAAACTGGGGCACAGATTCTTCAGGAACAATCTTCATCTTAGCTAAAGTTGCTCTCGCTTTTTTCTTCCATTCGCTATCACCGTAGTTTATAAACCATTGATCTTTAAGAAGCTTAACTACAACTTCTGTTCCACATCTACAATAAACAGGTTTGTTTAGAAGTTCGTAAATTGTTACACCAGCTTCTCTATCTATAATGAATTTTCTAACTACTTCACGAACTTCCAAAACACTTTTACCGGTAACGTTCTTCTCAATAAACTGTTTTGTTGTATTATCTATTGCTGGCACAAATGTGTGGAGATGTGTAGCCATGCATCCATTTCGAAGCTCAAGCGAATAAACATATCTGGTTGCATCGTCCAGTTTATCTCTTTCAGATTGGCTCTCTATACCCATATTCTTTAGAGCTTCATATGCGTTAGCAATAAGTCTTCCATCTGTTTCAATTATTATACGAGGAACTATAGATGCAACTATATCTCTGTATATGGGATTCATCTTCAGATCTTCTAGAGCTACAGCATCATACGGGGCATGTGCAGGAACACTCATAACTATACCAGTGGCAAACGAATCATCTACAAAACTGGCTGGAAGAATCAACACTTGTTCACCTGTTATGGGGTTTACAACTCTTTTACCGATCAATTCCTTTCCTTCTATATATCCCAATACCTCAAACTCGAGCTGATGGAGTAGTCTTTCTGCGGCCCTAATGCCTACAATCCATATAGATCCATTACCTGTCTTTATCTTCATGTATTTAGCCGAAGGATTGATCCAGATATTTGTAACTCCAAAAATTGTTTCAGGTCTAAGTGTAGCCGTAGGGTAAACTACTCCGTCTAAATCTTTAAAGAATATAGCGACAAACTCCCCTATTTCTGGCTCTACATCACCTTTGGTATCATGCATACCCACAGGCATACCATGTTTAGGACACCATCCAACGGGATGAGAACCCTTCTCGATATAGTTCTTATCATAGAGTTTTACGAACTGCCAGTGAATGAACGATACGAATTCCGGATCTATTGTCGTGAACTCTCTTCTCCAATCAATTGAAAGTCCGTAGAGATTCATAACCTCTTTAGAAATGTTATGGAAATATCTAGCCATATAGAGTGGATCAAGCATTCTCTCAATATCTTCTTCAGAAACATCGTAGTCATGTTTGAACAACTCTATAAGCTCTCTATCTTTTGCAGCTATAGCCTCGGCCATGGTAATAATTGGTGTGCCTGTATAATGGAACCCCATAGGGAAGAGAACGTTATATCCCATAACTCTCTTAAATCTTGTTAAAATATCTGCCACTAAGTATGTACGCCCATGACCTATATGTATAGGTCCGTTAGGGTACATGAATGCAGCAGTTACATAAAACTTAGGTCTAGAGCTATCTCTGTTAGCTTCATATACATGGTTTTCACGAAGTATCTTGCTCCATTTCTCAGCTAGCTTTACAAAATATTCATTCAAATTACTGCTCATATGAATCTCCTTAACTACTCTGAACTAGGTAATGTAGCTAATTAAGAAACAAAGTAAGGAGCAAATAAATATTTAACATATTAACAGTTAATGGGGCCTGATCTAGAGCTAATATATGAAGTACTATTTTGTGTAGAGTTTTCCTATAACTACAATGGTTGCTTTATACCATAAGTAGAGGATAGCTATAATCAGTATACCTAATAGTGCCATTCTAGGGAATTCATGTTTCAAAGGGAAAATGCTTACGATATACACAGCTCCAACTAGCGATAACATGATTAAAGTAATGTATAGCATCATCTTAATGAATGCCGATACGGTGGCTCTATTTGATGAACATCGACTCAATACTCTCACCAATAGATGTACCTTTAATGTAGTTTGCAGAAAAATATTAAAAGATATTAATTTGTTGTTACAGATAGCTAGTAGATGATGTACTTGGCCGTTACAGATATGGTGAAGATAGTGGTAGCCACTGATGGGATGAGGAGACTTGCCCCCTACAGATATGGTGAAGAGATTATCGCGAACCGACCATAGATTAGAGAACTTCACAAAATTTCTCAGTATTCAAGGAGTTTTAACTGAAGGTTTGGAAAATCTTTATGCTAATCCGTTACCTTTTTCATCCACTATTCCTATGATTGATAAAAATATCGTTAAATTCTGTAGATGTCTGGCCATGAGTCTGTGTCTAGAGAAGGATGTGGGAAGAGCTTTTGTAGGAAATACTATAGATTTGGGTTCCGCCAAATTGATGAGTATGGACAACTTTAGGTACACTGCAAGGGACGAAAAGCTATACATATATGATTTAAGTGGCAAGTACATAGACTTGATTATTAAAAGAGAGGTAGAGGAGATAGTATTAATAGATCTAGATATGAGAGAGAAAAGAATAGATGTAGCTAAAGGTACTAGACTCAGATATGCAGGTGTTTACGCACTATCTGTCAAGATGAGCAACAGGGATACACTATCGTTAGCTTCTTCTGAACCCATGGTTATCGAGGATATAGGAAGATTAATGTATAATCTCTACGTACCTGTGGCAAGAGTTATGGTGGTATCTAGAAACAGAACACATGTTCAAATGTTTAGAGAAGCGCTGATGTATTCAAATATAGTAATGGTTACAGGTAAACAAAAGAATGTGCAGCCACTTATCGAGATACTAGATCCTATAGCTTTATCGAAACCTATAGATTTCATTGAAGGATGCGTAGATCTAGAGATAGTTAATCCGACAAATATTTTGTACAATACCATAATCAAGGTCTACGGATATATAGATGAGATAGTGATAGATGAACTAGTTAGATTCAAACCTAAGTATAATGTGATCAGGATGTCAATGCCCATGAACTCTAAAGCAAAAATAAGGTTATGTATCTCTTCATCTATTCCTAAGAGAGCAGACCTTGTTTCAGCATTTAAAGAGATTTCGCAAGTTTTTTGATTGCTCTTAGTAGCTGTACCTCATATGGAAGACCAACGAATACAACTCTACCATTTACGGCTATTGTTGGTACAGTTGTAACAGCATATCTATCAGCTATATCAGGATTCTCGTATGCTTCAATAATATGAGACTCCACATTTCCATTACCATAGATTTTGCTAACATATGCAAACATGTTTGTTAGTAATGCAGCATAAGGGCAATAAGGGCATGGAGGAGTCACAACAGTTTCTATAACTGCTTTACCTTCTAATGAAGATATTTCTCTTACAGTTTCACTAGATAGTCCATGATCGTTTGTGCTGATTCTGATTAAGGTCTCTATAAATCCTTTAATTTCTTCACCTGCGGGCATGCCTATATACCTTATAGATCCATCAGCTAACAGTATTGTTGGTACTCTATTAACTCCATACTTCCTAGCTATATCAAGTGACTCAGAGATACTGAGAATATCTACATCTATTGCATGTCTATCTCCTACCATTGGGCTGTTTTCGCTAAGCACCTTAACTAGGTTCACAGTATCTTCACATGAAAAACACTCGTACCTGCTTCTGGAAATAAATAATGCTACATGCACTTTGCTAACCATGTCTTTCAATGCATCTCTTATAGCCTCTATATCAGCTTGTGTAAAGTTGAATCTAAACATCTCAGCTATATATGGTGGTAGTGTGTATTCATCCATGTAGTGCTACACCTTACCACCACTTTAAAGCTAAGCAATACTTATAAGAATTACTAGTTTAACTAAGTCAAAGATGTATCATATATGGAGTCATAAAGAGTTTTTCATAAACAAATATACTAGTTTCTGTGTTTATTATCTTGTGAGATGCCCATGGAGAGGGTATTGGTTGTAGGTTTAGGTGAAGTTGGTTCAGCTATATACCATGTTATTAAAGGAGTCAGCAAGTTTAAGGTATATGGATATGATGTAGATCCCTCTAAATCAACTGATTCTTTCGAATCTATAGAGAAACCTGTAGATTATCTACATATAGCAATACCCTATACATCTAGTTTTATTGATATAGTTAAAGATTATGTAGAGATCTTCAAACCGAAAATAGTGTTCATACATTCAACTGTAGCTATTGGAACAACTAGAGCGCTACATGCTTCAGCAAAAACTATTGTAGCTTATACACCTATCAGAGGTAAACACCCAAATCTCGTTAAACACATTCTGTTCTGGAGTAAATGGATTGCCTCAATACCTATAGAGGAAATCGAGAAATGTGCTAAGCATTTACTTGAGGCAGGATTTAAGGTGAGGATGTATAGAGGATTTCCAGAATCTCTAGAACTTGCGAAACTTTGGGAAACAGTCTATAGAGCTATAATGATTGCTTCATGGCAGGAGTTGCATAGAGTGGCAAAGAGGTTTGGTGTTGATATAGAGGTTGTAGCAGAATTTATTGGAGAGGTACATGAGGTTCTTAAGGATAGACCTATATACTATCCTAGCTATATAGGTGGTCACTGTCTTATACCAAATACGAAGATGCTAATGTCTCACTATAAATCAAAGCTCTTTGAATTTGTTTTAGAGTCTAATGATAAGAGATTAAAGGAATTAAATGATATTGATGTGTTAAATGATATCGAGAAGATAAAGACTGTGGCTAAAAAATACATGAACCTAGATTACTATGGAGGAAAAATAGAGTAGCTACTCTTCTCTAGATCTACCCACAATCTTTGTTAATGTTGTCAGGAGTTCTAGAGGAATAACTATCTTTGTTGATGGGCTTTCTGCTATAGATCTTAAGGCCTCTAGATACTGAAGCAGGATAGCATTACTTCCAAGCTTCATAGCAGTCTCATTTATAAGCTCTAGAGATTTGGCTTTACCTTCGGCGACAAGTATATTGTATTGTCTTTCACCTTCACCTTTCCTAATCAATGCTTCTCTCTGTCCATCAGCTTCAAGTATAGCTGCAGTTCTTTTGCCTTCTGCTTCTGCAACCATAGCTCTTCTATTCCTTTCAGCTGCCATCTGCTTAATCATTGCTTCTTGCACATCTTTTGGAGGCTTTATCTCCTTTATCTCTACTGAGGTAACCTTTATGCCCCATCTATCTGTAACATCATCTAGTCTAGCTCTAAGAGTTGAATTTATGTATTCTCTTTTAGCTAAAACATCATCGAGAACCATATCACCTATAACAGCTCTAAGAGTTGTTATAGCTATACCTGTAGCTGCAGATACATAGTTCTGTACTGCTGTAACAGCTTTAACAGGATCGAATATCTTCATATATACCAGGAGATCTATATCTACTGGAGCATTATCTTTAGTGATACATGTCTGTGGAGGTATATCTATAACGAATTCCCTTAAATCAACATCAATACCTCTATCTATTAGAGGTAACAGAAATACTAGGCCAGGTCCTCTTACAGACTCAAGTTTACCTAATCTAAACACTACAAGCCTCTTGTATTCAGACACAACCTTGATCCTTGGCAACACTATAGCAGCAACAATAAGTATGAATAGTAATGCTATAGCTATAGTAATAGGATCCAAGGTCTACACCTCCAGCATAGTAATATAGTTCAGATATTTATGTTTTAATCGATTTTTTCTACATAGAGCTTTAAACCATCTATACGAACAATCTTTACTCTAGATCCTGCCGGAATTACTCCCTTAACCGAATATGCGGTCCATTCCTCATTTAATACATATACTACACCAGGATTTTCCTCACGTATATCAGTTTTAGCTATACCTATTGACGATAGGAGTTGTTGTTCTAAAGAGATTCTCTTCTTTCTAACAGTCTGTACAGCTTTATACGCTATATATCCCATGATCGATGTAATCGCTAAGATACCTCCGATAACGACGTAGACTGGTTGAGTTAGTAGCTCTGGTGGAGTTAGATACAGCTGGTACACAATACCTATAGGCAGAAGCACGAGACCTGTTAATCCAAAAAGACCGAAACCTGGTGTATACATCTCTATAGCTAATAGTATCGTTCCAATCAACATAACAAGAAGCGCAAATAGGTCAGGTGAAACAACATTCATAGAGTATAGAGCCAGAAGAATCAGAAGAACACCAGCAATAGCATAACCCTGAAAACCTGTTGTAAATATCTCGGCCAAGATCAGGAATAAACCGGCAACTAGAAGGATATTCGATACTATTGGTAGTGATAAAATTGATAAAAGTCTATCCCATTGAGATGGAGATACCGCATATGCTACTCTAATACCTATAGAATCCTCAATCTCTTTAACAGATTCAGCTCTTTTCGCAAAACCTATAGATACAGCTTCTTCAGCTGTTAGAGCTCTTCCTTCTCTAACCATAGCTTCTGCAATATCTACAAGCTCCTCTCTATCAAATATTCTTTCAGCAAGAGATCTAAATCTAGCGGCAACATATTCTACAACCTTAGGTTCAGAAGGGCTAGGAGTAGCAGCACCAATAACAGAACCAGAACCCATATATATACCTCTACACCCTAGTGCAATCATGGATGCAGCTGAAACAGCATAACCACCTGGAGGTATCCATGTATAACACTCTACATTCTTCTCTAGAATACTGTTCACAATTCTATCAGCAACAGATAGATACCCACCATAACTATTAATCTTTAGCACAAGAACATTACCTCTATAGCTATTCAAAATTCTTTCCCAAAAAACAAGAGCACCACCATCAACATTTATATCAAAGTCCACTATAACAGCGTTAAGGTTACTAGATCCATAGATAGTGTGTATGGAGAGTAGAGGTATGTAAATGGCTAGAATAATATGGAGAATTATCAAGAGAGAGCTATTTTGTGTGATTCTCATGAATAGTGTACCTCGATCAATCCATGTACTGTGTATACAGTATATAAGCTATCAAAATCATGGTAAAACCACTAACGACACACAATTCAATTCTATAGATATAGAGAAACCTTCGACTACTAGTCGCATCCTCTAGTCAAACTAGTTTAGCATCAAACCCCAATACCTTCACGAAATGGGTGAACCTCTATGAAGAAACCCTTAAACAGAAAAGGTATCGTAGGTATAGAAGCAGCTATAGTAATGATAGCATTCGTTATTGTAGCAGCAGCATTAGCATTCGTAGTACTAAACATGGGATTCTTCACAACTCAGCAAACTAGGCAAGTAATTCAGAGAGGTTTAGGTCAATCAGCATCAGCACTAGAAGTAGATGGAACACTTGTAGCTAATGTAGATGTATCTCAATCCAGGATACAGTTCGTCTATGTACCTATAAAACTATCTACAGGTCAATATGTAGTAGATCTAACACCAGGTAAATCTATAGTTGCGTACTGGAGTCCACAAAGAGGAATATCAATAGCAAACACCTATCTAGCAGCAATACTAACACCAATAGATACACCACAAAAACTAGCAAATATAACAAAAGCATTAATAAATGAGAGCGTTATCATGATTAGTGGTAAGAAGGGAGAAGTAAAGACATACTACGCAACTTGTAATGAACAAGGATGCACAATAGGCGATACGGCTGGAGATTATAAGATATTGATAGCTCTTCCAGATGATGTTGACACTAATGGCATTATGTTGAAGGAGTTCTTTGGAAGGTTTACTGGTGGTGAGGTTGTTACTGTTATAGCTTGGCTCACCAAGATAAATGAGGATATAGTGCTTGATCCTGGTGAAAAAGTACTTATGCTAACATACTATAATTCAAGTAACTCTATGCCTCAGAGTTACGATATTGTTAAGTTTGAGGTTAGGGTACCTATAGGAGCTCCTTTAACGATAGAGAGAAGTGTGCCACCAAGCTTAACACAAGGTGTTGTAGATCTAGGTTAGAGAGTTAGAGATAGTGTAGATAAAGATCTTTTTATTTAATATAATATTTATTTTTATTATTTGTATTGTGTATGTTCTTGGTTTCAGTAGTTTTGGATCTATTTATCTAGCTTAATAGGTTTAGTGTCTTTGAGATAGCTCCTTAGTGTTTATCTATGTAGGTGTTATTGTTGTAGAGGTGTTTTTTAGTTGTGGTCATTGTTTGGTTTTAGTGTTCTGTTTGTGTATAGTATCTATTATGTATTTTGTTATGTTTGGATAGTCTTTATCTCCATAGTTGTGTAGTGTTGCTTCTAGATATCTATGCATTGCGGCTGCTGTTATTGGGGTATTCAGTTTCTTTATTCTTGCAGATTCTATAAAGCTTTGTAGATCTTTTGCCGCTAATTCTATTCTGAATCTTGGTGGATGTTCTTCTAGAGCTCTTTTCATGAATCTATCTAGTATAGGTTCCATCCATGTTCCTCTAACAAGTTCTTCAAGTAGCGAGTAGTCTATTTCATTGATCTTCAAAAACGAGAGAGTTTCTGCTAGCGTAGCCACTATAACCATATTTAGCTGGTTTAGAGCTAGTTTAAGTGCCATTGCTCTAGGTATGTTTCCTACATACATGATTTTTTTGGATATAGATGATAAGAACTGTTTAACATTTTCATTAATATTCTTATTGCTTGCAACTATAGCCACTAGTCTTCCTTCTAGAACTTCTGATACACTTCCATACACAGGGCTCTCTACATAGTTTCCTCCACTAGCCTCAATAAATCTATGTATTCTTTCTGATACTGCTGTTGATACTGTCGACATATTAACTATATCCTTGTCTCTACTTGAATCAGCAAAACCATTTGGTGGAAACACTACATCTATTAACGCATTATCATCTGCAACAAATATAGCAGTAATATCTGACGAGTTACAGCATTCTCTAGGGCTTTCAGCAACTTTTGCATTTATCTCATCTGCAAGTCTATACGCTTTATCAATAGTTCTATTGTATAGTATAACATTGTATCCACTATTCCTAAGCCTTTTAGCGAGAGCAGAACCCATCAAACCTAAACCAATAACACACACATCCATATATCATTACCCACTTCTTAGTTTGCAAAGAAGAAATATATAGTTCTTGTAT
>Ga0209394_1000042_pt1 | contig 111335 bp, 98 predicted proteins | sample JNZ201metaG_FD_184122 | JGI IMG/M metagenome (GOLD analysis project Ga0209394, IMG submission 184122) | Hot spring microbial communities from Jinze hot spring, China to study Microbial Dark Matter (Phase II) - JNZ 20120812A (SPAdes) (version 3) ...
CTTCTTCAGCATCTTCAACCCCGTTTTCAGTAATTTTAAATACTGCTTCACCCTCTGGAAGATATGGACTTGAAACTAATCTAGCTATCCTAACATTTCCCTTCGTAGACTTCTTAAGATATATACGCGTGTGGCTCGTATGTCCAACAATGTGGCCTCCAACGGCTTGCACAGATTCTCCGAAGAATACGTCTGGTTTAGCCATGACTTGATTTGTAACGACAGCCACAAGGTTGAAAGCTCTAGCTAATCTAAATAGTTTATGCATGTGTTTATTGAGCTTCTGCTGTCTTTCAGCCAGCATCTCCCTTCCGAGGTATTCACTCCTAAAGTGTGCTGTAAGAGAATCTACAACTATAAGTTTAACGTTGTTTTCTTTAACTAGTTTGTCACATTTATCTAACAAGAGCATTTGGTGGTCGGAGTTGAAGGCTTCAGCATAGATTATCCTTTTGACGACCTTCTCAGGGTCTAAACCTCTAAACCTAGCCATTTGAACAATCCTCTCTGGACTGAAAGTGTGCTCAGTATCTATATAAAGTGCAGAGCCCTCAAGTCCCCCCCTTTCATATGGAAGCTGGACGTTTACACATAACTGGTGGCATAGTTGGCTCTTACCACTGCCATAGGCTCCAAAGAACTCTGTGATCGTTTGCGTTTCCAAACCTCCTCCGATAAGCATATCGAGGATTTTACTCCCCGTGGTGAGCTTTCTGACGTTAATCCTCTCTTGGAGAAGGATGTCCGCTGTGACGAATTGAACGGAAATAGAGTCTCTAGCTAAAGCAATTATCTTAGCCGCCTGTTTTTCACCCAGCCCAGCCAGCATAAGCTCTTTAATAGTAGCCGTAGCGAGCGATTCAATCGTATGGTATCCAAGCTCTCTAAGCTTAGAAGCTGTAGAAGGTCCTATTCCAGGAATATCCTCGATGTTTTCGAAACGTTTCTTAGGTGTTTCTTCTTCGAGGTCCATTTTCTATCTGAAATAAACTTTGAAGAATCCTATATTTAAAGGATATACACTCGTAAAGGAAGGATTTAAGACCATCTGTTGAAGTTTAAACATGAAAAGTTTAAACTTAAGATTTAATATTCTATTATGGAGTTGGATTTTGAAGAAGTTCTTCTAGATGTTGTGTTCAAGCTCATAGATAAAGCTGTAAAAACGGTCCCTATAGACGTGGAGAAGGCTCTAATTGAAGCGTATGAAACTGAGACTTCTGAAATAGGAGTGAAGATGCTTGAAGCAATCGTTGAAAACATTAAAATAGCTAGAGAGGAGGGTGGACTTATATGTCAAGATACTGGCATACCTGTCTTCATAGTTGAAGAGGGGTTGGAAACGCCCTGGAGAATAGATTACCACAGGGTTTTTACAGAAGCCGTGTCCAAGGCTACTGTAAGAATCCCCCTCAGACCCAATGTAGTCCATCCGCTGACGCGAGTTAATACTGGAGATAATACTGGGGTTGGAATTCCAGTATTGCACGTTGTGAAAACCGATGGAAGCGACATTAAAATCCACTTTATGCCTAAGGGTGCTGGTTCTGAAAACGTGAGTAGTTTTCACATGCTCACGCCAGTTAAATCTGTAGAAGCAATAAAAAACGTAATACTATCTAGAGTTGTAGAAGCTGGAGGCATGCCATGTCCTCCGACAATCCTTGGAGTTGGTTTAGGTGGTACGGCTGAAGAAGCTATGCTTATGGCTAAGAGGGTACTACTAAGACCAGTGGGAGAAAGAAATGCGAATCCTGAAATCGCTAAGCTTGAATCTGAACTGTTCGAAGCGGTTAATAAGACTGGAATAGGTCCAATGGGGCTTGGTGGAAGATGGACGTGTTTAGACGTTAAGATCGAGTACGCCTACTGCCATACTGCGAGTCTTCCTCTGGCGATAAACTTCCAGTGTTGGGCTGCACGGAGGGCGTCAGCCATAGTTAAGCCTAACGGTTACTATGAGGTTTTGTAGGTGATATATATGAGCTTAGATATTACTGTACCAGTAGAAGACGTTTCCTCTCTTAGAGTCGGCAACATAGTCTACATTACAGGTCTAGTAGTCACTATGAGAGATCAAGCTACTAAGAGACTTATAGCGTTTTTTCAGAGTAATGTTAAACCCCCATTCAACCTCTATGGAATACCGGTCTTTCACTGTGGTCCTGTAGTTAGACGCATAGATGGAGGTTGGAGAGTAGAAGCTCTAGGTCCAACTACTAGTATGAGGATGGAGGACCTGCTGGAGTCTTTTCTAGAGGTGTCAGGGGTTAAAATTGTCATAGGTAAAGGAGGCTTCTCGGAGAAATCTACTGACGTTTTTAAACGGTTTAAAGCCGTATATTGCAGTCCTCCGGGAGGTGCTTCAGCACTCCTGTCTAAGTCTGTCAGAAGAGTTTCAGAAGCCTATTGGCTAGACCTTGGGCTTCCAGAGGCTGTATGGATTTTAGAGGTCTATAGGCTTGGTCCAATGGTTGTCACCATAGATTCGCACGGTGCTAATATTTACAGTATGGTTAGAGAAGAGGCTCTAAAAAGAGTTCCTAAAATCTTAGGAAACATTTAGAAGAAACGCTTAGAAATATCTATAGATTCTAGTATCGTTTGAGCGTGGTAGTTTGATTTCCCGCTTTCTTGATGTTCACACGCATGTGGGTTGCTATGGAGACATAGCAAATGTAAACGATCCATGGTGTAAAGTGACCGTTGAAACCCTTGCCAATTATGTTGAGTCTTACGATAAAGCAAGTGCCATAGTCCTGCCAGTCTATAGTTGGAATAGCGGGTTTATAATGCCTACGGAGTATGTATTGGACATTTGTAGGAGGCATCCTGATAAGTTCATCCCCTTCTGTGTCGTTGAAGTTAGAGAAGTCTGTTTAAGTGAAAGGATAACACGTTACGTGGATATGGGCTGTAGAGGTTTTGGCGAGCATACATCTAAAATACCGATAGACCATGACTGCAACATTAGACTTTACAAGGTTTGTGGAAAGCTTGAATTGCCAATACTTATGCACATTGCCGCCTTAAGTTCCGATACATATGGCATATTGGATACGCCTGATTTGAAAGGGATTGAGAAAATCGTCAAAGAGTATAGTAACGTTAACTTCATAATGCACGGCCCTGGTTGGTGGAGGTGTATGGATGAAAGTTTCAATTTAGAAGATTCATATCCCAAAGGTCCGATAGAACATCCAGGTAGGACAGTTTACATACTTGAAAACTATGAAAACGTTTACGGCGATTTATCGGCTTTCTCAGGCTACAATGCTCTGGCCAGAGACCTTGGCTTCGCAAAAGTCTTCCTTGAGAAGTTTAACCGTAGGCTTCTATACGGTACAGACATGGAGTGGTTCTTTAGCCCTGAAAACATACACTTGAAGCTTCTAGAAGGATTGAATCTACCCGAGGAAGTATTGGAAAATATCTTGTATAAGAATGCCGAGAAGCTCATCAGAGGCTAACGTCCTTCTGAAAAGTATGGAACTACTTTCTTAGCATACATTTTCAAACCTTCAACTGTATCTTCTAAAGGCATAAAGTGGAGTATAAAGTGGTTTACACCCGCTTCAGCATATCGAGCTATAACGTCGATACAATCTTCCGGTGAGCCTATAGTCGCACCATAGCGTACTGTTATTCCACCCGGTAGTTGAACAGAAGTATTGTATTCAGCTACTTTTTCAGCCGGGTCGCCGAACCATTTTTCAACAGCTTTCCTAGCCTTTTCTAAGGCCCCATCCGACGTCACGTCTATACTTGTGTACATTTCCATAGCTATCGTTAAGCCTCTTTCAACCATGTGAAATCTTTCAACTCTATACTTTAAGTCTTCAAGTCTTAACGGTGGAGAAAGCCATCCATTTGGGTTTATACGCATAAGTCCCTCTATTGCCTTAGGTCCAACCCCTCCGAACCATATTGGAGGAGTGGGTTTTTGAAGAGGCTTAGGTTTAACTTCGCAACCTTCAATATTATAGTACCTGCCTTTAAAGTAGACTTTATCCATAGTCCAACACTTCTTGATGATTTCAGCGGCTTCTATACTTTCTTCTAACCTCTCTTTAAGGGTTCTCCAGGTGTAGCCGTAGCTTTTAAATTCGTCCTCACGCCATCCAGCTCCTAAGCCGAATATGAGTCTTCCGTTAGATATTACATCTAATGTAGCGGCCATTTTAGCCGTTAAAGCCGGGTTTCTAAATGGTAGACAGAGCACGGAAAAGCCTATTTTAACTTTTTTAGTTGCTTGGGCTAGAGCAGCTATTGTGGTAAAGCTTTCAAGCATGTCTATACTGGGTTCTCCTACTCTTTCGACGGAGTCGAATCCTAGCAGATGGTCCGGAGCCAATATGGATGTGAAATTCAGTTTATCGGCCGTTAAAGCAGACTCTAAACACATATTCCAAAGTTCTCTCTCTGTTTTAACTCTGCTAAATGTTGGAAGGTAGACACCAAATTTCGCACTCATGGAGGACTTTTAAAAATTAAATCCTTCAATCTTAATAAGCTTTTAAACCATGTAGAAGCGTAAAGATTTTAAACGTTGAATCACTATAATCTCGTAATCAACTGAGCCAGATGAACTTGAGGAAGGGTGTTTAGAGTTTTTGAAAATCGCCTTTCTAGGTGGGACGCGTAGTATAGGGAAATCTGCGATAGCCGTTAAAGCGGGGGAGACTACGGCTATTTTAGACTACGGTGTGGCTGTAGACAGCATTCCAAGCTTTCCGATGCATATCTCCCCTAAATCTGTAGACTTCGTAGTGGTTACTCATGCACACTTAGACCATAGTGGAGCTACACCACTATTCTACGTAAGTAAGCCTATTCCACTCTACGCCACTGCGCCTACAATAGATTTGATGAAAATTTTGATCAAAGACTTCATTAGGCTTTCAGGATACTACCTCCCATACGAGTATCTGGATATGAATACCATGTTTGAATATTCCAAGACTCTAAAATATGGTGAGAAATTTTCAATTAAAGACATCCAGTTTACACTTTTGAATGCTGGGCACATCCTCGGGTCTGCTCAAGTGCTCGTTGAAGCGGAAGGTAAGAGAATACTCTACACGAGTGATATAAACGATGTGGATACGTGTCTCTTGGAAAAGCTTTCTAAAAATTATGGTCCTTTAGACGCTATTATAGTCGAGAGCACTTATGCTGATGAAGACCACCCGGAGCGTTCTGAGCTTGAGAGAGAATTCGTAGAAAACGTCTTAGATGTTGTTGAAGGTGGAGGTCTTGTTTTAATACCGGCCTTCAGTGTTGGAAGATCTCAGGAAATTCTCACAGTTCTCTCTAAGTGGAATTTTCCATATCCCATATCTCTAGACGGCATGGCTGTAGATGCTACGCAGATCTTCCTTAAGTATATAGATTGGCTTAGAGACCCTGAATTGTTTAAGAAGGCTATTGAAAAGGCTAATTGGGTCTCAGGTTGGAGAGATAGACGTCTCCTACTTAAGAAGAGTGGGGTTATAATAGCTCCAGCTGGTATGCTCAAAGGTGGTACAGCAGTATTTTACGCTGAAAAAGTTGCTAAGTCAAGCAATAATGCAATATATCTCGTCAGCTACCAGATACCTGGAACGCCTGGAAGCGAGCTTCTCGAGAAAGGTAGATTCGTCATAGGTGGTAAGGTTAGAAAAGTCAAAGCAAATGTTAAAAGGTTCGACTTTTCCTCGCATATAGGTATGAGCGGGTTGAAAAAGTTTCTAAGCGAACTTGATGGGAATCCCGTTATTTACGCAGTCCATGGAGAGGTTGAGAAGTGTCAAGCACTCTGCAAGTATGCTAAAGACTTAGGCTTCGATGCTTATGCTCCTAAGATAGGGGACGTGTATGAGATTTAAAGATAGAGTTTTCCTAGTGGCTTTAGGAGATGTAGAATTAAGTCTTTTAGAGAGGCTTTCTTCAGAGCTTATGGAAACCATCTCCTTCATCGAATTTAAGGTTTCGACTGAACGGCTTAGCATCCCCATGGAGGCTTACAACACCAGTAGGAGACAGTATAACTCTGACGTGATAATGGCGTACTACGCTAGGTCTCTTAAAAACAGGACTCTACTCGTAACTTGGATTGACCTCTACGTGCCCCATCTCAACTTTATATTTGGACAGGCTGAGAGCCCGGGCCTACTGGCAATAATATCTCTAGCCAGACTGGATACGCGTTTCTATGGAGCTGTTTTCAACGAGAGACTTTTCATGGATAGAGCCGTTAAAGAAGCGGTTCACGAGGTATGTCACACATATGGACTACGTCACTGTCCAAACCCGAGATGTGTAATGCATTTTTCAAACAGCATATTGGATACGGACTTTAAATCTAAGCTTCCATGTTCTTCCTGTATGGGTAAGCTTAAAGCTGTTTTAGACTAGCTTATATAGATGAAGAAGCACCATTATATTGAATGTCTCTCGATAAGAAGACCATCATGACCGTCCTTAGAGGGGTTTACGACCCAGAATATCCAGTTTCAGTAGTAGAAATGGGGATCGTTGATGAAGACTCTATTGAAATAATCGGAGATGGGAAGGTTCGAGTGACGTTTAAACCGACTACGCCTTTCTGTCCAATGGGAGGTTTAATAGGCGTTCTAATGAAGTATGCTTTGGAAAAGACTTTAAACGTTAAAGTCGAGGTTTTGGTTAAACCTGGGACTCATGTAAGTGAAGATGCTATCAACAGTGCTATTAACGATGAAACCCAATATGAAGCAATTATTAAACAGCTCTCAGATATGGGTTTGCTTAAAAGCTGCGTTAAAGTTAAATGATAGATCGTCTTCTCTAAGGAATTGGGGGTTGAAAAATTGAAAGTCAAAGTAGATAGAGATGCTTGTATAGGTTGTGGCTTATGCGCCTCACTATGCCCGGAAGTCTTCGAATTGGATGATGAAGGGAAGTCTAGAGTCGTCAACCCTAATGGATGTGACGGATGTGATTGTAGAGAGGTTGCTAATCAGTGTCCAGCAGCTGCGATAATTATAGAAGAATAGTGGCTATGCTTCTTTCCCCCTCTTTTTTCCATAAATCTTATCAGTATCTAGACAACTTTAATCTATAGGATGAGTTTAGAAGTTAAAAGAGAAAAACAGCTTGTAGCAAGGTACGCAAGCTCTTTGATTAGAGATGGTGAAGTTGTTGGACTTGGCAGTGGAACTACTGCAGCTATGTTCGCTAGAGAACTGGCTAAGAGGATTGAAAGTGAAGGGCTTAAAGTCATAGTGATCCCTTCAAGCATACCGATGAAACTTCTTGCTTTGAGTTTAAAAATGTCTGTGGCCTCTCTGGACGAATACCCAGTTGTAGATGTTGACATTGATGGTGCTGATGAAGTCGATAGGAGGCTTAATCTGCTTAAAGGCGGCTCCTACGGTGTTTTTACAAATGAGAAGGTGCTCGCAGCTTCTTCTAAGAGATTTCTCGTGATAGTTGACCACACTAAGCTTGTTAAGAGGCTTCATACGAAGTTTCCAATACCCGTTGAGGTTATAAGAGAAGCTAGAGAGCTTGTCTTCAGAAGGATTTCAAAACTCGGAGGGGAGGTTAAGCTTAGAGCGTACAAGATAAACGGTGAAGAAGTCCCCCTTATGACTGAGCGTGGGAACTTCATAGCTGAAGTATGGTTTAGACAAGTCGATGTAGATTTTGGAGAATTGGATCGAGAGTTTAAAGGAATACCAGGTGTTGTTGAAACCGGGCTTTTCTTAGACATGGCTGACGCAGTGTACGTTGGCATAGGTGAGAAAGTTGAAGTATTCAACCGAGGTGTTGAAATACCTGAACAGTTCATAGGATGAAGCGTTAAGTTGAGGATAGGCTTTCACATGAAGTTCACAGTAGTAGGACATACAACTGTAGATTTAATATACGTGGCTAAGCATCCCACTCGACCAACCCCCGGTGGTCCATCGGTCTATGCTTCTATGACAGCTCTAAGGCTTGGATGTGAGTCCATGCCCGTTTCAAAAGTCGGATATGACTTTCCAGAAGAATTCATGGTTTGGCTTTCAAAATCGCAGTTAAACACAAACTTCTACGTTAGAGATTTAAACTCTAAGACTACGCGGTTTAAACTCGTATATGGGAATAGTGGTAGAACCCTGAAGCTTCTAAGCTTATGTAGCCCCATCGCCCCTAATGAGCTTGTAAATCTTCCAAAGGTTGAATTAGCTCATGTAGGCTCTGTAGCGGGTGAAGTTGGACTAGACACTTTAAAAGCTCTAAGAATCAAGGCCCAGATGCTTTCAATAGACGTCCAAGGCTTCATAAGAAAGTTTAAAGTAGATGGTGAAGTTTACGAAGAAGGACCATTAAACCCTGAAATATTGTCAAATGCAGACATCGTCAAGCTTAGCATGAAAGAGGCGGAGGCTTTAACAGGTGCAAGTGACCCTATGGAGGCAGTTAAAAAGCTTGGAAAGATGCATCGTGGTGTAGTGCTTTTAACCCTGGGGGAATTAGGCTCCCTATGTACAACAGCCTGTAGAATCTTACGAAGCCCACCTTATAAGCCTCCTAAATTCGTCGATCCAACTGGAGCAGGAGATAGCTTCACAGCTGGATTTACCGTAGAGTTTTTCCGTAGTGGCGATTTAGACTGGAGTCTTGCAGTAGCATCAGCAGCTTCATCTTTCGTTACCGAAGGATATGGCCCCTCAAGATTTGGCTTAAAAAACGAAGTCTACGAAAGAGCTGAAACATTGATAGATAAAATTAAAAAACTATCTTTTTAAAGAAGTTGCTGCTAGTGAAACGGATTTATACTCCATAGAGCCTCTTGAAGAACCACCTAATGGAGACTGCAATCTAGCTGATGTTAAACGCCGCTTCAGGTATAGGCTTGCGTTCAAAGGTAATATTCAAACCAGCTGGCTATTCACGGCTAAACCTAAGGAAGTTGAAGAGAAAGCTAAGCAGTGCATAGACGTGGCTGGGGAAAACGGTGGGTTCGTCTTATCTACGGGAGACCAAGTTGGAAGAGATACGCCAGGTGAAAACATATTTGCGATGGTTGAAACTGCGAGAAACTACGGTAAATATCCTCTAAAATGTACCCATTAAATCTATTTTAAAAATAATCTAAATTACCGCTGGTAGTTTGAAGCTTTCCTTTCGAATTGTTTTATGTATATTTCTCTGACTTTGTCTATTGTATCTGCTTCTTCGACTTTTTTATCCCAGCGTATTCTTACTATTCTTGCGAATCGTAGTGCGAATCCGGATGGGTATTTCTGGCTTTTCTGTATTTCGTTGTAAGCTACTTCAACTACTATTCTAGGGTTTACCCATACTCTACGTCCTTCTCTTTTAACTACGTCGTTTTCAAGTGTTTTCGTTAGGTTTTCAAACTCTTCATCTACTAGACCTTTGAAAGTCTTGCCAATTATTGTGAAGCCACCAGTTGAATTGTCTAAAGCGGCTAAGAAGTAGTCGCTTATCCATCTGTATCTACGTCCATATCCATATTCTCCTCCAACTATAACCAGGTCTAAAGTGTCAAGTGTCTCTTTTACTTTCAGCCAATCTCTACCACGTACACCAGGGTGGTATATGCTATCAGGCTTTTTTGCTACCACACCTTCATGTCCATATTCTAAAGCCTTCCTGTAGAATTCCTCAGCCTCTTCCAAATCTTGAGTCATCAGGCTGTCTACCAGGGGTATAGACTCCACCTTCCTGGTTAAACGCTTTCTTCTCTCAATGTAAGGTTCACCTATAGTCAAAGAGCCTTCGTCAACCAATATGTCGAATAAGTATAGTTTAATCGGAAGCCTCTTAGCTTCTTCTTCAACGCTTCTTATCCGTTTAAACCTATGCATAAGCTCCTGGAAAGGGAGAGGTTTACCGTTGAAGTTAACTGCTATAACTTCACCTTCAACTACACAGTTCTTCAGCTTATCCTCTCCTCTAATAGCATCGACTACTTCAGGCAGACTAGAAGTTACGTCTTTAAGCCCCCTTGAAAAAACCCTCACACCCCCATTAAATGCATGTATTTGAACTCTAGCACCGTCGAGCTTATACTCAAAAGCAGCTTTGCCTTTAAACTCGTCTAAAATCTCCCTCACGTTGTAGGCCATACCTGCGAGCATAGGCTTTATAGGGTTAAACGGAACATACCTCATGTTCAGAATACCATGGAGGCCTTGTGTTTTAGCAACAGCAGCGGTCATAGCTAAATCTCCACTAAGCATTAAAGCTCTCTCTAAAGCATCATAGGGAATGTGGAAAGCTTCAGAGAGGGCTTTAACAATTATCCCCTCTTTAACACCTATCCTCAGGTCTCCTAAGATTATCCTAACCAAGTACTTAGCTTCAAGCGGTGAAACCTTGCTAAACAAGCCCTTTAAAACTCTAACCTTCTTATACTTAGAGCCTGGGCCTTTGACTTCTGAAACCTCTCTGAGAAGCATGTCTAACTCTTCGAGTGTAAGAGGCTTCACCATCAACAGTGTTTGACGGCTAAGCCTTTTAGCTTCTAAGATCGATTTAACAGCGCTTCCCACGTCGCCAGTATCATTGAAAGCCCTGTAGAAGTCTTCATCGTTAAACCTATACAGTTCTTTCAAAGTCTTTAAAAGCGTAGCCCAGCTTACGTTTAAAGCTTCTCTAAAATCCGACGTAGAAAGTTTAACAGCTATTTTAACCTCTGAAGCGTTTAAATCCTTGAAATATCCAGCCATAAGCTCTACGATCTCACTTCTAGAGCTAAGCTTCTCTATGGACTCGTAAACTTCACACAATCTTATGAAGGAACCTTTCAAACTTCACACTACTTAATCAATCCTCCTGTTAAAGATTATCCAACATACACGTGTAAATCTCTCCTTAGGTTGGCTTAGGCTTTTTAAAGACCATGTTTAACATATATATAGTCTAACGCTACAATTAAGCTAACGGTGGGTAACAGCATTGGTAGAAATCTCAGAGTTCCTCTCCATAAAGCCGGTAGCGGTAGTCGCACATAGAGGAGCTTCAGGCTATGAGCCTGAGAATACCATCAGAGCGGTTGAAAAAGCCATAGATATGGGAGCAGATGCAGTGGAAGTTGACGTTAGACTTTCAAAAGATAAAGTGCCAGTAGTGATACACGATGAAACCATAGATCGGACTACAAACGGCTCAGGTAGAGTTGACAGTTACACAGCTAAACAGCTTAAAAACTTCGACGCTGGTAAGGGTGAGAAAATTCCACTGCTCTCAGAAGTCTTAGATGTGGTGTGTGGACGCATATGTCTACTATTGGAGCTTAAAGAAGTCGAAGCTTCTAATTACGCTTTAAACCTCGTAGAAAGCAGAAGGATGTTAAACCAGGTCATGTTCATATCTTTCCACGAGGAAGCTCTAAAAAACGTCGCCCAAGGAAATCCCAAAGCCTATATGGGTTTAATATACGCAAAGCCCGGCGATTTCATCTCAAAAGCTAAAAACATCGGATGTATAGCCGTTATGCCAAACTATAGACTAGCCTCTCTTGAAACAGTTGAATTTGCCCATAGGCTTAACCTTAAAGTCAACGTCTGGACTGTAGACGACTTGAAAACAGCTAGAGAATTAGTCGGAAAAAAGGTCGACTCGATAACGACGAATAAGCCTGACTTAATATTAGACCTCAGGAAAACCATTTAGACCGAGAAAATCATTATATATTTAATCAAGCTAGAAATTTCAATGTCATGTCAAACGGAAGACCTTTTGAAAAATGGTCGGTGAGCATATGCCCACTGTGCTTCAGAAGAGTACCAATGAGGGTCTACGAAGAAAACAACGTCATATACTTGGAGAAAACATGTCCAGAACACGGAAAATTCGAAGACATCTACTGGGGAGATGCAGAATACTATAAGTGGTTTGAGAAAAACTGGAATACGGCAAAATATATAGGAAGTGGTCTTGAAAACCCCCATTCTCAAATAGATAGAGGTTGTCCCTACGACTGTGGGATATGCCCCCAGCATAAAACGCACACAATACTAGGCATAATAGACGTCACCAATAGATGTGTGACATACGACTGTGAGCTTATCCTCGAGGATGGTTCTATCGTGGAAATAGGAAGATTTGTGGATGAGAACCTTCCCTTAGATGGAAGCGGCTCTGGGATAATCGCTAAACCAATACGTGTATTAAGTTGCAATCCACCTAAGCCTACGTATCCTGATGTCATAGCTGTCCATAGGTTGAAGGCTCCGAACAGCTTAGTAAGAATCTGTACGGTTTCGGGAGTTGAGCTTAAAGTAACTCCCGACCATGAGATATTGATTGATGGTGAATATGGAGCTCAACTTGTCAGAGCTGATCAGCTGAGGGTGGGAGACCTTATATATGCACCTGCTAGGATAAACGTAAATGTTAAAAACCTACCAGTCTTAGAGTTGATAGACGATTATAGGCTTTACGTTCATCCAGATGATGTGCTTATGGAGCTAATACGCCGTAAAGCCAGGGAAGCATATGGGTCTCTAAGAAGGGCCATAAGTCAATTACAACTTAAATACTGGAACCTTTACGACTTAAGCGTCGGAATAAACTTTAGAGATTTCAAGAGACTATGTGAGAAACTTGGGATTGATCAGGAGTTCTCTCTAACTCATATTGAAAAGGTTTCTTGGCGTAAGAAAACGGTCGAACTAAAGGCAAAGTATTTTGACGAAGATTTAGCATACCTTATAGGACTTATAGCTTCAGATGGGTCTCTATCTACTAGTAGAAGCCGTGGGATATACACGACTAACTTCCATAGTACAGAACCAGAGCTAGTAAAGAAAGCGAAACATATTGTTGAGGCTTTGTTTCCAGGTACAAAATGTCATGTTTACACAGATGGAAGGGGCTGTTTAAGGCTATCATTTAACAATTTATTGGTTTATGATTTGATTGAGAAGGTTGTAATCGAAGGAGAGTTAAAGGAGATATTTAAGCTACCTGATAAATGTATAACTGCGTTTTTAAGGGGATATTTTGATGGCGATGGAACGGTAAGCTTAGCTTCGAACTCAGTGTACTATGTTACATCTAGTAGAAAGAGGGCTGTAAGAATTGTTCAGCTCTTAAGGAGATGTGGAATCCTCGCCTCTATGCATGAGAGGCAGGGAAGTGGTTTCTCAAAGTCAAGTTACTATGTTGTTGTGATTTCAGGGTTTAAAGACGTATCTACATTCGTGAAGGTTATTGGAAGTAATCACCCCAAGAAGTTTGAGAAACTTAAACAGTTGGCTGTTGAAGGACGTGTGAGAAAAATTGGGAAATCTAGACGAGAGATTGTCCCCAGGATTTGTATAAAACTCTTGGCTGAAGTAATTAATCATCATAGGCTTAGTAGGGTAACGCTATATCCAGAAGACCCAAGTTATCTCTCCAAGGTTTTAACGGGAAAGAGAAACACAACAAAAACAACTTTAAGGAAGATTCTTAGCCGTTTACGCGATCTTGAGCTGTGTGAAAAATGTAAAAGTATTGTTCAGATAGCTTGGAGATATTCGTCTGAAGACTTCTTCTTAGACGAGGTTAAGATGCTTGAGGTAGTTGCCTCAAAAGACGAGTACGTTTATGATATAACAGTAGATAAAAACCACTTATTTGCAGCAAACGGCCTCATCTACGTCTCAAATTGCAATATGGCATGCCCTATATGCTTCGCCTACGCGGGTGCTGTAAACTACGTCTACGAGCCAACGTATGAGCAGATAGTCGGAATGATTAAACTTTTCAGGTCTAGCAGACCGTGGGCTGCGAATGCTCTACAGTTCAGCGGAGGAGAACCTACGCTTCGAAACGACCTTCCCGACCTTGTTAGAGAAGCTAAGCGGGCTGGTATTAGACATGTAGAGGTTAATACTAACGGAATTAGGCTTGCTGAAGACTTGGACTATTACAGTCGGTTGCTGGACGCTGGTATGGATACGATATATTTACAATTCGACGGATTGAGGGAGGAGATATACCTGAAGCTTAGAGGCAGAGGTGGACTTGTCGACGTTAAGAACAGAGTTATTGAAAACGCTAGGAAGATTGGACATAAGTCTATAGTATTAGTGGTTACTCTTGCCAAGGGTGTTAACGATGGCGACTTGGGAGATATAGTAAGATATGCCATTAACAATAGAGACGTAATCCGATGTGTAAACATACAGCCCATATCGATGGCAGGTAGAGCTAGGAAGGAGGAAATGAGGAAGATGAGGATAACAATACCAGACGCCGTAAAACTCATCGAAGAGCAGACCAATGGAGCAGTCTCAAAATGGAGCTGGAGGCCTGTAAACTGGCCCCTACCTATTGCCAAGGGGATGGAAGTAGTCAAGAATAGAACGTATCCAGAGTTCACGCTACATCCCCACTGCGGTGCAGCCACGTTCCTAGTGGCTAAAGAAGATGGGTCTTTCACACCTATAACTGAGCTTGTAGACGTTGATAACTTTGCCCAAGTATTCTGGGGGATGTACTACCTAGGGGTTGGAGGTCACAGTAGAAGAGCCAAATTAGAAGCACTTAAGCTTCTACCGATGGTAAAGAGCGAGCTCATCAGAAACCTCCTCAAAGACATTATAACTAAAGGGAGCTATGAAGCCCTAGGGAGACTTATGTATAATGTAGTAATGGTTGGGATAATGCACTTCCAAGACGTATGGAATCTAGACTTAGATAGAGTGAATAGATGTGGCATACACTATGCAACTCCAGATGGAAAAATAATATCCTTCTGTACGTTCAATTCAATCCATAGGACTGCGTTCGAAGAGAAATTTAAACAGCCAATAGAAGACTGGATGAAGAAAACTGGGAAAAAGCTTATAGACTACGCTTAACGCCCCTAAGGCTTGGGTTTTAAACAGCATTGTCTACTATGCTACTTTTTCTCTATGAGGTTTTCCGGGCTTATACCCAGCTCTCTGGCTTTTCTAAGTATTTCAGCGAGTTGAGCCTTCAACTTCTCTCTTTCTTCTACCGCTCCTTCTCTGAAAGAAATTTTGAAGCTTTCTACAGGCTTCATCTCCATTACTTCAACAGCTACAGATATCGGTTTAAACTCGTTGTTCGGACTGGCTTCGTATTCTAAAGTTATTCTCGTAGGTTTTTCTGAGGCACCTCGCTTATTCATTTCTTCTATGAGTCTTCTTGAAAGCTCAAGCCACACTTTTCGATTCTGCTCCTTAATATCCTCAGGTACGTTTTTTGTATAAAACGCTAAGTAGAACCACCTTTTTAGTTTAAATATTGCGCCTCTGCCAGTCGGAGAAATCTTAAACCTCTGCTGTTTCACGCTCATAGTAAGTCCTCCATAATACATATATGAGTATCATGTATATTAATATTATCACCGTTAGTTTCTGGAAGAACAAGCTAAACGTTTTTACTGTCTTCCTACACCTTTAAAACCGAAGACCAGTTGAAAGTCGAACAACTTCTCATCGGCATGATGGAGGAAGCCTTGAGGTCCTTCCATAGGAGGCTCCTCGTAGTTTACGGTAGAGGATCTGAAGAAGTCCTCGCCTACATAGTCTTTAAACACTTCACTCTTAAAGCCGGGGGAGAAGAAAAAGTCGTCTACGTTAGCTCAGACGACGCCTCAAACTACAACGTCTTCATCAAACGGCTCGAAGAAAAATCCTACCCTATAGGCAATGTTAAACTCTACACCTATAAAGAAACCCATAGACTCATGGGTACTACAAACGACATCTTAATCCTCGACATGAGCGTAGGAGCTAGACCAAACGACATGGGGAGGCTTATTGAGACAGTCAGAGGAGGAGGCTTAGTAATATTCTACAACCTAGATTTAAACGCTGAAAAACCATGGAGTACAAGTCTACATAAGAAGCTTATCTCACCGCCCTATGGTGAATCCGATATGAAGGCGCGGTTTGAAAAATACTTTACTAGGAAAATTCTAGAGGACCAGAGTATCTGGATATTGGACGGTTGGAACATAATCAGGGGGAACATGCTAAATCCTCCAACCTCAACTAGAGAGAAGCCGTCTCCTCCGAATAAAAGTCGAATCCCAAGAGCCATCTACGACTTGGCATTGACGCAAGAGCAGGTAGAGGCTCTAAAATACGTTGAAAAATTTGCCAAGAAAAGTAGAAGCATAATAGTTATGACTTCTAATAGGGGTAGAGGTAAGTCCGCTCTACTGGGTCTAGCGGTAGCTCCCCTCATGCTTTTCGGCTGTAGGAGAATATTAGTTACAGCTCCAGCCTGTGAAGAAACCCAGGTTATTTTCGATATGGCTGAGAAGGGGCTTAAAACTATAGGTGAAGATGTTGAGAGGGAATACGTTGAAAATTTAACATTTAAACTGAGTTGTAATAGAGGGGTTGTAGAATTCGTACAGCCATATAGGTTGTTAAAGGAGAAAGCTGAAGTAGTGTTTGTTGATGAAGCGGCTGGGATCCAAGTGCCACTCCTATTTGAAATAGCTGAGAAATTTCCAAAAGTTGTATTCGCCTCTACAGTCCACGGATATGAGGGTGCTGGTAGAGGCTTCTCTTTAAGATTCTTAAAACGTCTCGAAAAACTCGAGAAAATAACGCTTTATAAGGTTGAGCTCAAAGAGCCAATTAGATATGCTTTAGATGATCCAGTTGAAAAATGGCTTTACAATACCCTGCTACTTAATGCTGAGCCTGCGGATGTCGAAGAAAGTGAATTTAAACTCGGCGAATGCGCATATATGAAGCCTGATTTAGACTTATGGTTTGGGGAAGATGAGGAACACCTGAGGCAGTTCATAGGTATATATGTTTTAGCCCACTATAGGAATAGACCGGACGACCTCCTCATCTTGGGAGATGCCCCCCACCATTCAACTAGAGCCATTCTGTCAGCGTCAGGTAAAGTTTTAGTAGCCCTACAGATAAGTGAAGAAGGCTACGATGGGCTTGTAGAGGAAGTTTTAGCGGGTTCTCCACCTCAAGGGCACCTTATACCGTCGTGTATAATCAAATACTACCCTGATTATGCTGAGTTTTCCAGGCTTAAAGGCTTAAGAGTGGTCAGAATTGCAACGCATCCCAAATTCACGGGGAGAGGATTGGGCAGTCTAGCTATAGAAGAGTTGTGTAAGGAAGTTGAAGCTAATGGTTTTGAATGGGTTGGTGCTAGTTTCGGAGCAGACGTAAAGTTAATCGATTTTTGGCTTAAAAACAGCTTCACACCTGTGCATATAAGCCCTATGAGAAACACGGTCTCAGGTGAATTCAGCGTAATATTTATCAGACCTCTGACTGGAAAAGCAGTTGAAATAGTAAAAGGAGTCCACAGGGAATTCAAACTGAGGCTCGTAGAATCTCTTCCAGACATATACTTCGACCTTGAACCGCAGATAACAGTAAGACTTTTAAAGTCTCAAAATTGGGATAATAGAGAAGAGCCATCTCTAACAAGTTCGCAGAAAAGCCGACTATTGCAGTACGTTTCAGGCAAACTGGCTTATGAAGCCGCATGCGATGCTATTAAGCAGTTTGTAAAATCCCACTTCCTCAACTCTGGAAGCTGTAGGATGGGTCTCAGTATGGATGTTGAAGCTAAACTTATAGCTAAATGCTTACAGGCTAAACCGTGGAGGCATATTACGAAAATCTTCCAGGTTCCTCAGTCGAATTTAAAGATGGATTTAAGGAAGATTCTCGCTGAAATGGTGGACTTCTATGGAGTATAAACAGTTGAACTTCAAAAAAGAGTATAGAGAGGCTTTGAAGGATGGGCGGAAAACGACGACCATAAGAGTGAATGCACACGTTAAACCTGGAGACTTAGTTGAATTAATAGCTGGCGGTGTAAGCTGCGGATATGCTATAGTAAGAAGCGTTACTCGGAAGAAACTCTTAGAGCTAAACGATGAAGACGCTAGAAAAGATGGGTTTAAAAATAGAATGGAGCTTATCAAAGCTCTTAAAAGGCACTATCCTAGTTTAACCCCTGAAACATATGTATACATCATAAACTTTAGGAGAATCCACTGAATTTGAAAACTACCTGAGTTTATCTAACTTATCGAGAAATCCAGCGGAATTATGGAAGCTGTAAGCTTTTTAAACTAAATCTATTTTAGATTTAGTTTAGTACACTTAAAAGGGTGGCTTTATGGTTGAAAAAGAGCTGAGAGTTAGCAAGATTGAAGATGGAACCGTCATAGACCACATAACTGCTGGATATGCTTTAGCGGTTCTCAGGATAATAGGATTAACCGGTAAAGAGGGCAATATTATAAGTATTCTTATGAATGTCCCAAGTCAAAAGCTCGGCAGAAAAGATATTGTGAAGGTTGAGAATCGAGAGCTTAGAGAAGATGAAGTCCATAAAATAGCTCTAATAGCTCCAAACGCCACCATAAACATTATACGGAACTATGAGGTAGTTGAAAAGAATAAAGTTAAACTTCCAAAAATCATAAAGGGCGTGATCAAATGTGCGAATGCATCTTGTATAACAAACAGCGGAGAACCCGTTCAACCTACGTTTATCGTTGAAAGCGTAGAGCCTCTAAGGCTTAGATGCCACTACTGCAGAATAGTTATGACTAGAGAAGATATTATAAATCAATTCTAAGCCGGGCTTAAAATAGAGGTTAAGGATTCGATGTCTTTAACACCGTAAGCTTTTCTTAGAAACATATTCGCTCTTTTTTCAGAAGTCCACCTGTATATTGGTTTAACTAGGGTTGGAGTTCTGCCGTATTGAACTACGGTAGCTATGTTGCTACACTTCGGGCATCTATCCCAATAGCCTTCAAACAGTTTAGAGCATCGTTTACAGTACGTTGTGAAGGTCGAGTATGTGAAGCATCTGAGTTGCTTATACTTGGACACTATGTATGATGTCGTCTTAAAGAGAGTTTCACCATCAACTTCGTTCGAATTCACCTCTATGACTGGAAGAGTTCCATAATTCATTATAGAACCCACTTTCTCCTCTATTTCAAGCCTTTTAGAAAGCGGTATGCCGTATTCTAAAGGCACTACGCATACATCGGTGTAGTATGGCTCTCTCCTGAAACCTTGACTGTTTAAGATGGATTTACCGTAGTTATTGAGGTCTAGATTTACAAGCCTAGATGCGCCCTCTTCACCGCATATACTCGTCAATCCAATTCTATCTCTACTTGCATCTAAGTATGCGCGTATACGCCTTAAAACTCTAAGCATAGCAGCTTGTGATGTAGTGCTCGTAAGGTCTGAGCCTGTGTGTAGAACAGTAGCTTCATTAAGTCCAAATAGTCCAAGAGCTGAAAACATGGCTTTAAACCTCACATATGGATCGTCTGGTTGAGAAATATTCGGTAGAAGCCCCTCTTTAATCCGGCTCTCCAAAGCCCCCCTCCTAATATGTATTGCTTCAATAGCCTTGTCCATTATCTTCTGTAAATTCTCCCAGAGGCGTTCATCGCTTCCTTTAGATATTTGAGCGAGCCTAGGCATGTTTATGGAAACGTCTACAATCATAGGTACTGCTAGCGTATCCACTTCCCAGTCTGAAAGAGGCTCAAATCTAAATCCATAGCTTGAGAAGCTGGTGTTATCATCTACATCCGTTAGATTAGCTATTACAATGGGTATGCCAAACTTCGCAGCATCGTGTATGCTCTTCATTACTTCTATCCACTCGTCTTTCAGAGGCCATTCTCTAATCTTGATTGTCAAATTGAAATTGTAGAGTGGGCTCCTCGAATACTCCTTCTTTAAGACATCTATAAGAGCTTGTGTAAACGTTAAAACTTCATCTCGATAGTCTCCATAAACTTCTCCACCAGGTATAGTTTTAAGGTTTTCAATCTTCCGATTTAAACCCACTTCTAATCCAAAGTTGACGTTGAGATTTGAGGAGATTCTCATAGATTCTATGAATACTTGAAGCGCCCGTTTAACTTCCACAAGCCTTCTTCCTCTGGTGAAAGGCGCTAAGAAGACGTTGAACATGTCAAACCCCTGGTCTAAATTAACCTCAAAACTGCTGTTGTAGGCGGCAACCCTAAGCCTGTTTAATGCTGAAGTTAACGTCGTTGGGCTTTTACTGGGCATGTTTGGAAACTTACCCGTCAGAATCAGCCGTATGTCATGTTGGATGACGTCGGGTCTAAGTATCCAAGACCCTGGGAGTTCTAAATGTATGTCTCCACTTAAGTATGCGTCGGCAACGTCTCTAGGTAGAACGTTTAAAAGAGTATATTCTCTTAAAACTGCTTCACCAGCTATTTCTCTAACTTCTTCGACGTGCATTTTCATCGTACTAGCTTTTTCAAATGTTTTAACGACGTCGTAAACCGGAAGGCCGAGTCTTGTAAGTCTATGCCTATACTCCTCAAGCCCCTTCTCTATGAGAATTGCATTAACTATTTCTCGTATAAGTGGAGCAGTTAAATATTTAACCTGAAGGTTTACAAGTCTTCTTTCAACTTCAAGCGAAATAGATTCGGCCAAGTCTAAAGGAACCTGCGCTTCTTTAATAAGACTATTCACTATTCTAAGCCTGTCAAACTCTTCTATAGCCATTCTAGAACTTCTAACCAGAAGTTTACCAGCTTTCTTCATAAGATATTCATTAAGCTCTTGAGCGAACTCTAAAACTCTAACCCCAAGGTCTGTAAGCCGATAAGTCTTACCGTCATCCGTCTTTTCAATAAGTCTAGCCTTTACAAGGCTTCTGAGGTGATATGCAAACTTACCAGCATGTTTAGCTGGTTCTAAACCTAGCATATCCATAATTTCACTATAGGTTAAAGTACGGTTTAGCCTTAGAAGTCTAAGGACTTCAAACCTAATCGGTGAAGAAAGAACCTGAAAAACTTGATTTGAAAAGCCCCTTCTAATTCTGCTCAAAAATCTCTCCTCTCAATAGATAGTATTTTAAACTATGACGAAGTCAGTTTAAATAAATTTAGGTGGTGTTTCCAATGAAAATAGTGCTTAGAATAGGCGGTTCTGTCATAGCCTCTCCGTTAAATCCACTTCTTATACTAGAATACTCTAAAATTTTAGGTAAACTTTCTCAAAACGGTTTTAAACTACTCGTCGTAACCGGGGGAGGAGAACTGGCTAGAATACTGATAGAAAATGCGAAGATGATGAACATGTCCCAAGAAAGTCAAGATAGAATAGCCATACAAGCATCACGAGTAATCGCCCAACTGCTAGCTGAAGCACTAAGACCAACAACTCCCGTGACAATCCCTAAGAGAATAGGAGAAGTCTCTAAACTGTTTAAAAAACACAGCATCGTAGTTATGGGTGGGATTAAGCCAGGTATGACTACTGATACTGTAGCAGTTCTTGCAGCAATTAAACTTGGCTTTAATCTGCTGATTAAAGCTACCAATAGAGACGGCATCTATAACAAAGACCCGTCACGATATCCCGACGCCTTTAAAATCGACAATCTAAGCTTCAAAGAGCTTAAAAATATGTTTGGACGTGTACATTATGAAGCAGGTTTAAAAACGATAATAGATCCAAAAGCGGCCAGATTAATAGCTAGACATAAAATCAAAACCATAGTTTTAAACGGTTTTAAACCTGAGAATATTGAATTAGCCGTTAAAGGTGTTAAAATAGGAACGTTAATATGTGATTAGCCTATATGAATAGTCTTCAAAAGGATTTTATGCTTTTTTTAATCTTCGTATAGACTTCTTCTAGAGAAATAGGCATGACTTTCGTATGAGAAATGACAGGCATGAAGTTTGTATCGCCAAGCCATCTTGGGACAACATGAAAATGTATATGCCCCTCTACGCCGGCTCCAGCGGCTCTGCCAAGGTTTACACCTATGTTAAATCCATCTGGTTTAAAGGTGTTTTTAAGCGCTTTAATAGATTCCGTCAAAAGCTTGAAAATCTCCATAGCTTCGTCTTCACTAAGCTCCTCCATATCTGCAATGTGTCTATAGGGTGCCACCATGAGATGTCCGGTATTATAAGGATATCTGTTAAGCATTATAAACACCCTTCGGCCTCTTAAAACTATCAAGTTTTCTTCATCCTTATTTTCACGGATTTTATCGCAGAATATACAGTTCTCCGCAGGCTTCTCTACGTATTTCGCCCTCCAAGGCGCCCAGAGAATCTTCAAAACCACTAACCCTCCTGGGGAAATATATATCTAAGATTCTAAAAAGCTTAAGCTTTAGAGTTTCCAGTTATAGCTTTGTGGAGTATAAAGAACTTTTCGCCAAGTTCTTCCCGTATAAATCTTACAGGTCTGGTCAGCTTAAAGCCATACGCTTCCTATTTGAAGCTTTCAAAAACGGTAGAATTGCACTTCTTTCAAGTCCATGTGGGACGGGTAAAAGTATATCCGTTTTAACGGCTTACATGGCTGTTAGAAGCCTCGGATTATCCAAGAGGCTTCTTGTCCTAACTAGGACTAGAAACCAGCTTGAAATCTACTGTAGGGAGGCTAGGAGAATATCCCAGTTTTCATCGGAGAAGTTTACAGTAGTCCCACTTACGAGTCGGAAACACATGTGCCCTAAGACTTCTTTAGACGATATTAAAAACATACCATATGGAGACTTCTTAAAGTATTGTAAAAGCCTCAGAAGTCGCTCTCTAAATGAGAAATGCGCCTTCTATGAGTCTACCTTCTCAGGTAAACGACCATCATGGAAGGCTTTAAAAGCTCTGGATAAACTCGGAGAAGTTGGAGCTTCAACTCCACATGAGGTTTTCAACCTATGTATAGACCTGGAGCTATGCCCCTACGAGGTTTCCAAGCTCCTACTCAAGAAGGCGGACGTCATCGTTGGGAGCTACAACTACCTCTTTATGGACGCTGTGAGAGAAAGCACCTTTACGAAAGCCTCCATACACCTTGAAGACACCATATGCGTCGTTGATGAAGCACACTCGCTACCAAGCTATTTAACAGAACTAACTACGGAGACTATTTCAACGGTTACTCTAGAGAGGGCCCTCAGAGAATGTGAGCGTTATAGTTCAAATGCAACCGAATACTTGAAAAATATTTTAACTGCCGTAAAAAGACTGGGAGACAACCTCCAAATTCAGCAGGACGAGGTTAGACTTCTAGAAGATGTGTACATTGAGGAACTTTTGAGTACTACTTTAAACGCAGACCAGTATGGTGGGCTTTTAGAGTTCGCCAAGTTCTTTCAAGAGGAAGGTGAGGTTATAAGGTCTATGAAGATTTCTGAAGGTCTACCGCCTATTTCATACACATCTAGAGTTGGGGTTTTTCTCGAGCATCTTGTCGAATCTGAAGAGTCTAATTTTGTAAAGTATATAGAAGGTTTCACCTTTAGAGATGGCTCCCTAAATTATAGGATTGGATTAAGGCTTTTAGACCCATCTCCCGTAGCGTCTGTACTCAATGACATTTATGCGGTTACACTTATGTCTGGAACGCTTTGGGATATGGACTACTACATTGAAGTCTTAGGCTTAAATAAGAATCGCGTCAGTAAACTTGACCTTCCATATCCATTTCCAGAGGAGAATAGGGCTATTTTCGTAGACTTAGGTGTAACTACAAAGTTTACCAGGAGGTGTGAAGAAGAATGGGTTAAAATAGCTGAACACATTAAGGTTTTAAGGGATTCTATCGATGGGGCTATGGCTTTATACTTTCCATCATATGAAGTGATGAACGCAGTTAAACAGTACTCAAAAGACTTTAAAACACCAGTTTTATATGAAAATGAAGATACGTCTTTTGAAGACGTTTACAAGTTTCTAAAGACTAATAGTAAGCCAACAGTAATGGCTGTTGCAAGAGGAAAAGTCAGTGAAGGTGTAGACTTCTCAGATGAATTAGGCTCCCTATTATCAGCCGTTGTAATAGTCGGTTTACCTTATCCTAAGAAAACGGAACTTCAAGAAGCATTAACCAAGTATTTCGTCGAGAAGTTTGGTGAGAAGGGCTACGAGTATGCCAATGTAAATCCCTGTATTAATGCTTTGGCTCAAGCAGCTGGACGCTTAATCAGAAAACCAGAGGATAGGGGGATAATAGTGATCATGGACAGTCGAATGATTGGACATATAGCTGAAAAACTTCCCGAGGATTGGCGTAGGAACATACAGGCTTTCAGGAAAATTGAAAATTTAGCTAAAGCCGTCAGAGACTTCCAGAGCCTCTGGAGACTAGAGAGTTAACCATACGTATGAAGTCTTCAACAGCATCTTCTGGGATTTCAGCACCACAGGCTTGATTGTGTCCTCCACCTCTGCCTCCCAAAGTCTTTGCAACTTTTCTCACAATACTACCTAGATTTATCTTGGGGTCTCTTGTTCTCAAACTCAATTCAGCAGTCTTTTCTTTTAAAGCAATGGCGCATCCAATGCTAGCGCCAGAGACATATATCGAGTAGATGGCTGCTTTACCTAGAAACCCCTTATGCGGTAAATTCATAACCACTGCGACATCTCCTACTCTACGCGTATATCCTTCAACGTAACTATACACTTCATACTCTAGCTTCAACGCTTCGACAGCATAGTCGACTAATTTAGGTATCTGACTCGGTTTAATTCCTTTAGTTAAATCTTCAATTATAGCTTTCTTAAAGCTGTCATCATGTTTTACAGCCAATGCTTCACTCAATACCCCAGATTCAAGATATAATACCCTCTTATCGACCATGTTTAAGAGTTCTGACGCAGGCGGAGTATCCTCAGTGTAATCTGATATTGCCCCATAAGTAGCTAATACCGCTGCCCACCTCCTCGTGCGTTCTTCCATCCTATCGCTGTACACAGCGTAGACTATTTGAGAAGCGCACATATCCTCCCTATGGTAGATTTTAACCCCAGACTTTGCCTCTCTTGGAAAATCTACTGGCAATTGATGATGGTCTATGTAAACTGCCTCAAAGCCTTGCGATATTCTTCTAAGTTCTCCTTCAACTGAAAGCCACTCCCCCTCATTTAAAGCTATATCGCATACTACAAGGGCATCTGGAGTGTTAAACTTCTTCAAATCTGGTAAAAGCTTGGAAGGGTTTGTAAAGTAGACATCTGCATGTGGATATAGCATTTTAACTATAGCGGCTGAACAGACGCCATCGCAGTCTCCGTGTGTTAATATTATCATGGCTTGCAACCATAAAAACGAGGGCGGTGTAAAATAAACGTTTCCCTGGAAACTCTTGAGTTCGATCAAGACCAAGGGCTTCAGTACGTATTTTTTACTCTACATGGGCATTAGAATATTAAAAACCTGATAGTAAACGTAAGGTCATGAGCTTCACTCCGCTAGGCGTACATCTAAGGGCAATGACGCTTAATGACGTGGTTCTCCTATGGTCTTTTCCTCGATATACATTTTTAAGTTAATTTGTTAAAATTTTTTAAGGGGAAATTTTATATTGTTTTGATAATAACAAATCCGCCTTCTAGCGGAATACAACCTTTTGAATAAAAGTATTGGAATTCTCCGTTAAGAGGTGGGGGTATGAGTAGTAGGAGGTCCTGTCTTGACTGTAAATGGCTTAGACGTACAGGACTATACTTAGAATGTTGGTATGGTGGCAAATTTCGTTTAATCCTCCCTCGTCATGCGCGCGAAATCGCGTTGTGTGAAACTCATCTTGGGCTTTTAGAATTACGCTACTGTAAATGGGAGAGTAAGGTCACTTAAAATAGAGGAAAAGTTTTAAGGAGTGTGAATCATTTCAAAAAGCGTAAACTTTTCATTTAAATACGTTTGCCATTAAAAACCGTGAAAAGATATGTTTATCTATGTAGATTTTCGCATTTTAAAGCGATGAACGGACAAGCAGGTCGGGGTTTAACGTGAAAGTCAAATTAAACGCTAAACTCATACTGTCTATTCTAATCTTAACAGCCTTCATAACATCCTTTCTACACGCCGAGGGCGTTCAAGCGGCTCCAGTCGTTCGCGGTCAAATACTATACCTGTATGATATAGATGAGAATGGAAACACGTTCATATCCATCAACTTGATATACAGTGGTTTATCTCATGGCTCATCATGGGTAACAGTTCCATCTTATTTGAACTGGAGCTACGTTGTCTCAGATGCCGTTTTAAATAATGTAAACGTCAAAAGTATTTTTCGAGGCGAGTCTAAAGACCCATTCTGGGAAAACTTCACCTTCAGTTTCACTTCAACCTCTAAATTCGCAAATCTAACTATAACCTACGATGTTCCGCTTTACACCTTCATATTCGAGCCTAATGGGCTATTCTACTCATCTCATATAGAATATGATGGAAATCTGGAGGGGAAAGCCGAGATAATACTTCCACCCAATTCGACAGTGAATTCAGAAGACGTAAGCATCATAGCAGGCTCTACGATTAAAAAGCCGTCAAACCTCCTAATAACACGTTTCCCAAAAAATCGCGTTTTAATAAGCTGTTCAACAGAGTCAAACAGCCGCATCATGGTTTACTTCACCCTTAGGAATACTCCTCTTAAAGAGGAGGAATACAGACTGGGGATTTTCACCTTCCACGCGCCATCAAGATATGCAGAGTACGCTAGAAGAATTCTAAACCTCTACAATAGAAGTCTACCGATTTTTCTAGATGTCTTCGGTGTAAATGTCGACGATATACACGTGACGTTCTTCCTACCAAGTAGGAATGAGCTTCTATCAGGCTTAGGAGGATACGTTCCCTTCACTGGAGGACAACCTGGAGACATACACTTAAACATATTCTACATGAGGACGATAAGCGGCTCCATAGAATTGATAGCGCTACATGAGCTTACTCACCACATGGTCTGGTACGCAGGTGTAGGCCCTTCAAGACTCTGGGTTCATGAAGGTATGGCTGAGTACTTCAGCATGGAGATAGGTTGGATCTTGGGTTATCAGGAGGCTGTTTCTACGCATAGAAGTGAAATTGAAAGCGTTCTCACAGCTGTAGGCGATAGGTATGGATTTGTACAGTCGTGGTCTATGGGCTCAATCCCATCGAATGTAATAGCATACTATGCGGCGTCTTACAAAATCTTCAAGACACTTGGCGATAAATATGGGGGGTTTGAATACTATAAACGCTTCTTCAAAATAGTCAAAGATATGGGTTCCGTAAACGACGACTCGTCGATAATAACAGCCCTAGGACGAGCCGCTGATAATATCGTAGAGGTTTTTGAAACATTTAGGAAGTGGGGCTTTACAGGTATCTCGGCTATTGAAGAGATCGCTATAATAGTTGAAAATGCTAAGAAGGCTGTAGAAAATCTGAGTATGCTTCTACAGCCTTTCAAACTTATAGCTCAAATCTTAATATCTATGGCTGTAGAAGCCTATAGTAAAGGCTACTATTCAAGAGCTATATTGTATGCAAATAGCGCTACGACCGTTGCTACAAATGCACCAATACTATGCGTAATTACATATGGATTCATAGTCTTCCTCGTAGTTAGACTAGCCTATAAACGGAAGATTAAACCCAAGCCTGCAAAGCCTGAGTTACTATTCTGTCCATACTGTGGGGGTCGACTACCCAGGGGCGCGGTATACTGCCCATACTGTGGTCAACGTATACAATACTAAAATCAACACTCTAAACGATTTTAGGGCATAGGGTGTTTACTGGGCATTCTCCACACTTTGGTTTTTTAGGCTTACAGAATCCTCTGCCAAGTCTTATCAGAAGTATATGTGCTTCAAAATAGCGGTCTTCAGGAAAGACCTCTAAGAGGCGCTTCCTAAGCTTCTCATAGCCGTTTCTATCGCTTCTAAGACCCATCCTCTTTGAAACTCTAAATATGTGTGTATCTATTGGAAATGTAGGCTTACCATAGCTGAATAATAGTACAATATCCGCAGTCTTCTCTCCTACACCTGGCAGTTCCATAAGCCTCCTCCTAGCCTCATCTACATCTAGTCTTCCAATTTCTTTGAAAAACTCCGGTCTTCCCGTTAGAAACTTTGAAAGTTCAATCATCTTCTTGGCTCTATTCCATTGAAGCCCTGCAATTCTTATGGCTTCTGCTACTTCTCTAGGCGATGCTGAAGCTAAAGCCTCAGGAGTAATTTTGAACTTTTCATTCAGACGGATGTAGGCTTCATATGCTTTAACGTCTGTAGTATGCTGAGATAATATAGTTGCTATGAGGACTTTGAAAGGGCTTCTTTCGATTGGTTCAACCGGTCCGAAGAAAGCTGTTAAAGCATTTAAAACGTTTAAACCCCAGTTTTTATCCATTAGCTGATGTTAAATTCGTAAAAACCAATATAAAGCTAACTCTCCATGTTTAGTCTACATGAAAATGTTAACATTAGCAGTATTAGACTCCTCCATATAGTGGACGATTGTTTGAACTCTGTTAAAAACACTTATTGAAGTTTTTAGCCAAACTATTATTTGGCATGAGAGCACCAATAGTAGTTGTTAGAGGCTCTTCAATAGCCTCGGTCTGGGAGCACGCAGTTTTAGAGGTTTGGAGACACGGTGTTGAAGTCCCAACAGAGTATGGTGAAAAGGCTAAAGAAGCCACACTTCTAATGGTTGTTGAGGATCCGTTTAAAGAGCCTAGGGTTCACAGGGGGGACGTCTTAGCAGTAGTTGGCTTGAAGAATTACATGGAAGAGGTTTTAAACGGCTCTAAAGATAGGCTTGTTCAAGAAGGTAAACTCCCCTATACTTACCACGAGAGGCTTTTCAAATACGGCGTTGATGGCTTTAATCAGATGGACTACGTAATTAGGAAACTTAAAAACATCCCCTATACACGTAGAGCTCAAGCCATAACATGGATACCGGTTAAAGATGTGAATTTAGATTCTCCACCATGTCTTCAAAGGCTCTGGTTTAAGATATACAACGGTAAACTTGTCATGCAGAGTGAGTGGAGAAGTCGCGACCTATTTAGAGCAGCCCATATGAATATGCTAGCTTTAACAGAGCTTATGAAAACCGTGGCGTTAACTATAGGTGTTGAACCGGGACCTTACGTCGATTTTTCAAACTCAGCCCATATATATGAGAAATCATATGACGATGTGAAAAGCTTTCTTAACGTCTGTGAAAAACGTGGTTTCGATAAATACGTAGAAGCATACGTAATCTAAAGTCAAAAATACCCAGTATGGCAGACCTTCTCCCATCTACCTTTACTACGATTTCTCTACGGAGAATTTACATAGGCTCTCCACGAAATATGGGTCGATACTATTATTCTCTAGCTGTTTCAATCATAGATGTTTATGGGTGCTCATAATCATATAAAATTATTGTTCTACAAACTTGTCTATTCACTTGCTCTTTACTAAAGTGTAAGGCTTTAGTTGATACTGGAACTGCTATGACCGTTATTGACAAAAGCTTGGCGAAGTATTGGACGTTATGTACACGGGTAGGGAGAGTTTTCTTACGAGTGCCACTGGACATAGGCTTAAGGATGAGGTGGCTATAGTCAGGGAGATGACCGTGGAGGGTGAAACACTAGATTATGAGAAAGTACTCGTAATGGAATTTACGAGGCAGTCAAAAGGACTCTGAGCAGTCTCGACGTCCATCCCTTAATAATCGTGGATTTTACACATAGTAGACCACTTATGGTTGAGCATGGTCATATTTCTCTACTAGATTTCACTTTTAGCACTCTGCCAATCTTTCCTGTAAGCTTTTCGTCATCGGTAATTAGAATATAGTCATTTTTCATGGCAATGGTTATATATGAAGCATCGTAAATTGTTAGTCCATATTTACATGAAGTTTCAAACACTTCCCTCTCCAACCCCTCTATCGATATCTTATCTATTACATTAAAAATTCTCTGGAAAATCGTAATAAACTCTATAGCTGTGTCCCTATCTATCTTTCTAAGTTGAAAATGCTCCTTCCAAATAGCATTTAAAGCTTCATACAAGGCTAAGTCGAGGGTTACAGCATCATACAGCTTAAATAGCTCTCCTCTCTTGACGATATTCACTAAGGCACTAGCGTCTAAAAGATACTTCAACGCTCCCGATCCTCTCTAATCAACTCGGCAATCTCATCGTCAGTTATATCTTTAAGCTTTAAGCTAAGCCTTTTAGCGTCATCCTCCAACTTCTCAAGAAGAACCCTCTTAATCTCCTCCTCCAAAGCCTTTCTTATAACAGGACCTGGTTTTATCCCTAGAGTATCCATCAGCTCCTTAACCTTCTTAGGGACTTTTGCAGCCACCACGACATATCCACTCATAGAACCTCTACGTCTCCTTATTAAGGTTTACCTTAATAAAGTTTACCCGCCGAACTTACCGAGGACGTTATAATAGTATCGGCTTTCACATTGATAACTCTATGATATCCAATAGCCTAATTTTTACATATGGTTTAAACCCTCTTATTATTCTCTATCTTCTCTTCCCCAGTTAGAGTGTTACCTTGTAGACTTGGGAGGTTGTAGCGTGCTCATGTGTAAGTCTGAACAGGGGCTCGCCATTTATATAGTCCACTAATATTAATCCGTCGTCTACTTCTATTTCGTATGAGCTTTTTTCTAGTCGTCAATATTCCTTCGAATATTAGCGTTAAGCTTAGGCTTTCGACTTTAGTAGTATGGATTTGCCTAGAGCCTCTCTTTCAACTCTTGCATGTTCAAGCTCTTCAATGGCTGTCTCTATACGGCTTATTTTTAACTTGAAAAGTTGTCCTCAGCCTTTAAAGAGAGTTAGCTTGAAAAAGCTTTAGGTTCTGAATGACACGTTAGTGTGAAAGTAAAGTCTACACGTTAAAACAAAGACTTTAAAGCAGAGTCTATGCTTAAATTTACTTGGTCTCTAAATGAAAGCGGATATAGTTTTTAAAGCCGTTCTTACGAGTAAGGTTCTTACGCAGGATCCTGTTGAAGGCGAATGCGTCAAATTGGATTTCTCAGAGTATAAGCCTATCCCTCCTCCAATAATAACTTCGACCGATGAATCCGGGATAGTTAGAGAAGTTGCTCCAATAATTCAACAGGTTATTCAAAGTATGCCTTTCACTCAGAGGGGCATGGTTAGAACACCTAGGTTTACGCTTTGGCTGACTAAGAGAGAGTGGGATTCGCTCGAGTTTAAGCCTGATATAGGCGACGAGGTTACGGTTGTAGTAAGGCGTGGAGAAGTTTCAATAGACCTCAAGTAGATGCCTCCGTTAGCTCTAGCACGTTTCCAATAGTGTTGTCGAAGCATACGTATATTTTATCCTGCTTCTGAATCCAACCGTTAGACTGCAATTCATTTTCGCATCTATTTAACTCTGCCACAGTCTCGGAAACCTTTGCTTCATCCCATCCGCTTCTATACTGGCCTCTAGCCAGTTGAACTTTCCCAACTTTAAAGTCTACTCTAAAACTCACCGTTAAATCCCTGCATGGAAACATATTCTCAACAAGTAACCTTAAAAATCTACTCCTCCTATCCACATGAATGTCCAGCGTCTTCGAAGCGGCGTAATGTGATGCTATTTCACTAAGCTTCATCCATATTATTCTATCTTTAAGTAGACTGTTCAACCTTCCAAAGACTTCATCCATAACCTCTAAACCATGCTCAGCACCGTTAGACCATAGGCTATTCCAATGCGTATGGAAGATTACGTAGCTTCCAGAGTTTAACAGTTCCACTAGCCTCCCCCTTTTACCGTCGCTGGTTATGTAGTAGTCTGCATACTCTAATGCTCTACCTCTACACCACGTCCTCCTACTCTCAGGCGTCATAGTTTCCCATATTACATCATCATTGCCGCTTACAATGCTTACCACGGCTTCCCCATCGTATTTATCAAGGTAGGCAAGCCTTGGATAGACCACGTATGATCTTGGATCGACTTTAAGAAAGTACCATGCCAATTTAACTCCGTAAACCCTCTTAACGGCGTTTAAAACAGCCTTCGCATACTTAGACTCTACGTCTATGCCGAAGGCCCCTGGGGATGTTACACCGTTCGTTTCAAAGCCTACGTTCTTCAGGGTCTCCAAGGCTTTAGCTATGTAGTCTGTCAAAGTTTCAACTGTTTGACTACTGGCCCAGGTCTGCTCATGCATAGGTAGGAGTTTACCTGTTTTAAGATCTAGAGCATTCGTATGGGTTAGCATCTCAGGTGTTATGTCGAATAGAGGGGCTACATCTTCTCTAACCTTTCTAATCCACCACTCCACCCCCTCCTTCGGGTACCCTTCGATTCCACTATCTATGTACCCTTGGCCTGCTGGGTTTGGAATAACGCTAAACTTTCCCTTGATATTTTGCCTCTTTACGACTGCTATGAAGCTTTCCAAGAATTCGTTCGGAATTGTTTTAAATTCCTCATAGTATTCTGGGTAGTTGGGATTTAGGAATTTCTTGAGATAGTATAAGTGGTTTACATACGGCGCAGGGTCGTCTACTATAAGCGATATTGGTGTCTTCAACATCGGCATTTCAACCTTAAAATCCAACATAAAACTCATCTCTTAAGGAGAGATTCAGCGTTCTTATAGAATATCTCCTCCATTTGTTCTCTAGTAGCTCCAAGCTGGGGGAGTACGGTCAGCCAGAAGTGTATGTATTTTTGAAATTCCTCCGGCTGTGAGTCTGAACCAAAGAGGAGCTTAGAAGTCTTAATATCAAAGAATAGGCGGCTTCTAAGAGTTAAGGCTATGTAAAACGTATGTCCTCCTGAAACGTCGAAGTAGACGTTCGGATTATGAAACGATACTACTGTGGCTTCTTCACACCATGGATGGCCAAGGTGGGCTCCAATTATTTTAAGCTTTGGAAAGCTTCTAGCTATAGTCTCCAAGTAGACTGGGCGCATGTTTCTAGATGAAACTCTTCTAATCTTGTCAGTTTCGCTTCTAGCTACTATACCTGTGTGGAACAGCGTAATCATGCCATATTGTTCTGCGCGTTCATAGTATGGGAAATATTCGTCTACGTCGTAGGGCTTCGGGGGGCCTATAAACTTAAGCCCTGTGAACCCTCTAGCGTATAAATTGTCTACTACTTGAATACTGTCTCTCCCCAAGTCTACGTATCCAAATCCTTTAATCAAATCTGGGTATTCTCTGAAAGCCTTCTCAACGGCATCATTGCCCATTTTTCCAAAACCCTCTGGAAGGCCGCACATAAAGCTTTTCACAATTCCAGCTTTTTCACACGTTTCTACAAACTTTCTAATGTTTCCATCAGTTGGAGGATGGACATGTGCATCTACAACCTTCAGAATAACCACCGAAGCTTACTACTCCGCTCTTGAAACTTAAGTTTTAAGATGGTTTTAAATCATCCATCACTCCCTATACTTACTCTTTATAATAGAATATAATATCTGAAAACTTAAGTTTCCAGCGATAGTAGTCTTCTTTGTATGAAGACTGATAGGCGTGTGGCAGTTATAGACTGCGGCTCTACGAATGTTAGAGCTGTTATTGTAGATTCAAACGGTGCTTTTACAGCTCAATCTACCGTGTCGAATAGGCCTTCGCCTCAACCCGGTAGAACTGGTTGGCTCATATGGGATATGGATGAACTGTGGAATAGGATACGTGTTGTTCTTAGAAGCGTATTATCCAAGGTCAGTAGAGTTGACGCTGTGATCGTTACCACTTGGGGGGCTGATGGTGCTCCAGTTAAGAGAAACGGTGAATTGACCTATCCACCCATATGTTGGCAATGCCCCAGGACTATTCGGCTCGCTGAGCAATTACCATCGATTATGGACCCTTGGGAGATATACAGAATAACAGGCTACCAGATAATATCCTTCAATACGCTTTTGAAGCTCATCTGGCTTAGGGAGAATGAGCCTAAGGCTTTGGATGAAGCCTATACATGGCTTATGATGCCTGGTTTAATAACGCATAGGCTTACAAACGTATTCCACGTAGAACCTACCAGCGCCTCCACTATGATGGCTATGGACCTCGCCAAGAGGGATTGGTCTCCTGATATGCTTAAACTGGCCAAGTTAGACGCGGGGTTCTTCCCTGACTGGTTTGAACCTGGCGAAATAGTAGGCTACGTTACGGCTAAAGCTTCTGAGGAAACCGGCTTAGCCGAGGGTACTCCTGTTGTCGTAGGCGGCCATGATACTCAATTCGCAATATTGGGAGCTGGTGTTAAACACGGTGAGGCTGTACTGTCAAGTGGCACTTGGGAAATCCTGGCGGTTAGAAGTAGTGTTTTTAACCCTTCTAGGGAGGGGTTTGAATGGGGTGTTATAACTGAGGCTGACGTTGAGCCAGGCCTTTGGAATCCTCAGCTTCTGATGATAGCTTCAGCAGTTTTGGAATGGGTTAGGGAGAAGCTATACCCTGAGCTTTCGGAAGGCGATTACAATGCGTTGGTTAAAGAAGCCTCTGACATACCACCCGGTTCAGGAGGATTACTATTCATACCAAGCTTCGTTAAAGACTCTGGTCCAACTAGAAGATTTAAAACAGAGGGTACACTGCTCGGTTTAACGCTTGGGACTTCTAGAGCCCACGTATATCGAGCTGCGCTTGAGGGTTTAAGCTACCAGCTTAAACTCGCTGTAAATGCTCTAATCAAATCTATAAGCTTCCAGATAAACGCTGTCAGAGTTGTAGGCGGGGGGTCCAAGAACAAACTTTGGAATCAGTTGAGAGCAGACGTAACGGCTATGCCCATCTACGTAAACACCATAAGGGAAGCCACGGTATTCGGAGCCGCTTTAACAGCCTTTAAAGGAATAGGTGTCTACAGTAGCTTTGAAGAAGCCCTATCGTCAGTACGTATAAGTGAAACATACATCCCAAGCCAAAACAGGGAAATCTACATAAACCTTTATGAGCAATACATCAAAGCCTTAAACGCTTTGAAAAACTACTACAGGTAGAGCCTAATCAGAAGAGGAAATTTTAGCTTAATGGAAATATTCCCCAAAAAGTTATATGCCTTTTTGGGGAATATTTCTCAGGTAGAAGAAATGTCAAAGGAAGTAGCAGTTTAAATTCATCATTGGATGACTTTTTACCATTTATACTAATAATCTTAACCAGGGGGTTCTTTACAACTCGGGTTTTCTAAGACAGAAGGTATCCCCTAAGAGTTTAACACATGTCTATATAGGACTACTACTGAGCTTCTTTAAATTCAGAGAAATTCACTAATCTGTCGTGAGGAGACCTACCTCCTTCAGAAGTGGGAGAGATTGTGACGGAGTCATTAGTAACGGTTTTAAACGTCCAAGTGTGAAAGTTATGTGGAGACCTAGTTGAGGAAGATAAGCCCTAGGGAAGCTAGGAGACTTATGAGCCGTATGGGTGTTAAAATGGAGGCTCTCGACGGTGTTGAGAGAGTAGTCATATATATGGATGAGAAGGAGCTTCTAATTGAAGAACCCAATGTAATGGTTATGGAGGTTGGAGGTCAGAAAGTCTTCCAAATAACTGGGAGAATTTCTGAGAAGGCTGTCGAGAAGACTGAAGAGGTTGTAGAAAAACCTGAGATATCCGAAGACGATGTAATGCTTCTAGCTTCTCAAACGGGTGTAACGGTTGAAGAGGCTAGGAAGGCCTTAGAAGAATCCGGTGGAAACCTTGCAAGTGCACTAGTGATCCTTAAAAGCCGTAGAGGATGAGCAGTCCAATGGACTACTTAAAGGTCTTAAAGGAAGTTTTAGAGGAATCGAAGTCTAGAATAGTTAAAGCTCTTGAAAGTCCAGAGGCCTTTAAACCAGTCTCTGGGAGGACTCTGCTCATAGATAAGTTGGCTGAGAAAATAGTAGTTGATGCGCTTTCGGAGAAAATCGGAGGGTTTACACTAGTCTCTGAAGATGCTGGCGTTGTGAAAGTACATGGAGGAGGTGGTATAATAGCCGTACTAGACCCGATAGACGGCTCTACCAATGCCTCAAGGGGTTTTCCAATATTCTCAACATCGCTTGCCTTAGCCGAAGGATACAGTTCAAGTGATATAGTTGCCGGAGGGGTTGTAGACTTCTCTAGAGGAGCTATTTACTACGCGGCCAGAGGAGTAGGTGCGTTTTTAAACGACAGGCGGATAACGGTTTCGAAAGTCAAAAGCCTCAGTGAGAGTATCATATCGCTAGATGTTAGTGCTAAAGGTAGAGCTTTTAAATACCTATCCCTACTTTTACCGGTCGTAGAGAGAGCATACAGTGTAAGGTCTTTAGGCTCCAATGCTCTACACTTCTGTATGGTTGCTTCCGGAGTCTTCGACGTATTCATAGATTTGAGAGGAGTCTTAAGAGCGGTAGATGCTTCAGCCGGAGTACTGATTGTTAGAGAGGCTGGAGGGGTTATAACCGACGAATTTGGAGGAGAATTGAGCTTCAAACTGGCAGTCGACACGAGGTTAGCTCTAATAGCTACCTCCACGGTGGAACTAGCATTTGAAATATTGGAGCTTTTAAGGCTTTAACCGAAAAGTTAAAAGCAGTAGAATACCCCTCTACGTAGAGGAGGGAGGGACTCATTGAAAAGGAAAAAAGAGCTCATTCCACAGCCTAGAAGCGCCTTCATTAGAGTTAAATGTCCATCATGTGGTGATGAACAAGTTGTCTTTAGTCATCCTGGGACGCAGGTGAAATGTCACATATGTGGCGAAGTCTTAGTTGAACCCACAGGTGGTAAGGGTAAGTTTAACTGCGAAATATTGGAGGTTCTAGGTTGAGTGAAGAAGAGTGGCCTGGATTAAATGAACTAGTAATAGGCACAGTTGAAACAATCACCGAGTATGGGGCATATGTTAGGCTAGATGAGTATGGCGGTAAAAAAGGATTTTTACACGTATCTGAAATATCTTCAAGTTGGGTTAGAAACATCAGAGAACATATAAAGGAAGACATGAAGCTCGTCTTAAGGGTGCTTAGAGTCAACCCATCTAAAAATCTGATAGATCTATCCCTTAGGAGGGTTTCAGAGAAAGAGAAGGAAGAAGAGCTATACTATTGGAAGAGAAGGGTTAAGGGCAGGAGCATGCTTAAACTTGTAGCGGATAGGATCGGCAAAACATATGATGAACTTTACGCCAACTACGGTAGAAGACTTGAGGCGCATTTCGGAGATTTATACGAGGTTTTCCATAGACTTTCCACAAGAGGGCCGAAGATTCTGACAACTATTGGGATTCCTGAAGATTTAGCTCAAGTCTTTTACGAAGTCGCTACTGAAAAAATCAAACAAAAACCGGTTAAAATCCGAGGAACAGTTGAAATAACCACTCTTAAGCCTGATGGAATAGAAGATATCAAAGAGGCTTTGATGAAAGCTGAGAGGTTGAGCAATGAAGAAGTTACAGTTGAAGCATATTCTATAGGAGCCCCTAGATACGCAATTGAAATTTCAGCTGGAAACTATAAGAAAGCACAAAGCACTCTTAGAGAAGCATTTGAGTTAATAGAGAAAACTATGAAAAGTAGAGGCGGAACCGTTTCATTTAAGGAGGAGCATTAATGGTTTGGCTTCTAAGGAAATGTGTAAAATGTTCTTCTTACACTCTTAGGCAGGATGCCTGCCCATACTGTGGAGGAGAAGTTAGAGTCCCCCATCCTGCAAAATTTTCACTTCAAAATAAGTTTGAAGTTTACAGGATAAAGGCTAGGAGATCATCTTGAAAAACGTTGAAATCAGAGAATTTAGACAAATAAAGCCTAGAAAACCAGTGCTTATAGCTGGTTTTCCAGGTTTAGGTTATATAGGCAAACTAGCTGTTATGCACATGGTTAACGTTTTGAGGGCTGAGAAAATCGCAGAAGTATATTCACCATACTTCCCATACCATGTTCTGTCTGATGAGAATGGTATTGTTAGACTTCTAAGACTTGAAATATACTACTGGGACAACCCGGATGAAAAAGGTAGAGACCTTATACTTTTAACTGGTGATGCTCAGCCTCAGAGTGTCGAAGGCGGTTATGTGATAGTCTCCGAGCTTTTAAACTACGTTAAAGAGAAGGGTGTTGACGTAGTCATAGCCTTAGGGGGCTATCAGAGTTTCTCTAAAAACCCGACTCCCATGGTTATAGGTGCTTCAACAGACCGTGAAATACTTGAACAGCTTAAAACCGTAGGCGCTAAAGTAGGTGGATGGGGGAATCCGATAGTTGGATTAGCCGGGATAATCGTCGGTTTAGCTGAATTCTACGATTTAAAAGGTATATGTCTCCTCGGAGAGACGTCTGGATATGTGGTAGATACCAAATCTACTGGTGAAGTTCTTAAAGTTTTAAGTAGGCTTCTCAACGTGGAAATACCATTGGAAGGTCTTAAGAGGGATATTCTTAAAGAAATAGGTGAAGTTATTTCAGAAGTGGAAGCTGAGATGAAGAGTCTTGAGAAGACGATAGAGAGGATGAAGGGAGAGAGCATAACATACATAAGCTAGCTTCAGGAGCCTTTAAACCTCTCCGCATTTTCAGCCGTAATTTTCAAGTATAAGCTTCCATACTCTAAGCTAGGCTCTATTTCACTACCCTCATGCCACTCGTTCCACGAACATATCAACACCCAGTCTGCACGAGACTCATAAGCGGCCTTCCAAGCTTCTCTGTAGGTATCTCCATTTTTCCGAGGATAGGTGAGTCCAGGCTCTCTTATATGTGTATCATCATAACCGGGTAGTACTGTAGCTGAGAATATGACACCATGATCTTCAGCTATTCTCTTAACGTTAGCGTAGACGTCCTTCAAGTCTCTGCCCTCATGCAGTATTCCAACCGGGTTATAAGTGTGCAACCCGTCGAATATCTCAGCTACGCGTTCGTCAAAGCCGTCGGCTATTAGTAGGACTTTAAAACCATCGTAGCGTATCTTCCTGATCACGTAATCCCAATCCCTATAGTCAAGCTGATGTAGGGCTCTCGAATATATGAAGATGACTGGATACCCTTGTACTTTAAGGAAAGCCTTTTGATCTCCGTAGTCTCTGAGAATCCGCTCAATATCTTTAACGGCTTCATCTCTTCCTCCGTGGATAACTTCATAGTACACGGATAGCTTTATAGAAGTGTTTACTTCTTCAGCAACTTTCAACATCAAACGGAAAACCTCATCTTCAAACGTTTCAAAACCCCACCAGCTAACTATGAAGCCATCTATACATGCTTCTTCAGCAAGTTTGAAATGACAAGCTATAACATCTTCGTCTTTAGAATCGTAAGGCCCATTAACAGGGTAATCTGTCGTACCTAAATCTCTCCTACAATCGATAAATACGTCGGGATTATGTCCCCCCTCATCCCAATGCCTCCAAAAACCTGTAGGCCCTTCAGGAGTGCCATACCATGGATAATAAAATGCCAATACGTACTTTGGGAGCTCATCCAGCTTTAACGTAGGCTTTTTAACGTTTCTAAGCTCAGGATGCAGTATAAATGGGTCTCTTAGAAGCATGACGATCATCATTAAAACTACAATCAATACCGCTATAAATATAAACGCTAAGACTCTCCATTTAAACATAAAACTCATTTAACGTTAAACCTTCAAAATAACAGGGGTAAAATAGGTTTTACTCCTGCTTCCAGGTCTAATATTCCATATTCTGTGGGAGGAAAACTAAAGCTGCTATAACCGAGCCGTAAAAACCCTTGGGGACGCTTAGACTTTCAACCCTATACTTAATGTTTTTAAGCTTAATACTCCTCATAATAGCCATTTCATTAAGCCTATCGTTTAAAGTCATTTTAAGCTTCTCATGGTCCATGTTGTCGTGTGCTTCAACAACCACGCCAAACTTACCGTTTTCCTCCCAAGCCCACGCTATGCCAGCACCTAGTGTTTCACCCTCTGATCCGTCCATTCTAGCCATAACGACGAAAACTATAGAACCAGCTGGGATGTCACATAATTCACATTCTTCGGCTCCACTTGGTAGGATAGAGCTTACAGGCACTAGGTTGCAATTCCCAATACCTGCATCTATTAAAGCCCTATCGAAAGCATTAAGCTTTGAGACTCTGCTTAAACCTCTGCCAGTCGTCACAAAGAATCTTTTTGGAATCAAAGCTAAATCGAAAAGTTTCATCCAGAAGACGCCTATATAATCTTTTTTCTCTGAGAAAGATTTACCCCCTAAAATCTACGCTACATCGATTACAATTATCTCTAAGCCTTATCCATCTCTCATGGTTTAAATCAATATCCTTCTGACTTCAATCTCAGGTCTATAGTAAATTATACATCTAAGTGATGTTAAAGTCTAAGTTCACTTCAGTTTTATCTCACATTTACACATAAGTATTTTAAATTATTGATTCCAATGGATTTTTATATCAGCATTTATACTGTCTATATGATTTGGATGCCGACCTTGAAGTTTAAGGCTGTAGTGTTAGATATGGATGGCACACTCGTAGATTCTTCAGAGGCACATTTAAAAGCTTGGTCTAAAGCGGCTGAGATATTAGGCGTGTATATCTCAGAAGACAAAATAAGATCCGAATTCGGCAAGTCGAGTTACGATATGGCTAAGGCTTTCTTACCTTACAATAGAGTTGGAGATTTCATTCGATTTGCCGAGCTTAAAGATGAGATATTTATGGAGAGTTGTTTAAACTTGGTTAAACCGATCATGGGAGTTGCGGATGCCATCAAAGGATTCAAGGCGATGAATTTGAAGACCGCTGTGGCTTCTTCAAACCCAAGGAAGCTTATAATTAGGGTCTTGGACTTAACTGGATTACTCAATTACGTAGACGTTGTAATAGGCGCTGAGGATGTTAAGAGGGGAAAGCCACATCCAGATATAATAGAAGAAGCGGTTAAAAGGCTAGGTGTAAAGCCCTTCGAAGCGATATATGTAGGTGATACTATCTACGACGTTGAAGCTGGTAAAGCTGCTGGTGTATTCACAGTCGCCGTTTTAACAGGGGCTGCATCTAGAGAGAAACTTGAGAATTCGCGTCCTGACATGATTGTGGAGAACTTGAAATATCTACTTGAGGCTTTATCAAGAAGTGGACTTACATGAAAATTAGAGTCGCTTATTCTACTAAGCTAACGTAGTTGCTATGTTAAGCCTCTAAATGCTTTGTGTCATAGATTTCATATTCCGTATGAGCTGTAGTAGCTCTTCTGCCTTTAGTATTAGTGAACGTAGCGAGTAGTTGAGGCCTTCAATCCAGGCCTCCGCTAGGGAGACGCGCTTCTTCCCATACTTTTTGATGAATTCCTTCTCGAAAAGGTAGGCGTTTTTAAACTCTTACAAGCCAATTGTTTATCTCTAGAACATAGTCGTAATTCGGACTTATGGATTTGAGCATCTTTAATGATGAAGGTGGAAGACCAGATGGGATGTCTCAGTCGTTAGTTCAGCCGTTCTTATTGTCTTCAGCTTATTAAATCATCTGTCCGCGGAAAAGTATAATTTGGTTTGATTGAGACTATTTAAGAGGTGTATATGAGGCCAGTTAAAATAGTTGATTTAAGCCAAGTGTTGTATAATTGTATGCCTTTATGGCCCACTCAACCGAATCTCCTGTATGAAATGTTGAGCAATGTTCCACGCGATGGAAGTACTATGCATATAATTCGGCAGATGACTACGCACAGTGGTACGCACGTCGACGTACCGCTACACTTTATCGTTGATGGGAAGTCTGTCGATCAATTGCCAATAGATAATTTCGTTGGCGAAGGCTTAACGGTGGACCTTTCGTATAAAAAGCCTAGAGAAGCCATCACTATTGATGATCTTAAAGTCTATGAGAATGAAATTAAGCCTGGAGATGTCTTAATGCTCTACACCGGCTGGGATAAGAAGTTTGGGTTTAACCCAGAGTACCTTTTCGAATGGCCGTATGTAATCGAAGAAACTGCTGAGTACTTGGTCGAGAAAAAGATAAAAGCCCTTGGGGTTGATACATTAAGCGTTGGTGGCTGGGATGGACAGTTGCCTGGACATGGGCCAGTCACAGCTAAGGGGTCGCCGGCCAGAACTCATCGTATTCTACTCGGTGCAGGTATAATCCTAATAGAGTCCCTAAGAAATCTCGACTTAGTCCTTGATGGCAGGAAACACCGAAGGGCTTACTTTATCTATGCACCAGTAGCTTTTAAAGATGCCGACGGCGGTCCATGTAGGGCTTTAGCTATGATTTTTGAGTAGAATGTAAAAGAAGTGGGATGACTATTACAACACTAGAAATCTTCGAGCATATTCAACATCCTTATCTTCATGCACTATTGCACATATAGCCTTCATAGTGCTTTTAATATCTTCCCTCTGCCATACGTTTCTACCGACTACAACTCCCTTAGCTCCAGCATCCATAGCGTTTTTAACAAGTCCTAAGTATTCTTCAAAGGTTTTAACTTTAGGTCCTCCAAGAACTAATATGGGTACATTAGCATTTTCAACAACCTTCTTATACTCCTCTACAGATCCCAAGTAGTATGTTTTAATAGCATCCGCTCCAAGTTCTGCGCTAACTCTACTTACAACGAGTAGATCTTCGATGGCTATGAAATCTGTTAAAGCTTTTCCACGGGCTTTTTCCCGACTGAAATGGTAATCGATCAATTTAGCTGGAAGAGCTTCAACTATCAGCGGAAGACCGAGTTTTTCACATTCCGTTGCAAGCATACCTAGCTTCCTCTGCTGCTCGGATGACCTTGCTCCTCCGAAATAGCACATGGTCATAGCAGCATCAGCCCCCATAGCTACTAAATGTTCTACGGTTGTAATCGGCATATCGTTCTCCATATCATCGTACACGGTAACGCTACTATCAATTCTAGCTACAGCCGCTAGATTTCCCATAGAACTACACACCCTCTCCAACGTAAAGGGTGTTGCAGCTATAGCATCAGCACAGGTTTCACTCAATTTTTCAACTACACGTTTCGGATTCTCAAGCCCAGTTATATAACCCCAGTAGGATCCGTGGTCTATTGCAACTATCACACTTCTTCCATGGGTGAATAACCTCCTAAACCTTAACCTCTTACCAATATTCATGGCGTAAAATCCCGAATCTATTTAACGCATTTTTACCTTATAAAAAATATGGGGATTTAAAATGGCACGAAAAACCTTATAATGCTTATCAATCCCCCTATGAATATTGCTAACATACATCCAGCGGCAACTCCACCGAAGAATGGTAGACCGACTTCTTCATATCCCTTGCTTCCGCCTATCCTCAGGGTTATGAACTTTAGAACCCAAGCTACTAAGAATGGAAGCCAGAATCCCCATAGAATCGATAGATAGCTCCAGCCTACAATCCATCCAATAGGTTCAAACGGGAACCATATAAACCTTGCGTGAAGCGCTGAGAGAACTCCTGCTATTATAAATCCTACTAGAATATATTCAAACATCGACCCGGCGGCAGGCTGTTCATTGTAATACCACTCGCTCGCTAGATGGTGAATTATTCCATCACCGTAACCCCAGTTGTACGTAGTAAACCTGCTAAGGCCAACCGTATAACTCATGGTTAGCACTGTAGAAAGTGTCACGATTGGTAGCAATACTATCGTAACAATCAACGTCTTGAATATATTCTTACTACTTACACCCGTTAAACTGGCAATTCTATAACTACAGAAGGCTCCGAAAAGTGTTCCACCCCATCCGTATGATGGTGTATCAATACCCATCGTCCTCACTAAGCATACTGAGAGGACAAAGTCCTTCGTCCTAGTTTCAGGAACCACAGGCCATATGGGTTTCCAGAAGATCATACCGTAGCTATCGCTTCTAGTATGTAGTCCAGCTAGACCGAAAACTCTGGAAAAAGCGATCCAAAATATGAATATCGTAAACATGAATATTAGAGATGATGTCAAACTCAACCCCGTTACCAGCAGGAATACTATGCAGAGTATCAAGGACACTAGGAGCATCAGCCACGATGTTTTGTATGATGTTGGCTCAGTGGCTTCAACACCTTTAAAGGAGCTACTTCTCGAACTGAACGCTGCTCTTAACGTTTCAACTATATAGTCTCTGCTTAGGTAGAGATACAAGACTGCTATTCCAAGGTTTCCCCCAACAAAAGTCATTACGTGGAATTTAAAAGGTGGGTCGTTTAACGGCGATGGATGACACCATGCCCTACCACATCCACCTATGTTCTGTATACCCGTGTAATATCCAGCGGTATATGCTACCTGTGTTAATAGTAGGAGGACAACGTACCAGAACCAGCCGTTAAATAAAACTGATAGTGGCATCATGTAAGCTATGGCGTATGCTAAAGGTTGTTTATTCCAAGCCGTTAAAGAGACCAAGCCAAGTATTGTTTCACCCCAACCCACGTACTGTTGACCAGATGGGCATGTGTTAACACGCCAGGAGAATATGTCTGGAAACCACGGAAAGGCAGCCTGCAAATATATAGGCAGTTGAAGACCAATGCCGACGACCAAACCTATCAGGAAAAATTTGACAATTTTCTCGGGAACTTTAATATCCGTGGAAACGTGTCTTATTGACTCATAGGTAGCCATAGCGTGTGGAAACGGCACTTTTTCAATGTCTATATATCGCCTACGTAATATATTGGCGATGGATAACATAAATAAACCGAATAACACTTGACAAAGCCACCAGTAGAGTAGTGATGGAAGCCACTCGGCCATTGGAAATGGTACTTTTCCAAAAGTCAATTGTCTTGTTATTTCAGCCGGGGGAGCCATAAATGATGGTACGAAGGCCTGTGAATCTTCAGGATACATAAATCTATCTAGCCAGAAGCGCATAGGTATATTCCACGGCCAGTGGGTTGAAATGAAGTAAGAACTTACTATCGCTACAGTATATACGTAGGTTAGAACAGTAGAGTTTATTTTCGCTCTAAACCCTTTAAAGAATCTACCTAAGCCAGTAATCAGCACCAATATGAAGGGGGCTGATGTTAACTCCATGCCGCAGACGACTATCCCAAGGTCGTATGCCGAGATAAGGCTTCCTGGAAGAGTAGAAATCCAAAGCGTTCCAATAGAGCCTAGTAAAACCGTTAGAACTATCACGAGAGCCCATGGCATTCGCTCTTGGCTTCCCTCAGACATCTCCCTCGCCTCAAATTTCTCTTAAAAAACCAAGTATTATATAAGTATTTTAAGAGAATTGGTTAAAGTAGGGGGCGTGAGTATGAGTAGAGATGTATGGGGTGATCTAAACGTTTTCTACAATGGATATGGTTCTATGCTTAGAGAACATTTTGCAAGACTTTGCGACGAACTTGAAAGAAGTAGGTGTAAACCTAGCGATTATTCAAGTTGGCTTGAAATGAGGAGCAGAATTTTGACGATGTTAAGGAAAGCTATGGGAGTTGATAATCTACCGGAGAGAAGCGTTAAGGCTAATCTAGTCGGTAGAGTTGAGAAGAAAGGCTACGTCTTAGAAAAGATTATTCTTGAGACGATACCGGGTTTCTACGTTTCAGCCAACCTATATATACCTTCAAAGCTTGAAAAACCAGTACCAGCCGTTCTCAGAGTACATGGCCACTGGCCTCACGCTAAACATCAAGATGCTATACAGGCTAGTTGCATAGGCTTCGCCTTAAGAGGTTATGTAGCTCTGGCTATTGATAAAGTAGGTTATGGTGAAAGAAGGTATCAAGGCCATTGGGAAGGCTACATACTCCCCACTGTAGGTTTAACCCTACAGGCCATTGAAGTCTTCGACAATATGTGTGCCATAGACTATCTCCAATCTAGAAGGGAGGTTGATCCAGAACGCATAGGTGTAACTGGCGCCTCTGGAGGCGGAAATCAAACAATGTATTTAGCTGCGTTAGATGAAAGAGTTAAAGTCGCAGCTCCAGTATGTTCAGCTGAGGTTTTTGAAGACCAAGTTGCATCCGGTAGATGCTTCTGCGAGTGCATTCCTGGCATGCTTAAATTTGCTAATATACCCGATATATTGGCATGTATAGCTCCACGTCCACTACTGATCGTTAGCGGCATATTGGATGATACTTTCCCAATAACATCGGCGAGAAAAGCCTTCTCACGCGTAAAAAGCATATACGGTCTTATGGGTTGTGAAGATAAAATAGCGATGTATGAGAGTTATGCACCACACGGATATAATAAGGAGATGAGAGAAATTGTATATCGCTGGTTTGATAGGTGGCTTATGGGAGTTGAAAGAGACTATCATGAACCTGTCATAGTGGTTGAGCCGCCTGATTCAAACGTGCTTAAATGCTTTTGTAATATTATCCCAGAGAAAGGTGAAACAATCTTTTCAATTTATAATGCGAAGTATGATCCTTTAAACAGGTTTGCAAAGTTAAATCCAGAGGAATATCTCAAGCGTAGAGAGGAGCTTAAGAAACACATAACTGATGATGTCTTTGGAGGTTTTCCAAGGAGGGCGGATTTAGACGCTAGGACCTATAGAGTTGAATATATAGATGGTATAGAAGTGGAATATGCAAGCTTTAGAAGCGAATGGGATATAGTGATCCCCACTATCCTCTTAAGAAGGGGGGAGTTTGAAGAAGCACATATCTTCTTGACACCTTCAGGTAAATCCTCGATATTCGCCGATATAAGAGTTAGAGAAGTCGTTGAAAACAAGGGACTTGCCGTTTTAATCGACTACAGAGGTGTTGGGGAAACCGATTACGATGAAAGTGTGGCAGCCAAGAATAGTCTAGTCTTAGGAAGACACATACTTGGGATGAGGGTGTTCGACGTCTTAAGGACTGTAGATTATTTAGCATTTAGGGGGTTCCTACGTAAGAAGCTTGTAGTCCATGGCTTCTCAGACGCCGGGTTAATAGCGTTATTTGCAACGGCTTTAGACAGTAGAATAGATGAACTAGAAGTCGAAAGGCTTTTAGCATCATATAGAATAGAGAAGTCTCTAGCTCAGCCTCCAAGCCTATATCCACCGTGGATACTACTCTACGCTGATATACCTGAAGTTGCCGCCCTCGTAGCGCCTAGGAAGATGCGGATTAAAAGACCAGTTGATAGTTCTGGTGTCATATTAAACGCTGACAATGCGAGAAAGCTTTTCGATTTTACAATCAAAGTATATGATGTACTCGGTGCAGAAGATGCATTTAAAATTGAAGATTGAAGTCAATTGAGAGATGATAATTTAGCTGTTAATGTATAGAGTATTGACCCTAATTGAACACCTACTAAGTTTCTAATGGGTATCACTGAGTAATTCGATAGATTCATAAACTCTTTACACATATACTCTATCTTTTTAAGGCTCCACTCGGTATGCTTCTTGAGTGCGGGCTCCTCAGGTTTTTCGCATGTTAATCTATAGAATAATCCGAGCCTAAGAATTCCATAGAAATAGACCCTAGCAACCATATTATCGAATAGCTCTGAAACCGTAGCCTGACGAGCAGTAGATGGGTCTCTCTTCGCCCAGTTCTTCCTAGCCTTTACAGATTCAAGCCCTATCCTTATAAACTCCGATAAAGCCTCGTAGAATGGAGAAGATTCATTAACGTAATGCTCGATAATTCCTAGTCTCTTTTTAAGCTCTACAAGTTGCCGTCTGGTTTTTTCAGCTTCTAAAAATATGACATCTCTACGTTTTACACCAACTGGTGTAGTATTAGCGATCCTCTCATCATATATGTAGGGGACCTCGCATACCAGTGTTAAAGCATCTTTGTTAACTCTCTTCACGTACTCATCGCTACTAGCACCGTTTCTTATAACTTCAGATGGGTCTTTCTTAAGATGTGTAGCTAAATACTCATATTCCTCAACTACTGTCGGCATTTTGAAGATAGCGTCGGCAAACTTACTGGCATAAGGTACTTCAGGCTCACCTAGATGAAGCGGGATATTAAACTTAGATGCAACCATGTGGAGTTTATCGTATACATTTGGAATTGGATCTGAAAGATAGAAATAAGCTCCGCAGAAACCAGCGTTATGAAGAGAACTCACATAGTCAGGCTTAATCTCTTCGATTAAATTCATTAAAGCACGGGTCTCAGGAGTAGGCTTATTAAACTTCAATGTTTTATATTCTATTGGAAAAGTCCATTCAATCTGTTTATATCCAGGAGGCCTATAGTAGTTTAAAGCATACTTTCTTGGAGACCAGTCTCCTTTGAACCAACCCTCGTTTAATCTAGCTCCAAAAGGGTCTGCGCACTTTACAATATACCACGTCGTATTCATCATACTTCTAAAAGCATCATCCATACACAACTTCCAAGAAAGATACTCCAACGTCATACTTCCAATTGGCTCATTGGGATGTGGAAAAGCGAAGAGCAGAGCCGTCAACTTCCCAGACCCTATTCTAAGACAATTGATCGGTTCTCCATTCCTCGCCTCGCCTATCTCAAACATGGAAACTCTATCTGGATATTTAAACGCTAGTTCTCTGGTGCTCATGTTAAGTTCATCAACAGTCATAAACTCTTTGAAGTCCGGGATCTCATTCAAAACCCGCCATATTGTACTCTCCAATCAATCAACACCTCCAGACCGATACAATTACAGTCCAAGTATTTATATCTAAAGCCCTTCACATATCTAATGGGGTTGACATGACGTTTAAAGTCGTTCTAATAGGTGCTGGGAGCCACGTGTTCGGTCAAAATCTCATAACAGATATATTATCCTACCCTGAGCTTAGAGATTGCACAATTAGCCTTGTAGATATAGATAAAGATAGGCTAAGTCTCACTGAAGCTTTCGCAAGGAAACTCGTAGATCAGTGGGGTTTTAAAACTAAGATAGAGGCTACGGCTAATCGTAGAGAAGCTTTAGAAGGAGCAGATTATGTTGTAACATCTATTAGAGCAGGCGGTCTTGAAGCTACTAAGCTTGACCTAGAGATACCTCTAAAATATGGAGTAGATCAGGCTGTAGGGGATACCGTTGGACCTGGAGGTGTATTCTACGGTTTGAAAAATGCTTCAGCTATACTAGACATATGCTATGATATGGAGGAATTATGTCCTGATGCTCTTCTAATGAACTATACAAATCCCATGGCTATAGTATGTTGGAGCGTGTATGAAGGCACTAAAGTAAACGTGATTGGATTATGCCATAGTGTTCAAAGTACTGCGCATACCCTCGCAAACTACATAAATGTTCCTCCAACGGAAATATCATATCTCTCAGCTGGGATAAATCACATGTCCTGGTTTTTAGAGTTTAAATGGCATGAAGAAGACGCCTATCCCATTTTAAGGAAGAGGATTGAAGACCCTGAGTTCTACAAAGGTCCTGCTGGAAGAGACCTCGTGAGGATAGAAGTTTTCAAAGCTATAGGCTACTATCCAAGTGAGTCGAGCCACCATCTGTCCGAGTACCTACCCTATTTCAGAAAAAGACAGGATATAATGGAGAAGTTTAAATTAGTTGGGACTTTAAGGCGTATCCAATCTATGGGAGATAGAGGTAAAGAGGATGAAGCGTTTAGAAAGCTGATCGAGAGCCCTGAGAAAATACCTATACGTAGAAGTGCAGAATACTGTTCCTCAGTAATACATTCGATGGAAACAGGTATACCGAGTTTAATCTACGGAAACGTTAGGAATACTGGACTGATCACAAATCTTCCATATGGTTGCTGCGTCGAAGTCCCCTGCGTTGTAGATAAGACCGGGGTACATCCTTGCTACGTTGGTATGCTACCTCCGCAGTGTGCAGCTTTAAATAGAATGAATATAAATGTTCAAGAACTCGCAACTAAAGCCATCTTAGAGAAGAGTAAAGAATTGGTATTTCAAGCAGTACTAGTAGATCCATTAACTAGTGCAATACTTACTATAGATGAGATAAAAAACATGGTTGATGAAATGTTTAAAGCCGAAGAAAAATATCTTAAAGGTTTTTCTTGTTGATCTGAGAGATAAAATTTAAATTAAATGATTAATGTCCTCTCATTTTTTATGAAAATTCATTTATTTAAAGCTATCTTTTGATTATTCTCAGATAACCGATTGTACTTAATTTCCAGAGTACCGTTGATATTTATGATCAGTTCTGATTGTTAACGTTCACAGGTTCTCCTCTAGTATTCTAGCTATAAATTCACTTCTTACCACATTAGCTTTCGAACTCGTCTATGCTTTTTAGAAGTTCTTCTAGAAGGCTTACACTTACTTTCTTGCCAGTCATCCATACCTCTAAGTAATACCTTATGCTACTTCGTCTATACTTATCTTTAAATCGATGCTATTCAGAATGTCATTGTATGGAGCTACAATGAACTAACTTAACCATGAAACACGTACAGAAGACTAAAGCTTATTACCTATAACCTTGAGTCTATACGTTGGAGGTTATTAAAAATGATTAAACCTGTGGTTTTTAAAAACCAAAACCAAGAATTAGTTGGAATACTCCATTTACCTGATGATTTGAAACCAGAGGAAAAAACCCCGGGAGTAGTCATGTTCCACGGTTTTACTGGAAACAAAACGGAGGCTCATAGACTTTTTGTCCAAGTAGCGAGAAAACTTTGCAAATCAGGTTTCACAGTTTTCAGGTTTGACTTTAGAGGGTCAGGTGATAGCGATGGTGAGTTTGAAGATATGACTTTGCCTAGCGAAGTAGATGATGCAGAAGCTGCTTTAACTTTTCTAATAAAGCAAAGGAGGGTCGATAAAAGAAGGGTTGGGGTCATAGGTTTAAGTATGGGTGGAAGGGTTGCAACCATACTGGCGTCGAAAGACGAACGTGTAAAATTTGCAATATTGTACTCAGCGGCTCTTGGCCCTCTGCGGGATAGGTTCCTCAGCCATATGAGTAAGGATGCATTGGAGAGGCTTAATGCTGGTGAAGCAATTGAAGTTTCAGATGGCTGGTATTTGAGGAAAAGTTTCTTTGATACAGTTGACTATGTGGTCCCCTTCGAAGTTATGAGTAAGATTAAAATCCCGGTGTTGATCATACATGGAGATCGGGATCTTCTCGTACCTTTAGAAGAAGCTGAAAAGGGATATGAGATTATTAGAGGTTTAAACGATAAAAATGAGCTCTACATAGTTAAAGGTGGAGATCATACGTTTTCCAAGAGAGAACATACGCTGGAGGTTATAAACAAGACGTTAAATTGGCTTAGCCTGGTAGTTTAATCACGACGTACTTTAAGGGCTATTCATAGATTATGGAATTTTTAGAAGTTTGAAAGTATGATGTCATCGTCACTTAAGTTGAACACCGTATTTCTCAGACATTTTTCTGCAGAAAGCTTCAGCGTTCTCAAGATTTAAGGTTGAAGTTTGAATGAAAACGCCTTTAGGTGATATTTGATTTAAAACTGGAATTACTTTAGATATGGGAATCCCAGGAAGTTGGAGGAGCTTTCCAGCACTCTGTATTTTCCTATACAGTGGAATCCAACAGCTATCACCTGGATCTGGATTTCCAGCCCCAGGGACCCACTGTATACCGTTAAGTTCACTTATGTTTAAGAGTTTGTCAAGGTGGGGGATTTCGAGAGGGCCATCTAGATGCCAGAAACTTCTCTCAAAGAATTTACACTCTTCAACTACAAGGGGAAGTATGAATTCATCGAATAATCTAGGGGGAAGATATACGCTGAAGTCGCATTGAAGTATGAAAGATTTCCGCTTGCTCCATAGTGTGGCCCAATTTGAAAAACCGTAAATACTCGTATCGATTACTTCTGAGATTTTCTCAAAACAGTAGAACCAGATTTGATGTAGATTATTTAAAACCTTCTTCAGTTTGATGGGTTCAAGAAATACGTCTTTAACCAATTTTGACGCTCCACCTCTAAGATGCACTAAACTTGTAGCTACGTCTAAAATGTCTGTGAAAGCGACTATAGCTTTATTCTTACACATGGCTGAAGCTTTTCTAGTGCATTCGATCACATAACGCCACCACTTATTCTCAGGGTTTAATTCAACACTAAGAAGGTCGTCTAAAGAAAAAGATCCCTTAAACCAAGATGTTCCTGCCTTCAGATTGAAATCTATATCCGCACCTAGAAAAGCCGATAATGCACCAGGACCGATGTTTACAAAAACGTTAGGATAGGCTTCACACATGAATACTGTTTTAGAGAAACACTCAAAGAGGGCTTCTAGAGCCTTCTCTGGATGAAATCTCATAAAAGCCCAGCTCAAAGTTAAAGAGTAGTCGATAACGTCTACATTAGGCGATACATGTGTCAAAAATATGATTGGTCTGGGCAGCTCACCTTCCCACCAAGCTTCATAGGTTTCAGAAACTCTTTCCCAGTCTTCCTTATATAGGAGAGTCTTCAGAAAGACCACCACTTATGGTTAACGTAAAGGTATTTAAAAGGCTAAAGTCTCTCTGGGAAATAGTTTAACTTAAATCATACTATAACGTATTACTCCCGTTGGTGCCTGTTATGAGTGGTTTAAAAAAACTTCTTAAAGACGGGAATGTAGCACTTGGAACATGGATCACTATAAATCATCCAGATGTTGTAGATGCTCTATCTGAACTGCCTTTCGATTGGTTTGTCTTCGACATGGAACATGCACCCATAGATGTTAGAGACCTTGAACTCCTTGCAATGCCTCTAAGAGGGGTTAATATCGCTCCACTTGCAAGAGTTCCATGGAATGACCTTGTCATGGTTAAACGGGTTTTAGACGTCGGTATGCAGGGTGTTTTAATACCGTGGGTTAATAGTAGAGCTGAAGCCGAGGCGGCTGTAGTAGCCTCTAGATACCCTCCTAGGGGGATTAGAGGGGTTGGACCTAGAAGATGTATTAGATTCGGCAGACGGGATTTTATAGAGTATTATGAGAAATTTGAGGTGGAAGAACTTGTAGTTATAGTTCAGATTGAAACAGCGAAATCTCTTGAAAACTTGGAAGAGATACTTTCAGTTGATGGAATAGATGTAGCTTATGTAGGCCCCATGGATCTTTCCGTAAACCTAGGCATACCTACTGGATATGATCATCCAAAGTTTAAGGATGCTCTGAGGAAGGTTAAAGAGGCTTGTGAAAAGTATGACGTAGTCCCAGGTATTCATACATTCAGCATTGAAATGGCTGAGAGAATGATAAAAGATGGTTTCAGATTTGTAGCTTTAATGAGCGATATGAAGATTCTAATGTCTGGGTTCAGTGAACTTCTAAGTAAATTTGGAAGGAAGATTGCTGGCGAAGCAAAAGGATACTAAGTCTCCTCAACTTTTTATCTAATGTAGTCGTTGCAACTAGGGTAGCTGAACTATAGGCTTGTTAAAATTTTAAAAACAATATATAAGGGTGTAGCGAATTTTAAATTAGAACATGGATTTAACTAGATTGACTAATATTAAACAAGCCATGGAGAAGGAGGGGCTGGAGCTTCTTATATGTAGAAACCCTGAAAATGTTCTATATTTGTCGGGCTATTGGCCTATTACAGGATGGTCTTTAGTGGTTCTACCATTGGAGGGGGAGCCAGTTTTAATAGTTCCAGTTTCCGAGTTTGAGTATGCTAAAGATGGCTGGATTAAGGATATAAGAACATACGAGGTTGAGGGTTTAAATGAAGTTTGGAATCCATATAAGATCATCTCTAAAATTTTGGAAGAGCTTAAACATCGTAGATATGTTAAAATTGGTTGTGAGCTTAACTTTGAAACAGTTGCCACTAATAGTATTGTAGGTGAGGTGAACTATGCTAGTATTCCGACCTTTAAAATGCTTCAAAAGGTATTCGAAGCGGAGTTAGTTGATGCCTCTAGAGTTATTGCAAAGCTCAGGTCTGTTAAATCAGAGTATGAAATCGAAAAGATGAGACTTTCAGTTAAACTTGCATCCCTAGCCGTTGAAAAACTCCTTAAAAGTATTTCGGAGGGGATTAAGGAGAGCACACTCGCCTCAATTGTTGAAGCAACAGTGTATAGCGAAGGAGTTGGATTTGAAAACAAGGTTAGAAGAGCTAGAGGTTTTGCATTTGTAATGTCTGGCGAAAATACTTCGAAAGCGTGGTATCCGTTTAATATTTCAACCGACAGAAGAATTAGAAGAGGTGATGTCATACTTTTAGAACTTAACGTGTGTGCCGATGGATATTGGATAGACGTCACTAGAACGTGGGTTCTAGGTAGACCTTCAAGCGAGCAGGAGACCATCTACTATACGTTATTAGAAGCGCAAGAGGAAGTCTACAAGTTTGAATACGATGGAGTAGAAGCTTCTAGTGTTGATGGAGTTGCTAGAAGCCTTATAGCTAGGAGGGGGTTTTCTAAATTTTTCCCACATAGGTTAGGCCATGGAATTGGTTTGAGGATACATGAACCACCAGCTCTACATCCAGCGTCAAGAGATATCATTAGAAGAAACACTACTCATACTGTTGAACCTGGAGTTTACAAAGATAATTTCGGAATAAGGTTGGAAGATGTTGTAGTGGTTCAAGATAGAGGCGTTAAAAACCTCTTTGAAAAATATAAGACCTTGAGTCTTAAAACTGTATAATTCATATTCTAAAGCCTTAATCTACCTCTTTCTGAAGAGTATTGCTACATTGGAAGCTGTCATGTATTTGACTCCTACCATCCACGTGGTAATTCTTTTAAAGATTAAACGCTGAAGCTGTTAAACAGTTTAAAGGAGTGTGTTCAGTTGAATATCATAGTAATAGTTGTAGATAGTTTAAGGCAAGATCATGTGAGCTTCTACAATAGGGGGAGACCTGTTTTCGAAAAAGTTCCAGCCTGTAAGACGCCCCATATAGATAAGTTTGCAGATGAATGTGTGGTTTTTGAAAACGCTTATCCATGTGGTTTACCGACAATACCTGTGAGAACGGAGCTTATGACTGGGCATTATACGTTGCCTTACAGACCTTGGAGTCCAATGGAAAGTGAAGATATAACACTAGCCGATATTTTAACTAGAGAGGGATATGTATGCGGTTTGATTTCAGATACGTATCACCTTGCTAGACCAGGTATGAATTTCCATAAGAGCTTTCACAGTTTCATCTGGATTAGAGGTCAAGAATACGATTCCTACATTCCTCCACCACCCCTCAAGAAGAGGGTGGAAGATTACGTAAACAAAAATTACACAGATAAATGGAAGAATCTAGTGGCAAGGTTTCTAGCTAATACCGAAGACTTTTCAAGAGAAGAAGATTGGTTTCCCGCTAAAGTTGTTATGGAGTCTTTAAAATGGCTTAGGAGGGCTAGAGCCGCTAGATATAACAAGATTTTCCTTTGGATAGACTGCTTCGACCCACATGAGCCTTGGGACCCGCCTCCAAGATTTGACACTTACACCGACCCCGACTATAAGGGGGCTAGACTCATACTGCCAATGGGAGGCTATGCTTCTGAATGGGCAACATCCGAGGAGATACGTTACATAAGAGGTCTATACGCAGGGGAAGTAACATTTGTAGACTATTGGCTTGGGTATCTCTTTAAAGAGCTCGAGGATTTAGGATACTATGACGATTCAGTTATCGTTCTTACAGCCGATCATGGACATCCACTTGCAGATCATGGGAAATTTCTCAAAGGTGTAGATAGATTATATAACGAGCTTCTTAAGATTCCATTTATGATCAGACTACCGGGTGGTGAAAAAGCTAAAAGGACGAATGCCATAATTCAATTCCCAGACTTATTACCAACACTTTTAGACTTACTAGACTTTAAATGGGATATGTTCCCCATGCACGGAAGAAGTTTTCTACCTGTTTTAATGGGCGAATTAAACGACCATAGACATTATGCAATATCGGGATACTATGAGGGTGTAGACAGATGTATAAGGGATGAAGAGTGGTCTTTAATTCAAAGACCTGAGGGGCAGCCAGATGAGTTATACAATATTAAAGATGATCCTAGAGAGAGTAGAAATCTAATAGATGAATATCCTGAGGAGGCGAAGAGACTGGCCAAGGCTTTTGGAGGCATTTTCCGGAGGATTGAACAACGCACCATTAAGGGGATACAAGGTAAATATGAAATTCCGTGACCATAGGAGGTGCTCAACCTAGCTCGCGTATTGAGAATTGTAATATTTCTTGGGAGTGTAAGCATTTCTGGGAAACTATTGGGTAAGTCCATTGTCCAAATTTACTTGGTTACAATTCACCGTTTATATCAGAGTATTAGCTTTGTACTCTCTATGTAAGCCTCCAACTTTTCATATAGGCTGCTGTAAATACTTAAAGCATAGTTTAAAGCTTCATCTACTGTTCTTTTTCCAAGCTCAACTTCACCCATAATCTGTTCAACAAAACGTCTAGTGTCGGGCGTCACTAACTGCGCATTTACATTTTCCAACAGTCGGATTAATCTCTCACCCAATTGTGTAATGACGAAAGTTTTACTCTTCTTATCTGCATATCCACGACTTATTATTTTTGAAGGATATTCGTGTCTTGTTGCATCAGTACCAATTCCGTTTTTCTCCATTAACTTTAGAAGTTCGGATTCAGTCAACCTAGGTGGGGGTTTGGTCTTCTTCTCCAAAAGCTCAACCTTTAACACTGGTAGAACCTCTCCAGGTTTAACTTCAGGAATTTGACTGAGGTCTTTGGGTTTAAAGAAGGGAAAGACCTCGTAGAAACCACTGTCGATTATGTACTTGCCCGCAGTATTCATAGCTACTTCTTTCAGAAGTACGTCTAACCTCCAACGTTTCAACATCGCATCTTTAGAAGCTACATTGGCAATGTATCTCCTAGCTATATACGACCATATTTTGCCTTTGATATCATTATATGGATAGGGTTTTATCGGATATATTGGAGGGTGAGCATTATCGTTTTTCCTGCCATCCTTAGGCTGGAAAATCCCGCCTCTAACATATTCACCAAGGGAGGTGTTTGAAAGCATATCTAGGACGTATCTATGATCCATTCTAATCCACATGTTTGTCTGAGTCCTAGGATAGCTTATAAAGCCGTCTGCATACAATTCTTCTGCGAGAGCCATTATTTTAGCACTGCTGATTCCAAGTATTCTAGTAAGTTCCTGGAGCATAACATCAGTATCGGTAGGCAGTGGTCTATGCTCTGAGAAAAGTTCAGATTCAAAAGAAGAAACGGTAGACTCTTTAACATCTTTAACTTTATCGTAGAGCGCCAATGCTTGAGATCTATCCTTCACGGGTTTTGAAAAGACTTCTACTTTGACGCCTTTAACATCTAAGATTGCTTTCAATTCATAGTATGTTTCAGGTTTAAAGTTTCTAATTTCCATTTCACGTTTGTATATAAACCAGAGTGTAGGTATCTGACAAGACCCCCATGATAAAAGCTTATAGGGATACTTATTCTTACGTGCTGATAGCGTAAGAAGCCTAGTATAGGTTGCACCGGTTATAAGATCGAATTTTGAGCGGAAGTATGCTTTCCAAACCCAACCCCAGTTTAAGTCGGGTTCAAGCTTCGTCCAAGCTTCTCTAAGCTCATTGAATGCCGTTGAATTGAACCTCATACGCATGTATTTAACCTGACTACGAATACTCTTAGCTATTTGAAGGACTTCATAGGCTATGAGCTCCCCCTCATGGTCATTATCTGTGGCGAGGATCAACGGACCGTTTAAGCTTTTCAAATGCTCCTTAAGGCTCTTATACGTTTTAAAATCGCGAACAACCCATTTAACTGGAGCTTTAAACAGCTCCTTAGGATTTACTGCTCTCCAATTATTATACTCCTCTGGAAAATCTAAGTCAAGGATATGCCCTTTTAACGCAAAAGCCCTAGGGGGCGGTGAGATAGCTTTACTTATTGCAACCGCCACTGAGCCTTTTTCTGTGACAACAAGCATTAGATACTCAGTATCTTCTAGTGATACTTAATATTTTTACTTTCGTTTCCTGAAACGCATTATACTGCTAGAAGGTGTTGGAAAAGAGCGTTTTATAATATTTACACTCGGTGGTTGTTATTGAACTCCAACATCCGACAAAAGGTAAGGTACTAAAAGTATGGCTACGTTTTCCCACAGCAACATAACAACTAAATGAAGCTTTAGACAGGTACACCACTATGAACCCTTCATAATTTTCTAAATGTCTTCAATATCGTGGGAAGCATCATTCGCCTTGTAGATATCAACCTACTACTGACATACGTAACGGTTTTCTAGATGATAAGTTGAAATATAGATGTATAGTCCAAAAATTGAATTGGTGGAGGAAAAATAGCAGGTTTTCTCCATCTACTGGGGGCATGGAATACTATAAGCTTGTAAAAAGTGTAATAGAAACGTCTTCTTCAACTTCCAGTCCTATTGTCATCACTCTGAGGGACTGTTATAAGTGGTATAGCTCCACCGCCGATTATTAGAATCGGTCTTTCAACTCTCTGAAGCTGCTCTAAGAGGGCGTATATTCTCAAAACCTCAATATCTCCGGTGGCATTATATATCCTCACAAGAGCCGTTTTAACGGCTTCAGCCCTAAGTATAATTGCTCTGGCTTCCCCCTCAGCCATTATTATCCTTTCCATAGCTGTAGCATTTGCAAGGGTTAAAATCCTCTCACGCTCATACTCTGCAGCTATTTTCTGCTGATACGCAGCTATTTTGGCTTCTATGGCTTCTTTAATACGGTCTGGAAGCTTTATACCTCTAAGCATGACATCGTGAAGTCTTATAGCTTTAAGCGTAGGATCATCTTCTATTCTGCGTCTATACGTCTCCTCTATTTTCACGGCAAGCTCTTCCCTATTGGAGATCACCTCTTCAATAGTATACGTAGAGGTAACATCTCTAACTATTTGACGCATTATTGGAACTAAAACCTGTTCTTCATAATCAACCCTGGGATAACTCTTAACTAAGTCTAGAAAGAGGTTTGGATCTATGGAGTATGTGAACGATTCTTCTATCGTTATTTCAACCCCATCCTTAGTTAAAGCTGTAATAGGAGGATAGTCCGCTATTCTTTCAGTAGTCATATCGATATAGTCAATCGTATAAAAGTCTTTGATTAAACCCTGCCATGGTGCCCTCAGGAAGATAGTAGGGCCAATATAAGGACCACTGTAGCTTTTAAAGAGTGGGTCGTATGTAACGGCAACTTCACCAGGGCTTAAACTGGTTATACATATCGCTATTAGGAGGGCAGATGCTAAGAGTATAACCGTTAAAACTGCTATGATTTTCCAAATGCCGATTGAACGAACACGTTTAATTCTCTCTTCTGGTTCATAAGACCAATCCAAAATCTCACAGTAAAAGTGATAATTGATCAAGGTTTTAAACCTATCTAAAATTAGATTTTCTTCAGAAATAAGATGCGTAAATGTGTTAAAAGCTAGATTAACTCTTATCGACTTGTCTCATAAAAACTTCTGGAAGTACGAGAAATCCCAGAGATGAAAATCCTAACGTGAGAGCCCAGTCTTGAAGAGTTAAAGGTTCTAGGTCGAATAAAATATCGGCAATCTCTATGTATGGCAGAATTGCATTTATAACCATGCAAGCTAGGACGGATATCAGTAAGTATTTATTGGACCACGGTTTAACTTTTAAGAAACAGTTGCGTTCTGAACGGCAGTTCCATATAACTATAAGCTCAAAAAACGTCGCTTGTATGAAAGCTAGGGTTCTAGCTTCATTCAAATGTTCTCCCCAAATGAGAAAGGAAATCAGAAAAGAGCCCAGTGTTCCAATTGCTTGAAGAACGAACGAAGCTATAACGAATAGGAGCATACCGTGGAAGATGCCGGTTTTCGGGTCTCTAGGTTTCCTAACCATGACATCTTCATCCGGCGGGTCAATACCTAAAGCCACAGCAGGAGGTCCATCTGTAAGTAGATTTATCCATAGTAGCATGGCCGGGGTCAGAGGTATCGGTAGATTAAGTAATGTGGCTACCGTTATGACGAATAATTCGTCGAAATTACATGCAAGTAGGAAGCGGATGAACTTCCTTATATTGTCATATATTATTCTACCGCTTCGAATTGCTTCTACTATTGTTGCGAAATTATCGTCTGCGAGAATTATGTCAGACGCTTCCTTAGTTACATCTGTACCAGTTATACCCATTGCAATACCTATGTCTGATAGCTTTAAAGCTGGTGCATCATTAACGCCATCACCTGTCATAGCTACGATGTGTCCTTTCTTCTTCAAAGCTTTAACAATTCTAGATTTATGTGCGGGAGAAACTCTAGCGTAAACTGTTACATTTTCAACGATTCTCTCAAGTTCATCATCGCTCATCCTGTCGAGATCACTACCACTCAAAGCTATACTGTTTGCCTTCCACATACCTATTTCCTTAGCAACAGATATCGCGGTAAGCTTATGGTCTCCAGTAATCATGGCAACTTTTATGCCAGCTTTTTCGCAGAGCTTATACGCATTTATAGCTTCTTCCCTAGGCGGGTCGATCATGCCGACAAGCCCCATAAATATCATATTATGCTCAATATTCTGAGTAGTGTATGGATCTGCAATGTATTTGTAAGCTAAAGCGAGTACTCGAAGACCAGATGAAGCCATTTCATCATTAACCTTTAAAATTTTACTCTTAACTTCATCTGTTAAAGGTAAAACCAAACCATCTGAAAATCTTTGAGAACATAATTGTAGAACAACTTCAGGCGCCCCTTTCATAAACACTATGTATCTTCCATCGTAATTCTTGTGAACGGTTGTCATACGTTTACGCTCCGAACTGAAGGGGATTTCTCTAACCCTAGGCATTTTAGATTCAAGGTCAGTCTTCCATAGCCCGGCTTTAGCGGCTACAGTTAAAAGTGCAGCTTCAGTTGGATCCCCATATATAGTCCATCTATTCTCTACCTGCTTAAGTTCGGCGTTTGAACATAAGGCTCCAGCGGTCAAAATTAGCTTAAGACCGTCATCTAGCTCATATTGTTCTCCATTCAGCAAGAATGTACCCTTAGGCTCATAGCCAACCCCAGTAACCTCTATATGCTTCGACCCGATGTATATTTGTCTAACAGTCATCTCTCCCTTAGTCAGTGTGCCAGTTTTATCAGAGCATATAAACGTAGCTGAGCCGAGCGTCTCAACCGATGCCAACCTTCTTACGATGGCATTTTTCTTAGCCATATTTCTCGCACCTAAGGCTAACGTTACAGTGGTTATAGCGGGCAATCCCTCAGGAACAGCTGAAACCGCTAACGCAACAGCTACCATAAAGCTTTCGAGTAAAGGGTCTCCTCTAAATGCTTCAAGTCCGAAAATAGCTATACACAATGCCATTATAAGGTAAGCCATTTTCTTAGCGAATTTGTCGAGTTTAATTTTAAGAGGGGGCTCTTCAGCCTCTATCATTTGAACCTGTTCAGCTATTCTACCGAATTCTGTACGCATACCAGTAGCGACAACTATAGCCTTTCCTCTACCGGATACTACATGCGTCGCCATAAACGCCATGTTTTTTCTATCGTGTATCGGTGTATCAAAAGCTAGATGAGTAATCGTTTTCTCAACTGGTGTAGATTCTCCCGTTAAAATAGCTTCATCGGTTCTAAGTTCATGTGCTTCTATGAGCCGACAATCTGCTGGAATTCTATCTCCTTCTTCTAGGAAAACTATGTCTCCTGGTACTAGGAGTCTAGCTTCCAACGTCTTAATTTCTCCATCTCTTAAAACCTTAGCTTTAGGAGCCGTAAGCTTTCGCATGGCTTCCAAAGTTTTCTCAGATTTATATTCTTGAATGAAACCTATTACAGCATTTATTACAACTATCGCTATTATGACAGCGGAGTCGGCTAGCTCTTCAAGCCCATGCTGTACAGATATTATAATGGATATTAAAGCTGCCGCAATTAACATTAAAACGAAGATCGATTTAAACTGATTTACAAGTATCTTTAAAGCGGACACCGGCTTAACTTCGATGAGTTCGTTGAATCCATATTTAGCAAGGCGAGCCGATGCTTCTTCTGAGCTCAGACCACGGGTACTCGAGTTTAATTTTGCATAAACTTCTTCGATCGTTAAAGCATGCCATGAAACTTCCATAAGCATTCTACTTTAGTAGTACAAGAGAGGCTTTAAAACTTTAAGTTTGAAGAAGCCACTTTTACTGTGATAACTATGGTTTATGATGTGAATACACCTAGACCAGATTTCATTAGAAGCCTTTGGATGAGCCTTGAGGGACTATGGGATTTTAGCTTTGACGATAACGACGTAGGATTGAATGAAAAATGGTTTTTAAATGGATTGCCTGAACCTGTAAAGATAAGAGTTCCATATCCGTTTCAAAGCAAATTAAGTGGGATAGGGGATGAATCAATACACAATGTTGTATGGTATTGTAAAACGTTTAAACTCAGCGAAAATTTCAGACAGGCTAAAGTTTTACTCAAATTTGGAGCTGTAGATTATAAAACCACTGTGTGGCTTAATGGGAAATACTTAGGTGAACATAAGGGAGGATTTTCACCTTTTAGCTTTGATATAACAGACTATGTCGACTACGAAAACGTTCTTGTCTTAAGAGTGGAAGATTTCCATGGAGACCAGGCTAGGGGCAAGCAGGACCCAAGACTTAAACCTTCTGGATGCACGTATATGAGAGTTACTGGGATATGGCAACCAGTTTGGATAGAATCGTGTGGAAGCGCTTGGATAGATAGGTTTCAGATTTTTCCAGATGTTGAACATAATGGATTTCAACTGTATGTATACGTAAACGGACAGCTTAATAATTTAAAGCTTAAATTGAGGGTTCTTCTAGCCGAGTCTGAACTCATCAATCTAACTCAAGAAGTGAAAGAAAATCCCCTGCGTATTTCACTAGAACTTCAAGAGGTATGTCTATGGTCTATCGAGGAACCCGACTTATACACAATTGAACTCATGATCGAGAAGAACGACGTAGTTTTAGATAGTGTTAGAGGATACTTTGGCTTAAGGAAGATAGATGTTATAAATGGAAAAATAGCGTTGAACAATAAACCAATCTATCTCAAATTTGCATTGGATCAGGGCTTTTTCCCAGATGGATTATATGCAGCTCCCAATATTGAAGCCTTAAAAAGAGACGTCGAAGCCGTTAAAAAACTCGGATTGAACGGTGTTAGGAAGCATCAAAAGCCTGAAGACCCTAGATACTTCTACTGGTGTGATAAACTCGGGGTTCTAGTTTGGGAGGAAATGCCAGATTGGGGTATGAGCCTTGAATATAAAAACCTTGATAGCTTCTGGGGAGAGGTAGAATCTGTGATACTCAGAGACTTCAACCATCCGTCGATAATAGCATGGGTCCCATTTAATGAGAGGGAGACTGTAAAAAGTAGCATTGAACACCGTAGGTTTGTAGAAGAAGTCTGCATGAGGATTAAAAGTTTAGATCCAACAAGGCTTCTCGTGGATAATAGTGGTTATATTCATGTGGGACCTACAGATATAGTCGATATTCATGACTACAGCGGTTGGAGGGGGCGAAAGTATTTTAAAGAGATTCTTTTGAAGCGGGTTCAATCTTTGAAAACGGGAGAGCCTAGAGAGTTTAGAATAGCCGTTGAAGACTTTAAATATGATAATCAACCCATAGTTTTAAGCGAATGGGGAGGATGGGGAATTAAAGGATTTAGACCTATCGTAGACCGTGAGATTATGGTTTACGGTCCTCCCGTTACAGATGAGTATGAATTTCTAACAAGGTATAGGGAGAACATAAGAGCCATTTATGAATGCGAATTTTTAGCAGGCTTTTGCTACACTCAACTCTATGATATAGAAGGTGAATTAAACGGATATATGACTTACAATAGGAAGTGGAAGGTGGATCCTAAGCAAATAGCTAAAATACATAATAGTAATATTGATTTCTGAACTTTTCTATGAAGCATTAAAAATTTTCAATTGATACAATCCATGGATTCTGAGGAGATCAAGCGTTCTTCTGTTTAAGGAGAGAGGAATAAAATGTTAAGTAGTTGGTTAAAGCTTTCCATATTTAGAAACGTGTCTCTGTAACGTATCTGGTGATTAAGATGGAGGAACGTATCGCAATTATTGGAGGAACAGCTGGCATAGGATATTCCATAGCTGTAAGGTTGGCGAAAATAGGGAAAAACGTTGTTATAGGTTCAAGATTTCGGTGGAAAGCGGAGGAAGTTGCTAAAAACATAGAGAATATGCTTAGGGGGGTGCACGTAGAGGGGGCTGTAAATTATGACGCTGTATCTAAAGCTGAAATAGTCATTCTAACCGTGCCTTTTAAAGCGCAAGTGGAGATTGCAGAAGATATTAGAGATTTCTTTAAACCAAATTCTATCCTCATAGATGTTACGATCCCAATTAAGCGGTCTGAAGATGGATTTTTTAGCCTCATACGTTTAAAGGAAGGGTCGGCTACTGAAAGGCTTCGAAAGATTATACCTGAGAACGTTAGTCTAGTAGCTTCGTTCAAAAATATATCTCAACACGTTATTAACAGCATGGATTATACGCTAAAGCCCAGTATACTACTTTGTGGGGATTCTATGGAAGCTAAGAAGAAGGTTGCAAATCTTATAAACGAAATGGGTGGTGAACCAGTAGATTGTGGGCCTCTATCGAACGCTATTCTCCTAGAGGCACTAGGGGTACTCATGATAAACATAGAATCTATAACTAGGCGGAACATATATGTAAGGTTTGAGGGAGCCTCCCATTAATCATGCGAACTATCCAAGGCGATTCAAATCTGAAAACTTCCATCAAGCTTTCAGTTTTTCGTACATTTTTTCAAGCGTCCAACGAATGGATGTTCTAAGCTCTCTAAGCCTGCGTCTATCTCCATAGTTTTTTATCTTAATTTCTTTAATAGCATCTCCCTCTATTTTCAACTCATAGTCGAAAACTCTATCAGGGTTTAACTTCCCTTCTCTAACAAGTTCTAAGTCCTTAGTTTTCATAGAGTCGAGTACTCTGCTTACTAGGAAAGATTGGAATGGTGGAGTCGACACGTATAGGTTTAAACCAGGTTCAACAACCACTTGGGCATCTCTATCTGCGACGTACATTTTGGCTAGGAGAGTCCCGTCTGATGCTTCCAAGAGAATTGTTTCTTGAGCCAATTCTTCAGGTGCTTTCGGAGTTGGGCTCACTTCTACTTGGGCGGGTTGAACCTGTTGCGGTTGAGGTACCTCAATCCTCCTAAAGCTTTTAGATATTAGAAGTGAATCCACGATAGATATTAGAGACTCTAAAATTTTAGCCTCTTCTTTGATGGTTTCAAGCTTCTTCTGCAGTTTAACTTTTAGTTCGGCTAATTGTTTAACTTCCTCAGATTCATCTGACTCCATCTAATACAATATTTGCGAGATTCACAGTTAAACTTAACTGATAGTGCTTAGATTATCGGCGGTTATCAATCACTTAAGAAGATGGTAAGAATAGTGTGAGCAGACTTAGAAAAGCATATCGGTCTTCTTCTTAGAAGACCCTCAATTTGAAAAGTTTATTAATTGAATTTTAAGTTTCTAAACTGAACTGATGCTTTAGAATTTTAGCTGTGTAAATGAAATCTAGAGCTAGAGGAGATTGCTTATGATGTTTAAAAGATGTAAGAAAAGTTTTCGTAATATGAGAAAAATTTTAGAAGTTATTTGATAGAATATTAATCAGGTGTTCGATTGAGTCTACTAATAGGTTCAGACATAGGAACCCTAGGCACTAAGACTATTCTAACCGATTGTGAAGGAAGAATACTCGCATCATCCTTTAGAGAGTATGGGGTTTTAACACCTAAACCAGGTTGGGCAGAGCAGTGGCCCGATGTATGGTTTAATGCTTTATGTGACACCATAAAAGAGGTCTTAGAAGCCTCCAAAGTAGACCCGAAAGAGGTTGCGGCTGTGAGTATAAGCGGTTTATATGGTGGGAGCGGTATTCCATGCGATAAAGAAATGAAGCCCCTTAGACCTTGTATAATATGGGCTGATAGAAGGGCTACAGAAGAGTGTAAATGGATTAGGGCAAATATAGGAGAAGATAGAGTATTTAAAGTCACAGGTAATACGATAGACCCATACTACGGTTATACTAAAATGTTATGGATAAAGTTTAATGAGCCAAACATCTGGTCGAAAATCTATCAAATACTCACTCCAAACGGATACTGCATATACAAGTTGACAGGTTCGGTAGCTTTAGATTTTTCAAGCGCTGGAAACTACGGTGGAATATTAGATATAAATAAGAGGAGTTTTGCTGAACAGCTTATGGAAGAACTCGGAATAGAGAGAAGATTCTTCCCAGAGAAGCTTGTAGAATCTAAGCAAGTAGTTGGTGAAGTTCATAGAGAGGCCTCAGAACGCACAGGTTTGAAGACGGGAACGCCCATATGTGCGGGAGGAATAGATGCGCCTGTGAGCGCACTAGCTGTAGGGGCTTTAGATGATGGAGACCTTGCTCTCATGTTAGGCACAAGTATGTGTTGTGGCTTCATAAGCCATAAACCAAGGATTTCGATAAAACTCATAAATTATCCATATGTCGCTAGAGATAGGGAGCTTTTATACAGTTTCGCAGGCGTGTCTACAGCTGGCTACTGTATAAGGTGGTTTAGAGACCAGCTTGGACAGACCGAAGTTGAAGCGGCTTCTAAGCTTAAACTCTCAGCTTACACGCTTTTAGATATGGAGGCAATAAAAGTACCACCAGGGTCAGACGGGCTAATATTCATGCCACATATGATGATCGGCGATAGGGCGCCATACTGGAATGAGTATATTAGGGGGTGTCTACTAGGTCTAACGCTTTATCACACTAAAGCTCACATATTCCGAGCTTTTCTAGAGGGTGTCGCCTACGGTCTTAAATATAGTGTTGATGTGGCAATTGAAGCGGGTATGCCTATTAGAAGGGCTATACTAGTTGACGGTGGAGCTAGGTCAGAACTTTGGAGGACTATTTTAGCTGACGTATCAGGTCTAACCATGGATTATATTGCTGAAAACCCGGGAGCACCCTTAGGCGATGTTGTTTTAGCTGGTGTAGGGGTAAACTTATTTAAAGACTATGACGTGGTTCGTGAATGGGTTAAGTCATCGGAAGTAGTTAAACCGAACCCGAAAAATAGGGAAGTCTATGATAGACTTTATAGGGCTTATCTTGAAGCACTTAGCAGGTTGACAGATGTTTTTAAAGGCTTTAGCTCTTAATATTGGGTGATTGAAATGGTAAATGTATATTTAGGTTGGAACAATTGTTGGGCTGTAAAAAGGTGGCCTCTTCCAGAAGAATGGATTGAAATATGCAGACAGATGAACGTCGAATACGTTCAGTTTTCATTTGATCTACTAGACCCTAGGACTTCTGAACACGCTTTATCAAACATGATCTGTAGAATTAAGGATGCAGCTTCTAAATATGGTGTTAAAATACATTCAACTTTTACCGGTTTAGCGGCATACTCGATGAACCTTCTAACACATCCAGATGCTGGTATGCGCGTCGATGCATTAGACTGGTATAGGAAAGCTATAGAGGTTACATCGCTTATGGGTGTAGATGCAACTGGCGGACATATTGCAGCTCAGAGTTATAACGATTTTAAGAACCCCAAACGTAGAAAATTCATAGAGTCAATTCTAATAGATTCTGTGAAGTATCTTTCAGTCTACGCTAAATCCATGGGTCTTAAAATGTTGCTTTGGGAGCCTATGCCTGTTTTAAGAGAACCTCCCGCGACGATAGAAGATGCGAAACATATACTCGAAGCGGTAAAAGATGAAGGAGGGGCACTAGTTAGACTTACAATAGACCTCGGTCATCAATGTACAGTCCATGTGTCTGAAAAAAATGCAGATCCATATAGTTGGCTGAGAGAATTGGGCGCCTTCTCACCTGTTATCCACATGCAACAGACTGATGGAAAAGGAGATAGACATTGGCCCTTCACGGAAAAGTACAATAAAATTGGTATCGTAGATCCTAAGAAAGTTATTGAAGCTATTGAGAGTTCAGGAGCATTGGAAACCTACCTTATGCTCGAATATATACCGCCTTTTGAAGAAGAAGACGATAGAGTGCTTGAAAACCTTAAAGAATCTTTAAAATATCTCAAGGATTTCATTTAAAAATACTCAGCATTATATGTATCTATGCTGAAACTTTTTTATTTTTTATACGCATGGAATAATATTATTCTCAGTAATATCAAAAAGTTTAAATATTGCTTTTAGTGTTTGAATCAAACTCAGGGTTATCCTGCTGGCTAATTCCATAGAATACGTATTGATTCCCATGGATAAGTTTAGTGCTCTCTATCCATCTATGTTCGCTCGAAGCTCAACTTTCACAGTTTTCCAAGAATATGCTACGAGGGGATTGTGATGCTTATCAGAATGGAAGATATTACAATTGAAGGTTTTAAGCAGACATTTAAGAAAATTCTAGAACTTAAGGAGAAGGCTGGTATTAAAGCCGTTTTAAATAATCCACCCGATCTCTTTGAGAGGGCTAAACTATACGGTGTACAGTTTAAAAATGGTTCATGGGGTTGGGCTTCAAACATTTGGCACAGGTCTGCCGCGGGAAGCGTAGTAATAATGAACGACGGAGAATTGAAAAATGAACATAAGTTTCTCATGATGAGAGTCCTTGAACATGTTCTAGCACAGGGACCCTTAATTCAGGTAGATTGCTACATCGGTTCAGAAAAATCACCAGCCAGAATGCATGCAAGGCTCTACTGTGACCCTCAGTTTCCAGACATAGCATATAGATGGTCTCAGTTAAACTTCCCAGCCCCTTCTAATGAGGAGCCTGACGTTATGGTTATAACAATTCCACACTATCTTGGAAATCCAAATGTACCAGGTAGCGATCAAATGCTCAGAGTGCTCCGTTTTCCCCTTCATAACTACACTATCATTACGTGTAGTTCATACCAGGGAGAGGTGAAAAAAGGAGTACTTTCGCATTGGATCTATCATGTTTATAAAAAAGGTGGATGTGGTGAGCATGCTTCACTGAAAGAGTTTACCGTCAGAAAAGTGGATGGAGCACTAAAAAGAGTTGTAATGTGTATTTGGGGGTTGAGCGGAACTGGGAAATCTACACATAGCATGTACGTCTTTGGCGAACATAATAGGCAAATATTCATAAAGAAGTTTGGAGTAGATCCAACTGAATACGTCTTCGACCAAGTGATAAGAAACGACGATATTGTTGCTATTTTCGAAGACCGTGTCTATGGTTCTGAAAGGGGTTCTTGGACGAAGACTGAAGATATTGATGAAACTCAATTTACAGTATGGAGGGCTGCAAACTCTCCAAGGGCTTTACATGAGAATACGGAATTCGACTTTAATGGAAACCCAAGTTTTAAGGGAGAACTATTCCAATACTGTGGCTTACCTAATAAAAACGCAAGGAGTGTATTTTACTTAGAAGATACTGGGTATTTTAATGGCGATATAGATTCTAGTGGTCCTTTAAACGTAGCAGTTTTTATAAGTCCAGGAAATTTGACTGATTATGCATGGTGTCGAATAGAAGATACGGCTTTTGCTGCCAAAGTCCTAGCTGATGGAAGAACGGTAGGTCACCCCGCACAATCTATATCAGTTATTGGCAAGGAGATATATGAGAGTAGATACTGCTTACCCTTTACCATGGGTGTATCCAATACGATGCATATAGTTAGGTTTTATGAGATTTTAGAGAAATTGAAGTGTAAAGGACAGCCAGTGGAAGTTTATCTGATTAATACAACTGGTAAGATAGGTGCAGAATATGAGTGGGTTAAGGAGAAGCTCGGAGATAAAGAGTATCTAATGCCTCAAACGAAACTCATAAGAGATTCTGACGGTATTCCAAAACCCATCGGAGGTACATCCCCGACAATTGAGGAGACAGAGTTGTTCCTACTTCAAGCAGTTAGAGGTGGAGTTGAGTATAAACATCATCCCATTTGGGGTGGAAAAGTTCTCGTGCCAGTTTACGTTGAGGGTATCTCCCAAGAAAGGCTTAACGAATTAGACCCATTTACCTACCGTAGCATGGATGAAATGAGAGAACTTTTAAAAGCTATGATTATTAAGAGTAAGTACTACTTAGATCAACAAGCTCCAGGTCTTCCAGAGAAGATTTACAATGCTATGGATTTTTAACCGTTAGACGCGTCTTCCTTAACATTATGTACTATTAGCCAAAATCATCCTCGATTTTAGACGCTCTAACCTTTATTATTATTGCTGTAACCACGCTGTTACTAGGTATTAATATCTCCTTTAAACCATCTTCAGATATTAGCACCGTATGCATGATTCCTATATCTTTGACAACGCCTGTCTGTCCAGCAACTGTTATTATATCTCCTGGTTTAAAAGGCCTCAATAGGACGAGAAACATTCCCGCTATTGCCTGTCCTAAGACTGTTTGTGTTGCAAAACCAACTACCATACCGGTAAATGACCCTATGGTTAGTGCAGCCGCTGGATTTATATTGAAAACAGACGTTAATACTGCTAGTAACGTTGCTATGCCCACTATTCGCGTGATTGTTCTGAATAGTGTTGCTGTGGCGTGGTCAAGTCTTCTTCTTATAGTCCAATAGATGAAGTTCGACATGGAATTTACTATGAGATACCCTAAACCGAGTACTATTATAACGGTGACATATACTTCATACTCTAGAAATATTGGAGAAAATTTTCCTATTACCGTTTTAAACAGTAGATTAGAAGTCAATAGTAGTAAAGCACAAATAAGTATGTACCAAATTGTTCTACTCAGGCTTTTTCGTATCTTCGCCTTAATCTCTTCAACGGATAGAGTAGTATCCATTATGGCCACCCACTTCTAGGTAAAATGAGAATATTTAATAATTTGCTTATAAATCGATATGTTAATCTTGATGGAAGGAGAATATTCAAATAGAGTGTTTGTCATTTTCTGGTTTGACTGTGAGGATTTTGTTACACCTGAGAGTGATGATGCCCTTAAAAGGCTTGCAGAGATACTTGAAGCAAATAATGTAAGAGGGGTTTTCAAACTTGTAGGTAAAAAACTCAGAGTTCTTGAGAAAAGGAAAAGATTTGATGTTATAGAGGCTCTTAAATGCCATGAAATAGGTTACCATACGGACTACCATTCAGTCCACCCAACGGTCGCTGAGTACCTTAAAGATATGGATTTTGAAGAGGGCGCTTTAGAATTCATAAAACGGGAGGGGAAAGGCATAGAAGACATTAGACGCATTTTTAATGTGACACCTTCATGTTATGGTCAACCTGGTGGAGCATGGGCTCCTCATGTCTATCTGGCTTTAAGACTCCTTGGGATTTCAACATACCTAGACGTTACAGATTTCATAGACCTCGATGGAAGACCATTCTGGTACTGTGGTATATTGAATATCCTTAATCTCACCGACTCTAATGGAGGAGTAATAGGCTTGAACTTTGAGCTCGGCACTCCAGGTTTCATAGAGAAAGCCATCTACGAGTTTGATAAAATCTACCAGAGGATATTAGATGGTCAAGGTTGGGGCATTATAAGCATATTTAATCATCCATGTACTTTAGTAACTAAAGAATTCTGGGATGCCGTGAACTTTTCAAGAGGATTGAATACACCTATGGATATGCTTAAACCAGCCGAATTAAAGCCTAAAAATTGGGTTGAAGCAGGCTATGTGGATTTTGATAAGTTCGTGAAGCATGTAAAATCAAAGCCATTTGTGGAAGTAGTCACAGCTAATGACCTACAGTCTCTATTTAGAGACAGCGCATTAAACAGAGACTTTAGTGAAAATGAAATAGCTTATTTAGCATCTAGTCTTACGAGTATTTCGTTTAAAAAATTGGGCGATATATATGTTTCAGCATCTGAAGTTTTTTGGTTAATAACCGCAAGCCTTGCGGAGTATAAAGTAAGTAGAGTATTACCAGGTAAAATAAGAAATGCTTACCCCCTTGGACCCTATAGGTCCTTCGAGACGGAATTACTAAAGGATTTTAAGCTGGAAGAATTTCTAAAAGCTTCCTATGATACTAAGATTTTTATAGAGTTAAACAATAGGATCCCAGACTTTATCGAAATTGAAGGTGTAAGAGTGAGCCCCGTCGACTTTTTAGCTTCTGAAGCAGAACTATACATAAAACTTCATGGTGGAGAGAAAATAGAGGAGGTTAAGCTGGTTAAGGGGAACTTTGAGCCAAATAAATACGTGAGTATTGAAGGCGCTAAAGACTGTTGGAACTGGATAATCTTCCCCGAAGGGTTTAAAGCTTGGAATCTAGTAGAGTTGGCTAAACTTCAAACGTGGACTATTAAACCGGCAACCATTCGCGCAAAGTGAATATTGCATATTTCCTTCTGAACGTTTAACTGAAAAGACTGAAATAAGAGAAGAGAGTTAACAAACGTTGTTGGTGATACTTATGAGGGTAGGTTTCCTGACGGGTGGACAACTTGGAAATCTAGTTCAAACCCTTAAATGGGCTGAAGAAAACGGTTTTGGAGCAATCGAGGTTTCATCACAGCCGGGGAGTCCTCTTATAGACCCTGCTAAGATTGACGACTCTAACTATGTTGCCGAAGTTAAGAAGATATTGAAAGAGGCAAGCGTTATAGTATCTTGTTTAACGTGGTGTGTCAATCATATAGATTTAAACATTCAAGCTAGAAAGGCTCGAAATGAGCATTTAAAGAAGATGATAGAAATAGCTAACAAACTTGAGATACCTGTAGTGGCTACTTGGGTTGGTATGATTCCAGGGGGAATAGATACGAACATTAAAGCATTCGCCGAGGTTTTTCCAAGTCTTGTAGAATACGCTGAAAAGCATGACGTTAAGATTGCTATAGAGAATTGTATGGCGAACATCGCTTATAGACCAGACATATGGGATGAAATGTTTAAAATAGTTCAATCCAAGTATTTTGGACTTGAGTTCGACCCTTCACACCTCGTCTTCCAATTTATAGACTATATATCAGTATTAAAGAAGTTCGGTGGAAGAGTATATCACACCCATTGTAAAGACACTGAGGTGATTAAAAGTAGACTTACCTACGTAGGATATACAGGTAGTGGATGGTGGAGGTTTCGAATTCCGGGTTTAGGGGATATAGACTGGCGTCGATTCATATCGACTCTAATGGAGATAGGATATGACTATGTATTGAGCATAGAGCACGAGGACCCGTTCTTTGAAGGTGCTGAGGGATTCCGCAAAGGTCTCTTAATAGGTAAAAAAACCTTGTCTCAATATTTACCATAAACTCTTCATTTTTTAAAGTAATGGTATACGGGTGATATCTTTAATTTCCTTAAATGAGCCTAGGTATACACCGTCTAAAAGATAGACCTCCGATTTTTCCACGTCTATACAACCAGTTCTTAATATGGGGCTTATAGCTCCAATAGCCGTCTCCTCAAAATCGTCTTCGTTTACAGCCCTCCCCTTCATGAAATCGTTAAAACTAGGCATTATTATTAACCTCTTAAAACGGATTTCAAAATCACCAGTTTTAATTCTTTTTAAGTGATGTTTCAAAAGTTTAGGTTCTATATCAGCTTTAATCCAGACTCTTTTTAAGAATCTACTGTTAAATCTATCCTTAAAGGCTACAGCTGGATGTATATGGCCCATAACGAGGGTATGACATTTAAAAAGCTCAAGTTTAGGCCAAGAATGACCATGGAAAAGCCCCACCTCATCCCAGAGAGCTAATCCACCAGACTCTCCTATTTCAATACCATCTGGTATTAATGTTTCCAAATCTCCATCATGATTACCAGGAACGACAACAACTCTTTCAACTAAATTTTTAATGGTCTTGAAAAACTCAGGAACATCCACCCACTCAGTCTTCTCAAACTTTGCAATAGAATGTTTAACATCGCCCAGGAGTATAAGTATTCGGGGTTCGATCGTCGTCAACAATTCTATTAGTTTTTTTAAGAGCCTTTTAGTCTGAGACGGGATATATATTCCATGTTCAAATAGGGAACTTTCCCAACCTATGTGAAGATCAGCTACAGTCAAAACTTTGTAATCTCCATGTTGAATCAGAAGCGCTGGCTCCGGGAAAAATGGCTTCAGAATTACGCTCGAACAACTCTTCATAAAAGCCCCCTAGATTAAAGCTTAACTATTTGAGCATGAGGAACACCCGCTATATTCGTAATGGCCTCTGGATGTACAAGTCTTTCTTTCATAGCTCTGCTTACAATTACAGCACCTATTAGATTAGCAGTATCCGCATTTCGTATAAGGTCAATGGCTTCCTCTACGGCCATTTTAAACCCTTTAAAAAATTTTTCGCTAACGTTGAAGCATATGTCATTCTCGTTTAGAACTTTCCCGAGGAGTTCTTCGTCGCATACAGCTACAAGAACATAGCCTTGAAATCTATGAACTTTAACATAGACGTTGCACATATAATTCACCTCGCTATTACTGGAGATGAGGCTCCACACGCGTCACACTCTATATAAAGAAAACGCCCGTATTTTTTGAGATGCGTGTCAGGTCTCATACATACCTTACATAATACAAAATTTTGCACGTATCTTTCTATGAGTTTGTTTAGTGTAGCTCTGTCGAATTTTCCGTGTATTTCAGCCATATCGTCTTTTAAAGTTCCAGCTGAACCAGCCTCCTTACAGAGGAATTTTAACAGATGCTCAGGGTCCCTATTTATGACTGATGCAATTTCTCTAAAATTCCGAACTATAGTCCTATTTCCCACTACAATAACGTCGGCTGATGGAATTTTCAATCTTTCGGATTGTAGAGGCTTCTTAGGCAAAGATGATAAAGCCCTTTTAAGCATATCTTCGTAGTCTACTGAAGCCATAATACCAAGAAAAGATAAGCGCTTAACCACTACTTTAATCTTTATGTGGAAAATTCCACGAATAACAAGCGAACAGCTTTTCCAAGGAATATTCTACACAAAATGAGAGCACTTAAAAGTAACTCTTTTAAGGAGGCCACCATCTTTTAGATTAACAAACATGGCTAAAAGAGTTCTAGTAACAGCGGCTTTACCGTACGTTTACGCCCCGAGACACTTTGGACATTTAGCTGGAGCGTATTTACCCGCAGATATATATGTTAGGTATAGAAGGCTTAAAGGAGATGACGCAATATACATATGTGGTACTGATGAAAACGCGACATCAGTTATCCTTGAAGCAATGCGACTTAAAGTTTCACCTAAAGAACTATGTGACAGAAACTACGTCATTCAGAAAACTGTTTTCGAAAAACTTGGAATAAGCTTCGACATATATTCTAGAACATCTTTACCTATACACTTTGAAACAGTCGAAGAATTCTATAAAACTCTTTATGCGAAAGGTTTCATATATGAAAAAACAATTAGACAACTTTTCTGCCCAGAATGTAATATTTTCCTACCGGATAGATTTGTCAAGGGTATATGTGCATATTGCGGAGCCACAGATCAGTACGGTGATGTCTGTGAAAAATGTGGGAGATGGTATGATGCTTGTGAGCTTATAGAACCTAAATGTGTCATCTGCGGTGCCAAACCAGTTTTAAGAGAAAGTCTCCACTATTTTCTCAAACTATCGGCACTTACGGATAAGGTTTTACAGTATGTGAAGCTTAAAGGCTCAAATTGGAGAAAAGCTACGTTAAATAAGACTCTATCTTGGCTTATGAAAGAGGGTTTAAAGGATAAAGATATAACTAGAGACTACGAATGGGGTCCACCCGCACCATTTCCAAAGGCTAAAAGTCAAGTAATATACAATTGGGCTGAAAACCTCATAGGCTATATATCTGCAACAAAACATTGGGCTATTGAACATGATAAGCCTGAGATGTGGATCAGCTACTGGAAGAAGAGAGATACTGAAATCTACTGTTTCATAGGTAAAGACAACCTATTCTTTCACACAATTCTCTTTCCTGCCCTTTTAATCGCCTATGGAGATTTCGTCCTACCTGAAAACGTTGTAGTAAGTGAATTTGTCAACCTTGAAGGTGAAAAACTCTCCACAAGTAGAGGATGGGTGATATGGCTTCATGAAATGCTTGAAAAATTCCACCCAGACATGGTAAGATATTATGCCGTAGTAATAGCCCCAGAACATAGAGACACAGATTTTAAATGGAGAGATTTTCAAGCCAAAATAAACAATGAACTTATTGCAAATCTTGCGAATTTCGTAAATAGGGTTTTAACTCTCATTCATAAACTTTCAAATGGAGTTATCCCGGAGCCAGGTAAATTAGATGAATACGATAAGAAGATACTTAGTGAAATAGATAAGACTGCCGATAGAGTTATGATGGAAATTGAGCGTTTTGAGTTTAAGAAAGGCCTTAGAGAGATTATGAGGCTTTCATCAATCGGAAACAGTTATTTAAATACTAAGAAGCCTTGGAGTAATATTGAAGCCGCATCATCAACGCTTTATGTGGCTTCTCAAATAGTCTATACAATTTCAATACTCTTAATACCCTACCTGCCTTTTACGGCAATTGAAATAAGGCGTATGCTTAACCTACCCGACGACTTAAACTCTATACGATGGAATTCTCTTAAAGAGGGACTTAAAACTGGACATATCGTTTCCAAACCTAGGCCTTTATTCAAGAAGATCAAAGATGAAGATATTATACCTGAAATAGAGAAACTTGAAAAGTTGAGGATTAAACATGAAGTTAAAACTTGATCTTCACGTGCATACTAACGTTTCTGGAGATTCCTTAATTAGACTCGATGAAGCTTTAGTCGAGGCTAGGGTTAAAGGCTTAAATGGTCTAGCCCTAACTGAACATGAAAAGCCTTCAAAAGTTAAGGGTCTTATTAATAACATCCTTGTCATACCAGGTTTAGAGACGCAGACATCAATAGGTCATGTGTTAGTTTTAGGGTTAGACCAGTGGAGGCTTAAACCCGGACTAAAACCAATATGCGTAGTTTTAGAAGAGGCGAAGAGATTTGAGGCGGTTGCGGTTTTAGCGCATCCTTTCCCCAGAACGTTAATACCTTCGCTTATACTCAAAGCTAGACGATTAGGTTTAGACGCTATAGAAGTCCTAAATTCAGGCACCATTTTCTACCCATTGTCCTCTAGAGTTAACATGAAAATATCTCTTAAGTTCAACATACCTATGACTGCTGGAAGCGATTCCCATATACTTAGAACGATAGGATATGCATACACGATCGTTGAAACTCCTTCAACTTGCATAGAAGACATCTTAGAATCCATCAGGAGGGGGTTGACAGAAGTTTATGGAAAACCGAGTGGCTTAAAAGCTAAACTTGAAAAGAGGTTCCTCGGGAAAATATTTCGGTGATTTTCTCCGCTATAAATTCTGCCGGATTCATCATGGAGGCTAAAATCTCTTTCGCTTTTCTTTTAAAATTGGTTCTTACACGAGGCTCTAGAAAAGTTTGTATGAATTTTAAAGCCTCCTCTGAGTCATGAACTTTATGTAGGAGACCCCTACTCATAAGGTATTTTTCAACATATGTATCTTCACCCGGATAGCACGAAATCGTTGGAACACCTAGCAAGGCAGCTTCAGAGTTCATAGTTCCACCACCCCCTACGAAAACCGCAGCGTGATACAATAGATTTACGGCATCAATAGTTTTTTCCAGTACTAAAGATTTCCCACCGAATTTTTCTAAGATTTTCCGCATTTGTTCCTCATATCTAGGCATTATAACTGCTTGGATATCAAACATCTGGATGGCTTTTAAGGCTGTTTGTTCGACAAGTCCACCCATGCCGAGCATATACGATGCCTGGCTTTCTTCAAGCCTGAATACCACTATTGGTTTTTCCTTAGATAGCCCTAGTGACGCAACAATATCTAAGTTTGGTCTAAAATCTTTAAGCCATGCAGCCGGGTCTAAAGCCCTGTATTTAAAGATTTTAGAGCGTTCTATGCCGTATATTGTCCAAGCAGATTTGGGTATAATCCAAGGTGTGAATAATATTCTAGACAATGGAATGGAAAGTTTTGAAACGGCGGTTGAATGGGGGCTATCGCTTACAGCCACGTGAGGGATGTTTAATCCAAAGGCTACTCTAGAGGCCTCTGGAGAAGAAAATGATATGACTAAATCAGGTTTGATCTTTTGGAAAACCTTTTTAAGTTCTATCATCCGCTCTAAACTAGCCTCAAGTTTCCCTTCAAGCGTCGCCCCGCCGTATCTGCCCGTTAGATGGGCTTCTTCACCTAATAGTTCTAAAAGCTCAACAACTTCTCTGAATATTCTAGCCGTTTTGTAGACTTCGAAACCTTTACCTTCCAGTTTTCGTCCTAAAACTGAGAAAAACCTACATTGCTTCGGCGTTAAAATATCGAGTAAAATTCTCATCAGACACTTAAACACTAGTAGAATGAATTAAAGTTTTATCAAAGGGTTGATAATTTTAAGAAGGTATAATTTAAATTCTCTCAGCCAGAATTTTAAATACTGAAGCGTATATAGAGGTTTGTCTCCAATGACTAATATAATGGATTTAAACCCTGATGAAATCCCAGGGATGCTTACTAAAGGATTACTTAAACTGAGTGTAATAGGCTGTGGAGTTATGGGTTTGCCGCTGGCGTGTCTTTATGCCGATAGTGGGGCTGAAGTTTATGGAGTAGATACAAGCGTAGAACTCATCGACAAACTTAAACGTGGTATAATTTCAAACCCTGAACCGGGACTCCAAGAACTTCTTCAAAAAGTACTCAGAATGGAAAAATTCCACCCAACCACGGATTTTAAATCTGCTGTTAGAGATTCCGATGTAATTATGGTAGTTATATCAGTATCTGTCAACCAAGCTGGTATTCCAGATTATACCCCCCTCCGTAAAGTTGCAGAGGACTTAGGAACATGCGTAAGAAGAGGTAGTCTTATAATTCAAAGTAGTACAACTGGTCCTGGTATAACCGAAGAAGTAGTTAAAGAGAGAATCGAGACACTATCCAATTTAAAGGCGGAACAGGATTTCGGCTTCGCATACAGCCCCCTCAGAGGGTCCGAAGGGTCGCTATTGAGAGACCTTGTAAGCTACCCAAGAGTAGTCGGGGCAGTTGGACCTAGAAGCCTTGAAGCCAGCGAGGCTGTTTTGAAGACCGTTGTTAAAGGAGGGATTTTTAAAGTTAGAGATATTAAAACAGCTGAGGCTGCGAAACTTTTTGAAAACTTTTACCGTTTTATCACATTAATTGTTAGCCATGAGCTTGCAATGCTGTGTGAAAAGATGGGTGTAGACTATATTGATGTTTTGAATGCTGCTACAACTCAACCCTTCTGTCATCTTCTCAAACCTAGCATAGGTGTAGGAGGGCATTTACCTAAGGATGCTCAACTCTTGCAGAATTCAGCTGAAAACGTTAATTTCAATTTACGTATGGTTAGAATGGCGTTAAGAGTAAACGAGTCCCTCCTAAAACACGATTATGGGCTTGTGATGAAAGCTTTAAGAAGACTTGGAAAGCCTCTTAGACGTTCTAGAATACTTATACTTGGATTGAGCTTTAAACCAAACGTTAAAAATGCCAGAAACTCCTACAGTGTTAAATTAGCAAATGAACTTCTAAAAAAAGGAGCTGAAGTGATAGTGTATGATCCTTATTTTACGATCGAAGAAATTAAAAGAATGGGATTTAAAACATCTTCAAGTCTTAAAAGGATTGTCAGAGACATTGATTGCGTAATCGTAGCTACGCCACACGATGAATTTAAGAATATAAGCTTAAACAACCTTAGGAGGCTTAACGGTAAACCTATAGCCATAGTAGACTTTGGTAGAATATTCGACCGTGAAGAGGCTGAAAAAGCCAATCTTATATATGTAGGTATAGGGGTTGATTCCACTGATTAAAGTAGCAGTTATAGGTGTAGGCTTCTGGGGTAGAAACCACGCCAGGGTCTATAGTGAAATAGAGGATGTTGAACTCGTCGCAGTATGTGACATAGACCGTGAAAAGTCTAAAAGTATAGCTAAAAGGTACGGTTGCAGAGCATATACCGATTTCCGGGAAATGCTCCTCGTTGAAAAGCCAGATGCTGTAAGTATATGTACACCGACGACTACACACTTCGATATTACATCTGAAGTTCTAAACCGTGGGATCCACAGTTTAACAGAAAAGCCTTTATGCAGTACTTTAGAGGATGCTGAGAAACTTCGAGATTTGGCGTGCAGTCTAGGACTTAGACTTATGCCAGGTCATATAGAGCGTTTCAACCCAGCCGTGAGGAAAGTCAAAACATTAATAGACGGTGGAGAACTTGGTCGAATTATACTCATAACTGCAAGGAGAGTTTCAAGGTGGCCTGAACGTGTAGGAGATGTTGGCGTTGTTAAAGATTCTGCTATACATGATTTAGATGTGATGCGTTTCCTCGTTGGCGATGTTGAAAGTGTTTATGCTAAAGTCGGCAGTCTTGGGCATAGGTTTGAAGACTATGTTGAAGCCATTCTCCACTTTAAAAGTGGAGTTACAGGATTTATAGAAGCTAATTGGCTCACACCCCGTAGGATTAGGTCTTTGATAATTACTGGAAGTGAAGCTGTTGTGTCATTAGACTATATAACTCAAGAAGTTTCAATAGAGGATTCTGAAAAGGTTCTCCAGCCGACTGTTAAATGGGAAGAACCCTTAATGAGAGAGCTTAGACACTTCATCAACACTATTCTGGGTGAGGAAGCCCCAATTCTAACGGCCAATGATGGAGTAGAAGCACTTAAAATATGTGAAGCAATACTTAAATCTAGTTATAAAGGTGAAAAAGTTTATTTGGGGTGAAATGGTTGAAGAGGAGATTGATGGATATATTAGCATGTCCCATCGATAAGCATTATCCTCTTGATCTCTTCATATTTGAAGAGAAAGAAGATGGTGAAGTAGTTGAAGGCCTTATTTGGTGTTCTAAATGCAATAGATTTTATCCAATACGTGATGAAATTCCCGAAATGCTTCCAGACGAGCTTAGAAATTTAAGAGAAGACTTAGAGTTTCTTGAAAAGTGGAAAAACAAAATACCTGAGAAGATTCTATCAGAGGGAAAACCGATAAACCTACAGTTTAAACGCGGTTAAAATGATATTTAGGAGATTATAAAATTGTTAAACGAATACTTGAAATCCACAATCCTAGAGGAGCGACGGTATTGGAATTGTTCCATCTTTAATCCATCGTGCGTGTCTAACAACTTTGGTCAATTTTAACGATTTATCTACTTCTTCAATTCCAGCCTCTATCATTCCCTGGGCGATGTACCCAAGCCCCAATACATAATGTAAGTTTGCAAATGAAACGTCAGTTCCATGTATAGATGCTAAGTAACTATCTTCATCCCCGAATTCCTTAGACAGTCTATTCAATTCTAACTTGGCTTCCTCAACGACTTTTCTAAGCATAAGCCTGGATTCTTCAACTCTTCCCAGTTTTCGTAAAATCAAAGCTTTAAATACGTGATTCTCAGGATTCTCAGAAATCCGTTGGAGAGCAGCAGACCATATCCTCTGCGCAGTAGAAAGTTCTCCGAGCTTTTCATACGATAAACCAGCATAGTAAAGTTGCATTAGATCTCGCCTATATTTTGGATGCGGTGCACCTACACCGAGGTTTTTAGGATAACTCATAGCTTCTATGAAGCATTTTGCAGCATCTTCAAACATACAGCTCTTGAAAAGTGTAAATCCTTTAGCCATAAGAGCATCAACGTAAATTTCCCAAAACCCGTAGTAACCCTCCATAGGCTCGAAAAACGTGTTACATAGAATATTTAGAGCCTTCTCATACTCCCCAGTATCAACGTATGCTGAAGCAAGCCTAGCGAGTAATGCACTATGCTTAGCTTTCCGAGGTATATTCTCCAGCAATTTAACACGTTCAGTATGGTCGCCAGTCTTTGAGTAAATATCATCCAGCTCCACGTAGAGTTTATGATTTTCAGGTTCAAGTCTTATGGCCTCTAAGTACATGTTAATAGCTCTATCGTAGTCAAATGTTAAGAGAGCGTGAGCATGTGCAATATTGCGGCAAAGCACAGCGTTTCTCAACCCAAGCATATAAGCCTTCTCCCATTCCTCAAGACCCTCTTTAAACCGTCCCAGATAGAATAAGACGTTGCCGAGTAAATAATGCGGTGTTGGATCTAATGGGAGACTGCTAACGACGTCTTTAAGAACCTCTAAATCCTCTAACCTATGCGGAAAAACATAATCGATGCTTTCCCTACCTCCGTATTTGTAGTAGTCTATTGCATCGTTAAATCTACCCATCTTCTTGTAAGAGTACCCAATGTAATAGTAGATTAGCGGATTACGTATACCATGCTCCAATGCGGCTTTTAATATCGCCAATGAATCATCAAATAGACCTGCAAATATGTAATCTTTTGACGCCTCCAAAACCTTCTGGAAGCTTGTAAAGACCACTCTTTTAAACTCCTCATCTGAAGATAGAAGATACCTCTCCGCAAGCACTAGGTAATCGAGAGGCATTATACGATGTGCTTCCTCTAAAATCCTCCATGCCTCCTCACGCTTCCCCTGCTTTCTAAGAGCCATGGAGAGAGTGCATAAGGCTTTCAAATTGTAACTGTGCTCTTTTATTGCTCTTTGCAACATATCTTCAGCATCACGATACGCGTTCAACCTCATCCTTATAATACCTAGGAGGTATAGTGCTAACGGTCTGTAGCCTATTTTTGAGGAAACCTTCCAGAGTTCTCTCTCAGCTTCCTCGAGATTGTTTAAAACGAGCATTGTTAAACCAAGGTAGTAACGTGCTTCTTCATCATATGGATTTCTCATCAATGCCCTCTGAAAGAAGGATACGGCTTTATCGTACAGACCTGATCTATAATATAGGAGTCCTAGAGCGCATAGACTTTTAGAGAAGGCCCCATCCTTCTCCAAAGAAGCTGTGAAGTATCTTTCAGCTTTAAGAAAAGTCTCCCTCTTTAGAGAATCAACTCCCTTCAACCAAAGCTCTTCAGCAGTATCACCCCAGTTCCAATTTGGGACCTCTCCAATCCATGAGGGGGCTTCATGCGGTTTTGTTCTATAACTTCGAAAATCCCATGAAATTATTTCCCCTCCATTTACATCGATTATTTTGAGCAATAGTTTTCCAAGCGGTGCTCTAACCTCTCTCTTAAGTGTCTTCTCAGGTAAAAGCTCTATCAGTTCCTCGTGGAATTTTTCACCGTCTGCGTATAGTATGAGCCTAGCTTTACACGATATGGCTGAACATACATTGATCTGAAGTTTACGCTCAGCTTTATTTTCCTCGTTTATGTAAATGGCTACCTTTTCGTTAGCATATGTTATACCATCCATATCTCGAACTGGATACCAGTATTCTTCCCAAGACTCAAAATTCAACGGGTCTATAAGCTCAACTATCCCCTGAGTTAGAAAACGCCCACTTTGAATTTCTACGTAAGGTATGCCTTTATCTGATAGGAGGTCTTTCCAGAATAAGCCGTCCTCAGATAGCCCCCAGCTGAATATCTTCTTCCCAGGAATGATGTTGTGATCTGCATAGTGAACAAGTCCTTTGGAAGACTTATAGTCGTACGCGGCAAAAAAGTCTTCTTCGGAATCTAGAATGAATATGCTCAATGGTCTATCGTAATTTACATACCAGCTTAAGTCGATACCTTCTTCATTCACTGGAAATTTACCTATGTTTGAGAGAGAACCAGGGTAGAAGAAACGGAGGTTTTCACTTGCAGATACGGCGGCATTAGACCAGAAGTAGTACCTCTGAGGAATGAGGTCTGTATTGAAGATTTTCACGCGAACATCTATCCTGGCAGTCTTAGGTCTTAAAGCAATCTCAACTAAATATCTTACGTTAGTATACAGTATGAGGTTACCTATCAATATCGAGGCGCTTCCATCTTCATTCTTAACATACGTGTAATCGACGGGTGAAAAATTGTCCGCCGTATGGCTCGGATGTTGGCATAAGTTAAACTCTAATCCCCCTGCAATCCATGCTCCCCTTTGAGCTATTAAGAAGGGTTTGATTGTGTCAACATAGTGGAATACTTGATTCTCAGATATTTTATCAAACGCTGAGAACAGGCGGGCGCCAAACTCCGGTCTAACGGATATTTTAAGGTATTCATTCTCCACGACGAGTTCCTTATACTTGACTGGAGTGGGTTCTGAATAATCGAAGAAGTCTAACCTAGTATAAGGGTAGTATTTACTCATAAAATACGGAAGATTATCCTCTCTCAATATCCTGTAAGTGGGCTTGACGACATATCCTTCCCAAACCTTCACGGCTCCATCATTTTCAGAGTTAAAACTTCGAATGGGCAACATCAATTTAAGGATTTAACGTAAGAGTTTTAAAATTTTGTACGAATTTGCATTGAAAATCATCTGAAAAATGGTGGGGTTTATTTAGAATGGTATGAAGAACCTTATTATCCACATTATTCCGCCTAGTATCATTCCTATCATGCATCCTGTTATGGCTCCAGAGGTTATTGGAACTCCACAACCTTCGTAGAGTTTAGTTCCTCCAATTCTAAGAGTTAACATTTCAAGCACCCACGTAACGAGGAACGCAGACCATAACCCGAACAAGGCTGAAGCACCTGTAGTACCAAGTGTGTAACCTATGGGTTCAAGTGGAAACCATACGAACCTAGAGCGATGTAAGTGGAAGCAATATTCTGAGCTGTTAGGGTCGTAGTCAGCACTGGCAAGCATTTCGTTGACGAAGTCCCAAGCCGACTTAGACCACCCTAATATAGACGCCTCAGGTATTCTCTTCCCAATTTCCATAACCTTATTGTGCTCCCAGTACATGTGACAGTAGTATGCACAGATGTTTACATAGCCGTATACCTCGAAGAGATGCATAGTAAACTCATCTGGTCCCGGAAAAACGTTGGAACACACTTCTCTTCATCTTCCTTATATTTTCTAAGTATAATCCTAAGTAGAGGATAGCGTCTTCCCCATTAACCAGAGGGTCTACAAGCCAAGTATTATGATTAACGCCTATCTCCTGCGGTCTTATGTCTTCATTAACACAGTATCTCCTCTCGAACGGAGGTATATTTAACCACAGTGGGAGAGTTCTCATAGCAACCCGATGAAGTATCGCAAATAGCGATAAACTTCACCTTCGTTACTCTTCGAACAGCATCTACTACAAAATTCGTAGGATTAACGTAGCTTATAACCCAAGCATCTGGACATAAATCCTCTATCATCTTACATTAGTTGAGAGTAGATGGAATAGTACATTGAGCCATAAACGTGCCTCAGGACCAGCAGTTTCACCGCCGCATATACCATACTTCATCGGTATTTCGAAGTCAAACATCATATGTTTCACACCACCTATTCTATAACCAGGCATAACAAACATAGCTCCTTCAAGAGCCTCCCTAGGGTCTGTAATCCAAGTAAACCTCATTTTAACATTCGCTCTTCTAGAGAGTTTTTCACCTAGTCTTATTAGCAGTAGGAGACGCATAGGATCTATATCCATAAGACATATTTCGCTACCCTCAAGAACCTCTTTATTCTCAAGCATCACGTAAATCATGGATAGGACGAAGGAGATTCCTCTCCAAGAAGTGTTATCTTTTATTGAGAGCCCATTTAAACCGGTTTAAATGATAGTTTTTTAATAGATTGAAAACCTTCCCAAATATTGTGAGCAACGTTATCAAATCCATGCGTATTTAACATAAGAAGATTTATATGGTTAAACTTATAGTAATACTTTATGATACTTATGGTTAAACTTAAATTGAAAGTTGGACCTAAAGGGCAGATAGTGCTTCCCAAGATTTTTAGGGATAAGCTTGGGATTAAGCCCTATAGCTACGTAATTGCAGACGTCAAGGAAAACGAGATCTCCTTACAGAAGGGGTTGGATATTGAAGAGCTTCTAAACTGGTTAAGAGAATATAGAAAACCGATAGCAAAACTCGTCTCTAAGATCAGCTTAGAGGATGAAGCCCTTGAAAATTTTCCTTGACTCATCTTATCTGATATACTTGAGATACTCTGAGAGCGATGAAATCTTCAACTACGTAACGAACTTTTTGAAGGAAGCCGTTAAACGTAGAGACCGTTTATTCATCAACATGGTTGTTATAGATGAGGTCTTATGGATTTTAACCAGAAAATATAAGATTGCACTGGTTGAAGTGTTTGAGCTGATCGATAGGTTGATGCCTCTCCTAGACGTTATCCCAATAGATTACACAGACTATAATGCCATGAAGAAGACTATGGTCAATCATGGATTAAAACCTTCAGATGCACTTCACGTATCCTCCATGACCAAAGCTGGAATTAAACAGATAGTTTCAGAAGACGGAGAATTTGATAAAATACCTGGAATAAGGAGGATTTGGCTGAATACTAAAACAACTTCTACTTGTAAACCTTCTGATGGCTCTTAGGTTTCTACCACATATTCTCTCTACTTTATAGAATTCGAATTCCTCAAGGGCACGTAGGTACAGTAAACATTATCCATCTTAAATTATTAACGTCAAAACATTGGAAAACAATTTTAAGAGTTTGAAGAGAAGACGCCTCAAAGTAGGTGGAGAAGTTTACTTGAAAATCCATAAAAAGCTATGTAAGTTTGATGGAGAAAAACTTGAATGTTTCTAGTCGAGCGATTATACAAGTTCGCTTACATACAACTGAATTAAAGAGTTGGATTGATATCTTAAACTATGCAGAGACATTTAATCAATACGATATAGAACTGTATGCCTGCGAGATTTTTCAAGAAAGCAAGTAAAAACTTATAATATAAAGATGCCACAAATTTATTTATCTCTTCAACCCACCTTTCACAATTCATTAATCGATATATTCCAACTCTTAGCACATAGTGTAAGTTTGCAAATGAAACATCGGCTCCATGTATGCGTGCTAAGAAACCATTTTACATCTTCGAATTCCTTAGACAGCTTATTCGATTCAAACTTAGTTTCATCAATCAATTTTCCTAATAATTCTCTAAGCATAAGCTCAGCTCTCTCAACCTGTTTAAGGGCTTCAGACCATATTCTTTGTGCTATATGGAAAATTCTACAAATTTTCGTATGTCAAGCGAGTATAGTAAAGTCGTATTAAATCTTGCCTATATTCTGGATGCAGTTACGCCTACGCAGAGGTTTTTAGAATAGTTCGTAGCTTCTATGAAGCATTTTTCAGTATCTTCAAGCATACAGTTCTTAAAGAGCGTAACTCCTCATCCATAAGCAAGTCAACGTAGTTCTCCCGGTATCCGTAGTAGCCTTCCATATGCTCGAAGACGTATTGCATGGAATGTTTAGAGTCCTTTCGTATTCCCCCAGCGCCCTCATCATTTTCACTGTTAAAACTTTAAGTGGTCAAGTTTGATTTGAAAAATCGATGTAAGAACGTTAAAAGGTTTCCCTACAGACTTGCATAGAAAACGTCTAAAAAAATAATGGATTGTTTAAAACGGTATGAAGAACCTTATTATCCATATTATTCCGCCTAATATCATCCCTATCATACATCCTGTTACTGCTCCAGAGGCTATTGGAATACCGCTCTCCTCATAGAGTTTAGCGCCTCCAATTCTCAAAGTCAGCATTTTAAGCACCCATGCAACAAGAAAAGCAGACCATAATCCGAAGAGAGCCGAAGCGCATGTAGTACCTAATATGTAACCTATGGGTTCAAGTGGGAACCATACGAACCTGGCGTGAAGTAAGCTGAGCGCAATAGCTATTATAGCTCCAATTATGCTATATTCAACCCAAGGCTCGCGAGCTGGTAGTGTAACCCAGCTTGTAGGTACACCAGTTAGCGCCCAGGTTCCTCCCAAGTACCAACTTGACCATATTCCTATACGTCTACCGCCTACTGCATGTAGGAGCCATATGAGGGCGATATTCGATACGAGAGGCGCTATCAGAAAAGCTGTGGCTAGTGTTTTAAATGCATCTTTTGCGCTTAGACCAGCAAGACTGGCAAATTTATAGGATGTAAATGATGAGACGGCGGCTCCACCCCACGGGTAAGATGGTGTATCCGACAAGAAAGTGGACATCCTAAACACTAGGAATTCTCTAGTCGTTGGCGGGTCATGACAAGTCGGATAGAGTAATCTGAAGAAAACGAAGCCCTTGTCTACACTTCTCCAGTATGCTCCGGCTAATCCAAAAAGCCTGCTCATGGGATACCATATGCAAAAAGCAGTTAAAGCCATGATTAATGCATCTAAAAGCGTCATGGTAGACCACATCCAGAACAGCGTGGAAGCTACGAGAGAAATAGCCAGCATTATGTAACACGTTCTGTAGGTCATAACTTCTTCTTTAAACTCGCTAGAGCTTTTAGATGCTTCTTTAAAGGTTTCAATTATATATCTTCTATTAAGTATTAAATGCATAATGCCAAATGCTATTAAAGCACCTACTGCTACAGCCATAAATTTAAGAGGCGGGTCTGTAGATGGAGATGGGCTACACCAATATCTACCACATGTACCTATGCCTGTTATTCCGGTGTAATAGCCCATGTAGTAAGATATTTGAACGGCTATTATGTATACTAAAGCGAAAAACCATGTGCTAAACTGTATGTGCAGAGGAGCCATGTAAGCTACGGCCACCGCAGTAGGACTGTACGTCATACTCATCATACCCGGTATGGTACCTAAAGGCTCATCCCCTCCAAACCATCGCGTTAGCATGGGGCAAGATCTGTAGTTGACGCCGTATACGTCTGGAAACCATGGGAATATTCCAGTGAGAGTTACTGGAATTTGGAAAATAAGTCCTAGTAGTACTCCTATTAAGAAAAACCTACTCCAACCCTTTTCCCTAGAGATGTTTTCGGCCAATTCATATGCAATCAAACCGTGTGGAAATGGCACCTTTTCTATATCTATCCAGAGTCTTCTAAATAGAGTAGCCAGTGACAGCATGAAAAAGCTTACGGTTACGTTTAGAAGCCAATACCAGGTAATTGGAGTTGCCCAAGCACCCCAGTCTATTGGTCCACCCTCTGATAGGAGAATGGCCACTTCATACGGAGGGGCCATAAAAGTCGGTATAACCATGTCTGCCAGCTCGCGTAATGTAATTCTTAGAGCATACATATAGTGTGTACACAGCGCCCATGGATAGTGTATGAAGTACGATGTTGCTAAAGAGCTTATGTATAGGTATGCCAAGGTTTTAACACCTAACCTGTCCCTTAGAGATTTAAATTTATAAAGTGGGGCGGTTAACAGAAGCATTAGGAATGGCGCTGTAGTTAACCCTATGTGGCAGACAGACTCGCCTAATGCACTGGTAATCCAGTAGGGGAAACTACCTATAAGCAATTGCCATATAGGCCCTATTAAGCTCAATAACAGCGGTATTAATATTACGAGCAACCATGGAAACTTCTCTTTAACAACTTCCTTTGACATTTCCACCATACACTAATACAGGCTCAAAATTATTTATGTTTAACTGTTAAAAATCTACTATCCTACAGTTGAAGAATTTAAAAATGTATAGAATAGATCATGTCTTCAGCTGGTTTGCCACTACGTCTTAAACCGCTACATGAATTCTGCATCCATATTCTGGATGTAGAGACATGCTAGCAACGCTTGATATAGGAGGTCCTCGTCTCCAGTGGGAACGGCATCTGCTGTCAGCTCCTGCCAGTTCAAATAATGTAAATACCATTCTGAACTTCTCGCATAATAGAGGCCCCCTTCTTTACCTCTATATTTATCAAAATCAGAGCCTACGTGCTTTCTACAATTAGGACAGTAGTCAATTATCTAGCCTTCATTCTTCGCTAAATCCACCATTATCTTTTGGAATAAATAGATGTTCTTCACATCTTTTTCAAGACCTAATAAAAAAGCAACTATGGGCGTCCATAGAAGTAGGGTTTTGAATACGTTATGGAAATAGAAAACTCTAAGATATTTAAAGAGGAGGAAGTAAGATTTATAATGGCGAGAAATACGTAGTCTATTCTGGTGGGGCCGTAGTCTAGCCAGGCAGGACGACAAGCCTAATCCACAAGGATTGGGCTCGTTAAGGGCTCCAGAAGCTGGATGGCGACCGGGGTAGGACTCAGGAAGAGGATGATGAGAATTCTGGAGCGCTGGTGAAACCCGTCGGTCGCCGGTTCAAATCCGGCCGGCCCCACCATGTTTTTAGTGCGTTAGTAATGTCTCCTGTAGGTTTTCTTTGAAGGCTTTCCAATCTTTTGATGGCATATTCTATGGGCGTCTGTCACTGCACGCAGTGGGTGTTGAAATCTGACGAGTTAATTCAGCACATCTGCCTGTAGAAAGTTACGATAAGCTTTAACTATTCTAATTTTAAGCTTCTCGCCAAGAATATTTCCATCGTATAAAACAACGATGGGTTTATAAGCGTAATTTCTAGTTATCCAACTTCCAGGTTTTAAGCCTCGTTCTTCAACTATTACTTCGCCGATCCAGTTTAACCAGTTTAAATTGCGCTTATAGGATATGTCGAGACATAGCTCGTTCAATCTTTGAACGCGCTTCTTAACAACTATGGGCGGTAGAGGCCTAAGCTTGTAGGCTTCAGTCTTAGGTCTAGCTCCGAATTTTGAAACGTTAACATGATCAGGCTCTACACGCTTTATGAAGTTAAGCGTAGCCTCAAAATCTTCCTCAGATTCTGTTGGATATCCAACTATTACGTCTGTCATAAGTGAAAGCTCAGGATACTTGGACCTAAACTTGTTCATAACATACTCAGCATCTACAACCGTGTAGCCTCTACGCATATCATTCAAAACTTTGTCGCTTCCAGACTGGACTGGAATATGGGCGAATTTGAAAACCCTATGGTCTGAGTACAGGTCTAAAATTCTATCTATGAAGGTTTGTAGATGCACTGGGTTCATCATACCGATTCTAACTTTAAAGTCCTTCTCTATCTTCAGGATTTTCTCAAGCAGGTCTGCTAACGTCAAGCCTAGGTCGATACCGTAGCATCCATTGTCTTGAGAAGTCAACCATATTTCTTTACAACCGTGTTCTAAAGCTCTACGGACTTCTTCGACGATTAAATCCGGTGGATAGCTTCTAAGAGAGCCTCTTGCAATTTTAACTTGACAAAAGCTACAATTTCCAAGGCATCCTTGAGCTATTGGAACTATACCTATGAACTGTTTAAGTCTAACTCTGGGTTTACATAGTGGAGTATCCCCTGGCTCGATAAGTTTAATGAATCTACCTCCATGTAGGGCTGTTTCAACAGCATCGACTATTCGTGTAACGGCTCTAGCACCTAGTAGAGAGGCCTTGGGGTTTATACGCTCTATAGCTTCTCTACTTGTTAGAGGCATGCATCCCGCTACTACAAGTGGCTTCTCAAGTTTAGATAGGCTAGATATCACGTGAATCATCCTATGCTCGGTGGGTGTTTTAACGGTGCAAGTAGCTACGATGTTGACGTCCGCTTTTTCTGGACTATCAACTATCTCATAGCCTCTACTTCTAAGTAGCCCAAGCATCACCTCAGCATCAGCCACATTAGCACTACATCCATAGACTTCCAAGTAGACTTTAGCCAAACCCAGAGCCACCATTAAACTTATTACCACTCAGACTTTTATCCTTTAACCGATTATACAATCGAATATAAAAATGGAATATTTTAAGACTATCTTTCCAGCTCAAACCTTCTTCCATACACTGGCGCTTCATGTATAAATTGTATGAGCATATCCATACTTTTGCCAACGCCTATGAAGCTTCTTTCTTCTACAAGCTCTATGGCTGTTTGAAGTTTAACCGAAGATTCTGCGTAGATTGTGAAAAGGGTATCTCCTTTTTCAACATGATCACCGATCTTTTTATTGAGAAGTATTCCAGCACCTTTGTCTTTAGGTGCACCAGCGGCTCTGGCGATTTCTATTAGTCTACCATTATCTATCCACAAAACCATACCGTCGTTTTCAGCTTTAACTTCGCATGTTTTATCTCCAATGGGTATATCTTCTGGTTTAATATCTGGGTCTCCACCTTGAGCTGCAATAATCTCCCTAAGTTTTTTCTCAGATCTACCAGACGTTATCAGTTGAAGGGCGGTATTAAAGTCGCCTACACCAGCCATTTGAAATAATGCTCCAGCTACGTTTGCAGCTTTATTTAGAAGGTCTAAGGCCTTATTAGAACCCATTAAAGTTTCCAACGCCTCTTTAGCCTCTAAAGCTGGTCCAATAGCATATCCAATTGGTTGCTCACCGTAGGTTATAGCGCAACTGGTCTGTATACCTAATCTACGACCAAGCTCTATAAAGTCTTTAGCTAAAGCATTAGCCTCACCTATGGTTTTAACCTTAGTCCCTCTTCCAGTTGGGATGTCTATTACGAGTATCTTAACGTTAACGGCTTTTTTCTTACTCATGATACTGGGTAATAGCAAAGGGTCTATGGCTAAAGGATACTCCACTTGTACGAATATATCATCTGCAGGAGAAAGGTGTAAAGCTCCACCCCAGACGAGACAACCCCCGGTTTTTCTAACAACAGACTTTATCTCCTCTAGGCCTAAGTTAACAGGCATAAGTACTTCAGCCCTATCAGCTGTACCTGCCGCACTCGTTATCGCCCTTGAACTGGTCTTAGGTATGACCAGTCCTGAAGCGGCTATCGTTGGAACGGCTAATAAGCTCGTTTTATCTCCTGGAACGCCACCTATGCTATGTTTATCTACTACAAAAGCGTCGTCCAAGTTTAAGGTCTCACCTACTTCAACCATAGCTTTGCTTAAACTTGTAGCCTCATCTAAATCTAAACCAAAGGTGTGTAAAGCTGTTACGAAGGCCGATATTTCAACTTCTGTTAAGCGGCCATCTACGACATCTCTAACTATCTCATAGATCTCAGGATATGTTAGCTTCTTACCCTTAAGCTTCTCCCTTATGAAATATGTGCTTTTAGGTGGTTCAGAAAGTCTGACATCTACTAGAGAGCCATCTTCAAGTTTAAGCCTAGAGGCTACTTCATCATATACGCCTATGACGCCTTTTTCAACAGCCCTATAGGTTACGTTTACTACAGATGTAAGCTCACGTCCCTCGGTGGTTACAATTTTAACGCGTCCAAGCGCTCTAACACCTATATCGTCGGCGTCCTCTTTATTGAGTAGGACTATAGGCTTACCACCAGCCTCTATGTACAGTCTCTTGACCTTAAGAAGCATTACAGCACCCCTCTACTACTCTAGTAGATAACATTATAACCTTACCTATATTTAAGGTGAAAAGGTAAATGCTTTTCTTTCACAGGTGACAAGTTTCATTTGGGTGGGAGTTTAACAGTAGATGCTTTTCTCAAACTATTGGAGGAGGCTGTTGTCAGGATAAGGGAAGCTGGTTTTAGTGAGGCATTCATAATCCACCATGACGAAGCTGACGGTGTATGTTCCGCTACGATAACGGCTAAAGCATTAAATAGAGCGGGTTTGAGTTTTAAAACGATTTGTCTTGATAAGCTCTACCCTGAGGTTTTAAAAGGTGTGTATACTCGGGGAGAGGGGTTATACTTATTCACCGACATCGGCTCGGCTCACGTCAAATTAATTGAGAGGGAAGCACCTAGGGGGAGTTTAACAGTAATACTTGACCACCATGACACTTTACAATCCTCACGCAGTGACGTTTTAAATGTAAACCCTGAACTCTACGGTTTATCTGGCGAGAAAGATGCTTCAGCTTCAACTGTCGCATACTTATTCGCTAAAACGCTAGACTCTAACAATTTAGACCTTTCAACTTTAGCTTTAATAGGGGCTGCTGAAATTCCAGGTCCACTTACAGGTTTAAATCAATTGGCTTTAAGAGATGCGTTGAACGGCGGTTTTATTCAATTGGAGAAAGAGGATTTTAAGATTATGAGCCTCGGTAAGCCTCTTTCGTACAGGCGATACTCGACGATACTATCTGTTTTAGCCTCCGTAGGATACTACAGGGGAGGACCTATGAGAGCATTAAAAGCATGTATGAATGGTTTTAAAGACGAAGACTATGAGGAGGCTTCTAAACTCGAAGAAGAGAGGAAGAAAGCTAACGCTACGTTGCTAAGCATTCTCAGAAGAGAGAAGCCAGCTAAAATGAAGGCTATACAGTGGTTTTCAGATAGAGGTGTGTATAGAGGTATGGGAACTAAAGTCATAGGAAGCTTCTGCAGTTATCTTCAGTATCAAGGTTTCATAGATAAGGATAAGTACATCGTCGGCTACATGGATGTTCTACCAGATATACCGGGATACGGTAAGCTGGAGAAGACATACATTAAAATCTCTACAAGGGCTCCGAAGCCACTAGCCGATAGAATAGCGGCTGGTGAGAAGCCTCCACTATCCAGAATACTTCCAGAAGCCTGCTCGAAATTCGGAGGATTTGCCGATGGACACACCGTAGCGGCTTCTGGCGTCGTCGAGAAAAATGCGATAATAGACGCTCTTAAAGCGTTAGATGAACTCGCATCATCATAAGCCTTGCCAGTCCTTAAGATGAAAAATGTACATGTTAACGCTCAAAGTTTATACATACTATTCGAAAACCCACTTATATTTGATTATGAGGAGGGAAAATCATTAATTATACAAGGTCGTAGAATTCTTTAGAGCAAAGTGGGCCTGGAAAAAATCAAAGAACCCTACAGCTTTCTACTTAAAAGATTGGTTGAGCTCTTACATGTTAAGCTAAGCGATAAACTGGTCTCAGTCGTCGTTTATGGTAGTGTTGCTAGAGGATCTACCCGTAAAGACAGTGACGTAGACATGCTTATAATCGCTGAATCTCTGCCTAAAAGCCGTATGAAGCGTCAGCAACTGTTCATTGAAGTTGAAGATGAGCTTAAACCGATTATTGATGAGCTTTGGAGTAGGGGGTTTTACGTAGATTTTTCACCTATAATCCTATCTGTTGAAGAAGCTTCGAAAATTAGGCCGATATATCTAGACATGGTTGAAGACTCTGTAATACTTTACGATAAAGACGGATTTTTCAGCAGTATCATTGCACGACTTAGGAAGAGGCTTAAAGAGCTGGGCTCTAAGAGAATATGGATTAAAGATAAATGGTATTGGTTGATTAAACCAGATATAAGATTTGGAGAGGTTGTAAATATTGAATAACGTTGATATGGCTAAATCATATCTTAAGCAGGCTGAAGAAAGGGTTAGACACGCCGAGGAGGCTATGGAAACGGGGAATTACGCATATACAATGCGTCAAAGTCAAGAAGCAGTTGAACTTGCTCTCAAAGGCGTATTACGGCTAGTAGCCATAGAGCCGCCTAAATGGCATGACGTGGGACCGATTCTCAAGAAACATAGAGAACTCTTCCCAGAATGGTTTAAAGCTGAAGTAGATAGGCTTGCATCAATCTCTAGAAAGCTTAGAAGGGAGAGAGAACCCAGTATGTACGGAGATGAAGAGACGGGGATGCCTCCAGATCAGCTTTATAGCCGTATGGATGCTGAAGAGGCTTTAGAATACGCTAAATCTACCTTAGACCTTTGCGTAAAACTCCTGAGAAATATAACTCAGTCATAGCCTCTCTAGAATAGTAAGGATATCTTTTTGTGAATAAATCTGAGGGGAAGATAACATTTAACCACTAGTAATGATATAGGGGAAAATTTAAAGGCAAACTTAGTAGGAATACTTAAGGGCAAGTTACATAAGTAGCTGTTTGTAATTCTCGGTCACTTTTCTAAATGCTTCGATAAATTGATCTATAAGCCCTTCCTCGGGCTCTATGTAGGCAGGTAACGTTATGACACGTTCAGCTAAACTCTCAGTTATTGGGAAGTCTCCCTTCTTATACGGTTTAAACGGTGGTAGACCCATGAAGCCGTATTGAGTATCCAATGGTCCACGTCCATGCCCCCACAAGTCGAAGCCTCTAGTGAATATTATTCTTAAGTGTTCTCCTAAATGTCCAGATGCCCACCCGTGACCGCTTACGGGAACTCCTTCGGCTCTAAGAGCTGCTTTAAACTTCTCAGGGGGTAGTCCTCCGAGCTCCTCAGGCTTGTATATTATCTGCCAGCCTCCGTAGAGGCCGTGCCACTTAGCCTTAGGATAAGAGTGAACAGGCTCAACGCCTGGGACATCCTTCAAGCCTTTGAAAAGCCTCTCTCTATTCTCTATGGCTTTCTCAACACGGTATGGAAGAGTTTTAAGTGAAACTAAGGCTATGGCTAAAGCTAACGGGTGGGCTCTATACTTTAAACCAAGTACTTCAGCATCCAATCCCCTATAGGCTGGGTTTGTAAGCTCCTCAACTATTCTATACCTATGTAGGTGGCAGTAGATGAGCATCCTCTCGTAAAGCTCCCTACTATTCGTGCATACGATGCCTCCTTCTCCGCCAGCTACTGGTTTCCCAGTTGGATTTACACCTTGAAGACTGAAGCATGTTACATCTCCAACATTTCCTATCTTCCTACCATCCCACTCGCATCCAGCGGCATGAGCCGCATCTTCGACTATAGCGATACCATGCTTTCGGCCAATATCCATTAAAGCATCCATATCGCATACCTTACCACTCATATGAATGGGGTTTATAGCTCTAGTACGGTGTGTTATCCTACGTTCAACATCTTCAGGATCCATGAGAAGTGTTTTAGGATCTATTTCACAGAAGACTGGTCTAGCACCCATGTGTAGTGCTCCAGCATAACTTCCAATATATCCTGCCGCAGGCGTTATAACTTCATCACCAGGTCCCACACCAACAGCATAGTATGCACTTGCTAAAGCAGTTGAGCCATGGTCAACGGTTAGGCAATACTCACATCCCACAAACTTCTTAAACTCCTCTTCGAATTCTAAAGGTAGACCTCCACCTGAGCCAGATATGTCTCCCTTTTCAAGAAGCTCCCAGATGAGCTTCTCCTCCTCTTCGATGGGTCTCTTCCACTTTTCCTTAGCGCTAAGGGTTACAGTAGGCTTACCACCTAAAATAGCGAGACTAGCTATGTTAAACCACCAACGTAATGCACACATGGTCACTTTTAATTTAAGGCTTTCGGCTTAATTCTTCGTTTTTCAATTTCCCTCTTCTGCTGATAGCTTAATTAGTGAAAGCATTAACATACCCTGTAATAGGATAATACCTTCTCCACGGCTTTAGCTATATCTTCTACATCTTCTTCCGTGAAGTATTCATTACACGGTAGTGTTAAAAGTGTATTCAGGGCTTCTTCGGCTTTGGGGCATAATCCTTCACCGTAGTCTATGTTCCTGCCGTAGAGCGGGCATGACCAGGGGCATTTGGATCCGCCGTATCCCCTCTTCTCTGTGAATAGTGGAGCCATGTATATGGGTCTACCTATGTAACCCGTTCCAGTCGGTATTCCCTCAGCCGTCATGGCTTTAGCTATATCGCTTAGGGAGGCATTGAACTTAGAAAGCTCTATCTTCAAAGGATAAAGCCAGTAGCTGTGCCTACATCCTTTTGGAACTTTAGGAGGGTAAACACCTTCGATTTCACTAAGCCTCTTAGTTAGAGATTCTGCTACTGCTCTACGTCTTTCAACAACCCATTTGACTTTCTTAAGCTGTGCACGTGCAACAGCTCCTTGAAGCTCAGTCATTCTATAGTTGAAGCCGAGCATTATGTAGGCTCTTGGAAGACCCAAGCTTCTATCCCAGCCCTTATCCATGAAAAGTTTAGCCCTCTTAGCAAGCTCTTCATCGTTTGTAACGGTTATACCGCCATCCCCGGTAAACATATGTTTAGACTGCTGGAGGCTGAAGCATCCTAAATCTCCGATTGTTCCTACAAGCCTACCCTTGTATTCAGCTAGGTAAGCTTGAGCGCAATCCTCTATTATGATTAAGTCTTTCTCCTCTGCAAGCTCCATAATTGGATCCATATCTGCTGGTAGACCGAATAGATGGACGGCTATTATAGCTCTAGTTTTGTCTGAAAGTCTCTTTTTAACGTCTTCAGGCGATATGTTATACGTATCCGGGTCTATATCTGCGAAAACAGGTATGGCGTTTTGACCAAGTATCGCTATTATAGTTCCTGCGTCTGTTATGGGGCTTGTTAAAACCTCCATGCCAGGCCCTAAGCCAGCGGCTCCAGTGGCTATATGTAATGCCGCTGTCCCAGAAGTAGATGCAATAGCGTATTTAACGCCTAGAAATTTGGCAAACTCTTCTTCAAAACTACTGACCATTTCTCCAGAGTATCTGAATAGTCTTCCAGATTCAACAACCAACTTGAGGAGTTCCAATTCTTCTACGCCTATGTTTCTACCGGATTTATCGTTCACCGTCGGTAGGGGTTTGCTTCTAATGGGTGTACCACCGAGAATCGCAAGTTTACTCATGAAAACCAATACCTATTCAGACTACTGTAGAATTTAAGTTTAAATAGTATGGACTTATTAAAATTCGTTAGCTTAATTTTATAAGAATTCTCTTACAACTTTGAAACTGTGAGTAGCGAATTAAGGATAGTACATTACCTCGACGTTAAGAGGGAGCCTGTTATGGACCAGAGCAGTAGAGGCGCATGGATTAGATGGTTGATATCATGGGAACATGGAGCCCCAAACTTTGCAATGAGGATGTTTGAAGTAGAACCCAATGGGAATACACCGATGCATAGCCATAATTGGGAGCATGAAATATTCATAGTGGAGGGAGAGGGTCTTATAGTCTGCAGTGGGAGAAAACATAGGATTAAGGAGGGTTATGCTATTCTAATACCGCCTAATGTTGAGCACAGCATTGTAAATGATGGAGATAAAACCCTCAAGCTCCTATGCCTAATACCTAAGGTCAGATAGCTCAAGAATGGTATTACAATAAACTTGTTAAAAACTTTGATTAAATACTTCATAATTCACAAATACGGTGAAAAATCATGGAGAGGTTCAACCCTGAGGAGTTCGTAAAGGAAAAGATTGCATGGCTTAGAAGGGAGATTCCAGGGAGAGCAATTATAGCTCTCTCAGGAGGAGTTGACAGCTCTGTAACAGCCGTTTTAGGTTTTAAAGCTATAGGTGACCGTTTGAAGGCGGTTTTTCTTGAAGACGGGTTTATGAGGATAGGTGAATCTAAGAGAGTTGTAGAGGTTTTCTCAAAGCTGGGTCTTAAGGTTGAAGTTTACGATGTTCAGAATGAATTCGTAGAAGCTTTAAAGGGCATTAGAGAAGCTGAAGAGAAGAGGAGGGCTTTCAGAGAAACCTTCTATGGAGTTTTCTCAAGGGTCGCCAGAAACCTTAAAGCCGAAGTAATATTGCAGGGTACGATAGCTGCAGACATCGTTGAAACAAAAGGCGGAGTGAAAACTCAGCACAACGTTTTAGAGCAGATAGGTATAAACCCGCTTGAACGCTACGGTTTCAAAGTCCTCGAACCTCTTAAAGAGCTTTACAAAAAACAGGTCAGAGAACTCGCTAAATTTTTAGGGTTACCCGATGAAGTAGTGTATAGGAGGCCTTTTCCAGGTCCAGGTTTATCGATAAGAATTATAGGCGAGGTTACTAGGGAAAAGCTGGATATAGTTAAGAGGGCTACACTAATAGTTGATGAAGAACTTGCGGATGTAGAGTGCTTCCAAGCATTTCCAGTTCTCCTCGAGGGAAAAGCCACAGGTCTTTCGAAGAATGGGTCTAGGAAATACGGGTATATGATAGCCTTACGGGTGGTTGAATCTGAAGATGCTATGACCGCAAAATACGTTAAATTAGACTGGAGTAGACTTGAAAAAGTTAGAAATAGGATAATAGATGAAATCCCAGAGGTTGCTAGAGTTCTGTACGACATAACGGATAAGCCGCCTGCAACAATAGAGTTTGAGTAAGAGGAACGCGGATAACTTTTCCATTTAATAGTTTCTAGAGTTGAAATTCTTTTATCTAAGTTGATAGTTAAATTTATTGAGGATTGATGTAGATGTCTACTGAGGCTATGGAAAACTACCTTGAAGCAATATATCTACTTACTAAGAGGAAGCAGAGAGTTAGGATTTCTGACATATCTTCAGCTTTAAAGGTTAAAGCTCCTACAGCTACGGAGATGGTTCAAAGGCTTGCAGATAGAGGTCTTGTTACATATAAGCCTTACAAGAGGAATATTCAGCTTACTGCTGAAGGTGAGGTTGAAGCAGTGAAAGTAATGAAAAAGCACAATATTCTCAAGGGTTTTCTCCAACTGCTAGGTGTAAGCGAGGAAATAGCAGAAGAAGATGCTTGTAAAATAGAGCATCACATCCACCATGAAACTATGAACAGACTTTCAAAGTTCATAGAGTTTATCCAGATACATCCTGAAAGCCCTAAGTTACTTGAATCCTTTAGAAGCTTCTGCTGTGAAAAATAATACCATTTAAAGGCTTAAGATCGTTATCTAGACTACACCTATAGATGTTAGGACTATGTTTGCTAAGGCTGATACAGTTATGGCGACGGCTATATTAGTCAACGTTATCAGAATTGTTTTGGCGAAGCCATACTCTTTAAACATTGCTACTATCGTAGCTATACAGGGTATGTAGAGTATTGTAAATACGCTGAATACCACCATCTGCCTATGTGTTAAAACTGCGTTGAAGTCTGTAGTTCCCGCTACTTCGGCAAGCATTGCTATCGTAAGCTCCTTACGTAGAATCCCGAAGATTAAAGGTATACCTGTTACGCTGGGTAATCCAAGTAGGTTTAAACCTGGGCTGAGGATATTTGATAACTCCTTCAGCAAATTTAAGTCGTTCAGCAAACCTACGACGCCGCTTCCAACTATGAGAAGTGGAAAAGCCATGACTATGAAGTCTTTAACTCTAACATAAGTTTCAACAGCTATTACTTTTAAACTAGGTATTCTATAGGGAGGCATCTCCATTATTAAGCCAATAGGACTGCCCGGTAAGACCGCACTTGCCATCTTCCCTATGATGAACACCACTATTAAATCCAACGCGTATATTGCAAGAGCTACGTGTACACCTAGGTATTCTCCAACTAGAGTTAAAATAACTATCGTTCTAGCTGCACAGGGGATCATTGTAATCATTAAACCCAGTATAAGCTTCTCCCTACCAGTCTCCATTATCCTACATCCTAAGCATGCTGGAACATTACAACCATATCCGAGAAGAAGAGGGATGAATGCTTTACCGTGAAGACCGATTTTGTGCATAAGAGCATCCAGAAGGAAAGCTGCTCTTGGAAGATAGCCGGAATTCTCCAGAAAGAACAATATAAAATAGAACGGTATTACGTAGGGGATTACTAAAATTACTCCTGCTATCAGACCGTCTACAAGACCACGGATAAAACCCGAACCTTCAGGTAGTAAAGGAATTACTAGAATAGAAAAATAATGCTCTAGGAGGGTGCTTAGGAGTCCACCAACTATGAAAACTGAAGCGAAGACAGAGGACATTATCACCGCCAACAGAAAGTAGCCCCAAACCATGTGAGTTGTTAATAGGTCTAAACGTTCTCCAAACGTTATCAAAGGCTCTTTCTCAACTGTTAAAACCTCTTTAACTATACGATTTATAAACGCGTACCGTTCTGAAGCTATTATTACTTGAATCGGCTCTCCATGGATTGCTTCAAGTTCTCCAATGACCTTCTCGGATGTTTTTATTACTTCGGATCCCCTTGGCTCGCTGGCAACTTTTCTTAAAATATCCTCATCTTCCTCTAGGATTTTGATAGCCAGCCATCTAGCAGGATACATCTTACATAGACTGGGAAGTTTCTCCTGCAACTCATTAGTAAGTTTAGCTAACGCCTTCTCTACCTCCAAACCATATACAACCTTAATTGGTGAGATTTTGATTCTACCAAGTGCTACTTCAACCGCCACACTCAATGCTTCACCAACGCCTCGACCGGATACTGCAACCATAGGTATGACTGGGACTCCCAAAATTTCAGAAAAACGTTCAATGTTTATTTTAAAACCTTTCTTAGCTGCAATATCGACCATGTTTAAAGCTACGACCAAGGGGGTTTCAAGCTCTAAAAGCTGTACCGTTAAGTAGAGGTTTCTTTCAATGGCGGATGCATCGATTATATTCAATACTACGTCTGGCTTATGGATGGCTATATATTCCCTAGCCACCATTTCCTCCTCACTATACGCGGAGAGCGAATACGTGCCTGGTAGGTCTAGAATGTATACATCATATGGGCCGAATTTAACAAACCCTTCTACTTTTTCAACTGTTTTACCAGGCCAATTTCCAACGTGTTGAGAAGCCCCAGTCACTTGATTAAAGAAGGTGGATTTACCCGTATTAGCATTAGCGGCTAAAGCTATTCTTATGGCGGTTTTAGACTCAGACATATTATGAAACCCTCTTAATGAATACCCTCTTAGCTACACCATAACCTAAGGCTAGATTCGTACCTCTAACAGTTATTTCGACAGGACCGTTTAGGAAGGTCCTTCTTAAGACTACAACTTCAATTCCTGGAGTCAAACCCATATCGGCTAGTCGTCTTACGAGACCCCTCCCTCCGTAAATATAGACAATTTTACCACGTTCACCTTCAGATAGAGTACTTAGTGGAGCTATTTCTTCTATTCTGGCTGGAATCGCTTTAAGATCGCTTCTCATAGTGTTCAAGTCTTCTACGCTAAATCCGTGTCTTAGACGCCAGTGGTGGCTCCAGTTACGAACCCTATCTAGGGTCGTCTCCTCTACGTAGCTATGTACCATTCTATGGAGGTATTCTTCTCTATGTGACTCTAGAAGACTTTCACCTGAAACGGTGAGTTTAAATTGCTCATCGATTCTACGGATTAAACCTTTGCTTAGGGCTTCGTCTAGGGCTTTAACTAATTCTTCCTTCGGTCTGTTAAGTTTGCTAGAAGCTTCATCTAAGTTTAATCTACCGTTGTTTTCAACGATAAACTCCATAAGTTCTACGATTACTTCTCTGAACTCCATAGCACACTACCTTTTACGCAATCAACTTTTCTAAAAATGTTAGGTAGCCCTAATATTTAAAATTACCCTCTTAAAGTGGCTAGTCTTATATACGAATAACTGGATACGGTTATGTTGATCGGCTTTGGGTTTCCTAGCGGGCTTCTCGAAGGAAGATATCACACCAAGCTTAGATAAGAAGGTTTTCTTAGCAGGCTTCGGTAGAAATAGAATAGCAGAGGGCATCCACGACAGGCTTTGGGCTAGATGTCTATCCTTAAGCGATGGTAAAACCACGGTAGTCCTAGTATCCTTAGACCTTATAGGGCTATTTTATGAGCCTTACGTTTTAAAGCTTAGGAGAGAATTTGAGAATACGGCGCTCATAATAGCTTCAACGCATAACCACAATGGACCAGATACACTTGGATTATGGGGTCCTGATATCTTTACAAGCGGGTTAAACCCGGATTATATGAATCTACTTATCAATAAAATCTGCCTATGCATAAGTAGAGCTTTAGGAAGCATGAAGCCTGTACGTTTATCCGTCTCCGCAGATGCACGTGAAGAACTTATGAATATGCAAGGAGATGGAAGGCCGCCAATAGTTAAAGACCCGACGTTGAATATCTTAAGGGCCGTCGATTCAACTGGCGAAGGCGTTTTCACACTTATACAATGGAGTAATCACCCCGAAACCCTAGGAGGAGCTAATAGGCTGATAACAGCAGACTTCCCGGGCATTATATGCGATAAAATTGAGGAAGAGGTGGGTGGAGGAGCTGTATATTTTAACGGAGCTATAGGAGGTCTCCTATCTCCATTGGATATTGAGAAGCCTCTGATAGATCCAGAGACGCATGTAAAAGTTGAACATAAGACCTTTAGGGAGATGGAGGTTTTAGGTTTAAGAGTAGCAGATATAGCTTTAGAGGCTTTTGAGAAGGGGGAGGAGGTTAAAGACGCTCCAATTCAGGTGAAATTTAAGAAGATATTCATACCCCTTAGAAACAGGTTTTTCAGGATATTAGCGGGGACTGGTGTTTTAAAGCGACCTGTGTATACTAGGGGGGAGGTTGACGATAGAACAGAATATCTGAATACTTCTGAATTTGGAAAAGTGAAGATCGTTTTAGGCGAAGATGTTTTAAGTGAAGTTGGCGCTTTAAACATAGGGCCTGTTCAAGTAGCTCTAATCCCTGGTGAAATATACCCCGAGCTTGTAAACGGAGGGATTACCAGACTCCCAGGTGCGGATTTCCCAGAAGCACCCTTTGAACCTATAATACGTCATAATATGCGTGGGAAATATAAGTTCATTGTAGGTTTAGCTGATGATGAAATAGGCTATATAATACCGATGTGCGAGTGGGACGAGAATCCACCGTGGTTGAACAATTCTCCAGAACCTCCCTATGGAGAGGTAAATTCTCTAGGCTATGATACCGCTAGAATCGTATGTGAAAGCATCTGCTCCATACTTTAATTTTCTCATTGGACTATGGCTTTTATCCCTCCATGAGAAACGAAACTTATACTATCTTAATGAATCTACCAACACCTTTCTCTAAAGCCTTATCGTATGCGATTTTTGCGGTAACAGCGTCCTGAACAGCTAACCCTGTTGAAGAGAAAATTGTTATCTCACTCGGATTTTCCCGTCCCTTCTTCAACCCGGCAATTACTTCGCCTATTTCAGCCCAAACATCCTCTATTCTTATTAATCCACGGCTTAGGGGGACGTTTATCTCTCCACCATGGGAGGCTTGCATTAAATCGTCGACAACGATTTTAGCCTTCTTAAGAATGGCTGGATCGAGTTCCTCCTTTCCAGGGGCATCTGCTCCTATACAGTTGAAGTGCATACCTGGAGAAACCATGTCTTCCATTACTAAAGGTTGTCTTGAGGGTGTTGCTGTTACAACAATGTCAGCACCTTCAACTGCCTCTTTCACAGTTTCAACAGGAACTATTGTACATCTATCACCGTACTTAGACTGCATTTCAATGGCGAATTCTTCAGCAGTTCCATGAAGCCCCCAAACCCTGACCTCATCAAATCCCCCATAGACTTTAAGAAGAGCAAACAGCTGAGTCCTAGCCTGTGCTCCGGCTCCTACAAATCCTACGATTCTTGAATCCCTCCTCGCAAGGTATTTTGCAGCAATGCCTCCGGCTGCGCCAGTTCTAATATCTGTTATGGTTTTACCGCCCATTATGGCTAGGGGAAACCCATTTCTAGGGTCTATAAGAACTACAACTGCCATTACAGTTGGTAGATTATATTTCACCCTATTCTCTGGATGTGAATTGACAATTTTAACGGATGAAATGTCGTAGTCTTCAAGGTAAGATGGCATAACTCTTAAGTCACCATTATACTTATGGTAGAATAAGTAGACTTTAGTCGGCATCTGTGTTCTCCCAAGGCTTTTCTCAACAAATGCCTGCTCAACGGCTTTCATGACTTCATCCATTGAAAGAAGCTTTCCCACCTCTTCATCTGTGAGAAGTAAGGTTTCCAATGTCTTCTCTTAAGCGTAATTAAGCGTCTGAGATTTTAAAACTTTAGCTCGATAACCATTAGCTTAGAACTACTTCCACCGTTTACTGGATGGAATACGGCTTTGAAGTTAAGCGCTCTAGTGTTTAATTGGAAACTGTTAACAGTATGTATGGGGGCGTTTTTAGATATTCACATGCAATACTCATGGATATTTAAGCTGGAATACCAAGAGCAATCTGATGGTAAAAATAGGTGTGAATATTATTGAAGTGGATAAATATTTGATATCTTCAGTACTTCTCTGAATTTTTCTAAGGTTTCCTCTAAGCCTCCTACATATGCTTTAACCGTATAGGAGGCCGTTGAAAACTGTATTCCATTAGTTAAAGTTGATGCTGGAAATTGAAGCTCTATTTCACCAAATTTAAGCCATTCGGCATTTGGACCGGAATTGTAAGATTGAACGGCTGCTTTAGCTCCTTCTGGATCTGCTTTAGCTACATCTAAACATTCTGCTTGAAATCTAGGCGCGCAACACGTTTCCATCGTTATGATGAAGGCTTTTCCATCGCTCCAGGGTGCTTCAGCAAAATATCCTATGGAAGCCCAGCCTCTAAATCTAAAGTCCTCAGGTTTAACCCCGAGCTTACAAACATGGCCTCCATCTATCAGGAAAGCTATGTGATTATCTGTCACCTTCAGCCTATTCTTAGGTATAGGTCCGAAGTAGTGTATGGGTTCGGCTTTCCGCCTAACAGGTACTGCAACTGTTCCAATACCTCCACGCCCTGGATAGACTTGAGCTAAAGCCCATAAACTTATCCTGCTCTTACGAAAACCTGAAGCAATTAAAGATTCTCTGACATGAATTGCTAGGCCACAGTCATCCGCATCCTCAACCACTATATCTCTTACGATGGTTATGTTGAGTAATTCATTATTCAATATATCTCTAAGCTTAAACTTAGACTCAAGAGTAGCTGAGGACTTTGTAAAATCTACTATTCTAAAGTTTCCAGGGTCTAGCTCACTAGGGCAGAACCATTCCCCAAACACCTCAGGATTCTTATAGAAGAAGTTTCTCTCAGGAGAAACCCAAACTCTAAGTCCACCTACGTTAAAACCCCCATCCTCAAGAACTTTTTCAAGGTTTGGATTAACCCATAGGAGGTTTGGAGAGCCATTAACAGAAACACCTATGATCCTTCCACCGTATTCTGAGATCAGAATAGAGCCATTGGCCGAGTAGAGATCAACAGTAGCACCATACCGCTTAAATTTAAACGCCAAATCTTCAAGGCTCATAAAAAGAAGTATCACTTAAAACCTGTTAAATTTAACCCCCCAACATTTAAACCTGCCCATGAACATCTCGGAGCAAAACCAATTACTGTACAATAACAATATGAATTCTTACAGGAGAGGAAAGCTTAAAAATCAGAGTGAAATTCTAAAGTAGTGGTAAGAGAAGCCCTGGTGGTGTAGCCCGGCCTAGCATCAGCGGCTGTCGCCCGCTGGACGCGGGTTCAAATCCCGCCCAGGGCGTTACATTTTCAGGTCTAGATCTTATCCTTTCCTTAATTATATTCCTAGAATTTAAAAGATAGAGCCAAAATTTAAAAGTGGATATTATGAGTTAATGAAGGGGAACATCTTCAAAGTTCTCTTCTATTTCAATGTCTCTGATTTCAATCACGCAACTAATCGATTTACACCTACAGTTTTGGTCAGACAGATGTTGTTAGAGCTGTTACAGTAGCTAGAGACGTAGGCTTAATAAACGTGCAGGGCTTCGGTATGGTTTTTTAACCAAATGATGCTTTTGATGAGTGTCATTTACGATTATCCGCTCTATTGATCGTTTATTATTTAAAGCAGGTATCTCATGTAATGGGGAAAATGAGAGAATACTTAATATTCTCCATAGGTTTAGAATGATTAGTGGCGGAGGAGGTATCGTGATAAAGTTATCATTTAGTACTTTAGGCTGTCCCAACTGGGATCTACATAAGATAGTTAGAAGTGCCGCTGAAATGGGTTATGACGGCGTCGAGTTCCGCGGCCTACTTGAGGATTTAGATATAACTAGGCGCCCGGAATTTACGACAGAGCTTGGTAAAACAAAGAAACTTCTTGCAGATTATGGCATCTCTGTTTCCGGAATCTCTACATCCGCTCGTTTTGTTGTTATAGACTCAGGTGAAAGAAGAGAACAGTTTGATGAAGCTAAGCGTAATATAGTACTCGCTGCTAATTTGAGTGCTCCAGTTGTCCGCATATATGGGGGTAGAATACCCAGTGGCTATAATGTTGAAACTATAATGCCGATAATTGTACAGAATCTACGGGAGGTTGGAGATGAGGCTGAGGATTATGGTATAACTTTGGCTCTAGAGACGCACGACGACTGGATTGATACGTCGCTCTGCGCCCGCCTCATGAAGGAGGTTAACCATAGGCGTATACGCATACTATGGGATCTACACCATCCATACCGTTTTAAGGGGGAAAAGCCAGAGGAAACCTATAAAAACATAGCCCAGTATACTGTTAGTATTCACGTTAAAGATTCTATCGTAGAAGATGGTAGAATAAAGTATGTATTGCTCGGTGAAGGCGACGTCCCGATAAGAAAGATGCTTGAGATTCTAGTGAAAGGAGGGTATAGGGGATATGCCATAGTAGAGTGGGAGAAAAGGTGGGATCCAAAACTACTAGAACCAGAAATAGTATTACCACAATATGTGCAGAAATTACGTGAATGGCTAAGCACGATGCATTAAACTTTTAAGTTTAGACAGTTTTCTGTCTATTTCAAAACGGCTTTTACCGCAGACCTAGGAAGGTGGTTAGTCTATGGAATAGAGGAATTACTACTTATGCTCTTTTTCGACCCTGTTCCTCGGTCTTTCCATAAGCTTTCATTGAAATGGAGAATAGTAGAATTCTTTTAGTGGCTAACCTGAGCATTATGCATGGTTGCTTTATACGATTTTTATTCGGATGCTAGAGTGGCATTTTTCTCTACAACATTCATACGAAAAAATTATTAACTAGCTATCTCTTAGAAAGGGGTTGACAATTGGTAGTTGGCGTCTATTCATATGCATAAAGTGCTCAAACGGGATGAATAATGGAGTACGCTGTTGAAACATTCGATTTAACAAAAGTATTTGAAAATAAGGAGGGGGGCGTTAAACAGTACGTCAAGGCAGTTGACCATGTGAACATCAAAGTCAAACGTGGAGAGTTTTTCGGTCTTCTTGGACCTAATGGTGCAGGGAAGACGACGCTCATAAAAATGTTGTGCACTATAATACTTCCAACCGAGGGGACGGCCAAAGTAAATGGATATGATATAATTAAAGAACCCCATAAGGTTAGAAGTAGCTTCGGTTGGTTTCACGGCGAAACTGGGGGGAGGTCGCTTTACTGGAGGCTTAACGCTGAAGACAATCTGAGGTTTTACGCGTATCTACAGAACGTTCCCAAGGATGTGGCTGAGAAGAGGATTAAAGCTCTCCTTGAATTCTTCGAGCTGACGAAAGATAGTAAGAAGCTTGTTAAAGACTATTCAACAGGCATGAAGGTTAAGGTTATGTTGGCTAGGGCTCTGCTACATAATCCACCGATCCTATTTATGGATGAGCCGACGATAGGACTTGATACGATCAGCGCTGTTGAAACCAGGAGGCTTCTAAAGGCTTTAAATAGCGAGTTAGGGAAAACAATCGTATTCACAAGCCACAATATGTTCGAAGTTGAACAGTTATGTGAGAGAATAGCCATAATGAAGGATGGTAGAGTGATAGCTGATGCTCCCCCCTCGGTTTTAAGGGAGATGCTTAGAGACGTTCACGCTGTTGAAGTGGAAATTAGAGAAATTGATGATTTATCGAATACTATTAAAAGCCTATCCAATTTGTCAATTGTTAAGAAGGTTATGGATGCTAAAAACGAATCGTCCAATGTGATAGTGCGTTTACAGGTCGACGATGAGTATGAGGCCATACCATTGATAGCTAGTAAGCTCTACTCACTGGGCGTTAAATTCTCAGCAATACGTAGGTCTGAACCAACACTTGAAGACATATTTGTTAAACTTACCAAGGGGGAGGAAACGTGAAGATTGAAGACTTAATCAAACTTTTCAAGGAGGAAAAGCCACGTCTATCCTCAGAGGCCGTACATATCTGGGCTGTTTTCTGGGCAAACTTCAAAATATTCCTATCCTATAGGACTTGGGTTATAATGGAGACGATTAGCACAGTAGCTTCTATTGCTATGTATTCTTTTATGGGGTTGCAGGTTGATGCTACACGTATCGTTTTAGCTGGATATGGAGAAGTTAACTGGTTATCTTTCGCCTTAGTCGGCGTTGCTACAGCAAACTACTTATGGATGTGTATAAGTAGATTAAGTCACTCACTTCAGCATGAAATACGCGAAGGAACTCTTGAACCCATAATTACTTCGTTGATAAACATGAGGTCTTACATAATCGGACAGTCGATCAGAGGCTTTCTAGTAAGCGGATATTTCATGCTTGGCGTGATGGTTGTCGGTATAGGTGTTTTAAGAGTACCATTGATAATTAACCTTAAGACAGTTCTATCGTTTATAGCAATAATTCTACTGATGGTTTTAAGTTATGCAGGCATAGGCATAATGGCAGCTGGTCTAATACTTGTATATAAGAAGGGTGACCCACTCACGTTCCTATTTGCAAGTGTAACGGAGTTCTTAGGTGGCGTACTATTTCCACTGAAGTACCTTGAAAACTTTCCAATACTCTATGCGATGGCCTGGCTTATGCCATATACGTATGCCCTAGATGCTGCACGTAGAATCCTACTTAATGGAGCTACATTGCTTTCGCCAAGCGTCCTTCTAAATGTTGCTGTTTTAATTGTTTATACTGTGGTGTTTATTCCACTGGGTTTGAGGGTATTTAAATGGGGTGTTAACCGCATAAGGTATGAGGGAACTGTCGCAACATACTAAGTTGGTGGGTGTAAACGTGGAGGTTGAAAAACTTATTGGGATAATTTCCGAGGAAGTTCCTAGAAGGAGGACACCGATTCACTGGATAATTCTATCCTTTGTCATCAGGGATTTTAAGGTTTGGTGGACTTATAAGTTCTGGCTTCTACTCGACGTATCGGGTATTGTTCTATTCGTAGTTACATACTACCTTTTTTCACTGATTACAACATCTCAGCAGGTTCAAGAGGCTGGCTACGTAGTCGGCGGCTACTTCACCTTTGCATTAATAGGTATAGCATTTCAACAGTATGTTCACTTTGCAGTTCAAAGTATAAACGAGAGTATAAGGGAAGAGCAGTGGAATGGGACGATGGAGACCATCCTCTCAACAGCCACGGACTTCAGAATATTCCTCTTAGGTGAAGTGTGTTTCTCATTTATAGTTTCATCTATTCTTCTCTTAATGTCGCTACTTATAGGTTTCATGCTTGGAGCAAGATTCTACGTAACCCCACTATCAATATTAACGGCGATAATACTAACCATACTTTTAATCGCAAGTCACATGGATATTGGAGTATTGAGCACCGGAGTGATAATGAAGGTTAAGCAAGGCAGTCCAGTAACATGGGCATTTTCATGGCTGAGCCAACTTGTGTCAGGTGTCTTTTATCCACTGAAACTCTTACCATGGTATTTAGAGTGGGTTGGAAAAGCATTCCCACTAACTTATTCACTTGACGGCATACGATTGTGTCTTCAATCTGGAAAAGATCTAACATCGCCAGTAATAATCACAAACATCGTGAGTTTAGTTATCTTTGTAATTGTAGCAACCCCTATAGCACTATATGTATTCAAAGTAGGATATAATTCGGCCAGAAGGGATGGGTCTCTAGGACAATACTAAGCTTAGCCAGAGTTTAAAAGTCCTTAGAGAAGCTAATAACCATGGTATTGAAGGCTTTATTCTATTAAACTGGCTCATACATGGACCACATAAACATTCATATAGTTTTCATCTACAGTCGCCTGGTAACCAGCTCTTCTAATCTCATCCATTGAAAGCCTAAGCCAGTAGCCGAAGGACCCTATTTCAACGTTATCTGGGTCCATAGAGTTTACTCCACTATAGCCTTTAAACCGTGCAACTTCAAGCAGTA